>OBKR01000392.1_pt1 | contig 49859 bp, 40 predicted proteins | sample 1518991 | NCBI WGS metagenome assembly OBKR01 (sample SAMEA2452117, study PRJEB22498) | human gut metagenome | biome: human feces; feature: human gut; material: feces | place: Australia | collected 2012
TTACATTGGCAATCAATTCGTTATAAAGTTTTATTCTTTTTACGACAGTCCCTAAGTATATGATCCCTTCCGTAAAATACCTTCACTTCCTTCATAAACAGAACCATTAAAAGTGGAATGTTCTGCTGGCAAAAAAGCATCACTCCTACTCCTTGTTGTAGAAACACCAAATTGACCACGAGCTGTTAACTCCGGAAGAATGTTCCATTCTACAGAAAAGTTATTGATAATTCCCAAATTCCGATTCTTATCAAATGAATTTAAGGTTACATCATATAAAGGATTTTGAACCTTTGTACTAGAAGCATACAATCCATCAAAATAGCGAATTAAATTTCCTTTCTCATCATAAGGCTTATTGTAAGGTTGTTGAGACACCCAAGTATCAAAAGAACCATATTTACTGTTATCACTTATCGTATTACTGATATTGGTATAGTTTCTGAACAACAGGTTCTTATAAGTATACATCAAAGTTATGTCACCATTGAACACTTTACGGGTAGACCCTTTCATGGCTCCCGCAATATCTCTGTAAGCAACAGAAGTTCCCCAACGAAATTCATTGCTACCACCTTCAAGACGTATGTTATAATTCTGTCCAATACCTGTCCGTAAAGGTTTGCTTAACCAATAGGTATCAACACCTGACAAAACATCTTTCAAACGTTTGTTATATTGTTTCTGATATTCCATAGTCTGAGTCGGTTTTCCCTTAGCTTCATATAAGCCTACAATACGTTCCAATTCCAGCTTCTCTTTTGCATTCAATAAATCATATGAAGTCAAATCTGGAATTTCCAAGCTAAGTCCTAACAAAGCTGTTACCTTTAGTTTTCCTGCTTCTGGTTTTTTTGTTTCAATCACTATAACACCATTAGCACCTCTCGAACCATAGATAGCAGTAGCAGAAGCATCTTTCAAAATTGTAATAGATTCGATTTCTTCTTCATTATAGTCCATTAATTTAGTCAAAGAAATCTCAAATCCATCCATAATAATCAATGGAGTATTTACGCTATTAGCTGTTGTTGTATTCAGCTCTCTGATACTCATTGGTAATGAAGATGTACCACGAATATTCATCTGTGGCAAAGAGTTCGGGTCACTACCAAACATATTATTCATTGGAATATTCAAAGAAGCATCAGCACTCTTTAAAGTTTGCAAAAGATTTTGTCCCTTATATAGCTTCAGCTGTTCTTTAGTAACAGTTGACACCGCACCTGTATAACTTTCTCTTGACTTACGAAAAATACCTGTAACAACCACATCCTGCAACTTCTGAGCATCGCTTTCAAGAACGATATGCATATTGGAGCCAGCATCCAATGTCAATGTTTTCATTCCTATATAAGAAACCTGCAATTTACTCCCTGGTAACAATGTGAAATCTTTGAATTCAAACTTTCCATCAATATCTGTGGCTGTACCCTTATCAGTATTTAAAAGACGCACGGAAGCTCCAATAATCGGAAGTCCATCTTCCTCGGAAATAACCACGCCATAAATTCTTTTACCTTGATTATCTGAATCTCCTGCTTTCCGTAATGTAATATTGACAAATTTGCCTTCGATTTTATATTCCAATGGTTTTCCTTTCAGAATAACATCCAATGCATTCTTTACTGTTGCATCTTTCAGTGAGCCAGTAGCCTGATATTTACTCACATCATCATAAGTAAATAAGATCTTGTAACCAGACAGTTTTTCCAGTTTCTTGAAAACGGACGGTAAACTCTCTCCTTTAAACTCCATTGTTACTCGTTTTGCACCATTATCCTGAGCCATTACCGGAGGAGTCAGGATAACGCTACATAGAAGCATCACGAGAATAAATACTCTACATTTTCCCATAATTGAAGATAATTAAAAATTAATGTTTTTTTCTTTCTCTATATATAATACACCCGAAGTAAAAAATCGGGTACCCCTAAAATGCCTTTTTTTGCACGGATTCTCTATATTTTAACTTTTATATACATATATTCCATTTAAAAGCCATATATTTTACACATCTTTACTTATAACATAGCAATAAAAAAGGAGATATCAGATAGAAATATCCAATATCCCCTTCATAATATCCTTAAAAAGGACTGCTCTATTTAATAAAATATAATAATCAAATTTAAAACTTACTTTTTCTGGGAAGAAACAATTGCAGACAACACCAAGCCAACAAATATGCAAAGCCAGCTATCATAAACACAATAAAATAGCTTCCGGTTATTTCCAATACATTTCCAACAAATGAAGCAGCCAAAACACCACCAATAGAACCGGTAAAACTGGATATTGATGTCATCGTAGCCACATTCTGTTTGGGATAATAATCAGAAACAACAGTATATATATTTGAAGCCCAACCCTGATGAGCAAAACAAGCCAAACTGATAATTGCAATAGATACCCACAAAGAATCAATCTCCGGAATAAGTAACACCGGTACAACCAAAAGAGCACAAATCAATAATCCAGCCTTACGAGAGAAACTTACACTCTTTCCCATACTTATTAACTTTGAAGATATGTATCCTCCCGTGATTCCACCAAACGAAGAAAATGTATATATAACAATCAACGGCAATACCATCTCCTGAATATGCACTCCATATGTTTTTTCCATAAAATCCGGAGTCCAGAACAAAAAGAACCACCAAACCCAGTCACAGACGAAACGTGCCAAACAGATACCTATGGAAGCCCGCTGTCTGATTAATTGCATCCAACTCATACCTTTTTCTCCTTCCACAGTTTCCGTTGAAGCTTTCTTTTCATCTTGATTGATATAATCAAATTCTTCTTTTGTCAGCTTTTTTGCATCTTTGGGCAGCTTGTAGAATGCCAACCAAAAGAACATCCATACAATTCCCAATGCGCCGGTTATAATAAATGCCATCTGCCATCCATAAGCCACGGTAACATAAGTAACAATAATAGGTGAAACGACAGCTCCTATATTACTGCCCGCATTAAAGATACCAGTAGCCAATGCCCGTTCTTTCACCGGAAACCATTCGGCTGTAGCCTTAATTGCCGCCGGAAAATTGGCGCTCTCGCCCAGTCCCAGGAAAAAACGTGCCATACCAAAGCCTAAAGCTCCACGCGCTGCCGCATGAAAGCAACCGGCAAGACTCCATACAACAATAGCCACCGCGTAAGAAATACGTGTTCCAAATTTATCAATGATACGGCCTATAAAAAGAAGTCCCAACGCATATGCTGCCTGAAACGCTGAAACTATATAACCATAATCGGCCTCAGAAATATGAATATCATCAGTTATTACGGGTTTTAACATACCCAACACCTGGCGATCAATGTAGTTTATCGTTGTTGCAAAAAACAACAAGGCTATTACCCGCCAGCGGTAATGCCCAATTTTTGAATTTCCAATAGACATACTTGTACGTGTTTTTTAGTTATTAGATTTTATGGAAACAAAAATAGTAAACTTCTATAAAAGCATCGACAACAGAATAAAAAAAGATATATAAAAAATGTCCGCCATACAAATGTATAACGGACATCGTCTATAATTGAGTTTGACAGTTTACAAACCAATCAAATTATGCTTATTCGGCCTTATTCTCAGGCTGAGCTGCATTTTCTGTAGCGTTTTCTTGAGAAGCGGCCGGTTGCTCTTGCTCTGTTGTGTTAACTCTTGAAGCATCAAATCCCGGAATTCCCTGCGGATTAGTCTGACTTTCTTTCTGAGCCTCTTTCAACATTACAGAATCATTTCCTGATGCAGTAGGCAATGCATATGCTGACGCAATGCTCAATACAACCATAAAAATAGCCAATCCCCATGTTGCTTTCTCCAAGACATCGGTAGTTTTACGAACTCCCATGATTTGGTTTGAAGAAGCAAAGCCAGCAGCCAAACCTCCACCTTTGGAATTTTGAATCAACACAATGAAACACATCAATACGGCTGCTAATACAATCAAACAAACTAATATTACAAATACAATCATTTTTTATTTTTTTGATTTAGCGTTAATAATCTGATTCTCTAGAAATTTAATTTGGTCTGCAAAGTAAGCATTTTTTTTTGGATATTTCAAACTTAATTTTTTAATAATTTCAAGAGCTTTAGAATATCGTTGCTGTTTTATATAGATTTTGGCCAAAGTCTCCGTAAAATAGCTATCATCCTCCAACTCATCATCCTGATCTTCAACCCGGTCTTGTTCTGCATCCCAGTCTTTTTCATTCTGATGCACAAAGAAGTTCTTCCTGTCTGCCTCTTCGATAAACTTATCAATAAGATTCTGTCCACGCAAAGGAGTTTTCAGTTCTGTATCTTCTCCGTCTTTTTCCTCCAACAAATATGAAGCATAGTCCGTAGCCACACTGTTTCCAATAGCTGCATAATTCGATTCCTCCGGCATCGAAGCCAGAAAAGCATCAATCAAGCTCAGTGTGCGATCTTCTTCTTCCGTATTCTGTTCATCTGCAATACTGGCTTTTCTCACAGAACGATGCCTGAACTCTCCCTCGATATAATGATACAGGAAAGAACGGTCAGTAATATAAGCAACAGACTTGTTCAATTCTTCTCCAAAAGAAGGGTCATGCAGAATATATAGGTTCTTCAGATACAACAAACGCACGGTTTCAAAATATGGATAATGCGCCAACAAATTTCGCAATTCATATAATGAATCTTTGTCCAACGACTCCGGATGTTCTAAAAATTCCTGTATATCAATCATTTCTTTTCAAATTACCAATTAGCAACAGTAGCATTGAATATTTGATCGACAATTTCTTTCGTCATTTCTTCTATCAAACCATCCTGTACGGAAGTCAATTGCAAAGTTGAGTCATAAGTTTGCGAAGCCGTAAACCGCTGTTCAAAATCTTCTGCATGATTGGTGTTGTTTACGAAACGGACATTAATGGTCAAACGCAATTCAACTTGAGCAGAAAAGCCGTCTGCCGCAACAGATTTATTATAGACGTCATAACCTACAATTTCTCCCGAAAGTTCCAAATCTCCTCCCTGTTTGACAAAACGCAGTTTAGTCTGCTGCGCATATGCGTCCTGCAACTTATTATTAAAGGTAGAGGCCAACGGACCATACTGATAAAGTGCACGGTTTTCAAATGTATTGATTGTGATAGTCTTTACTTTATCATAATTGATAGAAGCCCCATTAAATTTATATGAAATAGTGCATGAAAGCATTGTCATTACTATAAAGAGCCATGCAACTCCTTGTTTTATCAAACTATTCCAAACCATATTCCTTAATTTTTCGATACAATGTACGTTCTGATATATTCAAATCTTTAGCTGCATTTTTACGTTTGCCATGATTCCTTTCCAATGCCTTCTTTACCATCTCCTTTTCTACATCGTCCAATGACAATGATTCTTCTACATACTCATCCGTATCGGATATGTCGGCATGCGAACTCTTTTTCTGAGATGAGGATATATCAATGGTCGGCATATTATTATTCAACTGTGCCGGCACCAGATGAAGATCTGACTGAGGATAATAAGGAACGGAAGAAGAAGGCTGCTGCACATTGCCATTCGCACGTTCTGACATGATTTCATGAACCAGCTTCTTCAATTCATTCACATCATTACGCATATCAAACAGTACCTTATATAATATCTCACGCTCGCTGTCAAAGCTCTTTCCCTGTGAACCGTTTCCAACAACTGTCGGGAAACGCGCATCCTGATGCAGGGGAATATATGTCTGCAATATATCTGCATCAATCTCACGTTTCTTTTCTATAATGGATATCTGTTCCGTTATATTTTTCAACTCACGGATATTACCGGGCCACGGATAAGAAATCAGTACCTTACGGGCATCTTCTGTAAGCTGAATAGGAGGCATATGATAATTCTCTGCAAAATCAGAAGCAAACTTCCGGAAGAGCAGAAATATATCTTCCGAACGTTCACGCAATGGAGGAATCTTGATAGGAACCGTATTCAAACGGTAATACAAGTCTTCACGGAAACGTCCGTCTACAATAGCCTGAGCCAGATTAACATTGGTCGCAGCAACTATTCTTACATTTGTCTTTTCCACTTTGGATGAACCGACCTTGATAAATTCACCGGTTTCAAGCACACGCAACAAACGAGCTTGAGTAGACAGAGGCAACTCTCCCACCTCATCCAGGAATATAGTACCACCGTTAGCCTCACCAAAATATCCTTTGCGCTCACCTATGGCTCCCGTAAAAGCTCCTTTTTCATGACCAAACAGTTCTGAATCAATGGTACCTTCCGGTATGGCTCCACAGTTTACAGCGATATATTGTCCATGTTTCCGGCTGCTGTTCTGATGAATAATCTTAGGGAAATGCTCTTTACCTACACCACTTTCTCCGGTTATCAAAACAGACAAATCCGTAGGCGCCACTTGAATGGCTATATCAATTGCCCGATTCAATCCTTCAGAATTGCCAATAATACCAAACTTCAGTTTTACCTGTTGAATTTCAGACGTTACCATAGACATATAATATATTATGAGACAAAAGTACGAATTACTTTATAAATATAACTGCAATTTTGGCAGTTTTTAGCAATTCGGCTTTCCTCCGGATAAAAAATATTCAGGCACAGAACATCGAATAAGACAAGTTATTACCCTGTTTTTCACATCGGGAAAATATGTTCTGTACCTGAATTTATCAATCAACGAACAACTTCTTACAGTTCTTCGTCATCTATTGTGTCAAGTTTCAGTTTATCGCTGTCATCACGCTTTTCATAATATTGCTTGCGCAAAGGATTAGCATGAATCTCTTCATCAAACAGACGATTGCGATATACATCCAAAGCCACATATACGGCATGACGGAAAGAAGATTCTGATGCAATACCTTTACCTGCAATATCATAAGCCGTTCCATGGTCGGGTGAGGTACGCACAATAGGCAATCCTGCCGTATAGTTTACGCCTTCATCCATAGCCAGCGCCTTGAAAGGAGCCAATCCCTGATCATGATACATTGCCAGGACTCCGTCAAAATGGGTTATCTGGTCAGAGCCCATAAAACCATCGGCAGCAAAAGGTCCGAAACAACGGATTCCCTGTGCGTTCATTTCTTCCATTGCCGGTATAATGATTTCCTTTTCTTCCGTTCCCAGCAAACCATTATCACCCGCATGCGGATTCAATGCCAATACAGCAATACGCGGACAATCAATATTAAAGTCTACCTTCAACGCATTATTGAATATACGCAGTTTTTCTTCTATCAGTTCTTTTGTCAGAGTTGAAGCAATATCCTTTACCGGAACATGTCCCGTAACAAGAGCAACCCGGAAATCGTCTTTCATCAATATCATCAAAGCCTTATTGCCTTCACCCACACGTTCCTGAATATACTCGGTATGACCCGGAAATTGGAAATTCTCCGACTGGATGGTTGCCTTATTGATAGGAGCTGTAACCAATACGTCTATCAGGCCCTGACGATATTCCTCCAAAGCCTTTTCCAAAGAATCGAATGCAGCCTTTCCTGCCTCCGCAGAAGGCTTTGAGAACTCCACCTTCGTCTCATCGTCTGAACAGTTTACTATGTTCAGCTTATTGTGCATTGCTTCTGAAGCACTGTTTACAATGCTGAAATTGGCTTGCAGATCCATCGCTTTACGATGATAGGTTGCCACCTTGGGCGAACCATATATAACAGGCACACACATATCGAGCATCGCAGGATCTGAAAACGTTTTGAATATAACTTCATATCCTACTCCATTGATATCTCCCTGTGTAATACCTACCTTTATTTTATCTTTATCCATAATATATGTCGAATTATTATTGTTTTTTCATTTGTTGTTCCTTTGCTGTAGAAAGCATTCCGCATGCAGCGAATATATCTTCACCACGCGATGCGCGAATGGTCGTAAAGATACCGTTTTTGGTCAGATAATCCCTGAAGTCAACCATCACATTCATACTGCTTCCTTCCAAATCAACATTCGGAATAGCATGAAAGCGAATCAGATTGATACGACAGTCCAATCCACGAAGCAAACGCACCAGTTCCTTTGCATGAAGCATGGAATCGTTTACTCCCTTAAACATGATATACTCAAATGACAGACGACGTTGTTTGCTGAAATCATAATTATGAAGCAAATCAACAATGTCCGTTATCGAATAGGCCCGCTCTGCCGGCATCAGGCTGGCACGCTGTTCCGGTATGGGTGAATGCAGGCTGATAGCCAGATGGCAGTCACTTTCCTCTATAAATCTGCGCAAACCTTTTTTCAGTCCTACAGACGAAACAGTAATGCGCTTCGGACTCCACTTATATCCGTAATCGGCCGTAAGAATAGTCAAGGCTTTCAACACCTCATCCAGATTATCAAAAGGCTCTCCCATACCCATAAAGACCACATTGGTCAATGTGTCCCGTTCAGGAATAGAATATATCTGATTCAAGATTTGATTAGCGGTAAGACTTGCGGTATATCCCTGTTTTCCTGTCATGCAGAAAAGGCAATTCATCTTGCATCCCACCTGCGAAGAAACGCATAAGGTTGCCCGTTCTTCCTCAGGAATATATACAGCCTCAACATAATTTCCTGTCTGAGTACGGAACAGATATTTCACGGTTCCATCTATTGAGCGCATGGCTTCAACCGGAGCAGAAGCTCCCACTTCATAATGCTCTTTCATCAGCTCACGATGTTTCAGAGAAAGGTTTGTCATCTCATCAATTGACGATACCTTCTTGTCATAAATCCATGAAGCGATTTGTTTTGCTGCAAATTTGGGCATACCCAGAGTAGAGGTTACTGTCTGCAGTTCTGCCAATGTCATTCCCAATAAAGCTTGTTTTGCTGTTTCCATATATTCCTTTATCAAACCTGTTTACCAGGCAAAGGTAACAGAAAAATAACAAAACTATACAGCTTTCACCCACTTAATGTCTATATTTGCATTACTTTATAAAAATAAGTCTAAAGATATACTGTAATGAAACAAGTAATCAGTTGTTTTATTCCCTATGTAAATGAGGAATGGACAAAACTCACCATTAAAGAATTACAACAAAGCAAACTTACAGGAGACATATTCCTGCTGGTCAGCTCTGCTCCGGCACATGAAGCTCCGTATGGATGCCAATATATAGAAACCGATTCATTATTCTCCACCAGCGGAATTCAAAAAATCGCTCATGCTTCCGGCGAAAGCAGGCATATACTGTTATATACCAAACATACACCGCTACGTTTGGGATTCCGTTCTTTGGAACGTTTTGCCCAAGTGGCCGAAATGACCGGTGCGTTACTGGTTTATGCTGACCATTATCTGCAAAAGCCCGACAACAGTTGTGAACGCTGTCCGGTAATAGACTACCAGAAGGGAAGTCTGAGAGACGACTTCAATTTCGGTTCCGTATGGTTCATGAATGGCGAAGCTTTCAGAAAATACGCCAAAGAGATTCCACAACTCAGTTATGCTGCACTTTACGATATCAGACTGCGCATGGCAGCATGTTCTCCTGAAAAGATTGTCCATGTCAATGAATTCCTATATACAGAAACAGAACTCGACAGCCGTCTGTCCGGTGAAAAACAGTTTGATTATGTCAATCCCCGAAACAGAGAAGTGCAGATTGAAATGGAACAGGTATGCACCCGTCATCTGAAAAGTATCAATGCCTATCTCTATCCTGACGACTTCGAACCACTCAACCTAAATGCCGAGTCTTTCAATACGGAGGCAACTGTCGTTATTCCGGTAAGAAACCGTGTGCGTACCATAAAAGATGCCATTGATTCCGTACTGAAACAGCAAACCGACTTCAGTTTCAATCTGATAGTCGTTGACAATCATTCCACAGACGGCACATCGGAAGCTATCGTTTCCTATAAGAACGATCCGAGAGTCATACACGTCATTCCCGAACGCACGGATTTAGGTATCGGTGGTTGCTGGAATACGGCAATCCTTCATCCTGAATGTGGAAAATTTGCCGTCCAGCTTGACAGTGATGACATTTACAGTGACGAACATACCTTGCAGACTATTGTCAATGCCTTCTACGAACAACAGTGCGGTATGGTAGTAGGGACCTACCGGATGACAGATTTCAAGCTTAATACCCTGCCTCCCGGCATCATCGACCATAAGGAATGGACACCGGACAATGGCCGGAACAACGCGCTTCGCATTAACGGACTGGGTGCACCCCGCGCTTTCTATACTCCTGTTTTGCGGGAAATGCTGTTGCCCAATACCAGTTATGGAGAAGACTATGCAGCAGGCATCACCCTTTCCAGACGTTATCGTATCGGAAGAGTTTATGACGTGGTCTATCTGTGCCGCCGCTGGGAAGGGAACTCCGATGCGGCGCTAAGCATTGAAAAGGTAAATGCCAACAATCTGTATAAAGACAAGATACGTACCATCGAGCTGGAAGCACGTATTCTGCACAACCGCCAACTGTATAAAAGGAAACCGGATGGCTTGTTGCTTCAGAATTATTTCAAGCACCAGCTGGACAAATGGCCCGAAACCGCTCTGCGTTATCAGACTCTACGGCAAGTACAACAAAAAGCGCTGTCCAACGGAATTATTCTGCAGCACAACCCGGCACGCATTGTGTCGACCAAAGCCAATATCAGCAATGCCGGAATCAGCGAAAGGCCCTGTTTCTTATGTGCAGCCAATCGTCCTGCCGAACAGTTCGGCTATCCTTGCTTCGGGCAATATGAATTATTGGTCAACCCATACCCTATTCTGAACGAACACTTCACGTTACCATCTAACGGACACCGACCGCAACGCATCAAAGACGGGTTTGGCGATTTTCTGGAAATGGCACACCGTTTCTCTCCATATGTAGTGTTCTACAACGGACCACGTTGCGGAGCGTCGGCACCCGACCATCTTCATTTCCAGGCAGGAAGCAAAGAGGAAATTCCTCTTATAAAGCATTTCTGCCAAAACATGAATGTATCTGCCTTACGCACTGCATATAACAAGGATGTAAAAGTCAGCATATTTGAGATAAAGGATTATTTCTGCCCGGCACTGGCACTTATTCTGGAAGGATGGAATGACGAAGCAGCCTGCATTGGCAGACAGATGTTTCTTGAGATATACAACCGGTTGCCTGTAAAAGCCGATGAACCGGAACCCGGAATGAATATTCTGGCGTGGAATGATACGGATACCGGACGCACCATTGCGGTCATTATCCCACGCAGCAAACATCGTCCGCAATGTTATTATGAAGAAGGTAATGCACATCATCTGGCCAGTCCGGGAGCACTCGACATGGCCGGCCTCATCATTACTCCACGCGAAGAAGACTTCCATCTGCTTTCTTCCGAAAATGCAGCCAACATACTGGCCGAAGTAGGCATCAGCCATGAGGCTATGGATAAACTCCTGAAAAAACTGAAAGAAGATGAATGAAAAGGATTTTTGCGTCAGCGTAGGAATTGTACATGCCAAAGAAATTGAGTTTATCCTCAACAACTCATATCTGGCCGGACAGCAAACGGTAAAAGGTCTGCAAAGGGCATACTGCTCGGAACAAGGCATATGCTGGGACGGACGCATCTATCATGAAATCGTATTCCGTCCGCAAACAGATGAAGACTCATTCAGCATTACTAATGTAACTATCGGTATCAATTTTCATTGGGAACGGAAAGAAACTCAGACCTTTCCGGGAATACTCCGCCTCATTTCAAACGGAGATGAACTGATAGCCATCAATATACTTCCCGTAGAGACATATCTCACCAGTGTTATCTCGTCGGAAATGAGCGCCACGTCTTCACCCGAGCTGCTCAAGGCACATGCCGTTATCTCACGAAGCTGGCTGCTGGCACAAATAAAGAAACGAGATACCATGCATCAGGGAAACGAAGAAAAACAACAGCCTTCGTTCACCCGTACAGATGATACGCTGATACGCTGGTATGACCGTGAAGACCATACCCTTTATGATGTATGTGCCGATGACCACTGTCAGCGTTATCAGGGTATTACACGTGCCACGAATCCGGCAGTATACGAGGCTGTACATGCCACCGGCGGACAAGTACTCACATCCGAAGGACAAATCTGCGATGCACGGTTCTCCAAATGCTGTGGAGGCATCAGTGAAGAATTCGCCACGTGTTGGGAAGACAAACAGTTTTCATATCTGAAAGCCGTACGCGACAACAGCGATTCTGCTCCCCTTCCCGACCTTACACGCGAAGAAGAAGCCGACCGGTGGATACGGTCTGCACCACCGGCTTTCTGTAATACTGCCGACCACGAGGTATTGCGCCAGATACTAAACAGCTACGATCAGGAAACAACTGATTTCTACCGTTGGAAAGTAGACTACACTCAGGAAGAACTGGCTGCACTTATCCGTCAGTGCTCGGGGATTGACTTCGGACACATTATCAGTCTGAAGCCCGTCCGCAGAGGGCCTTCGGGACGTATCGAACTACTGAAGATTACAGGAACCAGACAAACGCTCACTGTCGGGAAGGAATTAGAAATCAGACGTATTTTATCGCATACACACCTGTTCAGCTCGGCGTTTGTAGTTGATGCTGAAAACTGTAAGGACGGAATTCCGCAAAAGTTCATCCTTACCGGAGCCGGCTGGGGACATGGTGTGGGCCTGTGCCAGATTGGAGCTGCCATGATGGCCCGGCAGGGATACAACTATACCGACATACTGCTCCATTATTACCGTGGAGCACAAATAGAAAAACTATACGAACCATGAAAAAGCATATCAGTCCGTGGGCATGGATTCCCACTCTATATTTTGCCGAAGCGCTTCCATACGTTGCCGTAATGACGGTATCGGTAGTCATGTACAAACGACTCGGCATATCCAATACCGACATTGCCCTTTATACCAGCTGGCTTTATCTGCCATGGGTTATCAAACCGTTCTGGAGCCCGTTTGTAGATTTGCTGAAGACCAAGCGATGGTGGGTCACCGCCATGCAACTGCTTATCGGAGCCGGACTGGCCGGCGTAGCACTCACCATTCCCGGTCCGCATTTCTTTCAGGCCACACTGGCACTGTTCTGGCTGATGGCTTTCAGTTCGGCCACCCACGATATTGCAGCCGACGGATTTTACATGCTGGCACTTACCCCTCACGAACAGTCGATGTACGTGGGCATACGCAGCACCTTTTACCGCATTGCCACCATTGCCGGACAAGGACTGCTCATCATGCTGGCCGGATATCTGGAGACCAGCACCGGACGTATACCGTATGCCTGGACACTCACATTCATGATTCTGGCCGGTCTCTTCATCGCAGCCTTCCTTTATCACCTGTACCGGTTACCTCATCCGGCTACCGACCATGCGGCCAAAGAGGTAAACCGTTCAAACCTGATGAAGGAATTTCTGGCAACCTTCGTTTCCTTTTTCCGTAAAAAAGGTGCATGGGCTGCCATCCTGTTCATGCTGCTCTACCGCCTGCCCGAAGCCCAACTGGCCAAGATGGCCAATCTGTTTCTGATTGACCCCATAAGTGAAGGCGGACTTGGACTTAGTACTCAGGAAGTGGGATTCGTACAAGGTACAGTGGGAGTTATCGGACTGACTTTAGGCGGTATCATTGGTGGACTTGCAGCCGCTCAGGGCGGACTGAAACGATGGCTCTGGCCAATGGTTTGGGCTATTTCACTACCCGACCTGGTATATGTTTACCTTAGCTATGCACAACCCGAAAGCATGTGGATTATCAGCACATGCATTTTCACGGAACAGTTTGGTTACGGATTCGGATTCACGGCTTATATGCTATACCTCATATATTATTCGCAAGGAAGCCACCAGACCGCTCACTATGCCATCTGCACAGCCTTTATGGCACTGGGCATGATGCTTCCCGGAATGGTTGCAGGAGCATTGCAGGAGCTTGTGGGTTACCGTCATTTCTTCATCTGGGTAATGATATGCTGCGCTGCTACCTTCGGCGCAACGGCATTACTGAAAATCGACCCCGAATTCGGAAAGAAAGCGCGCGAAGGGAAATAACCAAGGAAAAACATCCGTAAAGACGCCTGCCCGGTTTTGTGCACCGGGCAATGCAGCGTTGTGCATAAGGCGGTGCAGTGTAGTGCATGCCGCGATGCAGTGTTGTGCATCGGGCGATGCACAAAATAAAGTGCGGGCTTTCGTTTATAATGATAAAGCCTCCCAGAAATAAAATGCACGAAAAGCAGGTATTTATTACTAAATCCGTATCTTTGCCAAAAATGCAAGCTTATGATACTGATAGCAGATAGCGGTTCGACCAAGACTGACTGGTGTGGAATAAACGATGGGAGCATTTTCTGCGTACAGACACAAGGCATAAATCCCTTCCATCAGTCACAGGAAACAATCCTTGCCATTTTATACAGGGAATTGCTTCCACAATTACCTGTAGAACCCATCGAATATATATATTTTTACGGTTCCGGATGCACTCCACAAAAAGGAAAATTACTGAACTCCTGCCTGAAGAAAGTCTTCGGAGAACAAACTCATACAGAAGTATATAATGACTTACTCGGAGCTGCACGTGCTCTTTGCGGACACGACAGAGGCATTGCATGCATATTAGGAACAGGTTCCAATTCATGCTACTACGATGGAGAAAAGATTGTGGACAATATTCCTCCCCTGGGATATATCATCGGCGACGAAGGCAGCGGTGCCTATATGGGAAAACGCCTGATAGCCGACTGCCTGAAAAAACAGCTTCCTGAAAACATTCGTCTTGCATTCAATAACGAATATCAGTTTACGCAAGAAGAGATTATACAGCGCATTTACCGTGAGCCGATGCCCAACCGTTTCCTGGCAGAAATGGTTCCCTTTATCGTAAAGTTCCGCCAAGAACCGGCCATACACAAACTGATAATGGACAGTTTCGAAAGTTTCATCACCCGTAATCTGAGCCAATACCCGTCTCATGTACCGGTATATGCTACCGGTTCGGTAGCATACTATCTGCAAGAAGAACTCCGCGAAGCCATGAATCTGCACGGATTTACACTCAAGCACATAGAAAAGGCTCCACTCAAAGGGCTGGTAAACTTTCATAAGAACACATTCTAAACAGATACAATTCATGAGTTTCCTGAAAATAACCGAACAACCTTCACTCTACGACAATCTGGAACAGATGCCGGTGCGTGAATTACTGGAAGATATCAACCGCGAAGACCATAAAGTGGCTGATGCCGTACAACGATGCATCCCACAAATAGAAAAACTTGTCACTGCCATTGTAGAACGCATGCAGCGCGGAGGCCGTATATTTTATATGGGTGCCGGTACCAGCGGTCGGCTCGGCGTACTCGACGCATCCGAAATTCCGCCAACTTTCGGCATGCCGCCCGAAAGAGTCATCGGCCTCATTGCCGGTGGAGACCGTGCCTTGCGCAATCCGGTAGAAAATGCCGAAGACAATGCAATGAAAGGATGGGAGGAATTACAGGCACATAACATAAATACAAACGATACCGTCATAGGCATTGCTGCTTCAGGTACCACTCCCTACGTAATCAACGCCCTGCATATGGCACGCCAAAACGGGATTCTCACGGCTTCAATATGCAGCAATCCCGATGCACCCATTTCCGATGAAGCCGACATTGCCATCGAAATGATAGTGGGACCGGAATTCGTAACCGGCAGCTCACGCATGAAAAGCGGAACCGGACAGAAAATGATTCTCAACATGATAACTACCACTACCATGATAAAGCTGGGACGGGTAAAAGGAAACCGAATGGTAAACATGCAGTTAAGCAATCAAAAACTGGTAGACCGCGGTACACGCATGCTTACAGAAGAATTGCATCTGCCATATGAAGAAGCCAAAGAACTGCTGCTCAAATATGGTTCAGTAAAGAAAGCCATCGACGCATATACCTTATAATATATACGCTGAGTGAAGAGAATGTAATATTTTAATTTAAAAGAAAGGATTATGAAGAATTTGAGAATTGAGTCAGTTATCCTGGCTATCGGTCTGGTGCTGACAGGGTATTTCGTTAAGGCCGGCTTGAACTCCGTGGCAAGCCGCGACCGCGTGGTAAACGTAAAAGGATTGGCCGAAATGGAAGTACCGGCCGACAAGGTTACCTGGCCACTCATGTACAAGAATCTGGGTAACGACCTGCCTTCTCTTTATGAACAGATAAAGACTACAAGCCAGAAAATTGTAAGCTTTCTCACCGCACAAGGTATCAGCCAGGAAGAAATCAGCGTCAATGCTCCCGAAATAATAGACTTGCAGGCCGAACGGTACAGCAACAATGAACGTATTCCCTATCGGTACAATGTAACTACCGTTATCACCGTAACTTCAAACAAAGTAGACCTGGTACGCAAACTCATCTCCGAACAGGGCGAACTGCTCAAGCAGGGCATTGCCATCAGTGCAGGCGACTATCGTTATAACGTATCATATGATTATACAAGCCTGAACAAAATCAAGCCTCAGATGATTGAAGAAGCGACCAAAAACGCACGTGCCGCTGCAGAAAAGTTTGCCAAAGACTCAGACAGCAAACTGGGCAAGATAAAAACTGCCTATCAGGGACAGTTCAGTATCAGTGACCGCGATGCCAACACGCCTTACATTAAAAAAGTACGCGTAGTAACTACAATAGATTATTCTCTCGAAGACTGATCACAAACAAAAAAACATAAAAAATTGGCGCAACTATCAGAAAACACGATAAATAGTTGCGCCAATTCATTTTTTTGTAGTATCTTCGCGGCCGATTATTATAGCAATATAATGTCTAACCCAATTTATTAAAAAAACAACTTATTATTTAATGGAAAACTTAAAGAATGTTGCTCCCATTGAAGACTTCAACTGGGATGCTTATGAGAATGGCGAAACCGCTACTGGCTTGAGCCACGAAGAGCTTGAAAAAGCTTATGACAACACTTTGAACAAAGTTAACGACCGTGAGGTAGTTGACGGAACTGTAATCGCTATGAACAAACGTGAAGTTGTAGTTAATATCGGTTACAAATCAGACGGTATCATTCCTTTGAATGAATTCCGCTACAATCCAGACCTGAAAGTAGGTGATACAGTAGAAGTATACATCGAAAATCAGGAAGACAAGAAAGGTCAATTGATTCTTTCACACAAGAAAGCTCGCGCTGCTCGCTCTTGGGATCGTGTTAACGCAGCTCTTGACAATGACGAAATCATTAAGGGTTACATCAAGTGCCGCACTAAGGGTGGTATGATTGTTGACGTATTCGGTATCGAAGCATTCTTGCCGGGTTCTCAAATCGATGTTAAACCTATCCGTGACTACGATGTATTCGTAGGCAAGACTATGGAATTCAAGGTTGTTAAAATCAATCAGGAATTCAAGAACGTTGTTGTTTCACACAAAGCTCTTATCGAAGCTGAACTTGAACAACAGAAGAAAGAAATCATCGGTAAACTTGAAAAAGGTCAGGTTCTTGAAGGAACCGTTAAAAATATTACCTCTTACGGTGTATTCATCGACTTGGGTGGCGTAGACGGTTTGATCCACATCACCGACTTGTCTTGGGGCCGCGTAAGCGATCCGAAGGAAGTTGTTCAATTAGACCAGAAGTTGAACGTTGTTATCCTTGACTTTGATGACGAAAAGAAACGTATCGCTCTTGGTTTGAAACAACTTACTCCGCACCCATGGGATGCTCTTGATCCTAACTTGAAGGTAGGTGACCACGTTAAAGGTAAAGTTGTCGTTATGGCTGACTACGGAGCATTCATCGAAATCGCTCCAGGCGTAGAAGGATTGATCCACGTATCTGAAATGTCTTGGTCACAACACTTGCGTTCTGCTCAAGACTTCATGAAAGTTGGCGACGAAGTAGAAGCTGTTATCCTTACTCTTGACCGCGAAGAGCGCAAGATGTCTTTGGGTATCAAACAACTGAAAGCTGACCCATGGGAAACTATCGAAGAGAAATATCCTGTAGGTTCTAAACACGTTGCTAAAGTACGTAACTTCACTAACTTCGGTGTATTCGTAGAAATCGAAGAAGGTGTTGACGGACTGATCCACATCTCAGACCTTTCTTGGACTAAGAAGATTAAACACCCGTCAGAATTCACTCAGATTGGTGCTGACATCGACGTTGTAGTTCTTGAAATAGACAAGGAAAACCGTCGTTTGAGCCTTGGTCACAAACAACTCGAAGAGAATCCTTGGGATGTATTCGAAACAGTATTTACTGTAGGTTCAGTACACGAAGGAACTATCATCGAAATGTTGGATAAAGGTGCCGTTATCTCATTGCCTTACGGTGTAGAAGGTTTCGCAACTCCGAAACACCTTGTAAAAGAAGACGGTTCTCAAGCTCAATTGGATGAGAAACTTCCGTTCAAGGTAATCGAATTCAACAAAGACGCTAAGAGAATCATCCTTTCTCACAGCCGCATTTTCGAAGATGCTGCTAAAGAAGTAAAGGCAGAAAAGAAAGCTACTGCAAAGAAGGCAGCTAAGAAAGAAGAAGCTCCTATGATTCAGAATCAGGCAGCATCTACTACTCTTGGTGACATCGATGCTTTGGCAGCTTTGAAAGAGCAGATGGAAGCAAACAAGAAATAAAAAATAAATCTCTCTTTTTATAATTGCGAGAGACTGTAAGGCTCAGACTTTACAGTCTCTCTTTTATTATGTTCAAAAAGACGGCCGTAAATAAAAAAATCATAAGAAGTAATTTGAAAAATCATAGCCTTCTTCTCAAAAATCATAAGATATAAAAAATAAATCAATATCCTTCATTTTTTTTCATTACATTTGTGCGATATGGAGAAATTCGAAGTCAATATATTAGGATGCGGCTCAGCCTTGCCCACAACAAGACACAACGCCAGTTCACAGGTGCTAAACATCCGTGAAAAACTTTTTATGATTGACTGTGGAGAAGGGACACAAACACAGCTCCGCCGTTCGAAACTTAAATTTTCACGGCTCAACCACATATTCATATCACACCTGCACGGCGACCACTGTTTTGGTCTTATCGGTCTGCTGTCTACCTTCGGATTGTTAGGACGCACAGCTACCATGCACATTTATTCTCCCAAAGAACTGGAAAGTCTGATGCTTCCGCAAATTGACTTCTTCTGCAAAGGGATGGATTATAAAATAGAGTTTCATCCGTTTGAGACCCAACAACCCACTCTGATATACGATGACCGCTCGGTATGTGTAGAAACCATCCCGCTGAAACATCGAATTCCATGCTGCGGATTTCTGTTCAAGGAAAAAGCTACCGCCAATCATATAAAGCGGGACATGATTGATTTTTATCACATCCCTACATATGCCATCAACCGGATAAAGAATGGAGAAGACTACGTATTGGAAGACGGTACCATAGTGCCCAACAGCAGGCTTACAACTCCATCGGCTCAACCCAGAAGTTATGCCTATTGCTCCGATACCATCTACAATCCGCAAATACTGGAACAAATAAGAAATGTAGACATGCTTTATCACGAAGCAACGTTTGCGGAAAGTGAAGCCGGAAGAGCCAAAGAAACGTTTCATACAACGGCTGCACAAGCGGCACAACTGGCAAAAAATGCAAATGTGAGGCGTCTCCTTATCGGACACTATTCCGCCAGATATGACGACGAATCGGTTCTGCTGAAAGAAGCACAGGCAATTTTCCCAAACACGACAGCTTCGAAAGAAAACCTGTGCATCGCATTATGATATAAGAGACATCCAATAAAAACTAAGCGCCTATTCAAAAAGCTTCATGAAGATATACGACGAAAATACAATTATAGAACAACTGCACAACCCACAAACCCAACGGGCCGCATTTGAAACTGTAGTAAACCAATACAGTGAGCAACTATACTGGCAAATTCGCCGCATGGTCTTGTCACATGATGACGCCAATGACTTGCTTCAAAATACATTCATCAAGGCATGGACACACATTGACTATTTTCGTGGAGACGCAAAAATCGCTACCTGGCTGTACAGAATTGCACTGAATGAATGCCTTACATTCTTAAGCAAGCAGCAGAACAGTCAGGCCGTCCCACTAGATGACCCACAAGCATCTGCCATAAGCAAACTGGAAAGTGATCCGTACTTTAATGGAGATGAAACACAGCTTCTTTTGCAAAAAGCTATTCAGGCCTTACCCGAAAAACAAAGAATGGTATTCAATCTGAAGTACTATCAGGATATGAAATATGAAGAAATATCAGAAATTCTGGGTACAACTGTAGGAGCATTGAAAGCATCTTACCACTATGCCGTGAAAAAGATAGAAGCTTTTTTAAAAGAATCACTTTAAACCTTGTAATTATACAATGGTCTAATCAATAAAAGAACTCATAAAAAAGTATGGCAAACATAAACAACATGAACAACAGAAAACTAGATGATATTATTAGCAAAGACAAAAATCCGTTCACTGTGCCTGAAGGATATTTTGAACAACTGACCGGAAACATAATGAACCGCATTCTGGAAAAAGAGCCTGCAGTACCTCAGACGATTCACATAACGACGTGGCAACGCATTAAACCATGGTTTTATATGGCTGCAATGTTCTGCATCATCATGATAACTGCTCGCTACATGCTTATACCATCATCTAACGAACAAATGGCCTCAAAAAACCCGACCAAGCCCTCTTCTGCCACCGAATATTCATATACCGATGAATATATAGAAGAAACCATAATGAACATGCAGGCCGATGATTACACTGTATATTGCTATCTGACAGACAATGATAGTGAAAGCTAATAAACAAAAATACAATATGAAGACAATTATCATATCTATCCTATTCATACTGATTGGAAATTTCAATGCATTCGCCTGCGGTAATCCGTTAGAAAACATCTCAAAGGAAGAGTTCCGCAAAAAGCAGAAAGAATTTTTCATTCGCGAAGCGAAGCTCACTCCCAAAGAAGCCAACTACTTCTTTCCCCTGTATTTTGAATTGCAGGACAAAAAGAAAGTACTGACCGACGATGCCAACTCAAAAAGGAACAAAGCTTTGAAACAGGAGCTTAATGAACTGCAATACAAGTCAGTGATAGATCAAATCATGAATATTCAGGTAAAACTGGAAAAGCTGGAACAGGAATATATTGACAAGTATAGAAAAGTTCTCAGCAATAAAAAGATATTCAAAATCATGACTACTGAAGTAAAATTCAGAAAAGAAATGCTTAAGAGCATGCGAAAAAGCAAGTAACCATCCTATTGGGTAAAAATTATAATAATTCTCTTGGCACATCAAAAATGAATTATTACCTTTGCCACCCGAATTGAGACCATTACACAATATTTTTGTTACCAGCAAAATATTAACTAATTTATAAAAACAATAAATACTGACATGAAAAAAGGTATTCATCCAGAAAACTATCGTCCGGTAGTATTTAAAGATATGTCAAACGGTGACATGTTCCTTTCTCGCTCAACTTGTGCTACTAAAGATACCGTTGAATTTGAAGGTGAAACTTATCCTTGTGTTAAGCTTGAAATCTCTAGCTCTTCACATCCGTTCTACACTGGTAAATCTAAATTGGTAGATACAGCAGGACGTGTTGATAAGTTCATGAGCCGTTATGGTAATGCCAGAAAGAAATAATCAAAGCTACAAAATAACAAATAAAGGTTTGCCCAAGAAAAACGGCAAACCTTTTTTGTTTATACATACCCTACCCTGCGGCCATACCCAAAGGAATCCATTTTCAACTCTTCCAAAAAAGAAAGAATATTAATATACAACAATACCGGCTTCGAATAACTTAAAATCAATGAAAACTTATATATGTTTATGCGTTTTCTAAAAGAATTCATTTACTTTTGCACATTATAACACAAATCATGAACAAACAAATAAAAAGATACACACTATTACTTTGTTTGAGCAGCATACTATCATGCTTCTGCATGACCGGTTATGCAAAAGACTTTATAGTTGTGCTTGATGCAGGGCATGGAGGTCATGATGCAGGAGCCGTCGGACGCATATCCAAGGAAAAAAACATAAATCTTAAGGTCGCACTAGCCGTAGGACAACTGTTATCACAAAAACATAATGACATTAAAGTTGTATACACCCGCAAAAGTGACAAGTTTATTCCATTACATGAACGTGCCGATATCGCCAACAATGCCAAGGCTGATATCTTCGTATCAATACATACCAATTCACTTCCTAAAGGGAAAATAGCAAGAGGTACAGAAACTTATACATTAGGACTTCATCGAAGCAAAGAAAATCTGGCTGTAGCACAAAAGGAAAATGCGGTCATCCTCATAGAGAGTGATTACAAGCAACGCTATGCAGGCTTTAACCCGAACTCAGCTGAAAGTTATATCATGTTTGAGTTTATACAGGACAAGAACATGCAACAGAGTATCAATCTGGCACAATTCGTACAAAACCAATTCCGCATAACAGCACAACGCAATGACAGAGGTGTCCGACAAGCAGGATTCCTGGTACTGCACGCTACTTCCATGCCCAGTATTCTCGTTGAGCTTGGATACATTTCTACTCCAGATGAGGAAAAATACCTGAATTCTTCAAAAGGTATACAAGATTTAAGCAAAAGCATCTATCAGGCCATTTTGAACTATAAACAAAAAAGCAGGCATGGTAACACAACAGTAATAACAGAAGATGCATCGGATACTCCAACTGAAATCTCAGAAGAAAGCCGACAGACAGAAAAACCAGCAGCCAAACAAACTTCCGTTAAACAAAGAAAAGAGATATCCGAGCAGGTTGATACCAATACAGACACAGACAAACCTGTTTTCAAAATTCAGATACTCACGGCATCCAGTCCGCTAAAAGCAACCGACAGACGCCTGAAAGGCCTGAAGCCTGTGGAATATTATAAAGAAAACGGAATTTACAAATATACATATGGCGCATCGACCGACTATAATAAGATATACAGAATGCGAAAAGAAATCCTCCACAAGTTCAAAGATGCCTTCATCATAGCTTTTAAAGGAGACAGCAAAATGAACGTACAGGAAGCAATTCAGGAATTTAAGAGAAACAGAAAAAAATAACTTTAAAAAGAACCATAACTATGAAATATATAACAAAAGAAATAAAGATTGCAGTTACCGGCATTATAGCTGTAGTAATACTCTTTTTCGGAATAAAATTCCTTAAAGGAATAAATATGTTCAAGGCAAGCAATTACTATTACGTAACCTATGACAACATTGGCGGACTGACCGTATCCAGCCCTGTTTACGCAGACGGATACAATATCGGTAGCGTACGCTCCATCAACTATAATTATAACCTTCCAGGCCATGTCACCGTAGAAATTGAGGTCGACAAAGATATGCGTATTCCTAAAGGAAGTGAAGCAGAACTGGTAACAGAAATGCTGGGAACAGTAAAACTGAACCTGTTATTGGCAAACAATCCCCGCGAACGGCTTAACGTAGGCGATACGATAAAAGGACACGGAAATAACGGACTGATGGGTGAAGCACAAAAGATGATACCGGTCATACAAGACATGTTGCCAAAGCTGGATTCCATATTAAACTCATTAAACAATCTGTTGTCCGATCCGGCTTTGTCTGCAACATTACACAATACAGAACAGATTACGGCCAATCTGACCACAACAACCCGACAAATCAACAACCTGCTCCAAAATGACATTCCTGAAATTACAGGCAAACTGAATCACATCGGAGATAATTTTGTAACCATAAGCGACAATTTAAGCCAAACAGATTATAATGCACTATTACAAAAGATAGACTTAACCTTAGGTAACATTGCCCTTATGACTGATAAATTCAACAGAACTGACAATACACTTGGCCTGTTATTAAATGACAGTACATTATATAATAACCTGAACAGAACGACATACAATGCAGCATCTCTGCTTGAAGATTTGAAATCTCATCCTAAACGTTATGTACATTTTTCTCTTTTCGGCAGAAAAGACAAATAATACAAAAAATAGCGTTATATAGATTTAGTCTAAATTACGAACAGAGAAAAACGGAGATTAAAAATGTCTATAACTCCCTATTTATCAAGTATGGAAAATATCAGGATAAAAACAAGTATTTATGAAAGAAACGAACATAACAACTATAAATTACTAAGATACAAGCACTTCAACATATACAAAACACATAAAGCACAATGCTCTTAAGCATAATTTCATAATGAATTGAAAGAAAGATATTTAGTATTAATATCAAATATGAAAGAAAATAGTGATTTGTTTTTTTAGAATTATATTCCCTATTTTGCACCGTAGAAGTTTGACAAGTAAATAAATGTTTTTTTAAGTCCTATGATGAAAAACAATCATGTGGAGCTTTGGAACCGTTGTCTGCAGATTATCAAAGACAACGTAGATGAGCCTGCATTTAATACATGGTTTAAGCCTATCATACCTTTAAAGTATGAAGACAATACGCTGACCGTAGAAGTCCCAAGCCAGTTCTTTTATGAATTCATAGAAGAAAAGTATTTGGGATTGTTACGTTCTGTGTTATATAAGGAAATAGGAACAGGTACACGTTTGATGTATAGTGTTCTTACAGATAAGACAAACCATCTTACCACCAATATACCTTCAACCAATCAGCCGGAAACAGTTAAGCCTCAACAAAGAGTTGCCATTAATCAAGCTCCTGTACAGGCCCAACCTGTTGCCACATTAGATCCGCGTCTTAATCCGAAGTACAGATTCGATAATTTCATTGAAGGTGAAAGCAATAAACTGCCTCGTACCGTAGCAGAAGAAGTTGCGTTGAAGCCGGCAAAAACAGCTTTCAACCCGCTTTTCATCTATGGTGCTTCAGGTGTTGGTAAGACCCATCTGGTCAATGCTATCGGAACACGTATCAAGGAACTGTATCCTCAAAAAAGAGTACTCTATATATCAGCCAATCTTTTTCAGGTGCAGTTTGTTGAAGCAACCTTGCGTAACAAGGTGACCGATTTCATCAATTTCTATCAGACTATTGATGTTCTGATTATCGATGATATTCAGGAATTTGCTGCAATGACCAAGACCCAGAATACATTCTTCCATATATTCAATCATTTGCACCAGAACGGCAAACAGCTGATATTAACATCCGACCGTCCACCGGTAATGTTACAGGGTATGGAAGACAGATTGCTTACACGTTTCAAATGGGGATTATTGGCAGAACTGGAAAAGCCCAATACCGAACTGCGTAAAGATATCTTAAAAGACAAGATACATCGTGACGGATTGGAGTTCCCGGAAACAGTTATAAACTTCATTGCAGAAAACGTTGATGAAAGCGTACGTGACCTTGAAGGTATCGTCAATTCACTGATGGCGTACTCAACTGTTTACAATGCAGATATTGATATGAATCTGGCTGAAAAAGTTGTCAAGAAAGTTGCCAAGATTGAAAAGAAAGAAATAACAATCGAAAGCATTATTGACTCTGTATGTAAACACTATGAAATAGAAAAAGAAAGCCTGCATGCCCGCTCAAGAAAACATAATGTTGTAATGGCGCGTCAGGTAGCCATGTATCTCGCCAAAAAATATACGGACGCTTCATGCAGCAAGATTGGAACACTGATCGGAAAGAAAAATCATGCAACAGTTATACACTCTTGCAAGATTGTAAAGAACCAATTGGACATTGACAAGAGCTTCCGTCACGAAATGGAAGAAATAGAAAATGCAATCCGCAGCTAAATACAGAAAAACAATAAACAAAAACGAGGGCAAAAGATGAATATATTCATATCTCTTTTGCCCTCGTTTCTGCTATTATTTCAGGAAGCCCTGTTTCTTCATCGAAGCAAGATAAGTTTCTGACATAAATTCATTATCTTTCTTGGTATAACGAATATCCGTAAATATCTGAGCCAACGTTTCCTTCTTGTTTATTTCCACAAAATGCTTGTTTTCCGGCAAGGCCTCCTTATAAGCGTACAGACGGTCTATATCCATGGCTGTATAATCATGATATGCCTCTTCATGTACAAAAGCTTCCACAGGCAAGCGGTCTGTCTGAGGAGGATTCTCTGCCGGATATCCCAAAGTCACGGTAGTCACCGGCATTACAAGTTTAGGAAGCTTCAGTGTATCAATAATCAAGTCCGGATTATAGATTGTAGTTCCCAGATAGCACAATCCCAATCCCTTCTCTTCTGCCAACGTACAGAAAGTCTGCGCAAACAGCAGGGTATCAATTGAAGCATTTAAAAATGACAGGAAATTATCATATCCGGGCACAGCCTTACGATTCTCACACCAAACAGATGTACGATGAAAATCCGCGCAGAAGGTCAGCAATACCGGAGCATCAAAGACCATAGGCTGATTGAAATGAGCAGGAGCCAATGCCTTCTTGATTTCCGCATCACGAGTCACCACTACACTGTATAATTGCAAGTTTCCCATAGTAGAAGCTCTTGAAGCTGTTTCCAAAAGCTTATTCAGCAAACTCTGGTCAATATCTCTTTCCTGATATTTCCGAATAGATCGTCTTTGTTTTACATATTCCATAATAAACATATTCTTTTTAAACAGAGCAAATATAGCGAAAGGTGAGTGCAATGGCAAATGAAAACACAGTTTTCATACTTATCTCTGCCAGGCTGCTTCCTATTGCATCGAAAAGCAAAAGGTAATACAGGGACAAATAAAATTCATAAATTTCTATATAACCATACCGAACAGCACCAGTACTATCAAATATGCACCATACAGTCAGCAACCCTATATAAAAGATTGAAAAATTCATGAGAAAAGGCATAAAGTTATAAACAATTCAAGATAACTTATCAACACTTACAGAAAAGTGAGTTTCCCAAAAGGGAAAACTTTCCATCGCCATATTTTTCCTATATATTTGATTATCAATATAGCAAAAACTTGTTTTGGAAAACTTTTCCATCACATTCAATTTAAATGTTATTTTTTTTGCTTATATAAAAAAACATATCTAGCTTTGCTCTCGCATTTATTTAATACTTCTCAATCTTCTACAACCTATCGTTATTAAATAAAAGCACAATATTCCAGTACAGACCTATTTATTATGGAACAAAAAACTTACACTTACGATGAAGCATACAATGCATCATTAGAATATTTCAAAGGTGATGAATTGGCAGCACGTGTATGGGTTAACAAATATGCGGTCAAGGATTCATTCGGTAATATCTATGAAAAGTCACCTGTTGACATGCATTGGCGCATAGCAAATGAAATTGCACGAATTGAAGCCAAGTATCCTAATCCGATGAGCGCCCAACAGCTCTTCGATTTAATGAATCACTTCAAATACATTGTTCCACAAGGAAGCCCGATGACCGGTATAGGAAACAACTTCCAGATAGCTTCCTTATCAAATTGCTTTGTAATTGGTATGGACGGTTCTGCCGATTCATATGGAGCAATCATACGTATTGACGAAGAGCAGGTTCAATTAATGAAACGTCGCGGAGGTGTAGGTCATGATCTTTCACACATCCGTCCCAAAGGTTCACCGGTAAAGAATTCAGCCCTGACATCTACCGGTCTGGTTCCCTTTATGGAACGTTACTCCAACTCTACCCGTGAAGTGGCACAAGACGGACGCCGAGGAGCATTAATGTTAAGTGTATCCATCAAGCACCCCGATTCTGAAGCATTTATCGATGCCAAGATGACAGAAGGAAAAGTTACAGGAGCCAATGTATCAGTGAAAATCGATGACGAGTTTATGAAAGCCGCCATCGAAGGAGTACCTTATACACAACAATTCCCCGTAGACTCCCCCAGCCCAAGAGTAAAGAAAGAAATCGATGCCACTGCATTATGGAAGAAGATTGTACACAATGCATGGAAATCTGCCGAACCCGGAGTTCTGTTCTGGGATACTATCATACGTGAATCCGTACCCGATTGCTATGCAGACTTAGGTTACAGAACCGTTTCAACAAACCCATGCGGAGAAATTCCATTGTGTCCGTACGATTCATGCCGTCTGTTGGCAATTAACCTGTATTCCTATGTTGTCAATCCGTTCACTCCCGAAGCTTACTTCGACTTTGAGACCTTCAAAAAACACGTAGGATATGCACAACGCATTATGGATGATATCATCGACCTTGAACTGGAAAAGATTGATGCTATCATGGAAAAAGTCAAATCAGACCCTGAAAGCGAGGAAGTAAAAGGTTCTGAAGAACACTTGTGGGAAAAGATTTATAAAAAGACCGGACAGGGAAGACGTACCGGAGTAGGTATCACGGCTGAAGGCGACATGCTTGCTGCCATGGGATTGAGATACGGAACTGAAGAAGCTACAGAATTCTCTGAAAAGATACATAAGACCATTGCCTTGAACGCATACCGTTCATCTGTAACAATGGCTAAAGAGCGCGGTGCCTTTGAAATCTATGATACTGAACGCGAAAAGAACAATCCGTTTATAAACAGACTCAAAGAAGCCGATCCTGAACTATATGAAGACATGGTTAAATACGGCCGACGCAACATAGCCTGCCTTACCATTGCTCCTACAGGAACAACCAGTCTGATGACACAAACTACGTCCGGAATCGAACCGGTATTCATGCCGGTATACAAACGCCGCCGCAAGGTAAATCCTAACGATCCGGAAGTAAGAATTGACTATACCGATGAAACAGGTGACAGCTTTGAAGAATACATCGTATACCACCACAAATTCCTTACCTGGATGCAAGTTAACGGATACGATACCAATAAACGCTACACTCAGGAAGAAATTGACGAACTGGTTGCCAAGTCTCCATATTACAAAGCTACCTCTAACGATGTAGACTGGCTGATGAAAGTCAAGATGCAGGGAAGAATCCAGAAATGGGTAGACCATTCTATCAGCGTAACCATCAATTTGCCAAACAACGTTGATGAGGAGCTGATAAACAAGCTATATGTAGAAGCCTGGAAATCCGGATGTAAAGGATGTACCGTATACCGTGACGGCTCACGCGCAGGCGTATTGCTGTCTACCAAGAAAGACAAAAAAGCAGAAGAGCCTCCATGCAAGCCGCCTACAGTAGTTGAGGTCCGTCCAAAAGTTCTTGAATGTGACGTACAGCGCTTCCAGAACAATAAGGACAAATGGGTAGCTTTCGTTGGATTGCTGAACGGACATCCTTATGAAATCTTCACAGGTTTGCAGGATGACGATGACGGTATCGTTCTGCCGAAATCTGTAACACACGGCCGTATCATCAAGAATGTCGATGAATTCGGAAACAAACGTTACGATTTCCAATTCGAGAACCGCCGCGGATACAAGATGACCATAGAAGGATTGTCTGAACGTTTCAACAAAGAATATTGGAACTACGCAAAACTTATCTCGGGAGTGTTGCGCTGGAGAATGCCGATTGAGCAAGTTATCAAGCTGGTAGACTCTTTACAACTCGACAGCGAAAACATCAACACCTGGAAAAACGGAGTATCACGAGCATTGAAAAAATATGTAACTGACGGAACCGAAGCCAAAGGACAGAAATGTCCGAACTGCGGGCACGAGACACTTGTATATCAAGAAGGCTGTCTTATCTGCAAGACTTGCGGAACGTCAAGATGCGGATAATCAAGAACATACTGAAACAATAAAAAGAACAGTGCATGTCTAATCATTGTCATATGATTAAGAATGCACTGTTTTTCATTTTCAACCCATAAAAAAACAACCAATGGACATGTACATATTGCTTAAAGACCTGAAATTCTATGCACATCACGGAGTAGACCCTCAAGAAACTACCGTAGGAGCCTATTTTACCGTTAACCTGAAGATAAAAACCGATTTTACCAATGCCATGCAGACCGATGCGTTGGAAGGAACCATCAGTTATGCCGATATCTATAATGCGGTAAAAGAAGAAATGCAGCAGCCATCCCAACTGCTGGAACATGCCAGTGGCCGGATACTTCAAAGACTCTTCAGAGACTTTCCCTCCATCACAGCCATTCATCTGGAATTGATAAAAGACAATCCTCCCATGGGAGCAGAATGCTCGGGAGCCGGTGTAGAAATCTATCAGGAACGAGGAGATATTCAGTAAAATACGCTTTCTGCCATTTTTCGCAGTTTTTCCATCATTTTTACAAATTGTTCATATCGTGCAAATTCGTATTTTTACCTTGCAAATGAAAACACTGAAAATCTCATGGAAAAACAAATAAGCAAAAGAATTCAAAATCTCCTGTTTGCAGGAATTTTTTCGTCAATTACTGTTTCTGCAACCTCCCTACACAACAACCCTCCATCCACTTTCCCCGATTACGGAAAAGCCATTGCGTTTCCCGGAGCTGAAGGCTACGGAAAAAACGCAACCGGCGGCCGTTTTGGTGAAATCTATCACGTCACCAATCTGAATGACTCCGGCAAGGGCTCATTCAGAGATGCCGTGTCTCAACCCAACCGCATCGTTTTGTTCGATGTAGCCGGAATCATCAACCTGAAATCGGCCGTATCCGTTGCCAGAGATATTACTATCGCCGGACAATCGGCTCCTGGCGACGGAATTGTCTTGTACGGAGCCAACGTTTCATTCTCCGGTTCAGACAACATTATCTGCCGATACCTGCGCATCCGAATGGGAATAAACGGTCCGAAAGGAAAAGATGCCGCCGGAGTAGCTTACGGACAGAATATGATTTTCGACCATCTGTCCGTTACATGGGGACGTGATGAAAACTTCTCCATCAACCATTACCGCAAGGGTCATGAAGACGATGCACCCCGAAACATTACCATTCAGAACTCCATTATGGGACAAGGATTGCATCCTCATTCATGTGGCGGACTGATACAGACCACAGCCGATAACGGAATAACCCTTTACCGTAACCTCTATATTGACAACAAGACACGCAACCCTAAAGTAAAAGGCCTGAACCAGTTTGTCAACAATGTGGTTTACAACTGGGGAGCCGGAGCAGCCTATAACATGGGCGGCAGTTCACAAAGCATCTCCAACAGCGTATTGCTCAACAATTATTTCATTGAAGGTGCATGCATCAACTTCGACGGAAGCAAATACCGCCCCACCCCACCGATAATAGGATATAATGAAAATGTTTACACCTATATCGAAGGAAACTACATAGACGACAACCGTGACGGAAAACTCAACGGAACACTCATCACAAACGAACATCTCAAACGGGAAAAAGACAATCAGGTTATCACTCCCGTCTTTCTGAAAGAGGCTGATTCCAAACATCCGCAAATAACCAATCTGATGAGCGCCAAAGACGCTTATCAATGGATTGCCCAATGGGGAGGAGCCTCATTACCCGCACGCGATGAGGTAGATACTTACCTGATAGAAGAAATGACCTCACTGGGAACAAAAGGACAAATTATCCAATCAGAAATAGAACAGACTCCAACCAAAGGTCCGGGAAAAATCAAGCAAGGCACACTGCCTGCCGACAGCGACCATGACGGCATGCCCGATGAGTTTGAAGACAAATACGGTCTCGACAAGAACAATCCGGCAGATGCCATGCAGCTGGCTGCAAACGGATATACCAACATCGAGAATTATCTCTTTTTACTCGAACAGGAAAAAATGAATAAGTAATATTATAAACAATCAACATCACACACGTATGAAAAACAAACTATTCACAGCACTTACTGCCATGTGTGTTATGGCATCGTGCACGTCACCCAAAGAAACACCAATTGACCGGGAGGCGCTTGTTCACCGCAACAATCCCCAGATTACGGCCATTGATTCTTTGGCATCGCTCTCTGTCGGAAACGGTGAATTTGCCTTCACGGTAGATGCCACCGGTCTGCAGACATTCCCCAATACCTATAAGATGGGAGTTCCTCTCGGTACTCAAAGCCAATGGGGATGGCACAGTTTTGACAATCCCAAGAACCTTAAGCCTGAAGAAGCCCTGAAAGAATATGATTTCGGACGCGGTCACAAGGAACTCTACGCAACCCAGTTCAAGGAAGACGGACGCGCCAAGGATGCAGCCAACTGGTATCGTGTAAATCCTCATCGCCTGCACTTGGGTATTGTAGGATTCGAATTGGGAGACAATGTCACTCCACAACAGATTACAGACATCAAGCAGGAGCTTGACATGTGGAAAGGTGAAATAAACAGTCATTTCAAATTCAATGGCAACTACTTCAACGTAAAAACCGTATGTCATCCTTCCATTGACATGATAGCTGCCGAAATCGAATCAAAGGCACATGCCGGTATCTGCTTCCGTTTCCCTTATCCTACAGGCGGACACTGTGACGATGCCTGCAACTGGGATGCCAACGACAAACACAGCACTACCATTGTGAGCCAGGACAAACAGTCGGCTGTACTCAAACACCAGCTCGATGCTACAACCTATTACGTAACCGTACGTTGGGAAGGAAATGCCGAACTGAATGAAAAACAAAAGAACTATTTCGTTCTCACTCCGCAAGATGACAAGTTTGCATTTACCTGCACATTCACTCCGGAAAACAATGCAACCAACGCAGCAACTGTAGCCGAAACCCAAAAAGCATCAGCTGAATATTGGAAAGCATTCTGGACCAACGGAGCTGCAGTAGATTTCTCAGAATGTACAGACCCACGCGCCAAAGAACTTGAGCGCCGCGTAGTTTTGAGTCAGTACCTGCTGGCTATCCAGTGCGCCGGAAGCACACCTCCACAGGAAACCGGTCTTACCTATAACTCATGGTATGGCAAGTTCCACTTGGAAATGATTTGGTGGCACCAGGCACAGTTTGCCTTGTGGAACCGTGCAGAACTCCTCGACCGCACACTCGGATGGTATGAATCAGTTGAACCGGTAGCACGCGAAATCGCAAAACGACAAGGATTCGACGGAGTACGCTGGATGAAAATGACCGATCCTAGCGGAACAGAAGCTCCTTCAAAAGTAGGAAGCTTCCTTATCTGGCAACAGCCCCACCTTATTTACCTGGCCGAACTGTTATACCGCAATAACCCCGATGACAAGAAGATTCTGGAGAAATACGGCGACCTGGTTCAAAAGACTGCTGAATTCATGTATTCGTTCGCATCATACGATACACTCAACGGACGCTATATCCTGAAAGGAGCTATCCCTGCTCAGGAAACACTCCGCGCCGCAGAAACCGTCAATCCTCCGTTTGAACTCTCATACTGGCATTATGCCATGCAGGTAGCTCAGGACTGGCGTGAACGTCGTGGCATGCAACGCAATCTCCAATGGGATGAAATGATTGACAAGCTCTCACCGCTTGCATACAACGAAGACAAACTTTATCTGGCTGCCGAAACTGCTACAGATACTTATAAAGACATCCGCTTTACATCCGATCACATGGCAGTATTGGGTGCCGTAGGTATTCTTCCGATGAACAAACTTATCCGTGAAGAATACATGAAAAATACCCTCAACTGGATATGGGACAACTGGAACTGGGGCAAGACCTGGGGATGGGACTATCCGATGACAGCCATGAACGCTGCCCGCATGGGAGAACCTGAAAAGGCTGTAGGTGCCCTGCTCATGGACAAACGTACCAATACCTATCTTGTAAACGGACACAACTATCAGGACGGACGTCTCCGTCTTTACCTGCCGGGTAACGGTGGACTGCTGACAGCAGTAGCCATGATGTGTGCCGGATGGGACGGATGTACCGAAAAGAATCCGGGATTCCCCAAAGACGGAACATGGAACGTAAAATGGGAAGGACTGAAACCCATGCCCTAATATGAACTGATACAAGAATTATACAAGGTAACACAAATAATGAAAATCTTTATCATAGCTACCTGCTTAAGCACAATGTATTTGTCTGTCTACGGGCAGACAAATACTGCGGCTTCAAGCAAAAAGGCAACACTCGAAGGGCGAGACTACATCGAATCCACTTCATACAATGAAGCACAGAGAGGCGCTCCCCGAAGCATGCAATACTACCCTACGGACGAAGGCTTTACCTGCGTAAACGGAAACAACCGCTTTACCCGTCCGCTCTATGGAAGCAATACGGCCTATCGCCTTGAGACCAGTGACCGTCCGGTATTTGCAACCTATCAGAAACCCAAAAGCCATAACATCTCCTTCCGGCTTCAATACAATGACTGTGACATTGCACTCGACTCTACCGACTACTGCCGTTCTTCATATAACGGGGGAATAAGAAAATACACCCTTACCGACAAACAGTGGAACAATGGGAACGGTAATCTCGAAGTTACAGCAATGGCACTGTATGACCGCGAAGGAGCCATCTGGCATTTCAAGACCGATACAGAACTGAGCAATGCCCGGCTTACCGGAACCGTTTCACCCATACGTGCACGAAAACTGAACCGCAGCGGCGACATGGGTGCCGATCCTGCCGACAGCTTTGAAGCATCACTTACCGAAAAGGGTACCGCGTATGATATCCGCCTGAACAAAGGTGAAGCTTACGTCATTTATGAAGGCGGAAAGCTGAAACAGCTTTCAACCTCAAAAGGACGTACACTCTACCAGCGTACGCTCAACACTTGCAATGAACTGATATCCGGTTTTAAGATAGATACTCCCGACCCTTATATCAATACACTCGGAAGTGCACTCTGTGCTGCTGCCGACGGTATCTGGGACGGAAAAGTATGGCTTCACGGTGCCAACGGATGGCGCATGCCGCTCAACGGATGGCGTGCCGCATATACCGGTGACTGTCTGGGATGGAACGACCGCGCACGTACCCACTTCGACAATTACGCGGCATCACAGGTAACCAATGTAGAACCTGTATATGCCCATCCTACCCAGGATCCGAAGATGAACATGGCCCGTGCCGAGAAGAAATGGGGCACACAGATGTACAGCAACGGATACATCTGCCGTAATCCGAACCGCAACAACCAAATGCACCATTACGACATGAACCTGTGTTACATCGACGAGCTGTTGTGGCATTTCTGCTGGACCGGTGACCTTGACTATGCCCGCAAAATGTGGCCGGTCATCACACGTCATCTGGCATGGGAGAAACGCAACTTCGACCCTGACAACGACGGACTGTACGATGCATACTGCTGTATCTGGGCCAGCGATGCCCTGTATTACAACAGCGGTGCCGTAACCCACTCTTCAGCCTACAACTACCGCGCCAACAAGCTGGCAGCCGAAATTGCCGGTAAGATTGGTGAAGACCCCACTCCGTATGCACAGGAGGCTGAAAAGATAAAACAAGCTCTCCAGCAACGTCTGTGGATGCATGACAAGGGATGCTGGGCCGAATTTCAGGACTTCATGGGAAACAAGGACCTCCACACCTCTCCTGCCGTATGGACTGTATATCATGCCATCGACTCTGAGGTAAGCGACCCGTTCCAGTATTATCAGGCCACCCGCTACATTGACCGCAACATACCACGTATTCCGGTCAAGGGTGACGGACTGAAAGACGAAGGATACTACACGCTTTCTACCACCAACTGGGCACCTTATTCATGGAGTATCAACAATGTGGCCTTTGCTGAAGTTTGGCACACTACCCTGGCATACTGGCAGGCCGGACGCCCTGACGAAGCATTCCACATCTTCAAGAGTTCTATCCTCGACGGAATGTATCTGGGACACTGTCCGGGCAACTTCGGACAAATCAGTTTCTATGATGCAGCCCGTGGCGAATGTTACCGTGATTTCGGCGACCCTATCGGAGTCGCATCCCGCGTACTCACACAAGGTCTCTTCGGTATCTACCCTGATCTGATGAACGGAAAGGTATGCCTGCGTCCCGGATTCCCGAAAGAATGGGATCACGCTTCACTGCATACCTCATACATTGATTTCAGCTATGAGCGCAAAGGCGATGCCGAAACATACCGCATCAGCCCACGCTTCAAGAAGCAGGCTGCCGTCAGTCTTGACATCCCGGCACGTAAGTCTGTATGTGCATCGGTAACAGTCAACGGCCGTACAGTACAGCCAGCCGTAGCCGAAAGTATCGGCACCCCTCATATCACTATACCGTGCGGCCACGAAGAAGAAATGGTGGTTGAAATCAAATGGGACGGAGAAAATATCTCAGCCGCGAAAGCTACTGTCAGCAAAGACCAGATACGCGGTGAGTCATCCGACTGTACCTGGTTCGTCATGCTCCAGCAGGGCGACATGCGCTGGTGGCAGCCAGTCGATGTTGACCGTCCGTCAATCGATGCTCCCTACTATGGTACCGAACTGCCGGTTCACACAAGCGGCGAATACATTCCAGTCAATATGGACAACGTTTGGAATGCCAATGTAACCGACATCTTCAAGAACCGTTACGAAAGTCCGCGTTCACCATACACCACCCTGCAGATTCCTCTGCAAGGCATCGGCGAATGGTGTCATCCGAAAGAAACAGCTGACATCGACGATTCCGGATTCCGCAAACATGTAAAAGACAATCAGTTCGTCACACCGCAAGGTATTCCGTTCCGCACACCGTCTACGGGCCATAACATCGCCTACACATCCCTGTGGGACAATTACCCCAATTCGGTCAGCGTTCCTCTTCAGGGACAGACGGCATCAGGCGTATACCTGCTCATGGCAGGCAGCACCAACCACATGCAGTGCCGTCATGTGAACGGAGTTGTAACCGTAAGTTATACCGACGGAAGCAGCGAAACCCTCTCACTGGTCAATCCAGAGAACTGGGCCCCCATCGAACAGGACTTCTATTTTGACGGCCTGGCATTCAAGAGCAATGCCCCACGTCCTTATCGGGTAGTCCTTTCATCGGGTCTTGTAAGCAATCAGCTTGAGAAGGACCTGAAGCTGAAAGGTTTCAATGACCGCCGCATTCCGGGAGGAGCAGCAACCATCCTTTATCTGCCGCTTCAGGACAAACCGTTGCAAAGCCTCAACATCGAGGCCAAAGCCAACGATGTAGTCATCGGCCTGATGGGAGCTACACTGGAACTGCGCGAGAAATAAAGCTCCTGCATCTACATATAAACTAAGAGGCTGTCACAAAATGACAGCCTCTTAGTTTATATGTAGTTTAGATGTTATATATTTTTCCATATTTTCTTTCTCCGAAAATCATTTACCTTTTTCTAAAAGAAACCTCTTCAGCAAAAAAGTCAGGAAATAGGGAAAAGTATAAAATTTACCATTGAAACCAATATTTTTATAACCCAATTTTATCCCATACTTCACATCAGGATACTTATTATCTTTCAAAAGATTATTCAATGATACTGTTGCTCCATCAGTGGCTTTCACTTCTACTGGTACAAGCGAATCGGTATCGCGGATAAAAAAATCCATCTCTAGAGCCGGTTTATCGCTATTATAATAATAAAGTCTATAACCTTGTTTTACCAGCATATCCCCTACAATATTTTCGTAAATAGCTCCTTTATATGTACCTAGATTCTTATTTGCCCTTAAATCTTCTTGAGCTTCCTCATCGAGCGATGCAATAAGAAGTCCCGTATCCTTAAAATAGATCTTGTAAAGTTTCGGATCATAATTTCCTTTAAGAGGAAGTTCCGGAAAATTCATGCAATAGCATATATTGATAACCCCCGCATCTGCAAGCCATTCCACACAACCGATATAATCTCTGTTTCTCGCATTTTTTCCTACTTTAGTTATTTGGAACCGCTTGTTTTCTTTTGCTAAAAAGGTAGAGATATGGTTATAAACCGCCTTCACTTTAGCCTTGTCCAATCCCTCTACATACTTGGTAATGTCTTCTTCATAATCTTTCAGAAGTTGTTGCTGAATGCCTAACGTTCCACTGAAATTTTTGTTTCGGATATATGTTGCCACCACTTCAGGCATTCCACCTATAATAACATAATCACGAAACAGTTCCATAAGTGTATCCATTTGCAATTCTGAAAAAGGTCTCTGTTCAATCATATGACTGTATAGCTCTTCAACAAAGTCGCCCGAATAACCTTTTGCCCAAAGAAACTCCTCGAAATCCATAGAATACATCTCATAATCTTCTTTGTAGCCTACGCTATTAGACTCAATCTCTTTGTAGCTGATTCCCATCAACGAACCAGAACAGATAACATCAAATCTTCCGTCTAACTTAAAAAACTTTAAAGAAGTAGCACAATTGGGGCAAGCCTGTAACTCGTCGAAAAAGAAGATGGTTTCCCCCGGTATAAACTTAAATTCCGGATTCAACAATGAGATGTTTTTCAAAATACTATCCACTTCAAAACCATCGTTGAAAATACTCCTGTATTTCGTTTGTTCCACAAAGTTAATCTGGATAACGCTCTTATAATTCTGACTGGCAAACCATTCAACAGAACGCGTTTTGCCAATCTGGCGAGCTCCTTTTATAATAAGCGGTTTTCTGTCCGGATTGCTTTTCCAGTTTGTCAGATATGCATCAACCTTTCTTTTAAGTAAAGTATTCATAGAACCAGTCATTTATACACCTGCAAATATAAGACTTTTCACATTTTCACCACTATATACAGGTACTTATTTCACATTTTCCCCTACATTTAAGCGTCACATTTCACATTTTACGCAATACTCATCTGTTTTTACTCGTATCAAAGAAACAAAGCCCCATCATAAAATCACATAAAACTATTGTTTAATCAGCATAAAGGTCTACCTTTGCCAAGTATCAAATTCAAATACAAATGAAGCAATTATCAATACTAACCTTAATACTAATCACACTTCATGTTTCAGGATACTGTCAATTACCAGACAAATCCATAACCAATACCGCTGACACTATACAAAAAACATATGTTCAGATATCGGCACGCAATCTCTCACTTGAAGCCGTTGACAGTTATCCTCAGAAATTACTGAAGGTCATCCGCAACGAAGACACGATAAAAACCGTATTGATAAGTACATTCAGTGAATATGAGGAACCCGACAGAGTCACAAGAGTGAAAAATGCTCCATACAATCCCACATTCAAATATCCCTCTGCAATAAGCCGTTTCCTCGAACCGACCCAATATGTCAACAGTTCCTCCGAGAGCACGGCCTCCGTTGCTGATACGCTATTTAATGGAAAGGAAAAATACTGTCTGGATATTATTAAAAAAGCACTCGAGTTTTCAAAACGTATTACTTTTGACAGACAACTGGCTCAAGCGCTTGACAGAGGCCAGTCTATGACTGTCCCTTCAGACGAGGTACTCCAATCAATGACCGGAACATGTTCCGAAGCCACCAATGTATTCCTGGCCCTCATGCGTCACATGGGCATTCCGGCACGCATGGTTGTCGGCTATTGTTATCTTCCCGAAAAAGGTATAAACAATTCTCATGCCTGGGCCGAATGTTACATCGAAGGAGCAGGATGGTGGGGTGTAGACCCTCAAAACGGAAGTCCGGCAGTCTCATACATCGGTTATAAGCTATTCTATGGAAAAGATTTCAAAGACTGCAACATCAAACTGCTCCCCGATATGTATCTGCGTGATAAACAGCCCGTAAAAATCACCACCGTGACTCTCTGAATCCCCCTTTACTGGCAACCAAGGCTCACCGTGCTGGCGACCAAGCCTCAGCAAACTGGCGGCAAAGGCTCAGCATGCTGGGAACCAAGGGTCAGCAATCCCTTCATCCCTGACGCACGATGCGCAGCGTTGAGGAGCACATCCGGGTAATGGCTTCACGATGTGTTATTACGATAAGCGTCTTGTCTTTTACATTCTGTGAGATACGCTCCAGAAGAATGTTTTCCGTTTCATTGTCGAGTGATGAAGTAGGCTCATCCAACAAAAGGATACCTCCGGGACGAAGCAATCCGCGCGCAATGGCTATGCGTTGCGCCTGTCCCTCACTGATACCGGTACCCAACTCACCACAAAGCGTATCCAGACCCAGCGGCAATGAAAAAACAAAGTCGGCCGCCGCCACATAAAGTGCCTTTCGCAGTTCCTCATCCGTAGCATCCGGCTTTCCCATCAGCAAGTTATCTCGTATGGTTCCGCTTATCAGCGTATTTCCCTGAGGCACATACGAAATGTTGCACCTTGTGAGCGACGATACCACCTTTTCCTCTCTCCGTTCATTATATAACACAATTTTTCCTTTATCCGGTTGCAGCAAGGCCAGTATCAGCCTCACCAGCGTACTTTTCCCGGCTCCCGTTTCTCCCAATATCACCGTCATGCTTCCCGGTGTGAAGTCGTGAGTCAGTCCGTCCAGCACATTGCGTTCCGTGGCGGGATAAGCAAACGTCAGATTCTCCAGCCTGATTCCAAGCCTTCCCTGCAGACGGACAACCTCCCCCTTCTGTTCCAGCGGAAAACCGAAGAGCTCAGCCAGCCGTTCACCCGAAGTGAACACCTGTACAAAAGCCGGAATCTGCCGGCTCAAATCCACCATCGGACGCTGTACCTGCGACACCAGCTGCAAAAACGCCGTCATCATTCCAAAAGTCACCGCACCGTCACGTATTCCCAATATTCCCCACAAAAAGGCAACTATATATCCCACGGCAAATCCCATCTGCACCATCAGGCGCGAGAATACCGAAAAGTTCGTGCGCTTCATCACCTTCTGCTGCAAATCCGTCTGCAGCGAAGTCAGCGCCTCAATGACGTGAGATGTATATTCCAGAGAACGAATCAGAACCCGATGCTGCAAATTTTCCTGAAAATGACTTTGTATCCTGCTGTCTGTTTCACGAATGCTCCGTGTGAGTCTTCGCATGGTCCGTACATATCCCTTGCTGAAAAGTAATGCCACCGGCATAATGAAAAACAGTATCAACGCCAGACGTGTATCCAGCCTGGAAAGGAAAAACAATGCGCCCGTCAGCTGAATCAGCGTTACCAGTACCGACGGAATATTGCGGCACAGCGCGTCGGTCACCGTCGCCACATCGCCCATCACCCTGTTCAGCACATCACCGGTATGCATGGTGTCACTTCCCACCCATCGTGTTTCCATCAGGTGAGCAAACAAGCGGTTGCGAAGGCGGTTACGCATCTGTATCTCTATGTGGTTACCCATCCGTGAACTTACAGCCGAGAGCAACAGCTGCGTTATCATGCAACCCACCATACATGCAATATAAGTTATCAGGTCATCGGCAGAATATCCCGTAACAATGTCTATCAGATGCTTGCATACCCATACAAACAGTAGCGATACAGCCACATGTATTACTCCTGTTATACCGTATCCCAGAATCCGAAACCGAAACCCCTGCGAAGCCTTCCATAACCATTTTACACAATCCACTATGCGCATATTTTTCTTTATTCCAATGTCAATACCGGTAAGTATCGGCCTTTGAGTCTCATACCCGCTTCTGCTGACAATAATCCATTATAGCTTATAACTTCTACAAGTTAAACACTAGTAAAACCTGATTTACCATAGGGTAATCTTTCCAACTGTTCCCAAATCCAAAGAAGCAGTTGTAATGCCCAAAGCTCTGAAAATACGGCTCATGGTAGGAAGTGTTATGATGCACCTTCCACTTTCGAGTTTGGATATTTGAGATTTTTTTACTCCTATCCTTTCTCCCAGTTCTTCTTGCGTAAGGTTCTGCTGAAGTCTGGCTTTTTTAATCGCCTCACCAACATAATAAGCATTAACCTCTTCTTCAAGTTTTGCTTCCATCGCATCTCTTTCAGGAGTTCCTATTTCTCCCCATGCCTTATTAACATGCTCATCAAGAGTAGTAAGTTTCATTTTTGCCATACTTTTATCCTTTCTTTTTGTTTTCAAAATAGTCTTTTCTTATTATCTCTGCCTTCGTTATTTCTTTAATCGGTGTTTTTGCAGTTTTCTTTATTATGCCATGTGTGGCAATAACCAAAGTGTCTTCATCTGTATCCCAAAAAGCAAACAGCCTATAATGAATGCCATTAAAAAGTGTTCTCAACTCCCAAATATCCGTTCCCTCAAGTTTCTTGAACAATTCATTATCTATAATGCCACGTTCTAATTTCAGGACATTATAAACAACTTTTTGATATGCTTTTATCGGTAGGGATTCCAAAAACAAATCAGCTTCTTGCGTAAACCTTACTTTTATATTCATCGCTATTAATCTTACCAATTACAAAGATAGGCCAAAGTTTCCATTTAAGCAAACATTTGTATAGAATATAAAAAATGGCACCCAGTCCCACAGGCGGGTGCCATTCCCAGAATGAAATTTATTGATGTTAATTTTTTATATACAGTGCCGGCTATCATCCCTGACTATCGGCAACCTTCATTCATTCCATTAATTATTGCTGCGAGTGATAACCGCACGGCTCAGACGAGGATCGTTGTAGAACATGTTGTCTACACCACCCTTGTAATCCATACGCAATTGCGATTCAGACACACCGAATTCCTTAACAAGGCAATCATAAACAGCCTGTGCACGAGCCTTGCTCAAGCGCTCGTTCAGCTTCTTGCTACCAGTTCCGGCATCAGCATATCCGGTAATTGTATAAACAGCATTCGGATCAGCAGTCTTGATAACTTCAGCCAGCATACCCAGGTTAGCACGTGCTTCGTTCGAAAGCTTGCTCTTTCCAATCTGGAAAATAATCAGACTTGAAGAAGCCAGTTTCTTCACGATAACCTCAGCCTCTTTCTTGTTACCTTCAGCCAAAGCTTTTTTCAGACGGGCGTTTTCAGCAGCCAGTTCATCCATCTGTGCACGCAACTCATTGATAGCAGCGTTGTCATAACGGATAATGGTCTTAGCCTTATCCCATCCACGTGGTTTGATTTTGTAAGTCACACCCACAGTAGCAGTCAGCATGGCATCGTTTGCTCTACCTCCCACTTCGCCGTCGAAAGCATCGTCGGTAAGCATGGCACGTATATCAAGGTTCAGATCAAATGCATTCGACAAGCGGAATGTATTCAATATACCCACATTGGCTGTAAACTCCTTTGCTTGCGGGCTGTCCCATACACGTCCCCATCCTATACCTGCATACGGGCTGCAGTTGTAGACACGGGTTTCATTATATCCGCACAACAGGTTCGACATGTTGAACAATACATCTGCATGCAGGTTAAACATATCAAATTTCTGTGCTTCAGTCCATCCCTTGTCATCACCCAGGTATTCACCTGTAGAGTGTGAAAGCTGGTCACCACGCTGGGTAGCACCCTTAGCCTGAAGTCCGCTATACATAAAGCGGATACCGATGCCCGGAGTAAACCATTTACCTACAGCAATATCCAATGCCGGAGCTATACGGTCACCAAATGAAGCCTGACGGTCATGGTCTCCAAAGAATACCTGACCACCAAATCCAGCACTGATAAACCAGTTGCTCCAAAACGGATTGGTCTCTACTTTGTACTTGTCTTTACTGTATTCCACAGTATCGGTAAAATCACCATTCTGCTCTGTCTGAGCCCAAACAGAACCGGCAGCCAATAATGCAACGGCTGCTGCAAATACTTTTCTCTTCATGTTACTATAATTAAAATTACTATATTACAAAGTAAATTATTCTCTTACACAACGAATTGCACATGCATCTCTTCTGCTAGACATAAAATCACATACTTTGATTTTATTCTCTGCTCCCCATGGAGTTGAACCATTTACATCCGTATAAGAACCTATCATCATATAAGCCGAATATGCATCACTTGTACCACCCACCGGATATGGAGAAGCCGACCAATATTTAGAAGACCCTCCTCTCATCAATACAGATCCCTGACCGGCAGACCACATTGTCCCACTAGAACCATAACGGCAACCTGTCTGCGGATAGAAAGCACCTTCTGTATCCGAGTCATTTCTCTTGAAATAATATCCGTTTTCATACTTCACATAGTTGATATAGTCAAGTCTGCTTGTTGTTCCGGATATTCCTGAGGTATCACCGTCATTTCTCTTCACAAATCCCGTCCATGTAAACTTATTAGCCACACGATATCCCACAGGAGAAGGATCATAGATGGTTTTTGCATTTGTCCATCCGGCACATGCCTGAGAATCTTCCAGATAATCAGGCCATCCCGGTTTAAAATCATTGGTATCTCCCCACAGGTAATTGTTTGTTTCAGCCATCCAGTTACCATGGAAGTTATCAATATATTTCTGCAATTCAGCCGGATGCTGAACCGTCTCTGCTATAGTTCCGGTTTGTGATACATACACAGGGAAGGATTTTTCCACTTCCTGTGCCACTCCGTCCACATAATAAGTCGAACTGTTAGGGAATGGGTCTTTGCGTCCCCACTGATACAAAGTCACATATTCAGAAGTTTTGGAATGAGCTCCAAGCGTACGGTCCATCACAGTAAACTGTGATCCAACCTTATTGGTATATACATCATCCGAAGGCATTTCATTACCTACACCCCATATATGCCAGCTCCAAAGAATTTCACCGGTTTGGTTTTCACCGCTATAAACAGCAATCACGGCATTACCTACATTTTGGCTAGCTGTATAGTAACAACGTCCGTCATCACCAAGTCTTACAGAAGAAGCTTCAATGAAACCATCCACATCCTGCCACAACAGTTTGGCAGATTTCGGAGCAATATATGCTGTTTGGGTATGGAATCCGGCATCCGGAATAATACCTTTCTGACCGTTACCAATAACTGTCGCAAGGAATGAGTGTTCACCTGTCTTATTAATCATATAGCAGTTGGCAGTTTCCTCCTGTACTGGAGCTTCATCAATTATCGCTTCATTATTCTTCAACACAGTAGCATTCAACGGCATGACATAATACTTCCCGGCCTCAAAATCACAAAGAGCTGTTGCGGTAAACGATACCTCGTGTTTATCTGTCAGGAAAGTGCAGTTCCATGTTTTGCCTTTCTGTGCACCCGGAACAGCAACGGCATATGCGATAACCGTGCTCGAAAGCGAAGGTTGATTTACAAATGTCAAATTCAAGGAAGTACTCTGCGCATCAGCCACACCTGTAAATCCCTTATCCAGATTAGTCAGGTCATACGTATAATTACCAGTCACGGGAGCACCCGTTTCCAATGTCACACGCTGAAGCTTTTCGTCTACAGATAAACCTGCAACATCCGTAAGACTGAACTCAAATCGCACAAGAGAAACCATCTGGCGCATGTTCAGCTGATAGTTTCCACTTCCCAAATTAGCAATTGCATCTGTAGCCTTCACGTCATAGGCTGCAATAGAGTTTTCATCAGCATAAGCCTGCTCTGTAGGAATAGATACCGGAATAGCCTGAAGATTTGTTACATTCTCACTGTACGGATAGTAAGCAAACTTTGGTGTGTCACCAGCTGTTACACTACCCGAAAATGTAGTCTGTGCAACAGGTTCTGTATGATTGCCTGTAAATGGCGCATTTACAGTATTGTCACCAAATACACCTACCTGGTCACCTACTGACCATTCCATAAACAAGGCTCCATTTTCGGCCACTCCTCCCACTTGTGTACGGGTAGAAGACAAGGCAGAAAAACTGTCAAGAGTTCCGGTTATATGAATCTGTTCCTGCAATGGCAGAACAGTTTCCTCTTCCATATCTGAGCAAGCTGACAATACACCAACTGCTCCTAACAAATAAATCAAATAGTTGTTTTTCATCAATTCTTGTATAAGAAAGCTAAGGTATGCCATTCCGACAAAATAAATCGAAATGACATACCTTTATTTGTTTTGCTATTCTATTATATTACCTCCATCATCAAACGAAGCATCATAATTCAATTCATTTTCACTACCACTTTTTCGTTTCAATTCTAAGCGGAAGTTATTTTCAATGATTGTCTGCGGTAACCATTTACCATAAACATCCATTGATTCACCTTCATTCGCAATATAATCGCAACCAAAGAAGTTCATCAGCACAATACCTATAGGAGCTGAGTTGTTTGTTGGATCAATCAAATAGTTATAAATCGGACCATTAATTGCATTCGCTGCAGTAACGGTATTACCACTCTGTCCTAAAGACGGACTATAACTCTGATTGTCATTTACAACGCAGAAGCCACCCAAACTGTTTATATACCAGTTTCTCAAACCGACATCACCAGCTTCAGGTTTATTATTGTTGATTGCCTGCTTAATGAAGTCTTTTACAATAGATATTTTCGTATCTACTCGTCCGTTATCGCTCCAATTCGGAACTGAAAGATAAGGATTGTTCAGACGCTCCAGATGCTGTTTCCATACAGTGATTCCTGTAGCATTTTCCGGTGTCATATAATATGGATAGTCTATATCACGGTCATTCTGAGCATATAATGTAGAAGAAATATCGTCACCACTTGTATTATAAGCCTGACGCATGAATACATAGTTTGTAGCATCTGTTGAAGGAGTGTAAGTATAGCCAGCAAATTCTTCACCGTCAACTCCAAATGGACCATCAACTTTATTAACTTTACCTTCATTTAATGGCAATTCAGGACACTGATAATTAACAAACACCACAATTTTTCCCATCAAATCCTCTATGGTAGTATTGGCATTCAAGTTCGTTTCCAATGTAATACCATTTACGCTTGAAGGACTATAATTATCCAAAATTCTATCAATTTCTCTAATCCAACGCTTTACTTCCTCATACTTGCCTTTATTGTTATCCCCACTGGTTCTCAACTGCTTGAAATTGATATTCAGAACAATAAATTCCTGGCATTTTCTTCCTAATTTGCCATATTTATCATTATATTCTGTAATTTTCTTATCCAGCATCTCCACATAAGTATTCAAAGCTTCAGTTAATTCTGTACGTGAACTATTTGCATCATAAGTATACATATCGTAATTATCATTCCAGTTTGTCCAAGATCTTTGTATCAAATATGTTCCTGTTTCATATCGAACTGCATCATTTGCTTTATCAGCATTTTGAAATCCTACCATAAATGAGAATGCACGTGCACCTGCAGCAAACTGCTGTTCTATATCCAGCTTTTGGTAAGGACCCATCACAGTATTTGTACCGACAACACTGGCATCATAACTATAAGAGTTATGTGTTCCTGGAATAGATAATTGAGAAAAATAAGTTTTTTTATCCATAGAACTCATCCAATAATAAAAGTCTGTACCTTTTAATGCCGGCAATGAGGTTATATTGATTTTCTGAGACTCAATATCTGCGGTGTTAAGTATTTTTGTATTACTACCCTGCCCTACCATATTGACTGTAACCGCAGTCTGCGTACTTTCCGGATGAGCATAAGGTAAAAGGAAAGCCTTAACTACTAATTTTTGTCCGGTCTTCAAAGTTACAGGTTTACCATCCTTATAAGTCGGTATTGTCACAAGATTACTAACTGTACCATTGTCAACAGGTGTACACTTACCATCATCTGAACCCTTATTTTCATCAATTGTCAAAAGGAATTCTCCTGTAATATTCTGAGTGGAACGTACAGAGACCTGAGATACCTGATATTCGTTATTGGCCACAGTTCCAGCATTAGGTCCGTTTACTGTAATTTCAAGTACGGTAACAAGTGGCTTGAAGTCTAGTGTTATAGGTTTCGTTCCTTCAGTCAAACGACTGGCCTTGCTATGCGCATACATATAGGCATAGTTCATGTTCGGATAAGCTGTATAAGTAGTTCCATCAAACTCTATATTAACGGGATCCTGACGAAGAGGTATAGAACATTTCACCTGGGTAGCACTTATTCCCCCTGTAGAAGCCGTTGCCGGATACAAAGCATAGAAATGATGTACATCTTCCGTTCCCCACTGCAAACCGTTTTCTCCCATATTGACTTTTGCCAATGTACCGGTTGAAGACTTATCATTGTCCACAACCACCTTATAATCAAATTCGTGATTTGGCGTATTAGGCGAACTTGCTGCCTGCGGACAATAAATACTGATTTCATCATTGTTTACCCAATATATAGGATATGAATTGCCGTCACGTTCTCCATAAATGGTTTTTGTTTGTCCACCGTTAAGTTCATAATCCGCATGATTGGCAGAAAATAGAATTTCATCCCCTGTAGCAGCCGGACCATATTCATTTTTATCAACATCATCTTTACATGCAGTCAAGACTGATATAAAGGTACTTATAAATAATATTATTTTTTTCATTGTAAGTCCTCCTTTTGATTAATAATCCCACCCAGCATTTGGGTCGCTAAAATAATCACTTTCAGCACCAACGTCCTGATTATTAATGGATATTGTTGGTGTTTCTTGCTCGTCTTTAGGAACAATAGACCCGCAGAAATTGTTTTCCAACTCCACCTCCGAACTTTTCGTCTGTGGAGCTACATACTTCATTTTTTTCATACTTGTACCTCACTTCCTTTTTTATTGTTTTCGTTATAAAAATTGTTTTTCATTTTCTCTACCGTTTTTTCCATAAGCATTTTTATTTTGAATATTAAACCTTATTTTTCCTTATGTTTCGTTCCATAGCCGTAACCATAGCCATAGCCATATCCGTAACCGTAGCCATATCCATAACCATAGCCGTGACGGCTCAAGTCTGCTCCGTTAAGCACCAGGGCCATGTTGTTAAGCTTCTTCTCCTGATACAGTTTTTCAATATCCGGAAGCTGACGGCGGTCCATCCTGCCGGCACGTATCACAAAGATGGTCAGGTCTGCAATACGGTTGGCAATGGTAGCATCGGCCACAATACCTACCGGTACATTGTCCACAATGATGTAGTCATAACGCTTGCGAAGTTCTGTCATCAGCTCATCCAGGCGTTCATCCATCAGCAACTCTGCCGGATTGGGCGCTACTGTGCCCGAACCGATGATGTCAAAGCCTTCACTCTTCTGTATGATATCATCCACACCGATTGAATGGTCAGACAGGTAATTGGTTATACCGGTCTTGTGCTTTCCAAAATGATGACTCAGCGTACCCTTACGGATATCCAGATCGACCATAATCACACGCTTCTTGGTATAAGCCAGACTCATGGCCAGATTATGCGAGATAAAGGTCTTTCCGGCACCCACATTGAATGAGGTAAATGTAATAACCTGTGCCGGTTTTCCGTTCTTCGCAAGGAAAGCCATATTGGTACGCAATATGCGGAATGCTTCCGATACCACGTCACTGCCCTGCTCGTTGACTACCAGTTCCGTTTTCTTTTCATGACGGTTTTTCCGGGCACTCTTATCCAGTGGTATTTCTCCCAGATAAGGAACACTTACCGCACCTTCTACATCCTTGCGCCCGTGTACACGCGTATCCATGAACAGTATCATCAGGAATGCCGCTCCCGGCAAGGCTATACCAATCAGAATACCCAGCAGCAGGATGCGGTTGCGGTTGGGCGAAATCGGAGCATTGCCACCTTCGGCACTGTCTATCACACGCGCATTGTTGTCGGCCATCGCCTGAGTCAGCGCATTCTCTTCACGCTTGTTGAGCAGGAACAGATAAAGCGCTTCCTTAATCTTCTGCTGACGTTCTATCGACAGCATCTGACGCTGTTTGGTAGGGATGGAAGACACACGTGCCTGCGCTCTCATTTCACGGTTCTGTGCGTCATTGCGCTTCACATTAATACTTACAATCAGATTGTCAACGGCACGGATAATGGTCTGCTTCATGGCACGCAGTGAGTTGTTCAGTTCCTCTACCACCGGGTTCTTGTCACTGCTGTCACTTATCAGCTTGTCACGTTTCAGTTTAGCAGTGTTATACAAGTTTATCTGCGTCTCGATGTTCATATCGCTGATTCCCGTATTGGCCGGAATCAAGTCGGTCTCCTTGCCCGGATCGGTAAGATACTCCTTGATATAATTGGCCAGGCGCAACTGCGTTTCCAGCTCCAGTGCATCTGTACTGTATTTCTGCGACTCAGTCATATGGCGAAAACGGAGCATACCCACCCACTTAGAACGGCATAATCCACCCACAATTA
>OBKR01000401.1_pt1 | contig 49378 bp, 40 predicted proteins | sample 1518991 | NCBI WGS metagenome assembly OBKR01 (sample SAMEA2452117, study PRJEB22498) | human gut metagenome | biome: human feces; feature: human gut; material: feces | place: Australia | collected 2012
GTCGGGGAATTTCCCCCGTTTTGGCCTTCAAACCTTATTTGCGGGGGAATACCTAAAGATACAAAAAAGCCAGCTAATTCGCAATATTTTGTGTATGAATTAGTTGGCTGATTTTATATTATTTACTGAATGTCCCTGTATATAATATAAGGGTCTTACTGTTCTTGTTCTGAATTATTGTTTTTCTTCAATAAAAGATTCTTAAACGCTGAAGGATAAGGAGTTTCAAATTTCATCAGTTCTCCGGTAACAGGATGATAGAAATACAGTTTAAAGGCATGAAGTCCTAAACGGCCAATAGGATTGACTCCATCTCCATACTTTTCATCACCGATTACCGGATGTTTAATATCCTGCATATGAACACGAATCTGATTCTTGCGACCCGTTTCCAATTCCAATTCCAACAGAGAGTATCCATTAGCCCGTTTGATTACCTTATAATGCGTAATTGCTTTGTCTCCCCCATTGTTTGACATACTGGAATAGCTGACAAACATCTTATTATCCTTCATCCAGGATGTAATAGTTCCACTATCCTGCTCAACGTATCCGGAAACAACAGCTACATAACGACGGTCTGTAACAATCTCTTCCCAGTTATCCTGTAATTTCTGCTTTGTCTTGGCATCTTTGGCAAAAACCATCAAACCGGAAGTATCTCTATCAAGGCGATGCACAATAAATACACGATGCTCACGTGCAGAGCGCTGCACATATTCATTCAGGATAGAATGAGCTGTACGCTCCTTTTCACGATTAGTCGCAATAGACAACAAGCCTTCCCGTTTTTCAACAACAATCAAGTAAGCATCTTCATATACAATTTTCAGCAAAGAACTTCTGAACTCTTTTTGACCACGTACATTACTGATTTGTACTTTCATTCCAGGCTGCAACTGAAAATTATATTGGGTAGTTATTACCTGATTTACATAGACGATTCTTTTTGTCAACAGTGATTTTACCTTGTTACGACTGATACCATTCATCTTTTCCATCAAGAACTGCATTAATTCTGCATTCTGATGCACCTGAAATGTTGTATATTTAGTCATTGCCCGCGGAGCACGCGGCGCATTATCTTTTCTTGTTCTGCTCATAATGGTTTATCTCTTTTCTAATAAAACAACATTTTCTACATGATGGGTATGTGGAAACATGTCTACCGGCTGTACTGCTTTCACCTTATATTTGGAATCCAACAATTGCAAATCACGAGCTTGTGTCGCAGGATTACAACTAACATAGACAATGCGCTTAGGCTCGGCAAACAGGATTGTATCAATAACATCCGTATGCATGCCGGCACGAGGAGGATCTGTAATAATCACATCCGGACGTCCATGCTGATTGATAAAGTCCTGAGTCAGAATATCCTTCATATCACCTGCAAAGAACAGCGTATTATCAATCTTGTTAATTTCAGAATTTACTTTTGCATCTTCTATCGCTTCCGGAACATATTCAATACCGATAACCTTATTGGCATTACGTGATACGAAGTTGGCTATTGTTCCAGTTCCAGTATAAAGGTCATATACAAGCTCTGTTCCTGTCAGTCCGGCAAAATCGCGGGCTACCTTATACAGATTATATGCCTGCTCGCTGTTTGTCTGATAAAAAGATTTCGGACCTATCTTGAAACGAAGACCTTCCATTTCTTCAAAAATATGATCTTCTCCTTTAAATACATGCACATCCAGATCATTAATCGTGTCATTGCATTTATTATTGATAACGTAAAGCAATGAAGTTATCTGCGGGAAAGTCTCGGCAACATATTCCAGCAAAGTATTAACCTTTGCCTGATCAGCTTCACTGTATACACAACATTGCAACAACACCATCAGTTCACCTGTTGAAGAAGTACGAATCATCAAATTACGCAACAGACCTCTATCCTCACCTTCCTTAGCTCTGAAATTAAAGAAAGAATAATTATGAGCATATGCATAATCACGAATAGCATTACGTATCTGATTGGAAATATCATCCTGCAACCAGCATTTTTCTATAGCTAAAACTTTATCAAAAGCATTCGGAATATGAAATCCCACTGCATTCATCTGCTCATATACAACATCCTCCTTAATCTCTTTCTCCGTCAACCAACGTTTGTTGGAAAAAGTAAATTCCAGTTTATTACGGTAAAATACAGTGTTTTTTGAGCCCAAAATCGGTGAGATCTCCGGCAATTCAATTTTCCCTATTCGGGTCAAATTGTCAAAAACCTGTTGCTGCTTATATTTAATTTGTTCCTCATAGGGAAGGCATTGCCACTTACAGCCGCCACAAATACCATAATGCTGGCAAAAAGGAGTCGCGCGTTTTGAAGAATATTCATGAAAACGTACAGCTACAGCTTCTGCATAATGATTTTTCTTTCGTGTAATCTGCAAATCTACAATATCACCAGGAACAACATATGGAACAAAAATTACCAAATCGTTTACACGAGCCAATGCTTTTCCTTCTGCTGCTATATCAGTTATAGTCACCTTTTCAAGTAAAGGAAGTTGTTTTTTCTTTCGAGCCATTCTAAGTCAATATAATAAATTCTTTTGCAAAGATAGTGAAAATGTTCGAAAAAAACGCAGCATTTCATATTATACACATTTTCGTCATTTTACACTTATTTTTTTTCATAATATGCTTTCTGTTTTTACAAATAATACTTAGTTTTGCCGGCAAGTAATTCAATGTGATTCTTTAAATTTATATCAATCTATGACTGAAAAACGAGTGTATACTTTCGGTAATGGAAAAGCCGAAGGTAGAGCAGACATGCGAAATCTATTAGGAGGTAAAGGCGCAAACTTGGCAGAAATGAATTTAATAGGAGTTCCCGTTCCTCCAGGATTTACAATTACGACTGACGTATGTAATGAATATTATGCTATCGGTAAAGAAAGAGTAGTCGAACTCTTAAAAGATGATGTTACCAAAGCAGTTCATCATATTGAAACTTTAATGAATTCAAAGTTTGGTGATGTTGAAAATCCTTTATTAGTTTCTGTTCGTTCAGGTGCACGTGCTTCAATGCCGGGTATGATGGATACCATTTTGAATTTGGGATTGAATGACGAGGTTGTTGAGGGATTAACCCGAAAAACAGGAAATGCACGTTTTGCATGGGATTCATATCGCCGTTTTGTTCAAATGTATGGTGATGTCGTATTAGGAATGAAACCAACCAATAAAGACGATATTGACCCATTTGAAGCAATCATTGAAGATGTAAAGAAACAAAAAGGAGTTAAACTCGACAACGAACTTGAAGTTGAAGATTTAAAAGAGCTGGTTCGCCGTTTCAAGGAAGCCGTAAAAGCACAAACCGGAAAAGATTTCCCGACAAATTCATTTGACCAATTGTGGGGAGCTATTTGTGCCGTATTTGATTCTTGGATGAACGAAAGAGCCATATTATACAGAAAGATGGAAGGTATTCCTGCAGAATGGGGTACTGCCGTTACTGTTCAGGCTATGGTATTCGGTAACATGGGCGAAACTTCAGCTACCGGAGTATGTTTCTCAAGAGATGCAGCTACAGGTGAAGATATCTTCAACGGTGAATACCTGATCAATGCACAGGGTGAAGACGTAGTAGCCGGAATCCGTACTCCGCAACAGATTACACTTGAAGGTTCACGCAGATGGGCCGCTCTTGCCGGAATAGATGAAGCTACCCGTGCCAGCAAGTATCCTTCAATGGAAGAAGCAATGCCTGCTATCTACAAGGAACTGGATTCTATCCAAACCAAACTGGAAAACCACTACCGCGATATGCAGGATATGGAGTTTACCGTTCAGGAAGGAAAACTTTGGTTCTTGCAAACCCGTAACGGTAAGCGTACAGGTGCTGCTATGGTGAAAATAGCAATGGACCTGCTCAGACAAGGCATGATCGATGAAAAGACAGCTATTTTACGAGTAGAACCGAACAAATTGGACGAACTCCTCCACCCTGTTTTTGACAAGACTGCATTAGCTAACGCAAAAGTTATTGCCAAAGGACTTCCCGCTTCTCCGGGTGCTGCATGCGGACGCATCGTATTCTTCGCTGACGACGCTGCCAAATGGGCTTCTGACGGACATAAGGTTGTTATGGTTCGTATTGAGACTTCACCTGAAGATTTGGCTGGAATGCAGGTTGCAGAAGGTATTTTGACTGCAAGAGGTGGTATGACATCACACGCTGCTGTAGTTGCACGCGGTATGGGTAAATGCTGTGTGTCTGGAGCTGGAATGTTGAACATCAACTATAAAGAAAGAACTGTCGAAGTAGACGGACTTGTCTTGAAAGAAGGCGATTTCATTTCATTGAACGGAACAACCGGACAAGTATATGAAGGCCAGGTTACAACGAAAGCAGCTGAAGTATCTGGCGATTTCGCAGACCTGATGGATTTGTGTAACAAATATACCCGTTTACAGGTACGTACCAATGCAGATACTCCGCATGATGCTTCTGTTGCCCGTAATTTCGGAGCTGTAGGTATCGGTCTTTGCCGTACAGAACACATGTTCTTTGAAGGCGAAAAGATCAAAGCCATGCGTGAAATGATTCTTGCTGAAGATGCAGAAGGACGTCAAAAAGCATTGGAGAAGATTTTGCCGTACCAGAAAGAAGACTTCAAGGGAATATTCCGTGCAATGAATGGTTATCCTGTAACAGTTCGTTTGCTCGATCCTCCTTTGCATGAGTTTGTTCCGCATGATGAGAAAGGACAGCAGGAAATGGCAGATGCAATGCATGTAAGTCTTGATTATATCAAGAAACGTGTTGAGGCATTGAAAGAACAAAACCCGATGCTCGGACACCGCGGATGCCGTTTGGGAAATACTTATCCGGAAATAACCCAGATGCAGACACGTGCCATATTGGGAGCTGCTTTGGAATTGAAGAAAGAAGGCGTTGTTTGCCGTCCGGAAATCATGGTTCCTCTTACCGGTATATTGTACGAGTTTGAAGCTCAAGAGAAGATCATCCGTGCTGAAGCAAACAAATTATTCAGCGAAATGAATGAGTCAATTGAATACAAAGTCGGAACAATGATTGAGGTTCCACGTGCAGCCTTAACTGCCGACAGAATCGCTTCAAAAGCAGAATTCTTCTCATTCGGAACAAATGACTTGACTCAGATGACTTTCGGTTATTCACGTGACGATATTGCTTCATTCTTGCCTATCTATCTTGAAAAGAAGATATTGAAGGTTGACCCATTCCAGGTTCTTGACCAAAACGGAGTTGGACAGCTGGTTAAGATGGCTACAGAAAAAGGACGTTCTGTTCGTGAAGACCTTAAATGTGGTATCTGCGGTGAACACGGAGGTGAACCATCTTCTGTTAAATTCTGCCACCGTGTAGGATTGAACTATGTAAGTTGTTCTCCTTATCGTGTGCCTATCGCACGATTGGCTGCTGCACAGGCTGCTGTAGAAGATACTTTATAATAAGTACCATATAAATCTAAAGGCGTATAATACTAAAATCGTATTATACGCCTTTTTCATATCCTTATCTTTTTTCAACAAAAGCAATCTGTTTTTCATTAAAAAACTTAGTACATTTACATCGCATTTAACTTAGCTAATAAATATGAATAAAAAAGCATATATTCTGGCAGCAATGTGTATGATGACATTAGCTGGTTGTACTCAAAAAACAGAACTACCCGAGAATCCCAAGGATCAGGAAGAATACAGAGATTCAAACGGTAACCAATGGATTTACAATGCCATGTTGATGCGATGGGCCTTAATGCCGTCAATAGCCAATGGACTTTCTACAACTCATTATTATTATCCACAGTCAAACAGTTGGCGAAACTCACAAGGAACGCCCGTAGATCCTCCATCAAACATAAAAGTAAATACCTCAAAAAACAAAGGTTCTGTTTTCGGAAGCACGGGACGTACCCGTAGCACTCACGCATAAATCAAAATACTACATATGGAAAGAATATCTATTACTCCCCGTCCAGACTATCAAGAAAAAATAGAACAACTCGGATTTGATTATCATTCATCATACTGGAAAGAAGAAGCATACTACAGACTTAGAAGTGATGAAGTTGAAAAAATAGAAACAGCAACAGAACAGGCATATAAAATGATATGTGAAGCCGCCAGAGTCGTCATCGAAGAACGACAGGAATGGCTGGAAAGAGTATTAAAAATTCCTCCACACATATATCGCCGTATCCGCTACTCATGGGATCAGGACGAACCCAGTCTATATGGCCGTTTTGATTTTACCATAGCACCAGACGGAACTCCCAAGATTCTTGAGTTTAATGCAGATACTCCCACTTCCCTGCTGGAAGCTTCACTCATACAATGGCAATGGAAAGAAGACTTGTTTTCGTACAGAGACCAGTATAACGGCATTCACGAAGCATTGGTTCAATCATGGAAAGACATGTATCCTCCCAAGAGCAATGTTCATTTTGTAGGATCTCTTGAAAACAGTGAAGATTCCGGCAATCTGCAATACCTGGCAAGCACAGCAATGGAAGCAGGAATCTCAACCCGTGTAATGGATATTGCCGACATGAATCTCAACGAAGGCAAATTCTACGATCCCAGTGGAGAACAGATAACCAATTGCTTTAAACTATATCCGTGGGAATGGATGATTAATGAAAGCGAAGTAGGTTGCCTGGCTGATATCAAATGGATTGAACCCATATGGAAAGCAGTAATGTCAAATAAAGCCATCCTGACAGTCATGTATGAATTGTTTCCCAATTCACCATATATATTGCCGGCATTCCTGTCACGCCCACAATTCGGAATGTTCTGCAAAAAGCCAATCTATTCAAGAGAAGGACACAATATCAGTATTGTTGCTGTACAAGACTGGAAAGAAACTGAAAGAATATCCGAAACTGAAGGCGATTATGGAGAAGAAGGATATATATACCAGTCATATATCAAACCCACTCCGTATCAGGGACATTATCCGATTATCGGCTCATGGGTTATTGGCGGAGAACCTGCCGGTATCGGTATTCGTGAAAACACCAGTGAAATTACGGATAACATGTCTGAATTCGTACCTCATATATTCTGATTAGAATTCCATCAAACAAAATATTACGGTCTGCATTGAAACCTTTGTTCAATACAAACCGTAATATTTATAACTGTACAATAAAAAAATCAAGGCTATAAATCTTGAAAATACAAGCCATGAATTTAAAAATCATAAGTTATGATTTCCAAAAAGTAGGATATAAAAAATATTTTCTCCTATATGATTTTAATGAACAACCAGGCCAGTCTGAAACAATTGGTTAATTTTATCAGACATACATATTATATGGCTTTAAATTGTATTTTGAATATTGTCAGACCTTCATTGTCTGTACGCAATGAAAATATGCAATGATGCTTTTGTAAGACCTCACGCACCAGCATCAACCCGACACCTTGTCCATTGGGTTTTGTTGAGAAAAATGGAGTGAATAACCTCGATTCAACTTCTTTCGATATACCTTTTCCGGTATCAATTATCTCTAACAATGAAAGAGAGGCATTTGTACGAATCTTTATTGTGCCATTATTGCCTATACTTTCTGCCGCATTTTTCACAATATTGATTAATGCCTGCTGCATCAATCCTACGTCAATATCAGCCCATAGCGCTTCCGTATCCAGCTGCATCTGAATATCTATATGACGTTTATTGCAGATAACCTCCATGAACTGAACATTCTTTCTTATCACATCATTCAAATCCACACGCAAAAATGAAGGCTCAGGAATCTTCACGACATCAGAAAAATTAGTTATAAAATGACTCATACTGTAACAACGTTCTATACAAACCTGAATCACCCCTCGTATATCTGTTGTTTCTGAAAAATTTCCCAACGTAGCATCAATGGTATCCAATGCAGAAGTTATGCCGGCTACCGTATTATTAACTTCATGAGATATCATACGGATTACTTTCTCATAAGCTTTCTTTTCTGCATGCATAACCTCTTCGGTCAGTAGTTCTATCAGATAGAATGTGTGTCTAAACCCCTTATTCAAAAAGGATAAACGACTGCATCTGTATATGTTTGAATCATTCAACCGTACTGTACGCACCTCTCCTTGCGTAAGTTTCTGCAAACATTCAGACAGTTCAAAATGCAAATTACATATTCTATTTCCTTTTGACTTGTCAAATGATATTCCCAATAAACGTTCGGCCGATGGGTTCATAGACTGAATACGTTCATCCAAATCCATGATTACGATACCCATTGGTGATGAATAAAAGATGAGATCAAATAATTGGTCTTGTTCACGTACATGCAAACGCTCATACTTTAGCTGTTCCATCATCCGGTTAAAGATTTGTATAATGCTGTCGGCATCTTTTTGTCCAACCTTCCGCAGCCGAGAACTAAAATCTTGTTCTTTGAGTAATAACATTCCATTCTCCAGCAACTGAAAAGGCTTCATGATACGATGATATAAAAACAATAAGCAAACAAGAACCAACACTTCAATACCTATCCATATCCAATATGAAAAATGCCAATCCATGAAAACAATTACCTGTACGGTTATGATATTCAGCAAGAATAAAATGACTAACCATATAAAATAAGTACGAACGCGCATTTTCTCCCCTTTCTGATTTATAAATGAATATGATACTTTTCCATACGTCGGTAAAGCGAAGCCCTACTTATCCCCAACTGAAGTGCTGCCTGTGAAACATTATTTCCATGTTTTTGCAGTGCATGCAAAATAGTCTGTTTCTCCATCTCCTCCAAGGTTAATCCATTCGCCATACAATCTTCTTGTTGAACAGGCATTGTGGGATGATAGTTCGCTTCAAAATCAGCCACCGTCAACCGTGAGTGTCCCGAAACAAGCAGAGTCCGTTCAACCAGATTCTTCAATTCACGTATGTTACCCCAAAACGGCAAACGCTGTAAGAATTCCATCGCTTCTGCAGAAACCTCTGTTTTAGGTAAATTATTCAGCTCCGTCTGCCGGTCAATAAAATGATTTACCAATAAAGGAATGTCTTCTTTGCGTTCGCGTAAGGCGGGCAAGTGAACTGTTATCAGATTGATACGATAAAACAAATCTTCACGGAATGTACGTTCAGACACCATTTGCGACAAATCGCGATTTGTCGCACTTACAATACGCACATCAACCTTATGCGGACGGCTATCCCCCAGCACCTCAAATGTCTGGTCCTGTAACACACGAAGCAGTTTTACCTGGCATGACAAATCCAGTTCTCCTATCTCATCCAGGAAAATAGTTCCTTTATCTGCCAGTTCGAAACGTCCGGTTCTGTCAGAGAATGCATCTGTGAATGCTCCCTTTTTATGACCAAACATCTCACTCTCAAACAAGCTTTGAGAAATTCCTCCCAGATTAACTTTAACAAACGGTGAATTATTACGAAGGCTATTTATATGAATGGCTTCTGCAATCAATTCTTTTCCCGTGCCACTTTCTCCCATAATAAGAACAGAGGCGTTGGTACGAGCAATGCGCGCAATAACTTTCAATACATCCTTCAAAGCCTGCGACCGACCAATAATCTTATCAAAATTACATTTTTCATCCGGCAAAGGAGTAGTACTGGAAGAAGCGTTCAAGTCAATTGCTGTTTTGATAACTTTCAACAATGCACGGTTATCCCACGGTTTTGTTATAAAATCAAACGCACCGGCCTGCATCCCTTGAACAGCCAATTGAATACTTCCCCATGCCGTCATTAAAATCACCGGCACTTTAGGCTGGAATATCTTGACCTGACGAAGTAAAATCAATCCCTCCTCTCCTGTTGTGGACAATGAAAAATTCATATCCATCAATATCAGATCGAATGTTTCCTTTCGTATAATCTGCAATGTTTCATCCGGAGTTGCCACCGCCATTACCTGATAGCCGGCTTTTTTCAATAAAAAGCCAAGAGAAGCACGAATGGACTGGTCATCATCTATTATTAGTATCATCCCATTAATAATTTATATTTTATTATCTATCAAAAGCATCTATAAAAGAAATTTATCATGATTCCCAACAGTCAGATAAAACACTTTTGCATCACAAAGATATATACATTACAGCTTATCACATTACAAAATATCAGTTTTTATCTTAACCTATTGAATTTGCAATCATTACGACATTACCCCTTTATTATCTGCTCAAAGTCTGCAGACAGTTCCTCTCCTCTTTCATAATCCCACAGAGTCAAGCTGCGAATCTGATAAAAATAGTTCCAGTAATTATACATTTCCATTATCCGGGTCTGTCTTGCATCATCTTTTGAGGTCTGTGAATCATTCAAGTCAAGTGTGCTAATCTGTCCAATCATGAAAGCCTGCACATTTGCATTATATCGTTTACATGCTATTGCGTCAGCTTCATTGGCTATGCGTAACTGTTCGGCCTGATTGTTAAAATGCTCAACAAGCAGAAATATTTCCTGATTAAAATCCATTTCTTCCTGACGCGTTTGAGCACGTAAGGTTTCACGCTCGCTTTCGGCAACTTTTACCTTGCCTCTTCTTTTTCCCCAGTCTAAAATGGGAATCTTCACTCCAATCTCAACAACCTGATTATTTCCCCATCCAGAAGAACGGTACACACTGTGAAAGTCCTTATTCTGACCAGTCAATCCAACAGAAGCATACAAGTCTATCTGACGCATGTTTCCTTTTGCTTCGGCTACAGCATAATCAGCTTCCAGCCTGCGACGATTTATATTATGAGAAAAAGAATTGTTCTGCAAGGCATTATCCAACACATCCTGATAAGTAATATTCACTTCCGGAACATCATCTGGAAGTTGCAGTTCCAACGATTCCCGCTCATCTATACCCAGAAACGCACGTAATTGAAACATTTTTGCTTTCAATTCACTTTCGCAGTCGGTTACATTAGCTTTGGCTTTCAATACAGACAAACGCAGTTGCAGATGATCATTATCCGATATCTGACCTATCGCTCGTTTTGCATCGGCTATCGTATATAGCTTTTCAGAATTTTGCAGATTCTGTCTGGCAGTGCTCAGCTGCTCTTCAGCCAGTAACAATTCAAAGAAATAGGTCAATGTTTTTCGGGTCACTTCTTCTGTAGCCGATAAAAATTCAGCTTTAGCCTCACGGTAACGAACCGGAGCAATACGGCGTTGCCACTTCAAATCGTTTACTCCAAACAGTGGCTGGGTAAAAGTCAACGACAGAGGAATATTCATAAACTGTTGTTGCTTATCTCCATTCATCTGCTTGATATACGACAATGAAGTAGTAAGTGAAAGCTTTCCTCCCGTAAGCCAGATATTCTGATCGACAGACAGTTCACCATCTGCTCCTAAATTGTTATTCTTGACAAAGGTATAAGAACCATCACTCTGCTGATATCGGTTATAGCTTTTGTTATAGGCAGGAACAGTGGCAGAGAAGTTTACCTCCGGCAACAAGTCTGCCCGATAAGTCCGATACTCCCAATATGCAGCTTTCAGTTCATTCAGGGCTACGGCCGCATCTACACTTTGCTTTCGTGCCAAAGCTATGGCTTCTTCCAGTGAAAGGAGTCTTTGCCCACATATGGAAATGCTCCAACCTACAGCTAAGCACAAAACAACGATTCGTTTCATATAAACAAATTCTTTATTCATAATGCAATGCATCTACCGGATTTATACGAGAGGCCCGACGAGCCGGATACCAAATTCCGACCATAATCAGTAAAACCATGAATAACGTCACAATCAGCATAACAGTCAAACAAAATGCCCATCCAGACAATGAAGTTTCATACAGATTAAATGTGTCATGAATTAAATAAAAGATTATTACTCCAGGAAACCAAACCAATGAGAATAGTAACAATCCCTCTCCCCACATCTGATTCCGGATTTGTTTTCGTGTAGCTCCTAATGCCATGCGTAAGCCAATCTCAGAAGTACGTGCTTCCGTACGGAACCAGAATGTACCAATAATCCCTAACAATATGCAAACTATAAAAAAGACACATAGAAAATAACCAGTACCATACAGCATATTGACTCCAGACATATTCAACAGATTATTGCGATGTTCATTCACTGGAGTAATGTCTACAATCACATGATTTCCTGATACAAGCTGATTTCGTAGTGATGAAAAGAAGAAGTCATGAAAATTGTAATCGGCTTCCGGTTTTACCCGAAACAAAAGAACCGGCATTGTAAAATTATCATGCTTTTTCCCTATCAGATTCGCTTCCGACTCAATTTTCCAAATACATTCCTTTATATTATTATATTCATTATTAATGTAATTGGCAAGAACGCACGGTATAGTTTCAGTTTTCTTCTTGTTTTTGTAAAGATGAGCCCGAACGACATTTTTTCCATACAACTCTGCCATAGCAGATTCCGATATAAGCCATGTGCCGTTCTTGACTTCTTTCTTCAAATCAATTCCCGCTACCGGTGAAGACAATCGTAAGACATCTACTATTTCCGGAGTTAAAGTGCCATGTACGGCATACACCCTTGCAGAATCTCCATAAAATACATCAGTAGAAGTATTCAATGAATACGGACAAGCCTCACTCGTTGTAAATCCTACAGCATCGATTTCAGGACATTTGCGAATACGTGCTGCCAACTCTCTCAGGTCGGCCACGTTATCACGTATCGTATCATAATCTGGAGAATCAACAGGCTTTTTCACATAAGAAGCCATGTATACATGATTCATGTCAAAGCCCTTATCAATCCAGTATCGTGACACTAAAGTATATAATGAAGTTGTGACCGCGCACAAACAAATGAATGAAATAAAAAGTTCTGCCATAATCCAGACATTACTTTTCCATTGATTCCTTATCAATTTAAATAAATGAAATATCATAATCTTCTATTTTTTGTTTAAAGCATTGACAATTGAAATTCGAGAATAATACCAGGCAGGTACCAACGTAGAAATCATATTCAACAAGAAACATAAGAAGACGACGCAGCCAAGTGTAGAAAAATTGATTATATGCCAAAAACTTAATGCGGAGATTTCATAAAACTCTGTATTCAAAACCGACGTCAATAACATCTCACGAAAAACCTGAAACAATCCATAGGAAAGACAAATGCCAAGCATACCTCCTATCAGCATCTGAACAAAATTTTCTATCAGAATCTGCATCAATATATTTCCAGTAGAGGCACCAAAGGCCCGACGAACCGCAATCTCTTCTGCTCGCTTTCTCATACGTGCCACAATCAATCCTGACAGATTCAGAGCCGGAAGTATCAAGAGGACAAGCAATACAATCAATACCATTTTCATTTTGTCATAAATCGTTTCATAATGGTCACTTCCATCACGAAACAAAAACTCCAACGCCGTATCTGGCTGATGATTTAAAAAGAACTGCACATCCTTGGCCGGTGCATTCAGTTTCTGTATCTGATGTTCCATTTCCTGACGAATTTCTTTTTGTTCGGATATGTCATGAGACAATATATACATATGCATCCCACCCACAACATCCGGCAAATCAGAAAAATCTCCCGATTGCAATATAAAGGAACTGCCACTTGTATATGGTAACCATATATGGGCATATGCTTCTTTCAGGTATGAAGGAACATCTTCTACCACCCCACAAATGCGATATTCTTTCCAGTCAATCTGAACAGGATAATTAATCACATCCGTTTTTCCAAACAGCCTGTATGCCGTAGTTTCATCAATAACAACTTTCATTGCTTTGCTTTTTACATCCGTATCATTAAACGGAACTCCGGAAATAAAACGCATGGAAAATATTTTCCAAAAAGCAGCATCCGTATAGATATCATTCATTTTTTCATAACGATGTTTTTGGGGATTATATACTGTGCATGAATAACATCCTACAATAGACTTCGCTTCCGGAGTTTGAAGCGGATACATATACTTTTCGAGTAATCTCGTACTTACCGGAGAAGTGCCACGGAGACTATTACCAAATTTACCTTTTGACAAATCTTTATTAACCTTAACAATATATGAACGGGTAAAATACAGCATCCTGTCTCTTTTATCCACCACTCCAATATTTCCGGTATTGATATATAGCCATATTATAATCATCATAACCATCGCAATGCTTAAAGCTGTTCCCAGAATATACACCAAGCTGAAAAACTTATTTTCCTTAAGCTGGTATCTAACTTGTTTCAAATACATCCTCCACATATTCAATCTCCTTCCTCAATTTATTTGGTGTCCATCGAAAAAGCGGATTATACGCGATGTCTGAAGTGCCTGTTCTTCATTATGTGTTACCATAACAATCGTACGTTTATCCTCCTTATTTAACTGATGCAGTATATCCATAACTTCAGCTCCCATATTTGAATCCAAATTACCAGTGGGCTCATCAGCCAACAAAATTTTGGGATTCCCAATAATGGCCCGAGCTATGGCGACACGCTGACACTGTCCGCCCGACAACTGACCGGGATAATGTTTCATCCGATGTGCCAGTCCTACCCGTGAAAGCACTTCTTCTGCCCTCTTTCTTCGCTCATGTGAAGGAACATGCCTGTAAAGCAAAGGCAGCTCCACATTATCAATCACATTAAGCGAAGGAATCAAATGAAAACTTTGAAAAACAAATCCTAACATACGATTTCGGAAATCTGCCAGATGCTTGTCTTTCATACCATCTGTTTTCTGACCACATATTTCAATCGTTCCAGCTGTCGGAGTATCCAGCAATCCTATCAGATTAAGCAATGTAGACTTTCCGCATCCGGAAGGTCCCATAATACTGACAAATTCCCCTTCGCCAATATGCATGTTCACATTTTCCAATGCCAATGTTTCTATTTCATCCGTACGATAAACCTTCAATAAATCTTTTACTGTAATCATAATCATTTGTTTTTTAGTTTCAATTCTTTTTTGTTTTTGTAAGCGCTCATATCGCTTACTACTACTTTATCACCGACCTGAAGTCCGGAAATAACCTCCACATAATCCCAATTCGACTCGCCCAACACTACTTCACGACGCTCCAGATGGTCACCCTTGAGTACAAATAAATCATATTTACCTTCTCCTACATAATAGGCGTCATTTGCAATCCGCAACACTTTATCCTTTACACCATATATTACATGAACATCTACTTTCAATCCTGAACGCAAAGTCTTGTCATCTGTTTTTTCCAACTGTACCGTAAAATCAATTGTTCCGTCTTTAGAAGTCGGTACTACGTGATTCACAGTACCCGCCCATACAGTCTCTCCATTTTTTACAATTGCTTTCGTTCCCTGTGATACACGATCAATGTACGAATCGGCAATGCTGCATTTTACTTGAAAGCGACTTAAATCTGCAATAGTAGCCAATTGCTCTCCCTTGGATATTCGCACTCCAATCTGATCATTGAGAAATGTCAAGACTCCATTACAAGGGGCAAAGATCTGCGCTTCATCCAAAGTTCTTTTCATTTCGGATAATCCCTTTCGAAAAATTGTAAAGTCAAGCTCCTGCACCTGTTCCTCCGCTTTCATTACAACCTGCTCATTCTCGTATTGCTGACAAAGCTGTTCATGTTCCAGTCTGCTCACCTTAAAATCCAATTCTGCCTGACGAACCTTATCCGGAGTACCGGCTCCCAAACTATCCAGGAAATATTCATTCCGTAAGACTACAGCCATACGGTTCAGCTTCATTTCCGAAACACGAATCTGCATAGCCATATCTTTTAATTTTGTCTGATTATTTAATTTCAGTTGCTTTTGTTTATGCAAACGCATTTGTTCTTCATCAAGCAATTTTTCATAGTCAGTACGTGCTGATTGAAGATCAAGTTTTAAGATGGGTTGATTAACAGATACCGAATCACCGGGCTTTTTATATACTTCAAGAATACGGCTGTCTATCGGTGAATTTACAATTTCTTCATATGCCGGCGCTACCTTTCCTGAAGCATTGATTGAAATCTCAATCATGCCGATATCTGCCGTTGAAACTGCCAGTTCCTTTTCTGACACTGATGGCTGCAATTGACTTACGCCGTAGACAATAATCACCAGAAACAAGATTGTCATCCCTACCGTCAGCATTATGCGTTTACGATGTTTCTTCTGTTGTTCTTCTTTAGGTATTGTTCTATCCATAACTATATCAATATTATAACTGTGTATGTGTGACAACAGACATAGGCAAACATCGTGCCACAGATATAACCATCTGATTATGTGGTATAAACAAAAAAACAAGGTGTCCGATTCCGAACACCTTGTACGTTTATGCTGAATAAATTTCCTATTTTTCGTAACGGATAGTCATGTGGTCATAATAATACCAGTAATTCTTCCAACATTCTTCAGGAGAAGACTGATATTTTTCGTATGCAACTTCCAGATTTGTCATATCAAACGGTAACTGAGATACAGGATGCTTTTTGTAATATAAATACAAAGCCTCCTGATAAGCCTTGGGCAATAAGGAATCTACATAGCAAAAGCTCTTCAGTTCCTTAGCGAATTCATCAAGCTCTTTTCTCAACAATAATGCACACAGATAGTAATCCAATGCCGGCTCATTACCAGTCTCCGTATAACATAACCGCTTTAAATAACCTACAATGCTTTCGCCTTCTTTGGGAACTCCGCCCAGATAGTTATAGATAGTTTCTTTTCTCAACCATGTTGTCTGCCGGTCTTCCGTATTGAACATCAGTCCTCTTGAAGCATCGTATTGAGGATACTGAAACAACTGTTCCGGTAATGAGTCCATGCGGCTTAATGCATAAGTACGCATCACGGTCAATTCACGCGAAGTACTGCGTGAATCTTTGCCTACGGACAGTGTTTCCTCATAATCATGTTTCAATATCGCGGCATCCGCTGCTGTTTCATAATGAAAAACCTCATCGGTATTCCCCAAAGACATACAGCCCACACATAAAAAATATAATATCAGAATATTCGGCAAGAATCGTTCATGCCATTTCTTTTTAGAATTGCCTTCGATAAAATCATATGCCTGACGGCATAGCCATGCCAAAGAAGCATATAACACTATCCCTAACGGCAACATCCATCCCCATCTGCCTAAAGATATTTCACTATAAATATCACTGTGGATATCTGTAATAAACGCAAGTATGAGTAAAGAAGGGGCATATGACAGCGCATGACACCGTTCAGGTAAACGTGATAGATAACTGACTCCAAATTGAATAAGACACAAGACGAGAATTATAATCCATGTTCCCCACTTGGCCGAATATGAAGTCTGTCCATCAGAAAGTACTTTCTGAAGCATTTCCAACAACGGATTCTGAAAGAGAAGATAACAGGCACTGAATACTATAAAAATAAAACCGCACGCAATACGGATACTACGTGTGGTTTTATATTTTACAGAAGATACATTTTCTTGCATATATCAGCAATTAATCTTTAATTTTTCGAAGCACTACAGCCGAACGTGCGGGAATATAAAGCTTTAACCAGCCTTTTTTGTCCTTTGCATACAAAGAATCAAAATTCGTGAAATGGCGCACCGTATCATCAGCCAGTCCATTTCCTCCATACTCCACAGCATCCGTATTCAGAACGACCTCGTATCCACCATTAGGAACCAGGAAACCATAATCAGTGAAAGAACGTGTAGGATTAAAGTTAAAGACAAAGATGTAATCACGACGCATGTACGCAAGCACCTGGTCGCCATCATTGTGCCAGACTTCTACTACATCACTTTTCTGAATATTCTTCACTTCTTTTATGGTTGCTATCATAGCCTTGTCAAAGTCACCCAGATAATGATAGCATAAATCCTTGTTATCTACGAGCCCCCACTGTCTGCGTGCATATTTATAACTCCAACCGTTTCCTTCACGTGGAAAATCAATCCATTCAGGATGTCCGAATTCATTTCCCATGAAGTTCAAATATCCTCCATTCAGGGTTGAAGCGGTCAGCAAACGTATCATCTTATGCAAGGCTATACCTCTATGCACACACTCATTTTCGTCTCCTTTCTTGAAATGCCAATACATATCAGCATCAATCAGACGGAATATGATAGTCTTGTCTCCTACCAAAGCCTGGTCATGACTTTCTGCATATGATATAGTCTTCTCGTCACGACGTCTGTTGGTCACCTCCCAGAACATGCTTGAGGGCTTCCAGTCCTCATCAACTTTTTCCTTGATTATCTTTATCCAGTAATCCGGAATATTCATAGCCATACGATAATCAAATCCATATCCACCATCGTTGATAGGGAGAGCCAGTCCCGGCATACCGGACACTTCTTCAGCTATTGTAATGGCCTTTGAATTGACCTCATGTATCAGCATGTTGGCCAAAGTCAGATAACATATTGCATTATCATCCTGATGACCGTTGAAATAGTCATTATAATTACAAAAGGCTTCTCCCAATCCATGGCTGTAATAAAGCATGGATGTCACACCATCAAAACGGAAACCGTCAAATTTGTACTCTTCCAACCAGAATTTACAGTTAGAGAGCAGGAAGTGCAATACTTCATCCTTGCCATAATCAAAACAAAGTGAATCCCACGCCGGATGTTCGTGTCTTTCACCCGGATAAAAATACTGATTAGGATCACCGGCAAAGTTACCCAAGCCTTCAACTTCATTTTTTACAGCATGTGAATGCACAATATCCATAATTACCGCGATACCGTTCTGATGAGCTTCATCAATCAACTGCTTCAGTTCTTCAGGTGTACCGAATCTGGATGATGCTGCAAAGAAACTGGAAACATGATAACCGAAACTGCCATAATAAGGATGCTCCTGAACAGCCATTATCTGAATGCAGTTATACCCGTCTTCTATTATGCGCGGAAGAACCTTTTCACGAAATTCGTTATAAGTACCAACCTTCTCTTCTTCCTGTGCCATACCAATATGGCATTCATATATTAAAAGCGGAGATGTATTGGGCTTAAATACACGTTTCTTGAATTTATAAGGTTTTGAAGGTTCCCAAACTTGTGCACTGAAAATCTTTGTCTGTTCATCTTGAACGACTCTGGTAGCCCATGCGGGAATTCTTTCTCCACATCCGTCTTTCCAATAGATTTTCAACTTATAAAGGTCACCATGTTTCAGCAAACCGAGTCTCAGCTTGATTTCCCAATTCCCGGTTTTCTTTATTGGTTTCAGTTTAAACTCCGGTCGCTCTTCCCAGTTGTTAAAACTGCCTATCAAATATATTTCTGTAGCATTGGGAGCCCACTCTCTAAACACCCATCCGGTATCCGTGCGATGCAATCCGAAATAAAGGTAACCCGATGCAAAGTCAGACAAGGTTTTTCTCCCATTACCGGTCAGCTGCTTCACTTTTTCCAAAGCATGCCTATGACGACCATTAATGGCGCTTTCAAATGGCTCTAACCAAGGGTCATTCTTGACTAATCTAAGTTTCAGTTCCATAACCGGAATTTTTAAGCGAGCACTTTCACAATAACCTTTTGAATATTTTCTTCGTCAGAAATACAAGGAGCATGTCCATCTTGTGGAAAGAATATAGCAAACATACCGGGATTTACGGCAATATATGATTCAGAAGGGATAGCGAATTTTGTAATGTCCTTTTCTGCATTATACTCTCCTTCCGGAAGATCACATGCCGGTGTATATCCCATAACTTCTGTGCAAGACAAAGGAATTTGAATATCAATAAATTTTTTGTGAGTTTCCAACTGAGCCTGCTCTTTGGTTTTACCTTTAGCTACAGAGAAGTTCACAACCAGATTTTTTCCATCCAGTTCAACTTTTCCTACCGGTTGAGCTTTCAGGTCTGTATTTTTCAAGAATTCAATTGCTTTTGCAAACAAAGGATTCAGTGATGCGTATTTTTCCAAATTGTCAAGTGTATCAATAATCATAGTAATAATATTTTAGATTAGTAAATGTATTAATTGCACAAATATATATATTTTTTTACAACACTAAGCAGATTATCATGAATTTTTCCGTTTGTTGCCAACACTTCTTTTCCAGAATAAAATTCATTTCCTCCCGAGAAATCGGTCAACTTACCGCCAGCCTGCATTAAAATCAGTGCTCCGGCAGCTACATCCCATGGTCCCAACAATCCTTCCAAACGGGCTTCAAAACGTCCGGCTGCAATATAGCATAACTCTGCTGCAGCAGAGCCCTGTACTCTCAATCCGCCAACATTTCCATACAAATGCGAGATGACATGAGATACAAAATTGCGGAAACGCTCCGCATTGTACGGAAATCCTAATTGAATGAATGCCGTATCAATATTTTCAATGGCAGAAACATGTATTTCCTTTCCATTCATATAGGCTTTACTTCCTTTCCAGGCCCAGAAGCATTCGTCACGACACACTTCATACACTACTCCTACCAACAGCTCTTCACGATTACGTAATGCTATGCTGACACAATAAGGTGCATTGTCATGTATGAAATTTGTAGTTCCATCCAACGGGTCAACTACCCAACAATACTCTTCCGTAGTCAGACTGCCGCTGCCTTCTTCCGCAATAAAGCCTGCTTCCGGTAATATTTCATGCAAACGCTTTACAATACGTTTTTCTGATTCTTTGTCTACATATGATACATAGTCATGAGCCCCTTTTTCTTCAACACGCCCCCGGTCGAAAGTTTTCCGTTCATTACGTAAAAACGTGCCGGCATCAACAGCCAGCGAACGAACCTGCTCGGTTATTTTTTCAAGATCCAGATTCTGCATTATAAATTATTTTGAAGTTGTTTCCAATCGTCCGTATTTATAGACTCCACGAGCCGTCACATTTCCTTCGCTGTCTTTTTCTATAAAAGGTCCATCTTTTGCATCCTGTTTGAAAAAGCCTTCAAAACGTGAGCCGTCTTTTCCTATCAATACTCCCTGACCATCTTTCTTTCCTTTTGAAAACTGTCCTTTATATACGGTTCCATCAGAATTTGTCAGTTCACCAAATCCATCGGCAAGATTGTCTTTCCATTCACCTTCATATACATCACCATTTACCCAGGTATACGTACCGCGTCCTTCACGTTTGTTATGTTTCCACTGTCCGTCATAAATTGAGCCGTTGGTCCATGTAAATTTACCTCTTCCTGTCTGTTCACCATCCACAAACTCACCTACATACATATCGCCATTGGCATGTGTGTAAATACCTTTTCCCGTACGCTTTCCATGAAAATAGTCACCTTCATACTTGTCTTTGTTTTCATAAAGATAAGTTCCTTTTCCATGCTGTTCGTTATTATTCCATTCACCAATATATTCATCACCATTTGCATAGCTGTATTTACCTTTTCCGTTACGCATGTCATTCTTCCATTCACCTATATATCGGGAACCATCATTCCAGTCTAACGTACCATTTCCGCTTTTCTTGTCATTTTTCCATTCTCCGGAATAAAAAGCTCCATTAGCCCATGTGTATTTTCCATTTCCCTCACGCTTGTCATTCACCCAATTTCCTTCATACACATCTCCATTATAATAATACATTATTCCCTGACCGTGCTGCCTGTCTGCAAACCATAGTCCTTCATAACGGTTATTATTGCTGAAATATTTGATGCCTTTTCCATGACGTACATTCTGATACCAGTTTCCTTCATAACGCTCTCCGTCTTTCTTGGTATATATACCATATCCTTCACGCAAGCCTTTTACATATTCACCTTCATATGCGTCACCGTTCTTGTATACGGTCTTGCCTTTTCCGTTAGGTTTACGGCTCTTCATCTCGCCGGTATATTCACCTCCGTCTTTAAACGTATAGTTACCTATCTTAATCTGTGCATTTACGGTAGCAGGTATCGTCAACAGAAAGAAAGCATAAATTATATATTTTTTCTTCATGAGTATTTGCCTTATTTATTATCAAAATATTACTTCAAAATTAACAGAGAATACCGTATAAAAGGATTTTTGTTAAGTTTTCTTTCATTTTTACGACCAGAAAAGTTAAGGTATTACATTTTTTTACCTGCTATAACTTCTGTCAACTCATCTTTACGTAAATATTTACGTGCCAAATCCATGATATCTTCCGCCGTCGTTTCCAATACCTCCTGTTGCATGCGAAGAAAATAATCACCTTTCAATCCATATGTATCCAGATAAATATATGCATCTGCCAGCGAAAAAGGACTCTCATAAGTACGGCACAAATCACCGATTGTATAATTTTTTACCATCGACAGTTCAGACTGCGGTACCTTTTCATTATGCAAGCGGTCTATCTCACGATATACCTCTTCTATGATAGGACACACATATTCATTGGCTGCCTGCGTGCTTACTATAAACACATTTCTAAATGGATACGGCACAAGCCCGGCACTGATTCCGTATGTATATCCTTTCTCTTCACGGATATTCTTCATCAATCGACTTCCAAAATATCCTCCGAAGAGCGTAATCAGCAGTTTCAGCTTCAATGAATCCGGATGTTTGTCGTCAAGAGTAAAACATCCCAATCTGATTGCACTTTGAAGAGCATCCGTACGTTCTATGAAAACCCGTTTGCTTTTTTCTCCCTGTGGACATATATCGGTCAATTCAGGAATTGTTTGCTGTGTTCCCCATTCGGATTGCCCCAGTTCTTTTTCCAACAAAGAAAGCATTTCGTCTGTTACACATCCGGAAAGATAGCAACTGCAATTTCCGGAATGATAAAATCTGCTGTGCATGTCACGCAAAATATCCGGAGTCAGTTTATCATAATCTTCAAGAACAGCATATCGCGCACAAGGATGTGATTCACCAAAAAGATTAACGTTTAATTTTTTTCGGGCTATCACTTCCACCTTTTCTCTGTTTACAAGGTATTGCTGCTTATTGGCTTCAATCACTACCGATAACTCTTTTTCCGGAAATACAGGTTCCTTCAGCATGGAAGCTACGACGGGTAAGGTCGACGAGAAATATTTGTTCAGCGAATACAATGTAATGAAAGAATAATTCATCGATGACGATACGTCAAGCCAGGCTCCATAATAATCCAGATTCTCGGCTATTTCAGCTGAAGAATAATGAACGGTTCCCTCGCGCAACATCCTGCTCGTGAAAGTGGCCTGTAATGGTCTTTCCTGTTCCCATTGTCCGCCACGAATCATGATATCAAGTCTCACAACTTCGGCATCACCGGAATTAATTACATGTACAGGAATTCCATTGGGCATTCTGTGCTCTGACGGATGCTGTATTTCAAAAGGCCTCATAGGCCTGATATGCGGCTGTCTTGTTCTATCCAACATGTTTCTTAAGGAATTCTTCTGCTTTCACCAAATCTTCAGGAGTATCTATTCCGATTGTTTCTACCTGACTTATCCCCACTTTGATTGTATATCCGTTTTCCAACCAGCGCAATTGTTCCAATGACTCGGCCAGTTCCAGTTCAGACTGAGGTAAAGCCGTTATCTCTTTCAGAATTTCCGCACGGTATGCATATAAACCGATATGTTTGTAATAAACATGTCGTGACAACCACTCTTCACGAGGGTAATTACGCAAATACGGTATTACGGAACGGCTGAAATAGAGCGCATGCATATCTTTGTCAACGACAACCTTCGGAGAATTCGGATTGAAAAGCGCATCAATTCCATCTGACGGGGTAAACGGCTTGACCAGGGTCGCAATCTGTGTTTTTTCATCATTAAAACAGGCTTTTACCGCATACAACTGTTCTGGCTGTATAAACGGTTCATCGCCCTGAATATTTACGACAACATCATATCCCTGTCCCACTTTCGTATATGCCTCATAACATCTGTCCGTTCCGCTTCTGTGGTGAGTGGAAGTCATTACAACCTTTCCTCCGAAAGACTTCACAGTCGCTTCAATGCGTTCATCATCTGTCGCAACATAGGCTTCATCAAGAATGCCTGCTACTTGTTCATATACACGCTGAATCATAGGTTTACCCCCCAACAGTTCCAAAGGCTTACCCGGGAAACGGGTGGATGCATATCTGGCCGGAATTATTCCAATATACTTCATAATATACTTTATAAAAATGATTTTTGTAAAACTTTATCCGCAAAAATACAAAAACTTTCTTTGTTCTTTATCATTAATATATTTAATTTGCCTTTCATTATGGAAAAAGTTACATGTATAATCGGCTTAGGTTCAAACATCCAGGCAGAACAGAACCTTCAAAAGGCACACGCTCTTCTGATACGTGCCTATCCTTCTATTACATTTTCTGATGTCATACAAACAGCTCCCATCGGAATGAAGCATAACCAGGCTACTTTTCTGAATCAGGTTGCACAATTTGATACTGAACAGGATATTGATGAAGTAAAAACCAGTTTAAAAATCATGGAACGATTTTGCGGGCGCCTTCCTGATGACAAGGAAAATGAAACAATTCATATTGATATTGACCTGATAGTCTATAATGACACCATACTCAAACCAATAGATTTTGCACGCCATGCAGACATAATTAATAAACTGTAATATGATTATGGAAGAAAACAAAAAGGAATATTCATGTGTTGACTGTGGAACACAAAACTGCAAATATAAAAATCTTTCTTACCCGGATTTCTGTTTGACTACAAACCTGAAAGAAACAGACAAGCAGTGGGTTTTTGAAAAATATGACGAAGGAAAGAATAAGGAAGTAATGATTGCCAGTGCAGAAGTGGAATACGAGGGATACTACAAATGGACACGTGTACAGGAAATCATGGAATTTGCTAGAAAAACAGGTGTAAAGAAAATAGGTATTGCCAACTGCATCGGACTCATCAACGAAGCACGGATTTTTGCCAAGATACTGCGGGCAAACGGATTTGAAGTATACAGCGTAATCTGTAAAGTAGAAGGAAAAGCTAAAACTTCTATGGGTATTCCTGCCGAATGTGAAGAAATAGGAGCATCCATGTGTAACCCCATAATGCAAGCCCGTCTTCTCAACGAGGCGCATACAGACCTGAATGTCGTTATTGGACTCTGCGTAGGTCACGACAGTCTATTTTACCGATATTCAGAAGCATATGTTACAACACTCATAACCAAAGATCGTGTAACCGGCAATAATCCTGCAGCCGCTCTTTATACCGCCCATTCCTACTACAGGAAAAAATTTAATCTGGAATAAAGCATATCAAGTTTAACCTATCTGATAAATACCATTAAAACCAACAGATTAAACTCATAATATTCTTCCAATTAGTTATAGTAAAAAAGGACGTGTGCTTATGACTGAAAGCACACGTCCTTTTCCTTGAGAGCACGCATGCTTTTTTAAAAAGCACACGTGCTTTATAGAGACGAAATCTCAATATATTAAAATAGCATGTGAAATGAGAGTTTTACCCGTCATCTGCACATGCTACTATGTAATTCCTAAAAAATATTGCTTACTCTTTTATGCGAATACAAGCATTAGCTATGATTGCTGTCAAACCTCCCGTTGTAATTCCTGAAGAGAAAATATTACGGATGCTGTCCGGCAATTGAGACAGGATATCAGGAACCAGCTCAACACTTAATCCCAACGAAAAACTTAATGCCATTACCAGCGTAGCTTTACGGTTAATTTCCTGTGCGGCTACAATTCGTATACCTGCAGCTGCCACTGTACCGAACATCAGCAAGGTAGCTCCTCCCAATACAGGCTCAGGCATTAAAGAAAACACAAGACCTACAGCCGGGAACAAGCCCAATATCAGCAAAAATACTGCAATATAATAACCTACATAGCGACTTGCTACTCCTGTCAGTTGTATCATTCCATTATTTTGAGCAAAGATTGAATTCGGGAATGAATTAAAGATTCCAGCCAAGAATGAATTAAAGCCGTCTGCAAGTATACCTCCTGAAGCTCGTTTTACAAACTTCTCACCTTCTACAGGTTCACCGGATATCATTGAATTGGCAGTAATATCACCATAAGCTTCAATAGCCGTAATCATATAAATCAATCCCAATGCAATGAAACTTCCCCAATTGAAATCCAGACCATAGCGAAATGGAACAGGGATATTGAAACCGCCATAATTCTCTACCGAGCTGAAGTCAACCATTCCCATGAACCATGCCACAATATATCCGATAATCAGTCCGATAACAATGGAGCTCATTCGCAGATAACGATTGTTACTTCTATTAAAAAGAATAATCAACACCAACACGAGAAGTGCCAGTCCTACATATTGAAAAGATCCAAACGTGCCATTAGCCTTAGCTGCTTCACCGCCTCCGCATGCAGTAATACCAACTTTTATCAGACTCATACCAATCAGCGTTACAACTATTCCAGACACCAAAGGAGTGATAATCCGACGGGTATATTTCAATACGCGACTTATCAGCATTTCAACTACAGACGCAGACATACATGTGCCAAAAACCAAAGGCAATCCTCCTATCATTCCGGCAGAAATAATGGGCCCGATAAAAGAAAAACTGGTTCCCTGTATACATAATAACCCTGCTCCGACAGGACCAACTCTACGACACTGAATAAATGTAGATATACCGGAAGCAAACAAAGCCATGGATACCAGGAATCCGGTTGTTTCCAAATCAAGCTTTAAGGCTCCTGCTATAATAAGCGGTGGCGTAATAATGGCAACGAAAATCGCCAAAAGATGCTGCAATGCAGCAAAAAAAGCATCCTTAAATGGAGGACGGTCATTTAATCCATAAATCAATCCAGATGCAGTACTCTGATTTTCACCCGTTTTTGTATTTTTTTCTTCCATCTAATCAGTCTCGTATTTTGATTTTACAATCGTCCAAGCTATCAATAATAGCCAATGATTCAACCTTAATACCCATTTCACGCAACACATCGCCTCCATGCTGGAATGATTTTTCTATAATAAATCCCATTCCGGCTACCTCTGCTCCCGCCTGAGATGCCAGATCCAGAATTCCTTTGGCTGCATTACCATTTGCCAGAAAATCGTCAATAAACAAAACTCTGTCACCCTTACATAAAAAGTCTTTGCTCACGCATACTTCATAGGAGCGGTTTTTAGTAAAGGAGTAGACTGATGTTACCAGCATATTGTCCATAGTGCTCGGTTTCTTTTTCTTGGCAAAGACAACCGGCAACTCCAACAAATATCCTACCATGATAGCTGGTGCGATACCACTGGCTTCGACAGTTATAACCTTATTGATATTCTCACTTGCAAAACGACGGACAAACTCAACACCTATTGATTTCATTAAAATAGGATCCATCTGATGATTGATAAAACTGTCAACTTTCAGAATTCCCCCTTCCAAACATTTTCCATCGCGTAAAATACGATCTTTTAACGCTTTCATAATAATCTGATATATGTTTTTATAATATTCCGCAAGAAAAAAATTACCTGTTTTTTTGCTTAAAATACAAAAATACAAGAATTATCCGTTTTGAATCATCTTTGTATCACATTTATTTTAATGACACGTATCACCTCAAAAGTTCGACATCTAGCAATAAGTATTTAATTGATATACATATTATTTATTAATGCTTCTATCAAACTGCATAAGACAATCAAAATGCAATCATAACACTTGTATCCGTTACCTGCTTTTTTTATAAACAAGGCATCCGATGAGATTTAAAAAAGACATCGGATGCACTTATCATGTATAACGTAAATGCTATTTTATTCTACGTAAAGAACCAACCCTTTCAAATACTCACCTTCCGGATGATATATATTAACGGGATGATCGGCCGGTTGTGTCAACTGATGCAAAATACGTACGCTTCTGCCCGACATGGCAGCAGCTGTAAATACTGCCGTACGGAAATTATCTTTCGTTACCACCTGAGAACAAGAGAACGTAAACAGAATACCTCCCGGACGTATTTTTTCAAAAGCCTTTGCATTCAGTTTACGATATCCTTGCAAAGCATTGCGCAAGGCATCTTTATGTTTGGCAAAAGCTGGCGGGTCAAGTATAATCAAATCATACTGATCGCCCATACGGTCAAGAAACTTAAAAGCGTCTTCTGCAAAAGCGTTATGACGGGGATCACCTGGAAAATTAAGTTCTACATTATCGTTTGTAAGATCAATGGCCTTGGCCGAACTATCTACAGAATGAACCAGATTTGCTCCACCACGCATGGCATAAAAAGAAAAGCCGCCGGTATAACAGAACATATTCAGCACATTCCGTCCTTTGGCATACCGCTCCAATAAAGCTCTGTTCTCGCGTTGGTCTACAAAGAAACCGGTTTTCTGTCCTTTCAACCAGTCTACATGAAACTTCAGGCCATTTTCCAAAGCTACATTGTCAGTACTGCCTCCTTTGATAAAACCGTTTTCTGCTTCCAGTTCTGCCTTATAAGGTAATGTAGTTTCTGATTTATAGTAAATATTATCTATCACACCATGCATCACCTCGGCCAAAGCTTCTGCTATCTGCATTCTGCATACATGCATTCCTACCGAATGTGCCTGCATGACAGCCGTACGCGCATAAACATCGATAACCAATCCTGGCAGATTGTCTCCTTCGCCATGCACCAGACGATAAGTATTGTTTTGAGGTTTACCGGCTACTCCAATACTTTTGCGCACATTATACGCTATTTCCAGTTTACGCTTCCAGAAATCATAGTCTATCGGTTCGTCACAAAAGGAAAGAACACGCACGGCAATACTTCCAACCTGAAAATGACCAACTGCAATAAATTCTTTATTGGAAGTATAAACTTTTACAGTTTCTCCTTCTTCCGGTTCCCCTTCTATATGATGAATGGCTCCGGAAAATATCCAAGGATGAAAGCGTTTAAGCGATTCTTCCTTGCCAGACTTCAGAAATACTTTTTTATAACTCATACTCATTTATGTGATTCGGCTTCTATTTTATCAACTAATGTTCTTTCTATCATATAATCACCGGTTTCCTTCAATTGTTCCAGATAATTATAAATCATCAGGCATGCCCATGCATCTGTTGCTGCATATAGTTTCTGACCATCATTTAAAATTTCCGCTTCCCAATTTGTCAGTCTTTGTGACTTGGATATTTTTTGCCCAAACAAATTGGCATATATTTTCTGCAAACTTTGGTCTTTTATGCCAAAGGAATGCACATAGCTCTGTAACTCGACAAACTTCCCAGGCATAAAATCGCCTCTCCGGCGCAAAGCTCCAAAATCATCTTTTAAAGAAAGACCTATCTTTTCTACTTTTTTATCTTCCAGAAAACGTTTTAATGACTCTGGGAATCCTATGTAATTCAATCGGAACAGGAAACATACATCCAATGTAGAAATCTGTACCAAAGCAACCTTATAGGTTTTTCCACTGACAAAAGAAGGGCGCGTTTCCGTATCTACTCCTACCCTTTGCTGCATAAGCAGATATTCAATAGCCTTATCAGCTTCGGCCTCTGTCTGTATACATACAATTCTACCCTGAAAAACAACTCTTGGCAAGTCAGAAATTTCTGACTTTTCTAATACCTCCTTAATAATCTTCATTGTCATCCAATTCTTCTTGCTCATCATCATCCGTCTGGCCATACTTTATTTCATGCAAGGCACGCATGGTGTTTACAAGCGTCTGCCCCCAATATAAAGCAAAGTTCTCTTCACATACAGCAACAGCGTCATGCATTGTTTCATCAAATCCCAGACGGTATACACTCACAAAATTTTTAATATCCTGATATATATCGGCCAAATCTTCTGAAATCGTTTTTCTGATTGGCATCTCACTGTAACGCATATCTTCTATGAAGACGTCCAGATAATCATCCTTATCTCTTAAAATACCGGCAACTGTCATGCGCACTACTTCATAGTCTTCTTCTGTTACAAAACTTTCCGGAGCAGACATTCCCAATTGCTCACATTTAGGGAGCATTGAAGCTTTCAAATATAAAAGAGGTAAGATTTTCAGGATTGTATCTACAAAATTATGACGGGTCATTTCACCCGACCGTTCTATAAATCCACAATACTCGGCGGCTACCGTAACGAATTCTACTGTATTTTTATCAAAAACGACTTGTGCCTCTATATTCATAAGTTTAGTATTTATGAGACAAAGGTACACAAAAAATCAAACGTGCCCTACAATTTTATTCAGATTCCTGTCGGCATAGCTTAGAAACAGGACCGATGAAAGCTTATCCCGTACTTATTAGCTCTTTATTATATACAGTAAAAGCGATACAAGCTCTACCGAACTTATATCGCTTTATCACACAATATGAGATTTATAATACTAATTTTTTCAGACTGTTATTTCACCACAGATAGGAGTATTCATTCTATATCGAACCTCATGCGGACTCATGCCATGTCCTAACAGGAACATCAATTTAGTCAATGCTGATTCTACCGTACTGTCATGGCCGCTGATAACTCCGGCTTCACGCAAATGAATTCCAGTTTCATAACGTTCCATTTCAACGGCTCCAGCCAGACACTGGCTAATATTGACCACAATCAGGCCACGCTCTACGGCATTCTTCAATTGTTTGATAAACCATTCCTTTTGCGGAGCATTACCCGAGCCAAACGTTTTCAGTACTACAGCTTTCAAACCGGGAGTATTCAATATATTTGCTACAATATTTTCTTGAATTCCAGGGAACAGAGTTAAAATCAGCACGTTGGTATCAAACAGATAATGAGGCTTCAACGGTAACGACAAATCCGGTTTACGGATTCTGTTCTCTATAAAGTTTATATGAATACCTGCAGTAGCCAATTCCGGATAATTGAACGAATAGAATGCATTAAAGTGTTCTGCATTCAACTTCGTTGTTCTGTTACCTCTCAGCAAATGATTTTCAAAGAAGATACAGACTTCCGGCACAATAGGAGTCCCATCCGAATGTTTGGATGCCGCTATCTCTATTGCTGTAATCAAATTCTCACGGGCATCTGTACGCAACATACCGATAGGCAACTGACTACCGGTCAGAATAACAGGTTTGGCAAGATTCTCAAGCATAAAGCTTAGAGCTGACGCCGTAAAAGACATGGTATCGGTACCATGCAAAATTACAAACCCGTCATACCTTTCATAATTATAATGAATAATACGCACTATTTTTGCCCATAATGCCGGCTCCATATCAGAAGAATCAATAGGAGGATTAAACTGATAGGTATCAATCCGGTAATTAAACTGGTTTAATTCCGGTACATGACGACGCAGATGATCAAAATTGAACGTTTCCAAGACGCCGTTTTCTGGATTTTGAATCATTCCAATTGTGCCGCCTGTATATATTATTAATACAGAAGGATTTTTCTTTTGTAACATAGTGCTTATATTAATACATGCACAAAGATAGTAATATTTTCTATATTACATAGTATCAAGCACAATAAAATATCATTTTGATTATATATTTACGTATTTTTGCATATCACATGCATTTTTCCTCAATTTGGATACAGTATAATATAAAAGGTTCCACAGATACTCAAATTACGCACTATTCGTAATACCCTTACTGCTCACATCATACAGTTTCCTATAAAACCAATATTCTATAAGAAGCATTCCGCATAGGCTCTATTTCTTTCATTGGCTTTCCCCAATATTCAGCCTGAATTGCACGACAAAATAATCCATGACTCATTACAAGCAATGTCTTATCCGGATAATCTGATTTTATAAAAGCTAAAAAAGATCTTGCCCGTGACAACATACATTCTACCGTCTCGACATCAGACGGTATCGTTTCGTTACGAACAGACTCTATTTTTCTTCCGGTAAAGCTTCCCCAGTCACGTTCACGGAGTTCTTTGGTATATAATACGGGCAACTGTTTATCTTCCAGTAAAACATTTAAGGATTCAACACATCTTTGCAAATCGCTGCAAATCGCTGCATCAAATGTTATTCCTTCAAGATCCTTATGCAGTAATCTCAATTGCTCTTTACCGTTTTCTGTGAGATGTCCAGGTAAATGTCCCTGTAATATATGCATGGCATTCTCTTCCGTTTCACCATGTCGTACCAAATAAACTGTAGTCATACCATTAATAAATATAACGCGAATATCGCTTCATTCATTACAAAGAAAAATCTGCAAACAAAATTAAAGTTATTCATTCTGATTTACAGCATACAATAAGGTGAGTTATTCTATGTTTTCAATTTATTAACATCGAAGAATGCAGTATTTATACGAACTTTGCATTTCATATATAAACGAAAAACAATAGTATTAACCAAACTTAGAAAGAAAGAGATTATGAAAAAACTATTTATTCCTTTTGTGGCTATGGCACTTATTTCATTCAGCTCTTGTAAATCATCACAGAATACAGGAGCTACAACGAACATTAACGGTGAATGGAATATTGTAGAAGTTAACGGCAGCGCACTAAACAACATAGATCCTCATCCGTATATCGGATTTGATACTGCTAATGGACGTGTATATGGAAATAGCGGATGCAACCGTATTATGAGCTCACTTACACTGAATGAGAAAGCAGGAGAAATTGAGTTAGGACAAATGGCCAGTACGATGATGGCAGGCCCCAATATGGATGTAGAAAGAAACGTACTGAATGCTTTGGCATTGGTTAAGAACTACAAAAAGATGGGTAAAGATAAGATTGCTTTGTGCAATGAGTCCAAACGTCCGGTCATTGTTCTGGAAAAACGTTTCTATACCATTTCTGCAGCAGAACTGAATGGCGAATGGGAGATAGTAAAAGTATACAATGAAAATATCCCTACTACAATAGAAACAATTCCTTATTTGAGTTTTGATGTTGAAAAACAAACTTTCAGCGGTAATGCCAGCTGCAATACCATAAATGGAAAAATGCAATTTGCAGACACTCCTGAAGGACAAACCATAACTTTTGAAAATGTTATCTCAACCCGCATGATGTGTCCGTCTATGGATATTGAAAATAATATTATCAATGCCCTGAAGGCCGTAAAGACATGTGGAAAACTGGAAAATGGAAATTTAGCTCTCTATGCAAACGGCAATCAGATAATGGAACTGAAAAAGAAATAAGAGCAAACTAGACTGACTATAAATAATATCTTGATTGAAAGATGAAGTCCCTCAGCAGAAAAATTCTCGCTGAGGGACTTGTTTTTTATAACGTTTCATTTTTCAAATTCTCTTTTTCAAAAAAAATCAATAGAAGGTTTACTTTTACATTTTAGGTATAGCAACTCTAATCATATACGTATATAAAAAAAGAAGGGAATCTCACGATCCCCAATCTTCCTTAACCTTAAATCTAATACCATGAAAAACACGATGCAAAGATAGGTGTTTTTATGTTATACAACACACAAAAGAGCAAAAAAACGCATTATATTAACTCTTTTTATGTTATAGAACAGTTTTTCAGGCTTATCTCCACTTTTACGGTGTTATATTAACACTTGTTTAATCAAATAAAATGCTAAGAGTTACTTAAAACTTTCTTTTTGGAAAAACAAAAACCATTTTTAGTCCAAAAGGTGCAAAAAGCATCCTATATTCAATGCATATTGTATAAAGAAGGGAAAAGAAAGGGAAAAGCAACATCTATGGAGATGTTAGAAATTCAATAAAAATGCGGAACCAGATATTCTAAACATATCGGATTCCGCAATAAAAAGTAAAAATAAGATTTACCTCTGTGACAACAGGAACTTCTTGAAATCGCCAAAGTCTTTAGTCATCGGTACACTCTGCTTCTTACCAGCCATAAACGTAGTCAATTTTTCCGGTATTGCTATTTTCTGCCCCAATATACGTTCTATCGTATCACGGAACTTGGCCGGGTGAGCCGTTTCAAGGAATACTCCGGTTTCGTTCTCTTTCAGATTTTCCTGTAAAGCCCGATAACCACAGGCTCCATGAGGGTCTAACAGATAACCGGTCTCATTATATACCTTTTGTACCTCTTCTGCAATTTGTTCATCAGTATACCATGCACCGGCAATGTGTGAACGTATTTCCTCAAACGAGCGATGATACAAATCATATATGCGTGCAAAATTACTTGGAGCTCCCACATCCATGGCATTGGCTATTGTAGGCACAGACGCACAAGGCTCATATTTTCCAGTTTCAAGATAGCGGTAAAAAACATCATTCCGGTTATTGGCTGCAATAAACCGTTTTACCGGCAACCCCATTTGTTGGGCGAAAAGCCCGGCCGTTATATTTCCAAAATTTCCGCTCGGCACACAAACCACCACTTCATCAGCCTTCTTTACTCTTTTCAGTTGGGCATATGCATAAAAATAGTAAAATGCCTGAGGAAGGAAGCGGGCCACATTAATCGAATTGGCCGAAGTCAGCTTCATCTGTCTGTTCAGCTCTTCATCAAGAAAGGCCTGTTTGACCAAAGCCTGACAATCGTCAAATGTACCATCTATTTCAATAGCTGTTATATTCTTGCCTAAAGTAGTAAACTGCTTTTCCTGGATATCACTCACCTTACCTTTAGGATACAGAACATATACATGTATCCCATCTACTCCCAGAAATCCGTTTGCTACAGCGCTTCCCGTATCTCCGGAAGTAGCAACCAGCACATTCACCTGCTGTTTACCTTCAAGGCCAATGAAATAACCTAATAAGCGGGCCATAAAACGGGCACCGACATCCTTGAATGCCAAAGTCGGCCCATGAAATAATTCCAGCGAATATATATTCTCCTGAACTTTTACCAATGGAACATCAAAATTCAATGTTTCATACACAATTCTTTTCAAGGTCTCTGCCGGAATATCTTCACCAAAAAAGCTATCGGCAACCTGACAGGCAATTTCCGGAAAAGACATGTCAGCAATGCTGTCAAAAAAAGAATCGGGCAACCGTTTAATTGTCTCGGGCATATAAAGACCCTTATCTGAAGCCAACCCCTTTAGTACAGCTTCATGTAAAGAAGCGGGGGCAGCTTTCTTGTTTGTACTGTAATACTTCATAATTTACCATTTAACAGGATACGAATAAACTCATCTTTTTTCAGTTCTCCCCACATACCATTCCGACAGGCATCTTCGTTATATTCCTGTACAGAATCGGCCTCTATTCCCGGATAATAAATAAGGAAGGGTACCGGTTCGGCCGTATGTGTCCGATAGGCACACGGTGTAGGATGGTCTGGCAATACAGCTATTGTAACCGGTTCACTCCAGGAGTTTAACTCCTCATAAACCGGTTTCAGAATACGTGCATCCAGATTTTCAATAGTCTTCAGCTTTAGATTGACATCACCCTCATGTCCGGCCTCATCACTGGCCTCAACATGCAGATATACAAAATCATCTGTCCGTAACGCTTCCAATGCAGCTGCAGCCTTACCTTCATAATTGGTATCATAAAGACCGGTAGCCCCCTGGACCTCAATAACACGCAATCCGGCATACCGGCCAATTCCCCGAATCAGGTCAACAGCAGAAATTACTGCTCCACTCTTTACATTCGGGAAGCGCGAAGACAATGTTTTCATTTCCGGCCTGTATCCCGGCGACCACGGCCATATACTGTTGGCAGGATCCTTTCCTTCGGCCTTTCGCTTTTTATTTATCGGATGTTCGGCAAGCAATCTCTGAGAATCAAGAATAAGCTTATTTATCAAATCTGCCGTAGAACGGGCTTCTTCTGTCTCCGCCTTTACCATCAAAGGCCTGAACGGTTTCAGGGGAACATCATGCGGCGGAACACAGGCTATATGCTTGTCTCCTCCCCTGATAACGAGTAAATGACGATACTGCACACCTTTATAAAAATGTACATATTCGTTGCCCAAATGTTCCTGAAGAAAATCTATCAGCACTTCAGCCTCTTCGGTAGTAATATGTCCGGCCGAATGATTTTTCAGCAAATCATTCTCTATACAGACCAGATTGCAGCGCATAGCCATATCACCAGGTTGCAGTTCCACTCCCATACTGGCAGCTTCAAGCACACCTCTCCCCTCATAAACTTTCGGCAGGTCATATCCCATTACCGACATGTTGGCCACTTCACTTCCCGGATGAAAACCATCGGGAACCGTAACCAACATGCCACACTGCCCTTTCCGGGCAAGCATATCCATGTAAGGAGTATGTGCATACTCCAGCAGAGTCTTGTCTCCCAATGATTCAACTTTCCAGTCGGCCATTCCGTCTCCTAAAATTATAAGATACTTCATAGTCCTCTCTCGTTTGTTAGTATTTATATATTATATGTTCGCGATGCTCATAATATCGGCAAACACACCGGCAGCCGTAACACTTGCCCCTGCACCATATCCCTGTATCATCATAGGATATTCCTTGTAACGTTCTGTAGTCAGCAGAATAATGTTATTACTGCCCTCCAATCCGTAAAACGGATGTCTGTTACTTACTTCACACAGTTGCACAGATGCTTTCCCTTCATCCAGTGTGGCAACAAAACGCCAGTGTTTTCCTTCGCTTTCAAGTATGCGGCGACGATTTTCAAAATCTTCGTCCAGTGATGGCAGATTCTTCCAAAATTCTTCCAGGCTTCCCTTAAAGAATGAATCAGGAATAAACAAATGTTTCTCTACGTCTTCCTGTTCAATTACGTATCCCGCTTCACGTGCCAATATGACCAGTTTGCGGATAACGTCCTTTCCGCTCAGATCAATGCGCGGATCCGGTTCCGAGTAACCTTCTTCCTTAGCCATACGTACTGTTTCACTGAAAGGTATATCGGCACTTATTCTATTGAAAATAAAATTCAGCGTACCACTCAAGACAGCCTCAATTTTCAAAATTTTATCTCCACTGTTTATCAAATCGTTTATCGTATTGATAATCGGCAGTCCAGCTCCAACATTGGTCTCAAACAGGAATTTTACACCTCTTCTCAATGCCGTCTGCTTCAAGTCCTTATAATTTTCATACGAAGACGAAGGCGCAACCTTGTTTGCTGCCACAACCGAAATATTGTGTTCCAGAAAATCTTTATACAAGGAGGCAACATCTTCACTTGCCGTACAGTCGACAAAGACTGAATTGAATATATTCATACCGATAATCTCATCATGCAAGCGCTGTGTAGAACTGGGCTCACCCTGCAACAGCTTTTCCTGATAATTATCCAAATCAATTCCGGCTCTTGAGAATATGGCATGATGACCGTTGGCTATTCCAACTACATTCAGCTTTAACCCACGCTGCTGCATCAGTTTCTGCTGCTGGCAGCGAATCTGCTCTATCAGACTTTTACCTACCGTACCCACTCCGCAAATAAACAGATTCAGCATCTGATATTCAGACAAGAAGAACGAATCATGGATTACATTCAAGGTCTTGCGTAAAGAACTGCGCTCTACAACAAAAGAAATGTTGGTTTCGGAAGCACCTTGCGCACATGCTATCACGTTGATACCACTACGTCCCAAAGTACCAAAGAGCTTTCCGGCTATACCCGGAGTATGTCTCATCCGTTCACCTACAATCGCTACGGTTGCCAGATTATTCATAGCCTGAATCGGACTGATTTCACCCATCTCGATTTCCTTGGCAAATTCTTCGTTCAAGACCTCGCAGGCAAGAGATGCATCTTCATTCCGCACTCCGATAGAAGTACTGTTCTCGGAAGACGCCTGTGAAACAAGGAACACACTGATTCCATTCTCGGCAAGAGCACGGAATATGCGATGATTCACACCAATAACTCCAACCATACCCAAACCCTGTACGTTTATCAGACTGGTATCATTGATGGAAGATATTCCCTTAATGGCTTTTCCCTTAAAATTCGTATGGCATTTTTCTGAATCGGTTATGATTGTTCCAGGAGCATCCGGTTTAAAGGTGTTTTTTATAAGAATAGGAATATTCTTGTGACATACGGGGTAAATCGTAGGCGGATATACAACCTTGGCACCAAAGTTACAAAGTTCCATAGCTTCGCCGTAACTTAAATGAGTGATTGTATATGCCGTAGATATGACACGCGGATCGGCTGTCATGAATCCATCCACATCAGTCCAAATTTCCAGGCTGTCAGCATCAAGTGAAGCGGCTATTATGGCAGCTGTATAGTCAGAACCGCCACGTCCCAGATTTGTGATTTCACCTGTAGTTTTGTCAGTAGAAATGAATCCCGGAACCAGTGATACTTGAGGTATTTGAGAGAAAGTTTCCTTAACCAGTCTGTTTGTCAGCTCTGAATCCAGAATATTCTTGGCATGTTTTTTTTCTGTCTTTATAAACAGTCGTGAATCATACCATTGTGCTCCGTTGACCAAGGCGGCAACTATTTGTGAAGAAATCCGTTCACCGTAACTTACGATTGCGGCCAGAATCTTCGGCGACAAATCTTTTATCAGATACAATCCTTGATATATGTCTTTTAATTCATCAAAAAGCTTTTCGACTACCCCCAACAGAGCATCTTTCTTCTCACCGCCAGGTATGATATGATCTATCATATCCAGATGACGCAGTTTTATTTCTCGGAAATTTTCTTCATAAGCCATATTTCCTGCGGCAGCCGTTTCGGATGTACGTATCAGCTTATCGGTTATTCCTCCCAATGCTGAAACTACGACAATAACAGGTTCTTTCTGAGATTCTACTATCTTCTTAACGTTCAATATGCTGTCAACGGAACCTACTGAGGTTCCACCAAATTTCATTACTTTCATATGTCTGATTTTATATTCTGATAAAAAATGAGCGTCAATGGCAGAAATCCAGACACAATACGAATACCATTGAGGAATCAACGTATAAACAGAGCCTGTAATCTCCAGCCTTTTTGACTAAATAAAAAATAAATTGATTTTTTTGCTTACGTCCATAAGCGTGTATCACGTAGAAACACATAAATTATTATCCTAACCCCCAAGGGGTCATCATCATTGAAGAAGACATTCGTGCTGTCATTCCCATCAATATTGTTGTATGATAATAATTCAATGTTGTCATTCAGAATATCTTTTTTGATTGTGTGATGCAAATATAAAAACTATTTTCTACAAACAATAAATATTTGGTGTTTTTTTGATAGCTATGTAGAAAAAAACACAAGTTATAAATAAAAAAAAGAAGGATATGATTCTGGAAATAATAACTTATAATTTTTGAAAAGAAGGATATAATAAAATAAAGCATAAGTTATTAAAAGAAAAAAGGTCTAGGCAATTTTTTATTTCATAACATATTATTTATATGTATAATAATACCTATTGTTCTCAATTAAGATTTTAAGTATTTGCATAAAAATGGATACGAAAAACTATCTAAAAATAAATACAGCATTATTTCTTTTTGGAATTATAGCATAATAATATTTGCCATCCATATATGTATTTTTTATGAACCATTATGGACTTGACAGCTATTATTATACATATTAATTTTGTAAAAAATTTAATTCGAATATATGAAAACATCTTATCAACTAATCTTCGCAACAATGCTTGCACTATCTATGGCTGGATGTTCTTCTGATCATTCAGAAGTTCCGAAACCAGAATCCCGACCAATCCCCATAACACTTAACTGCGGCATTACAACCGAATCAACCCGTGCTACCGATACAGGGTTTGAAACAGGAGATCAAATCGGTCTTTATGTAGTAAACTATAATGGCAGCACTGCCGGTTCACTGCTTACCAGCGGAAATCATGTAGACAACATGCGGTTTACTTACAGCGGAACATGGACACCGGATACTCCAATCTATTGGAAAGATGATAAGACTCCGGCCGACTTCTACGGTTATTATCCTTATAGCAATAAGGTGAACGACATCGAAGCTTTTCCTGTAAAAGTTTTATCCGACCAAAGCACTAAAGCCAATTATAAAGCCAGTGATTTCTTATGGGGCAAGACGCAGAAAGTCTCCCCTACTGAAAAAGCTGTAGGCATTACGCTTAACCATCTTTTCAGCTGTGCGATTGTAAAAGTCAGTGCCGGAAACGGATTTACTACAGAAGGGCTGGAAGCATCAGATGTTCGCGTAAAACTGAATCAGGCTGTTTGCCAGGCTACAGTAAATCTTCAGAATGGCAACGTCAATGCCGGCTCACAGAAAGGATCAGTATCCTTCCTTCGTGGAAAAAACAATGAATTCAAAGCTCTGATTATTCCTCAATCCATCCCTCTGACCGACAATTTATTTACCATCACGATTGATGGACAAGATTTTAACATGAAAAAAGAATTCACCTTTGTCAGTGGTAAGCGCCATACTTTTACAATCACTGTCAAGAAAACCAGTAACGGTATTAACGTCGATATAGGCGACTGGGTAGATGATGGAGAAGACAACGGTGGAGTTGCTGAATAAACATAACATAATTCAAGAGAACCAAGTATATGAGAAATACTATTATCAAAAGTTTAACCATGCTGATACTGGCCGGAACATTTGTATCATGTAACGACGACACAATCGGTCAGGACGGATCTCCGGAAGGTAACAGACGTCCTATTGTATTATCCGGAGAAATAGAACAGGTAGCTGTAACCCGTGTAAACGATAATGGATTCTGTAATGGTGACGAAATGGGAGTCTACATTGTAGATTATCAGGGGAGCACACCGGGAACACTGCAAAATAACGGTAATCGCGGTAATAATGTAAAACACACTTTTGACGAGGCTGCCTACAAGTGGAACTCGGCTTATGATATTTACTGGAAAGATGACCATACACACATTGATATTTACGGTTATTATCCTTTTGGCACACCCGAAGATGTAAACGCGTATGCTTTTGAAGTCAAGAAAGACCAGTCAACTTCTACTACAAGCAACGAATTGGGAGGTTACGAGGCCAGTGACTTTCTGTGGGGAAAAGCTGCCGATATAGCTCCTACAGAAACTGTAATCAGACTTCCAATGCGTCACCGCATGAGCAGTCCACGTATCACATTGGAAGAAGGTGAAGGCTTTGCCGATGGCGAATGGGCCAAACTTGAAAAGCATGTATTGGTAAAGAATACCAAACAAAATGCCATAATCAATCTGGCAGACGGAAGTGTCAGCGCTACAGGAAAGATAAGTACAACAGGTATTATCCCTTATGCAAAGGATAATGTATTCCGTGCCATTGTAGTACCCCAAGTAATCCCGGCAAATACTCCCCTGTTTACCATTACGGTCAATGGTGTAGTTTACAACTTCAGCAAAGAAGAGGATTTTACTTATGCCAGCGGAAAGATGCATAATTTCACCATTCAGGTAAACAAAAAAGAAATGACAGGCGAATATACTTTTACTTTAATAGGCGAAAGTATTACAGCATGGGAAAATGATGATGTATCACACGATGCTACAATGAAAGAATACATCGTAATCAACTCTACTGCCGGACATCTGAAAGACTCCATTACAGCAGCCAAGAAAGATTACAGAAAGTTACAGAATCTGAAAATCACAGGTGAAATCAATGCACAGGATTTCTATTTTATGAGAGATTCAATGGATGTATTGCAATCTTTAAATCTAAAAGAGTCTCAACTTATCGCGCATACATACAATAACTCAAGTGGCATATTTACTGCAGTAGAAGGTGAGATTCCTATGAATGCAATGATTAAAAAAACAACGCTTCTAAGACTTGTCTTACCAGATAAACTAAAAAAAATTGGTATCAGTGCTTTTCATGGATGCACCAATCTAAGTGGTTCTCTTGTTATTCCTGAAGGAGTTACCGAAATCAAAGCTGGAGCATTTGCATATTGCCGTTCACTTACAGGTACATTATCATTACCTAGCACTTTAGAATCGATAGAAGGAAACTACACAGGCAATGAAATGGGAGCATTCCACGAATGCGGCTTCGTGAGTGAATTAAAACTACCAGAAAAGTTAACATATTTAGGAGATTATGTTTTCTACCATTGTTCGGGCTTATACGGCAATATCACACTTCCTCATAACCTTACATATTTAGGAGAGTCTACATTTGAAGGATGCAAAAATTTAACAGGAGGGCTGACTATCCCTCAAACAATATCAGAAATTAAATATAGAACTTTTGCTTTTTGCAATTTTAACGGAACTTTAGAGTTACATGATGGAGTCGTAGCCATTGGTGAGGAAGCTTTTATCACAAACCCGATGAAAGGGGAATTACATTTACCTTCTAAATTAACAGTCATAAGTAATAGCGCATTCGAAGGATGTGACTTTTCAGGAATTTTGAAACTTCCTGAAAATTTAAACGTCATAGGGAACAATGCATTTAAAGGGAATTGGCGTTTAATGGGAGTACTTGAGTTTCCTGAAGGTATCGTCAGCATTGGCGCTGGTGCATTTGCTAACTGTAGAAGTATTGAAGGAATCATTTTTCCTGAAAGTTTGGAAAATATCCGTTATGAAACAGAATGGGGAGACTCGGGAGGAGCTTTTTCTAATTGTTTCGGTATCGGCAGTATTGTTTGTAAAGGTTCTATACCTCCATACGTTCAACCAGGAGCTTTTAATGGCGTAGCCAAAGACAATTTTACTCTTGAAGTTCCTGAAAGTGCAATTCAGCAATATCAGGCTGCAGTAGGTTGGAGCGACTTTAAACGTATTGCCGCTCACCGTGAACTGGTATGCCGACCCAGTATAGCCAATGCAATCAACACTCAATGTACCCGTAAACTCATAATCGATGCAGAGGGAGAATGGATTGTAGAAAGCAAACCTGATTGGTGTTCGCTGTCACAAAACGAAGGAAATAAAAAGACGGAAGTGACACTAACCATTCATCAGATGGCTGCAGGCAGCCCCATGCGTACAGGTGAGATTGTATTCAAACTGAAAGATCAGGATTACCGGCATAAATGCACCGTATCACAATATGATTATACTTATGCAGAAAACGAGATTATCTGTCTGCAAAAAGCTACAAGAGGCAACCGAGGTGGTATTAACCTCATATTCCTGGGAGACGGGTATGATGCCAAAGATATTTCAGAAGGCAAGTACATGAAAGATATGCAGGATCAGGTAGAGAACTTCTTTGGCATAGAACCTTATAAGAGTTATCGTAATTATTTCAATGTATACACAGCCATTGCGGTCTCACCTGAAACAGGAATCGGCACTATAAATACCATCCGCTACGCCAAATTCGAAACTACCTATACCGGCGGCGTCGGACTAAGATGTGATTACGATGCAGTCTTTGACTATGCATTGCAGATACCAACTGTAACAAAAGAAAACCTGAAAGAATCACTTATTATCATGGTACCCAACAGCACTGACTATGGAGGTATCTGTCAGATGTGGGAAGATGGTTCAGCCATTGCTTTCTGCCCGCTCAGTACCTACGGATATCCTCTCGATACCCGCGGTGTAATCCAACACGAAGCTGGTGGACACGGATTTGGTAAACTGGGAGACGAATATATCTATCATAATGAATTCATCGACTTTTGTCAATGTACTTGTTGTGGACATGTTTGGGAATTTAATATCGCCAAATCATTAGGATGGTATGAAAATCTTTCTCTTAGCGGTAAAATGAATGAAGTACCATGGAGTCAACTGATATTTGATGAGAAATACAGTGATTTCGTAGACATTTTTGAAGGAGGATTCATGCATAACCGTGGTGTATATCGTTCTGAACAGAACAGCTGTATGAACAATGACATTCCTTATTATAGCACAATCAGCCGTATGGCGATTGTAAAACGCATCAAGCAATATGCCGGTGAAACCTTCACATACGAAGATTTTAAAGCCAATGATGTGATAAGCAGTGAGGGTGTAACACGTAGTTACAGTAATCTGCACTATAGTGGCAGAAGCGTACACAACTTCCAGCTTCCACCAAAAATTCATAAAGGAAGTCCTCTAAACGGAAATGGTAAGAAATAACATATAGAAGAACTGTTATGAACAAGAATAAACTATACAATGTATTATCAGCAGGATTTATGACAGTCCTGCTGATAACCGGAAACGGATGCACTGGAAACGAAGCATCATTGCCTCCAACTGAGGATGATAACAGGATGACTTTTAATGTCATGCATCCGCATCAGACAGTTGCCAGTTCACGGGCAACCTCAACAGCTTTTGAAAACGGTGACCGTGTCGGACTGTTCATCACCCGTCAGGATACTCCTCTCGAAGTTTCGGGCAATTATGTAAACAATGCCACTCTGACTTTCAACGGGAGCCAATGGAATACGGAAAAGCCCGTGTATTGGGATGGAGGAACATACAACATTTATGCCTATTATCCGCAAGTCACTCCCGTAACATCAGTAGATAATATGCCTTTCAGTGTATCTACCAACCAAAACAGTTCAGGCAATACGGATAAACTGAGTGGTTACGAAGCCAGCGATTTCTTATGGGCTATAAAACAAAATGCCAGTGCCAGCAACACGGCTGTCAGTCTTCAGTTCTCCCATCGCATGAGCCGCATGCTTATCCGCCTGGTAAAAGGTGAAGACTATGAAGGAGAGTTGCCTGAAGATGCTGAAGTATACGTCCACAACACTGTACCCGAAGCAACCATTGACCTGAGTGCCGGTATAGTAACACGATATACGTACGGTACCCGACAGACAATACAGGCAAAGAATCTGGGAGGACATACTTATGCTGCCATTATTGTTCCCCAACGTCTTGATAACCGCCAACCATTGGTAGAAGTAATTATGAAAGGAGTTTCTTACTTGTATGAAAGCAAGTTTGTTTTCAAACCCGGAATACAACATTCCGTTCAACTGGTGGTTTCCAAGAATCCGGAACAGATAAAGATTGAAATCGGAGGAGAACTGGAAAATTGGGAATGAATAAAATTACGTTAATGCTGGATAAATGCCGTCTTTCTTTCCTCATTTTTACTGAGGAAAGAAGGACAGGCTTCTCTTTTTAATTATCTTTGCCACGACATAATGATGTAAACTAATGCAACAAACAAACCATACTATCCATTTACTTTTATTAAATCTATTTGCTTGTGTATTTTTTCTGTCGGCCTGCCACGATTCTGACAATAATCCCGTTGAGGCTCTGCCATTTAGCAATGACGGAATATCATGGGGACTGATAGCAACGGATGGAACCGTATTGCAACCTGCAGAAAGTTTCAGTCAACCCCCATCGGTTGTAGTAGGAAATATGTTCAATGTAGCCGATGAAAAAGGACGTTTGCGTCTATATAACATAAAAACTCCTTCACTGCCCGTATGCCAGCGCACATTTGCACGTATCGGACATTTTTTTGAAAATGTAGCACCAGCTCAGGAAACTCCTACCTCTCCAATCCTGTTAATTGACAAAGAAGGAAACAATATTGCTTCAACAGCTCAGTATCCGCAATACGATATCGTACTGATGCACAATTTCAGTGAAGGCAGAGCCCTATTTTCTACCATTAACGGTAAATATGGATATATGGATACAAAAGGTAACATTGTTATTCCTCCTGTTTACGACCGGGCTTATGATTTTCATGAAGGTATGGCACTGGTAGGAAATACGAACAATCAAGGTCAGACAGGTTATCTGCTGATTGACCCAAACGGAAAAATCAAATCAGCTATCCGCTTGTCAAATACACTGCTTGATACGGGGTTTGCAGATAATCGCTTGCTTTTCTATGAACTGAACACTCGTCATATTGGCTATCTGGATAAAGAAGGGAATCCTACGCTCTACTTATCTGACAATATTATTCTGGCCTCACGCTACAAAGGAGGGATGGCCATAGTACAAACAGAAGATGGTATCGGAGTAATTGACAATCAGAGCAAACCATTGATACCAATGCTTTACGAAAAAGCCAATATTGTCAATAAACGCCTTGTGGCCGTGAAAAAGGATGGATTGTGGGGATTAATCAATCCGAGTATTCAATCAACAGCCCGCTTTCTGTATGATTCTATTGGAATTTACTACAATAAAGATTTGGCTGTAGCATGCCAGAATGGACGGAAATTCTTTATCAATACAGAAGGTAATCCAATCGGAAATACTACTTATGCACACATTACCGAAGATCCAACGGCTAGCCGGTTAGAGCCTCAATGCTTCATTAAACAATACTTGTCTACAGAAAACATCGAGAACCAACAATCTGACAAAACAGAAAACAATGATGAAAAAGATGAAAGGAAAGATATAACTTCCAGTCAGAACAAAGATACATCAAAGGGACATATGGAAAGTTCCAGTCAAATAGAACAACAAGATTGGCGTAAAGTAAGTAAACAGCATCCTTTTTATCAGGAGGCCGCCAAAGTTGTATCCGGAAAACTGGAAGAAAAAGATGCAGAAAGCAGACAAATGATACTGAATTATGTAGAACATCTGCGTACATCATATACAACCAAGGATATAGATTTTCTAGAACAACTGTTTAGCGAAAACGCACTCATCATAGTAGGTACCATGGTACATACCTCGCAACAGGAAACCAATTATCTATCACCATCCCAAGTAATATACAACGTAAAAAGTAAACGCCAGTATCTGGACCGTTTGAAACAGGTATTCAAAGCCAACCAGAGTATCGACGTCCAGTTCAGTGATTTTCACATCATGCGTCACCCTACTACCAAAGGTATTTACGGAGTAAGTCTGAGACAAAAATATCAGTCTGACATTTATTCTGATGACGGTTATCTGTTCCTATTATGGGATTTCCGTGATGAAACGGCTCCTAAAATTCATGTGCGTACCTGGCAACCCCGTATGCAGGCAGATCACACGCCACTTCCAGAAAACAAGATATTTAATATTAATAACTTCAATTTGCAATGAAACGTTTTTCACTTCTCATATTATGTTTTCTGCTACTGATAACATTGGTTCCGCTTTTTACAGGAAAGGGACTCGCACAGGATTTCACTGTACGACAATTCCGTATATTGCCCAATGATATTACTGCATACATAGATCCCGTTCGCGATCTCAATGACGAAGCCTGTGCGCTGATTAAAGTAGTGGGAAACAAAGATTTTGTATTTTCTTCTCCGTTAGGTATTGTAAAACGTAAAAACGATACAGGAGAAATATGGATTTATCTGCCCAAAGGCAGTGTAATGATTACTATCAAACATCCACAATGGGGAGTCTTACGCGATTACCGCTTCCCTACTCCACTTGAATCACGCATGACATACGAACTTATATTAAGTCAACCACTCAGATACCAGAATTCGACAGAAATATTTATGCCTAAAAATCAACTGATAAGACCTGATACATCTCTCCATCTGGCAAAATATCTTCCACAACCACCGTTAAAGCCCCGACGCCCACACATTCCATGGAGACGGATAATCCTCCTGAATATCGGTATACAGGCTGACGGTCCCTCTGCCGGACTGCGTGTGGCTTTTATGAAAAGACATGGTTTCTATGTACTGGCACAAAAGGATTTTCACAAGATGCCTCACACTGAAGGAGAATGTGATAAAAATGGAACCCAACCGGGAACAGATGAAGCTCCATACTATACCGGACAAACAGAAAAAGGCCACTGGATGCTTATGGCTGGCGGTGTCCACCGAATAATAAAAGGGCTCTGCATTTACGAAGGTTTAGGATATGGTCAGCGAGACGTAGCCTGGGAACAATATAACAAGACCTTAATACTAAACAAAGATTTCTCATATCAAGGAATCAGTGCTGAAATAGGATGTTTGTACCGTTTTCCACGATTGGCCGTTTCAGCGGGTGTAATGACTATCCAATGCAAATATTGGGAAGCAGCAATCGGAATAGGCGTTAACTTTTAAATCTCTAAAAAATGACAATATCTTTTCGCACATACATTTATGTATTTCTAGAATTAATATTTTTCTGTGCATGCAATAAAGAAGAAACACCTGTCAATCTGCCTCCATTTGTCAGCATAGAAGAAGCCAAAGATATCACACGCACAAGTGCCATACTATCCGGTACAGTTATTCCAAACGAAGGAAGCACAGTCAATCGGATTCAATTCCGTTACGGACCAACTCCCGATATGCAGGAATTTGTCAATATATCTATTACCGAAAAACAAGAAGTATCGACTACTCTGACCAATCTAAAGCCAGGAACGACTTATTATTATTGCCTTGAAGCCGGTAATAAATACAGTACAGTATGCAGTGAAATCATGACTTTTGAAACCCACCCCAATACGATTCCTACCGTTAGCGATCTCAAGATGCTGAATCAAGGCCCCATCAGTATCACACTTGAATATGAGATTTTGGATGATGGTGGAGAGGAAATCATTTCCAGCGGATTTTACCTCCATAGCGAAAAGGAGCCACAAGAACAACAAATCAGTCTAACAGCTCATGAAGGAAATAAGTGGAAAGGCCGAATCGGCGATCTGCAAATGGATATAACATATTATATACAGGCGTATGCTACCAACTCCATTGGCGAAATACGTAGCAAAACATACCAGTTTCATACAGGTGAAGCTGTTATACTGACAGAAGCCGGAACACTCAATGAAGCTATAGGAGAACAGGAAAAATATCAGTTTTCAACCCTCAACATAGCTGGTCCGCTAAACGGAACAGATATCCGTTATTTACGTGATATGATGGGAATAAACATAAACGGTGAAAATACCTCTGGAAAATTGCAGGAGCTTAACCTGAATGACGCCTCAATTGTAGCGGGAGGAATAAGTTATGACGGCTATCGTTATACAGTCAACAATATAGTAAGTCATGGTATGTTTTCAAATTGCAAGATACTGCAAAAAATAACATTACCAGCCAACACCAGTGTTATCGAAGAGAATTCATTTGAGAATTGTACAGCACTCACGATATTACGATTTTCACCAGACACCAAGGAGATAACCCCTTCTGCCGGATGCAGTAGCCTTTCTTCTTTAGAAGTTCCCAGCGGAAGTCCTTACTTTAAGGATATAGACGGAGTTCTTTACAACAAAGACGCGACCTCATTAATTTGGTTTCCAGAAAGCATAACCAATGAAAAATTTGAGGTTCCTTCTAGTGTTCAGAATATCGGTGCTTTTGCTTTCCGCAATTGTCACTTGCAGCAAGTCATTCTTCCTTCAAGCGTAATTAATATCGGTAAAGGAGCATTCACTGCCTCACTTATTGAATCGATTATCATTCCAGACGAAGTAGCAACTATCCCCTACGGATGTTTCCAACTGTGTAAACAACTTGTTTCTGTAACACTTGGAGTAAATACGAGCTATGTTTCTGAATATTGTTTTGACCAGTGCCAATCGTTACAATTCTTAAAAGTCAAAGCTAACCTATTCTCTCCTTACTGTTTGGAAAATACGTTTGGAGGAGCGGAATTTTTATTCGAGAAATGCCAACTGCAAGTACCGGCCAGCAGCCTGTCCATATATCGTAACCACGGTATATGGGGTAAGTTTAAAAAAATTGTAGGATATTAAAAGGCTTCAATATTATGTGAGAACATTACTGTCCACTAAAAATCGCAAATAGTTCTTTGAAATAATTGAATTACAGTT
>OBKR01000410.1_pt1 | contig 48309 bp, 52 predicted proteins | sample 1518991 | NCBI WGS metagenome assembly OBKR01 (sample SAMEA2452117, study PRJEB22498) | human gut metagenome | biome: human feces; feature: human gut; material: feces | place: Australia | collected 2012
TGCGGTAGGCGATGCCCTCCAGGCAAGCCACCTTTAAGCCCTGCCGCTTCTCCAAAACCTCAATGAAAGTCGAGGCTTCTGACAATGAATCGTGCGTACCCGTATCCAGCCAAGCGAATCCCCTTGCCATTGTCTGTACCTTCAGTTCCCTGTCCTTCAGGAACTCCTGGTTCACCGTCGTTATCTCCAGTTCCCCGCGTGCCGACGGCTTGATATTCTTCGCGATATTGACCACCTTATTAGGATAGAAATACAGTCCCACCACGGCGTAGTTGCTTTTCGGGTGTTCCGGCTTCTCCTCGATGCTCAGGCAGTTGCCATCCTTGTCAAACTCCGCCACGCCGTAACGCTCCGGGTCGCTCACCCTGTAACCGAACACCGTTGCCTTGCCGTTTTGCTCCGCGTCCACGACAGCCTGCCTCAGCATGTCATTCAATCCGGCCCCGTAGAAGATATTATCTCCTAACACAAGACAGGCACAATCATTCCCGATGAACTTTTCACCGATGATGAACGCCTGCGCCAACCCGTCAGGTGATGGCTGTTCGGCGTACTCGAATCTCACCCCGAAGTCACTGCCGTCACCCAACAGCCGCTTGAATCCCGGCAGGTCGTAAGGCGTGGAGATAATCAGTATCTCCCTGATGCCCGCCAGCATCAGCACCGAGATGGGATAGTAAATCATCGGCTTGTCGAAGATAGGAATCAACTGCTTGCTGATTCCCTTGGTGATAGGGTACAACCTTGTACCGCTGCCACCGGCTAATACAATACCTTTCATACTTTATGTTATGTTAGCTACGTTATTTCTTATTTCGTTCTTTGTGCAGATAAAGATTTTCATATATTTCTTGCAATCGTCCGATTTGCTTTTCGATAAAAAACTTGTTGAGGAAGAGCTGCCGTGATTCTCTTTCCATTGCCGTGCGCACGGAGGCATCGTTGATTAACTGTATAATCTTGTCAACAAATGCGTTTGCGTCCAATGGTAACAGCCAGCCATTTACGTCATTCTCCACACAATCTTTGTTGCCCACAACGTCACTCGCGATGATGGCCTTTCCGTTTGCCATGGCCTCGATGACAGACAGGGGTAAACCCTCATATAACGATGTGGTGACGTAAAACAACGAACTGCGCACGTATTCCTGGCAATCCGCATGGCTTATCCAAGGCACAAGGGTTATGTTGTTGTCCAAACCGAGTTGGCCGATTTTAGCTTTCATCGCCTCCAACTCCGGCGAGTGATACCCTACGCCGAGCAAAAGGAACTTGAGGTTGCAGCCCCTGTCCTTCAATGTCTTTATCACGTCAAGCAGGAACAATGTATTTTTCTGGTAGCACGGCCTTCCAATGTAGCAGGCGTAAGGTTCATTGACATTGACCTTTTCGCCTTTCTCCAATGATGCATCGGGCACTGAGTTATGCCACAACAAAGCATGTGCGGGTCTATATTTAACGCATTCAATTGCCATCTTTTGCTCTGACGCAGAACAGGCAAGGACGTATGCATTGAATCTTGTAATCCTTTCTATGAAGAGATAAATGCGGCGCTTCAACACCGAGGACGAGCAAAGGAACGAGAATGCGTGCGGCGTGTACAGCGTCCTTGTGCGGGTCAGCCATCCCGCAGTCCGACCTATTACGCCGCCCTTTGCGCTGTGGCAGTGTATTAGGTCGGGCTTCTCGCTGCGTATTATCCTTACGATCCGAGACAGTGCCTTCAGGTCGTTTATCGGATTAAGGCTGCGGTAAAGCGGTATGGTGTATTCCTTTACGGTCTTGCCATCCTTCAATACGGGCTTGCTGTTGTCCTTGTCGCCATGCGCTATGACATACTCGTTGCCGGCGTTGTTGTAAACGATGGAATTGCGGATATAAACGTCCAGTCCGCCAATCATCTGCCCTATGTGCAATATCTTCATGCCGTCCTCCTTTCTCCTACATTACGTACGAATGTTTCTGTGTAAAATGGCTTACATTTTACCCTTTTCAATTCACAGAGATAAAAAAACATTCTCTTGTGTTGTTCCACAAAATGAGAGATACTATAACTGCTCAAGACTTTATCCAATATTTTCCGTCTCATATTATCAGCTTCTTTTGGATGATTATACTGCCAAAACACTTTGTCCCTCACGTCCTCTAGCAAGTAAATAAAACTCTTGATTTTCATATCGTTATTGTAAGCAAAAACAATCGTTTACATTTCAATAACATCATGGCATCATTACGACCAATTCGTTTTTTGACGCTACCCTACTTCTAAGCAGAAACAGACGGTAAGCTATACCCGCAGCAATAAAATGGCGGGCAGATTTTATGATTAAAAGATTTATGCTTATCTTTGCACTATCAAGAAGACACGTAAATCTATGAGAGCAATTGATATATTACGAGGCATTTTGATTTATATGTATGGGCAAGACCACAATGGAAACACAAGCAACGATATTATTGGTTACGTCCGCTGAATACGTAGGCAACTACACGCTTTTATGTACATTTAACAACGGAGAAAAGAAAAAAGTGGACTTGTCACCGCTGTTGAACCTCCCGGCTTATGCGGAACTGAAAGACGAGGACGAGTTCCTTCGCTATGGCGTTGACGACACGGTGTTTTGGGCAAACGGGGCAGACATCGCCCCCGAATACCTTTTCGACAACGGCGTGCCATGCTAATTTCACCTCATATTAAAAGCCCACCCATGTGGATTGTACACCACCTTGCACGACAAACCAATAACGGCCATGCGGCCAAGCCCTCCGGCGCATTCAGCGATGTGCAGAATCTTGATTTTCCTTTCCATGATTATGTGTGAATTTTATTTGATGCTGTTGTTGGTTCACCACAACAGAATTATCCGGTACATCCTTGTACACCACGCATCCAGCTCCAATCACGCAATTATTGCCAATGGTCACCCCTTTTAGGATAACCACATTGCTGCCAATCCAGCAATGCTTGCCTATCGTGATGGGAGCGGCAGTATACCCTTGATCTTTGATAGGAATGCTTGTATCTTTGTAGCAATGGTTATGGTCGTACACTTTCACGTTTTCTCCGAAAATACTTCCTTCCCCGATAGTGATTCCTGCACGAGAGGCAAGCGTACAATAGTTATTAAAGAAACAATGCTCGCCTATTTTTACCCCCCCTTGTGCTCTATAATAACATGGAAACCAGTGCGATACGTAGAATTAAGCGGCATAACAAAAGCTCTCTTATAGATAAGTTTATATATGAAAGTCTTTATGAGACTAACAATATGATAATAAATCTTTAGCAGTATCATGTTATTTCAATTTTTGAATTTTTTTGCAATACATTCTATATCGTGGGGATATCAATAAATCTTGTTCATGCGAAATGACTTTATGTCCAAATGCTTTGGCATAAAATAAAAGAGATGATCCAAAACCACATACAGTTAGATTTTTAAATGCGGCTAATATTAACTCAAAAGGAACATCCATAGGTAAGGGTTCTACTTTCATTCCTTTAGATAGAAACATCTCAAGATATTCTTGTTGTGTTTCCTTAGATTGTTGTGGATGAAACTTTATATAATTGTTCTTTTTTCCACATTCTTCAATCAATTTATTTACACACCCTTTGTATATCCTTTTTTCAATTTGTCCCAATTCAACGGCTGCTTCTAAAATAAAAATAGGATAACTTGTCTCCATCTGAATATCTATTTTCACTTTAGGCCAAGAAACTAATATTGTTTTTGATGGTGTATCACCAAAATAAGATTTATCAAAAGCAAATGCAGCTATGGATTTTTTATAAGGCGCCTTTTTTTCAGGGAACCAATTATAAGCTTTCCACATCCTATTTTCGTTTCTCAAAAACAGTTTATTATAGAGGCTGAAGTACCATTTGTTTTTATTCGTAATGCAATCATACATAATTCTTGCCCCCTCTTGCACAAAGAAAACCTCTTTACATCTTCTATTTGTAGCCAATATCTGAAATGAAGGAGATTGTAAGTGGGGCACATATAGCATAAAATCGTCTTTAACTATATTGTCAATGAAATCGTCAAAAGCACTAACAACCCTATTCCGTTGTTTTTTATCAAATGCAAGATGTCGACGTGAATAACTAAAGAAAATGTGATATGACTCTTCTATGGTTTCACTAAAGTCATAAGACCTGAAATTAAAACCCAATTGGGGATTATGATAATGCCTGAAATTCATGATTAACACATCAGGCTCTTTTAACCCCAATTGTTCTATTACCCCCATAGCAGTTAAGAATATCGTATGGGAGTGTATCAAGAACAAATGTTTCATGAACCAATTCTCACTGATAGGTTTTCAATATTTTTTCCGCAAATTCAAAATCCTCCGGCCAATCAATGTCCACACCCTCTATTTTATCAACAAGGGCAAAATATGGCTTAAAGCCGATACGTTGTTTGTGTATTTTCCAGACATCACGCTTGAACATGAAGAAAGCGCTCGTTTCCACGTATACAGGTTCTATCGTTTGGGTTCTTGGTATTTCTTTCAGGTCATAATTTAACGGCTTGCCGTTATACCATGTAAACGTTTGGATTTTCTCACAACTGAAGGCGGAATCATACCCCTCATTGATTATTTTGTTGAGGGCGTTTTCCACCGTTTCCACTTTCATGAACGGCGAGGTGGTATGTGCCAAGACATATACATCAGCGTCTATCGTTTTCGTGAACTCCTCATAGATTTCCTTTCCCAAGGTTTCATCCCTGTCCAGAAATTCAGGACGCTTCAAGAATTTGACACCAGCAGGAAGGTATTCCTTGATTTTCTCTTGGCTGCAATACACATAAACCTCGTCTATATCCTTTACTTTCGTTAGAGTATCAAGGATATAGCACATTAAAGGTTTGTCACCTAACATTTTCAAGTTTTTGCCAGCAACACGTTTGCTGTTCAAACGGATGGGCACAAAAGCGACTGTTTTCATATCTTCTTTTTATACGATTATTTTCCTTACCCTGCCATACTTCCTCGCAAGTAGCGCTAACATGGCTCCTAAAGGGATTACGACGAAGGGCATAAGGTAAGGGTTGTCATGACATATTTCTGACGCGAGTGTGTTCAGGATATAGTTATATCCAAGCAGGACTATGGTTTCCCTGCCGAATGTGGCAAGCCACTTCCACCCCCCTATTTGTAAATTTATGTTAATAAGGGGGTGGAGATAATCGTGGACTTCACATACATGGCTAACATGTTCGAATAGTTGTTCCCATCAAAATCAACCTGGGTTTCGTTTGTGAGAACAGTGACAATAGCGATAGCGGAGACTAAAGAGATGGTTCGCCAGTCCGTCAGCAAATGCCAAAACCTTCTGGCTTGTGTCCCTATATACAATAGTACAACGGCAGAAAGTGCGCTGTCTATGTTCCAAGGCAATTTGACCCAACCAGAGAATATGTACCCCAACAGCCCCGCGACTATTACCCCTGCCACGGGAAATTTGAGTCTCAACAGAAAATAATAGATTATTTCCGCGACGAAGAGACAAGTCAGGAACCATATCGGGCTGCATTGGGGAAGCCATTCCACGGTTCCCCTTGAATATATTACAATGCCAAAAACAAATTTCTCCAGCTGTGTCCAATATTCTTCGGTAAGTCCTCCTAGCCGTATGAGGTTCAGCCCAAGGCCATATATGGTAAAACAAATTACCGCGATTTTAAAATATGGTATGATATATGCCTTGAACTTCTTTTGGGCAAAAGTCTTGAACTCCATATCCCTGTTCTTCTCCACATTCCACAGAAAACCGCTGATGATGAAAAACAGCGGCATGTGAAAAAGGTAAATATACTGGTTTAATCCAGGTATGCCACAGTGCCCAATATAGACCAAGACCATGCCTATGGCTTTCGCGCTGTCAATCCATTCCATCCGCGAAGGCGATTGTCCATTTACGATTTCATTCATGATTTTATAAGCATGAAAATGAATCAATAATGCCGACCAATCGGTTGTCATCATCAACCACGACCAAAGAATGGATATTGTATTTACGCATCAATGTCTCGGCCTCGGAGAGTTTGGCTGACTCGTTGATGGTTTTGGGAGTAGTGCTCATGATGTCTTTTACGGTAAGGGAGAAGAAGCTATCCTGCCTGTTCTGCATGGCACGACGCACGTCCCCGTCCGTAACGACACCCGCTATCTTCCCGCCATCCATGGCAACCGCGATACCTTGCTTGGTCTTGCTGATTTCGATGATGGTTTCACTCACTTTCGTATCCAAGGAAACTGTTGGCAGGTTGGTTGATACCATATAGTCTTTCACCTTCGAAAGCAATTTCTTCCCAAGGCTCCCTCCTGGATGGAACTTGGCGAAGTCTGAAGCCTTGAAATGACGCACCTCCATCAATGCGCAGGCAATGGCATCCCCCATCGCCAAAGTAGCTGTAGTGGATGAGGTGGGCGCCAGATTCAACGGACAGGCCTCTCTCTTTACGGCAATATTCAAATGACATGCGGAATACTGGGCAAGCAGTGAATTGGGATTGCCAGACATACCGATAATTGGGATATGCCGTTCAAGCAGCAGAGGGATAAAGCGAAGAAGCTCATCTGTATTGCCAGAATAGCTGATGGCAAGCACCACGTCGTCAGGAGTAAACATGCCCAAATCTCCGTGATAAGCATCAAGCGGATTGACAAAGAACGAAGGAGTCCCCGTGCTTGCCAATGTGGCCGCTATTTTCGTGCCAATATGACCGGATTTGCCGACTCCTGTCACAATCAGCCTCCCCTTGCAATGATAAATCAAATCGATGGCTTTGTCAAAGTCGTCGGTCAGTTGGGGTATCAAGTCTAAAATGGCGGCAGCCTCATCCTTGAAGCATTTCACCGCATACTGTTTTGTCTTTCCCACTATGTTTGATAAGATGTTCTATAAATTCACGTACGGCACCTTCCCCTCCGTTTTTGCTACATACGAAATCCACTTTCCGTGCAACAGACTCTACCGCATCTGCAGGGCATGCAGATATTCCGCAAAGCTCCATGCACTCCAAGTCATTAAGGTCATCGCCTATATAGGCAGTCTCATGGAAAGAGCATTCAAGTGTACGCAAGACTTCGACCAGTTTCTCCCGTTTGTTTTCTATGCCTTGGTAAACTTCGGTGATATGCAATTCCTTACATCGGTTTAGCAAAATGTTGGATTGCCTTCCGGTTATAATAATAGGAGTTATGCCATAGTCAGCCAGACGGGCTAACATGTAACCGTCTTTGATATGGAAGGCCTTCATGCATTCGCCTTGCGGTGACATATAGATTTTTCCGTCAGTCAGGGTGCCATCCACATCCATGACTAATGCTTTTATAATCTGGTTTTCCATTATTAGAACAATGAGACGATTATTTTTTCCAAGTCATCCAGGCATAACATGTTTGGCCCGTCACTTAATGCCTTGTCAGGTTCGGGGTGCACTTCAAAGAAATAACCCGTAGCGCCGAATGCCTTTGCCGCTAAAGCCATAGCGGGAATGAACTCACGATTCCCTCCCGTTTTTCCTCCGGCAGCACCCGGACGCTGTACGGAATGCGTACAGTCCATAATGACTGTGTCCGTGAATTGTTTCATGTCCGCAATGTTCCGGAAATCCACCGCCAGGTTATTATAGCCATACATGTTTCCCCGTTCGGTTAACCATACATGTTCATTGCCGGCTTCTTTCACCTTTTGTACGGGATATTGCATATCCATTCCTGAAAGGAATTGGGCTTTCTTGATATTGACAACCTTGCCGGTCTTAGCTGCCGCAACCAGTAAATCCGTCTGGCGGCAAAGGAATGCAGGTATTTGTATGACATCCACCACTTCGCCCACAGGTGCGGCCTGATAGGACTCATGGATATCCGTCAACAGTTGTAAACCGTATTTAGACTTCACGTCTGCCAACATCTGTAAGCCTTTCTCCAATCCCGGCCCGCGATAAGAGTGAATAGATGTCCGGTTGGCTTTATCAAAAGATGATTTGAAAATAATTTCTATTTCGTACTTTTTGTTCAGGCGTACAAGTTCCTGGGCCACGGTGTCAAGCAGTTCCATTGATTCTATGACACAGGGGCCTGAGATAAATATTGGCTTCATATATGAAAGTTTTAATTAAGAGTTCTTTACCCGTATGCTAAACATTAGAAACAAAAGCCTATATAAAGAATTTTTCAACAAAAAATACCCAAGTCCTATTTTGCGAGAATTTTTCGATATTTCCCATATAGATTGTTTTAAGAAATAGGTTGGCGTATAATCTGCCGATATCATTTCCTGAATGATGCTTTTTTTCTTTTGAATGGGATATGCGCATTCACTTGCCGATAAAATAGCAATGACAGGGAAAAAGACAAACTTAAGCAAATATAATGTATAATTTAAAGGGTATTCATCTCTATTCACATTGATTTTAGTCAGCATTGCATTCATATGTAATACAAGTCGTTTTTTCGATTCAATATTATTGAGATTGAATTTGGAAGAGGTCGAAAATCCTCGCCTTATATAATGGTGATAAAATATTTTATTTATCAAGACCAGCCTGTTCACTTTGACGATGATATCATACATGATGGCGATATCTTCCCCGCCGCTTTTATAGGTTTCGTCAAATTTTATGTTTTCAAATAATTGCTTTTTAAATATCCCATCCCACACACAATTTAGTACATAGACATCTTTCAAATAAAATATATGACTAATAATATTTTCACGATCCATTACTTGAGTTTCAAAATGACTCGTTTTAGTCCGGATAATTTTATCTCCTCGTATGATTAATTCATCTTTCCTAAATTTTACAAGATCCGCATTCTTATCAACAGCCATCTTATACGCCTGTTCAAACGCTTCTGTTTCAAACTCATCATCGTGGTCAGAAAAACCTATATATTCACCTCGTGCGATTTTCAGTGCCGCATTGCGGGCATTGCATATCCCACCATTCTTCTGGTGAATAACCACTACACGGTTGTTTTGTCGTGCGTATTCATCACAACGTTCTGAACTGCCGTCTGTGGATCCATCATCTACAAGAATAAGTTCTATTTCTTTCAAACTCTGGTTGAGGATGCTGTCAACTGCGGTTTTAAGATATTCACCGGAATTGTAGACAGGCATAATTACTGAGATTTTCACATTATAATTTTCCATATCTATGAACTATTGCGTGATAAAAGCCTAAGAGCATCATTTTAGCCTTGTTAAATTTATTTTCCTCAAATAGAATAACAAGAAAAAACAATCTAATCACCCGATAAACCGCCCTTGCTGTAAAATGATGTTTTTCGCCTAAGTAAATACCGTTTCGCACCATATAATAATACCGTAATGGCGAATGATGATAAATTTGGTATTCTTTACCAAAAAGCCGGCGAATTTCACTATGGCCTACTTCATGAAGTAAAGCTGTATCATGGGTTCTAATGATTTTATATCCATGTTCTCTCATTGACAAACAAATGTCAAAATCAACTGAGTCAATAAACATAATTTCATCAAATCCACCTACTTCTTTCCATGCTTTTAAGTTCATCATTGATGCTGAAGTAATGCATGTCGATACTTCTTCACACCCTTCTGTCTTCAGCTTCTGTTCTTTTAACTCTCCAAAATTTCTATCTATAATTTTACAACAAACTATGCCTATATCATCACGATTAATAAATTTTGAATAAGTTGACACCAAGTTGCTAGGTGCAACAGAATCCTGATCTAATGTAACAATCCACTGAAAACCATTTTGCATTGCGTATTCTGCAGCCTGATTAAGAGCTTTGGCTATACCCTCATTGTTTTTGTTTAAAATTACAGATACACTATTAAATTGTTCCAGCAAGGATTGTATTTCGATTATGTTATCAGATCCATTATCAATTACAATAATATTATGAATTTGTGATATAATAGCTTTGATATTTTCACACAACCTTCCAATATCTGGATTATATGTAACTATTGACGCAAACAACATGGAAATTTGAATTTACTATCAGGCATATTAAAGATTAAAAAATTTTTGTGTCTTATTTGACTTTAAACGTATGCTACACGTTTTATTTGTTTCAATAAAAAGAAGTAATGGCACAAATAGCGATGCAAAAGGCAATCCATGTTGAATAAAATCCAACCAATATATTGCTAAAACTGGTAATGAAATATTTTTAGGACTCCTTCTGATACAATATAACGTGAATGCCAAAATAAAAATAATTGTATAAACTAATCCATATCTGACAACAAACACCTTGTAAGAGCAGGCGTCAAAACCCTCTATAGAACTAAACTTGTCCAAATAACCTTCGGAACCTATGCCAAACCAAATTTTATCTGTTGCAAAGAAAGCCGTAAACATTGCTTCAGCCATCACGTTCTCACGATTATTTCCCACTATGCCTTTTTCTTTATCATATTCAAGACGATCCAAAATCTTTTCATTGATCATATTATGTCCTTTATTCCATTCTGATGCAATTTCGTAAATTAAAGAAATACTGATAAAGAATATCAACATAAATTTTATCTTCTTTTTATTAGTTGATGTATTGAAATAAGAATAGATTAACCAACCAATGATGGCCAATACATAACCTCCAAGCGAATATGATAATAGAACAGCTAATAGATAAACATATACACATGGCTTTCTTAAATCAAATCGATTAAGCATCAAGAAGCTGACATTTAACAGCGAAAAATAGCCAGGCTCAAGACTAAAGCCTACAAATTTGCCAGGATAATTAAAGCTGTCTAAACAAAATATGTGATTAATGAAAGTATACTGATTAAATACTTGATAGCCTAACGAAGGAATTGGGAAACCTGCATATATAAAAAGATAAAATATCAATGACAGCAATACTAATATGGTATACACCGTATTAATACGTTTCATGATGTATTTCTGAGTAATTGTATCTATAAAAAATAGTGTAGATATAGAAAGGAATAACAATACATTCACCAAAATAATATTAATTTGGTTTGTCGTAAAATAAGAACTTAAACATAATACCACGATTAATAAGTTCACATATCCTGTACTGTTTTTAATCTTGTTCTTAACCCTAAAAAATGATAAAATTATTATACTATAAATGATGACATTGTATGTTGCTCGCATTTCGACTGTGAGCCAACATGAAGCCCCAGACAATATGATATAGCAAAGTCCTATAATGTAAATATGTAAAGCGATATTTTTACTCATAACACTTAGTTTTGTATATAGCTATTCTGTTTATATAAAACTGATAATATGCCATGGGATTAAATAAACGATGAATCTTGTAAACATACTGCCACATATGGGATTTATACAAAGCATTATATCGTAATCGATTATTTATCCAAAGCAGAAAAGACAATTTCTTCTGAAGTCGAAGAGAATATTGCATAGCCAATTTTTCACTCATCAAATATTTTTGACTAATATTATTCCTATTGGATACCGATGATTGATGAATCCTATATTTTACTGTCTCTTCATTAACAAAACATAATCTCTTTGATGCAAGTTGAGCTTTTATCCAAAAGCACCAATCTTCTTGCATTGGTATATTTTCATCAAATCGTCCTAATTCCAACCATAAGGATTTCTTCATAAAGGAAGTTGCAGCAGGAAGAAAATTCCCTGATAATAATTTATATGTAAATTGACGGCGTGTTAAATCAAAAGCACCATAATGAAATAACTTTGGTGGGTTTGGTACAATGTCACCATCATTACCTATATATTTAACTTTTGAGAAAATAATGTCGGAAGGGTTATCTAATGCATACCTTAAATTACATTCAATGCAATTATCAAGCATAATATCATCACCTGCAATTCCTTTAATCCATATCCCCGCAGCCACTTCAATACCCCTATTGTAATTAGCCGTAACACCTGTATTTATTGTGCTCTCAATTAATTTTGCACATACAAATTTAGCTTTATTCTTGCTCAACCATTCTTTGATGACTGATACGGTATTATCCGTCGAACAATCATCTGTTATAATAAGCTCTATGTTTTTATATGTTTGTTTTTTTACGCTGTTCAATGTTTCAACTATATATTTTGAAGAATTGTAAGTGATTACGACTACTGAAACTAGCGGATTTGTACTACTCATACATTAGGTATTTATTAAATTTATTCTTAAGTTTGTCATGTATCATGTTTGATAAAGGAGTGGTTAACTTTATGCGCAATTTATCATAATATATAGAAAATATAAAGATGAATACACAAAATAGCAAATAACAAGGCAGATAGGTGAAATAACTCATATTATGCAACATCCACTGGTCTACATTCACAAGAACACTATACATGGGTGGAGTAGTGTGAATAATATAAACTGCAAACGTGCTACTTGCTATCCAATTAATACTCCTGTTATGGAATGATTGGTAGGTGAATGGAAAGAATAGACAAAATGCTTCTATTATTATAATGGGATTGGAATAAGCCCAAGCGTGCTTAAAACCTATTAAATGTGCGATTCCGACCAATATTGCACAAACAAAGTAACACAATATCCACACACCTCGTTTCACTTTCAACAACCTGTCCTTATACAATCTGGCAACCCGTGCCAACATGTACATCAAGATGAAATGTATTAGCGAATACCCTTCGTTTATCCCTAAACATACATTGTTGCGAATGTTCCCCATAAATGCTTCCACAAACCACAAGAGTAATACCAGCGCCAAGCTTCTCTTCCCATATTTCTCAAAAAATGAGTTAAGTACAGGCGAAAAAAGCATCAACATCACATAACATTGTACAAAATAACTCTCACGTGTAAAAACTAATATATTGTCTACTAAGTGCAGCAAAGAAAATTCACCTGTATATATGGAGCTTATTATTTGAAAGGGTATATAAATCGAGACCAATAACATATACATTTTCAGAAGGGAGCGGAGTTTAAATTTTATGCCAAACCATCCTGATATTATCAGAAAACAATTTACGCATACTACTGTCAATGATTCTATGACAATCTGTCCAATTCGAAAAGACAAATCCAATGTCGTGTCCATTGGGTCTGCCATTCCTCCAACAAACCAACCTGTAAAATGTACTACTAGGACAAAAAAAGTCGATACAATACGAAATAATTCTATATTAGACTCACGGTCTACCCTCCCTAATTGTCTATAAAATTTACCTTCCATATTATCTCCACTTATTCAGGGCTTCTACTACAGCCTTTACTTCTTCCTCCTCCATCACCGGACTCATCGGCAAGCTCAGTTCCTCTTGATGAATTTTCTCCGTAATCGGGAAAGACAAATTATTCCACTCTTTGTAACACTCCTGCTTGTGGGGAGGTATTGGATAATGGATTACCGTCTGGATGCCGTTCTCAGTCAGATATTGTTGCAAAGCATCCCGCTGTTCACAACGGATTGTGAAGATATGGAACACGTGTGCATCCCAATCCTTTACTACTGGAGTTATAATTCGAGGATTCTTGATGTGGTCTATATAATATTTGGCAACCTGCTTGCGGATGGCAACATCCTCGTCCAAGTGTTTCAGCTTGACATCCAATACCGCAGCCTGAATCTCATCCAAACGACTGTTTCGACCTTTATACTTGAAAACATACTTTCGCTGTGACCCGTAGTTGGCTACAGCCCGTACCACCTTGGCAAGTTCTTCGTCATCGGTGGTTACCGCACCGGCATCGCCAAAAGCTCCCAAATTTTTCCCGGGATAGAAGCTGTGACCAGCCGCATCGCCCAACGAACCGGTATGATGCCCTTTGAACTTACAACCATGTGCTTGTGCGTTATCTTCCACCAGCTTGAGCCCGTACTTCTTACACAACTCACCGATTTTTTCCGTATATGCGCATTGCCCGTAAAGATGGACAATCAGTATAGCCTTTGTCTTTGATGTGATAGCTTCTTCTATCCTGCTATCATCTATCTGATAAGTGGTAAGGCTTGGCTCTACCAATACTGGTTTCAAGCCATTTTCTGTAATGGCATGGATAGAGGCGATAAACGTGTTTGCCGGTACAATCACCTCGTCTCCAGGCCTCATTACTCCCATCTCCACATATGCGCGGAATATCCATATCAAGGCATCCAAACCGTTGCCACAGCCTACGGTATATTCCGTGCCTATATAATCGGCATAATCAGCCTCAAACTTCTTTGTCTCTTCACCCTGAAGGTACCAGCCAGAATTAACGACACGACTGACAGCTTCATGAATTTCATCCGCATACTTGGCGGTGACTTTCTGTAAATCTAAAAATTTTATCATGTTGATTAACTATTATTACTGTAATTTCTGTGTTTTCAATCCAATGTTTCTTTTTCCGCGACATATCCTTTCATGGTCGCAGGATTCCCATACCATACTGTATAGGGTGGTACATCTTTTGTCACAACACTGCCTGCTCCTATTAATGCATATTCTCCAATCGTGTGCCCTGCGATAATTGTTGCATTGGCACCGATAGATGCGCCTTTTTTTACAATAGTCTTTTCAAATTGTGCAGGATACTGTTTGGAGCGAGGGAATAAATCATTCGTAAATGTGACATTGGGACCAATAAAAACATTGTCTTCGATGCAAACCCCGTCCCATATTTGCACGCCTGATTTTATGGTTACATTATTCCCTATATGGACATCGTTCTCTACCAGAACATGCGCACAAATGTTGCAATTTGAACCAATCACGGCTTTCGGTAACACTACGCAAAATTGCCATATGTTTGTATTGTCGCCTATTTGATCGCTTTGCACATCAGCAAGTGGATGAATCTTTACCATTTTTATATTGAATAAATTCATTATAATCCCGTATATAATCTCCTTCGTCATACTCATGTGACGCAAGCACCAGGCAAACAGCACCAGAAGAGAAATCATCTAGCGTTCGCCAAATACCTGGTACTACATATAATCCTTGGTAAGGCCTGTTCAAGGTAAAAGTTCGCTTAACCCGCCCATCATCCAAAGTGACAGTGAAACTACCGCTGGCTGCTATTATCAACTGGCTCAATTCCTTATGTGCGTGGCCGCCACGGCTTTCTCCGCCAGGAACATCATACAAGTAATAGGCACGGCGCACTTCAAAGGGAACATCTTGGTTATTCTCTACAACCGAGATGTTTCCTTTCCGTTCGCTGTGATGTTTGTCCAATTCAAGAATTGTACAGTCGTAAACAGAATTAATAATCATGGCTTAATGCTTTAAATTTTTGGTAATCAAATATGTAATCATCCGGATTGTAAAAGGTCGACGAAAGTACTAAAGCCAGGCTGTTTGTAGAGAAATTGACCATCTCACGCCAGAACCCTTGCGGAATGTACAACCCGTAATAGGAGCGGTTCAACGAGAATGTTTCCCGTCTGTCTCCATTGTCGGCAATGACATCGAAACCACCAGAAAGGGCGATAATGAACTCTTCATTTTTCCTATACGCATGCCCTCCTCGTGACTCTCCGCCTGGAACATCATAAATCCAGTAGCAACGCTCAATTTTAAAGGGAATGTGTCGAAACTGTTCTACAAAAGAAAGATTTCCTCGAGCGTCTAAGAATTTAGGCAGTTTTATAATTTTCGCTTCATTTCCCATGCCATAATAATTTTATAAAAAGATAAAACATCATTATAGTGTACAATATATAATTCACCAAGTAGGCTTGTGTAATACCAACGACTCCGTTGTTCCGCATGAAGAGGAAACTAAGTCCTACATACAGAAAAGAAAAGAGCACTTCTGTCCCGATGAACCATTTTGCCATTGCTTTTGCAACCATCAAGTAAGCTAGCAGCCAACTGGTTATTTTGAAAAAGTCACCCATCAGCTGCCAAATAAACAACCCTTGCATGGGCAGAAACTCAGGAGTAAACAACAATCGAATAACTACAAACCGGAGCATGTATATCAACGCAAATCCACATAACAGGCAGGGTATGATTACTTTGTAGGAGCGATAAATCTCCCTGCGCAATTCAAGCTTGTCTGTAAGCTCTGAAAGTCGGGGGAGGTAATATACACTAAAAGAAGTAGTGATAACAGTGAGATACATATTGGAAATGCGATTCATCGCCTCCCACCAACCAGCTTCCGTAGCGGAAATCTGCGAGATAACATGTCCACGAAGTAACATTTGGGCAACAGGTAAAGTCGCCGCAGAAATAAATGTCATCAAAGAATATCGTAGATATTTCTTGGAAAGATCCTTGTTAATTCTGTTTTTTAAGTATTCCCATTTCATCCATGGAAGTTTGCGCACCATCCAAATTGAGATGAAAAACATGACACTTTGGAAAGTTACGGCACTGATTAACGCACCTTTTAGGTGCCAGATGAAAACCAGACTTAGCGTATAAACCAAGCCTAAAAGACTGCCGATAATATTTATCTTTACATAACGTTTGAACTCCTTAAAGCCATTGATTACAGAGGCCAATGCCATATTAAGCGCATAGAATAGGATCGTGAAACCGAATATCGTAAAAACGTATCCATATTCAGGTGAAAGCAGAATCCATTTACTCAACACATTATGGAATAGAACCAGCCCTACACCGACAATGAGCGAGCATGCGCAAGTAATCCTTAATGCGGTGGAAAGACAATCCTTTACCCGGTTTTCTTCATCTTTGTATTCTGCGACATACTTAGTGATTCCGTTGTTTATTCCGCCTGTGGACAGTGACAATGCAATGGTGGCAAAATTATTAAGCTGGCCTACCAGAGCAACCCCTGCAGGTCCGATAATGCTTGCTACCACTTTTACACTGATAAGCCCAGTAAGCATACGTACCAATGTGGACATGGCTGTGAAAGAGAATACTCTCACAATGTCAAGATGGGTAATACGGTTTATAAAATTGGAAAGTTTATTTATATGGATTTGTCGCATTGACTGAATACATTTATTGTGTAATTTATAGACAACAACTCATATGTACATCTTGGACGCTTACAAAAGAATATATAACCTCTATTTTATGGCATACAAAATATCCGGCAATGCATATCGACATCCTTACAAATAGAAATAAAAGCATTTAATAGCCATGCCAATTGTATGACATTTGCCTTTGGTCGTAGCTCCTGATTATTTTTTATTTTATTAAAAACATCCTGCAATTGTGCTTTTGAGATAAAGTTTATTGCAAGACAAACTTCTTTTACAAAATTTGGAGAAACTCTTAATTCTTTGAATCTATTTATAAAACCGCTAACATCACCTCTACGACAAAGTCTTATTTGCGTACCCCTAACCGTATGTCTCCATCTTTCACGTTTGTTTTCTAAAATATTATCAGAAGGAATCAAATGACCGATATTCTTCACGGCTTGTCCTAAAACATCTTGAAAATTAGACGCAGATAAAGATGCCGCCTCTTTATATTTTGAATGACAGAAAGCCACTGTACTTCCATTTATTATTATATGGTCAGCCCATTCTTCACCCATATCATCACAAACGATAAATTCAGCATTATTAAAAATCCTGTTTTCAACAACATTGAATATACAACCTGCATCGAATTCTACACTATTAGCAGTTAGGTCACCCTTCTCGCTTGTTACACCTCTCAGTTCAGGATATGGTTCTAAAATAGAAAGAATCGCATCAAAATCGCTAAGGATAGAATTGTTCTTATATAAATTCTTGGATGAATATATGTATTTGTAATCATCAAAGCCGACAGAAAAACATCCTAAGTGATTTATTATATCAATTAATTTTTCAGCCTTTTCATTATCTTTATGAACATATACAGAACGCAATAATCCATCTGCCCATATGCGAATCCCGTTGTTGCTACGCTTTATACCGAATCTTTTCTTTAACTTTTCAGTATAAAAAATCTCCTGATTTCACCAGAAGGTTCTAAATCATGAAAAGCGTATTCCCTAATAAATTTTTCGGCCTTATTTGTACATTCTTTGTTATGTTCATTGCCTTCGCTGTCTTTCCAAGTTATATAAAATTTGTATTCATCAGAAAATGATATATAATTTTGTAGTTGGTAAACATCAATTAAAAGTGATATGGGCTTTAATGCATTTTTCATCGAACGCCACGAAGTAGGCATAGCAAAACGTGACAAAAAATCTGTCATATCACCTAACCCATCGTTGTCAAGAGATTCTGTTATTGTTTTCAACCACAACAACAAATTATCAATATTACGTTTCTCTCCCAATTTTGCTATACGTGATGTACTAATGTTTATGCTACACAAATCATCATTAGCTGACATGAAACGTATTGTGTTTACTATTTGTCGATTCGCCCCATACATTGGCATAACATTTTCAAGATCATCTGCTTCATACATCTTATTTCGAATTGCAGACTTGTCCATATTCATGTTTGTCAGTTTCAGTTGTTGAAATTTCGTGTAGGTATCAACCATAGCAGCACAAATTTTTCTGCTTTCAATAGGTACTAGATATTCTTTTATAAAAGAACTTATCCCCGTTACGTTTTTTCTGAAAATTACAATGTAGTCACCTATTTCGATAATAAGCAGATATGCCAATTTCTTTTCAATTAGTTTTTTATTAAACTCACCTTGACTGAAGTTGAAAAATTGAGGTTCAGAATTAAAGCTGAATACCAATAAAGAGCAATAGGCTGTTATTCTATCTTCCGCATTTATTTCATGCCGGTTTGCGTATTAAAACTGTTAATATACTTTTTTCTTTTTCCCCACCTGCATTTTCGAACAAATCAAGAATGCTTTTCTTTGTAATAGGCACATTCTCATTTCTTTTGAAAAAATAAGCACCTTCGTTCAATATAATATGCGAATACAATCCTAAATCATCTTTCTCTTTCATCCTCTTATTGCATTAATCGTTTACAAATAAAAATGACATACTGAGTATTAACGTAATCGTACAATTCTGATATTTTCCATATTTTCAGTTGACTTGTCTAAAATGAGATTAAGATTTAGTTGATACTTAATATGTTAGAACCTATACCGATAGTCAATGCATTGTTTTTTCAAACTTCTCCCATACACTTAACGTATACGGCACACCATAACCCTCGTATGCCTCTGTCTGTGCCAACTTTTCCAATCTCGAGCATAACGGTTACAGCTTTGACAAAATTGCCTTGGCTTAACAATTCACGAACCGCTTTCCGATAAGGCGAAAGCAGGCTTGAGATGGTTTCGCAATCCTCATCAATGTTGCTTTCATTGAATATGGCTTCGATTTCCGCTTTCAGTAGGGTCAGTTCGATGTCTGTCCGTTGCTATCACCCGCAATCCACCTTATGAAAGTTGGAGGGAACTTAGCTGTATTGCGCTGACAAGTGCTTCTTCACGCTGGCAAAGGTGTCCAGCTACGCTATGAATTACTTTAGCCACTCGTTGAGGTCTATCTTCTCCAGACCGGCACCGATGACGGTAATCCGGTTGTCATATTTCCGTGCAGGGTGACCTTGCAGCGTGAGATACGTGTAGCGGTTTATCGGTTGTTGGAACGTGGCGCAAACATCCTTGCAGGCCGTCTCTAGGTCACGGTCGATGATGATAATTTCCGCCTTGCGGTTGGCACGCAGCATGTCGTTGAAGAATGCGTCGCCGCCATGCAGGGAGTGACCAAGGATGAGGATACGTTCGGCATGAGCCAATACTTCTGCTGTGCGATACCACGTGGTGACATACTTTCCTGAGATGACAGGCTTCAGCTTTAAAGGTGGCATGAAAGATGGGATTGGGATGGCGAGGCGGTCGCCTTCCAGGCTCAATTCTTCAGACAGGCGGTCTTGGAAGAATCGGACAAGGTCAATGGCGTGGATGTCGTCTACCTGCAGGTCGTTCTTGTTCTCAATGTCTACGTAGTCGGTCAGGTTGCCGTTGAAGTAAATCGTCGAGGGCGAGGCGTTTGCCGCTAAAGTAGTGTAATTGAAGGTGATGACTTGCACCTGTTCTTTGCCGTTCAGATGTCCGTATATAGGTAACGAATCTTCAATCCCAGTATCGGATACTACCGTTTGTTCCTCATGGACGATGTATGCCCACAATGTCCAAGCAATATAGAGATAGGTCTTGATTTCGCTTGGCTTGTTGGTGAAAAAGCCGTAGAAATGTTGCGCCAAGAGTTGCCCGATGTCGAGCAGGTTGGTGTACACGTGGCGCAGGATGGGGTTCTCCGTGTCGTGCAGGCTGGTCTGCAGGATGTATTTGACAATGTCCTCGAAGGTCTTTGTATAGTTGACGTGTGAAAAGTCGATGATGGTCTCTTCGGTCGGGTCGATGCCCGTCACCTCGCGGATCAGCTCCTCGGTTTCCTCGTCGATGGCGGCTCCGTCTTTCACTTCGGTGATTTTATGGAAAAGGCGGACGATGAGCTGTCCCATCTTGCGCTGCCCTTCATCAAGATGGTCGTTTTGCTCCAATTCTCGTGTGATACGGGAGCAAATGGTCTCTCGTTCGCGGTCAAGGTCGTGCGCCAAGCGTTCAATGGCGTTGTCCACGAACTTGGCATAGCTGAAACGCAACCCTTTGAGCAGTTTGCGCAACGCCGCGTCCACAGACTTGCCCTCGTCGGTCTCCAGCCATTCGGTAATCTTAGGCACCAGGCTGCAAGGATTGGGAAAGCCAGCCGCGGTATCCACACCCGCGCCGAGGACAACCACCATGCGTGCGGCAGCCTCCTCGTGAAGTGGGACAGGCGTGCCATAGTAATTGTTCTGTACGGCTTGGGTGGCAGCGGGATTCACCTGCGAGTGGCCGCCGTTGATGTCGATGTTCGTTTCCGCCATTACGATGCTGCTTGTGTAGGTATCCTTGGATACTTGGACATTTATCCTTGGATACTTTGCCGTTTATTATTGGATACTTGGGCGTTTATCCTATAATCCTTTTGCCCGCCTGTTCCGCTTGTATACCGCCCAAGCCTCGTTGATGTTCAGGCGGAGGTTGTCGATGCCTTTGCCTTTCTCCAGTCGGACGAGGAATGGCAGGAGGAGACGGATGAATTTTTCCTTTGCAATCAAGTCACCGTTCAGTTTGGGTTCGTCGGCGCACATTTGGGCGACCGCTTCGCCCACCTGTTGCGCGTTGGTGCAGGCGGCAAGGGTGGCGATGTAGGCTCGCAGGGTCTCTTCCTTTTCTATATAGAGGGAAAGGCGGCGTTCGTCATCAGAAGACCATGGGTGGGACGGCTCATCGGGGGCAGGCACTTCTGTTTTTCCCTGCTCGTAGTGGAAATGCTGCTCCGCCTTGGTGGCGTTGGGCAGTATCTGGTTCGTGCCTCCGTAGATGTTGATGTTGACGCTTGACGCGGTTTTTTCTTCCATGTTTCTGTTGTTTTCCAATATTTTTTCCTCTTTTTTCCAGCGTTCTTCAATGGTCTTTCAATGCCTTTCAACGGAATTGTTTTCGCTTGGCTGGCATCGTATCTTTGCAGTGTCGAAAGGATGAAGCGCGCTGCCCGTAGACAAATGAAAACCAATGTTTAACGCTAAAAAAGGAAAAGTATGATTGACTATTCTGTTTACATGATGACCCCTACTTACAGCAAGGATGAAACGCCCAAGGCGTATGCCAAGAACCAAGTGTCTGAAATCTGGTCGCTGGAAAAGTTCGCCAAGCACATCTCCGACCACAACGGCGTGTATTCACGCGGTACGGTGAAAGGCGTAATCTCCGATATGTGCGAGTGCCTGGTGGAGCAACTGCTCAACGGCAACAAGATCCAGCTGGGCGAGCTGGGTACTTTCGGAATCTCCATCAGCAGCGAAGGGGCGGAGAGCATTGAGAAGTTCACATCCAAGAACATCAAGGCGGTGAACATCCTTTTCACGCCGGGTGCTGACTTCGAGAACCTGATAGACCGTGCCGAGTTCAATCCAGTGGCAAGTCGTATCGCCCAAAAGGCTACGCTGAAAGCGGAGAAGGCGGGTGAGGCAACAGTGGACTTGGAGGCTGCCAAGAACAAGGTGAACGCTGGTGGCTCGCAAAGCACCAATGAGGACGAGGAGGATGACTCCACCGGCACAGGCAGCACCACTGTCACACCCGGTACGGGTGGTGGCGGTAGTTCCGAGGACGGCGGCGAGGAGTAATCCCGCAACCAAGGAGTAATCCTGTCTGGAGGGGCCATGTGCCTCTCCGGGCTTTAACCCTAAGCGAATGGAGTTTATATTGTTCATTTATTTAAAAACCACACGTATGAAAACAAGTTGGAAAAAAGTGTTGCTTTACATCGTAAGGCTGGTTGAGTTGCTGATAACCGGTGCCGCGGGAGGGGCACTTGGCAGCGGCTTATGAGAACCATCACACTTATCATCGTGCACTGTTCCGCCAATAGGGCGGGCAGTGCCCTCCGCCTTGCGGACATTGACCGTTATCACCGTTCGTTGGGATGGAAAGGCTGCGGGTATCACTACGTGATTCCTACAGACGGAACCATTGAGACTGGAAGGACTGAAGCCGAAGTCGGAGCGCATTGCAAGAAGCATAATCGTCATTCGATAGGAATCTGTTATATTGGAGGCATGTCTGCCGACGGAAAACCTGCTGATACCCGGACGGATGCCCAGCGTACTTCCTTACGCAAGTTGCTGGAAGCGTTACACCGAAAATATCCTCGTGCCTTGATTGTCGGTCATCGGGATTTGGATCCGCAGAAAGATTGTCCGTGTTTCAATGCCGTAAGTGAGTATGCTGATTTACAGCCTCATTGACGCTAATTGTTTCTGCTAAATAACGTGAGTTCGACGAAAACTTGTAGAGACGCATTCTTGCGTCTCGGCAAGCAAGATTGCCGAATAAAATCGCCTGTCGCGAAGACTTGGCAGCTGGCTGAGACGCAAGAATGCGTCTCTACAGTTTGGCAATAACAGGGCTGCGCACATAAAGTGGAATCCGTCGAACTCACGTAATTTTATTTTCCTGTCAGCCGCCAAGATAAATCACCTTGCCGTTCGGCCGACCTCCTAAGAAATCAAAGATGTTCGGTTCGTCAAAATAGATGCCCATGTCGGCATAACAGGCTTCCTCTGGGTCTTCCGGAACGGTGTAAAGGTCGTCATATAAGCATATCCGCTTGCCAAAAGTGGTGGTGAAATAAGTGAGCTTTGCCGCATCCTGTTCTTTCTTCACGATGTCGTTCCAAATGGTTTCATCGTTCCATACGGGCAGGGCTTCCTCGTTGAGCCATACGGCGGAACCGCTTATGTATGTTTTGTCAGCATAAGTGACAAGTTGGGCGGCAAGGTGACGGCCTTGTACGTTCTGTGGAGCGGACATTGGGAAATTTACTTCACGGAACACACGACCATCCCGATGACGCAACGTGAGTGTGCAATCGTCAGTTCTCTCCATGACCGTATACGTGTCTATCCGTTCGGAATGGATAGCATGGAGTATTTCTGCCGCTTCCTTCAGCAACGCTTTTTCCTCCGCTTCCACGAAAGAAGCTTCATGACGGAACTGTTTGGCAATGGTAACCGCCAAGGAATCACCGCGCTTGTCGCGCCAGTTGAAGGCAAGGTCTGCCCACAGCATCCGCCTGGCTGTTTGCCTGTTCCCCGTAAGCCGCATGAACATCGCCTTGCGGTAACGCAGGTCTGGAAAAACAGACCGCAGAACTTTGTCTTCACGCACAAACCATGTCAGCATTTCGTTCAGGCGGGTGAAATCTCCTGAAAGTACGCATTCCGCCATCCATTGCCGCAAAGCACTATATTTGGCATCAGCCACTGCCTTGCCCACAAGGTTGTGGACATCGGAGGCGGCATTGGCGCTCATTTCCAGCCCGTCGCACCAGCGGCTCTTCACATTGCCTACGCTGCGGTACCTGTATTCGTAAACGCCGTCAAGTCCGATAGCGACGGTATTCTCTATGTAGAGCAGGAAAGGAAGGATTTTATGGCTGTCGAAGCACCTCGCTTCCTGCCCGATAAAATGATGCAACCTGCCGTATAGCTGGTAGTAGAAAGCCACGTCACCGTCCACGTTCATGGCGGGGTGATGAAGCCGTTTCCATCGGGATGTAAATTCGGCTATCGTGTACATTTGGGGATTTTTATATATGCAGCCACACCGTCCGCAGATACCTGCGCCATACGGCAAGATGGTTGGTGGTATTGATTTCCTTGCAGACGCGGACACAGGTTTTTATCAATTGATCCTTTGCCGCCTCTTTGTCTTGCGCAGAAGATTGGATGGCCAATACGTTCAGCAACTCTTCGCCAACCTTGAAATTCGGTACGGCTTTTACGGCCGAATCAGGCTCCCTCAACACCTTATATAAAGTAGGCGCGTAATTGCGGAAAGACTCAATGAGCTTTTCCGTTTCCGCAAGGGTAATCTCGTTGCGTACTTTCCGCACCTTGCCGGAGACCAACTTCTCGTTGGCTTTTCCTGCCGTGAGGAAATACTCGCGGAGAAAATCGTCCCAGTTGGCGAAATATATAAAGCCGCTCTTATCTTCCATTCGGCCTATATGTGCATAATACGCAGTGGTGATTTTTCCGTCCTCCTGTCGGCTGGGGTAATAAACCTCTTCGGTGATGTCCAACTTACGGATGATTTCCGTAAAATCCTGATGCGGCAACTCTACCTCGTTCTTGTCTTCTTCCATCTCTATTCCGGATGTGGGCGTAAGGAACGGGCGGAGGATAATCCGTGGCCAGTTTTCCTTCACATATCCGGGCGTGTCATGCTCATAGCGGGCAAGGTTTATCAGAAGTTCTGCCTCTTTGGTGGTCAGTTTGGCAAGACGGTCAGCCAAAACCTTTTCCCCTTGTTTCTGAAGATGCTTGCAAAGAGCCTCCAACGACAGGTCGGCGGCAAGGCGTTCCATCAGTTCATAAAACAGGGACTGTGTATGTTCTCCGTAACCACAGCCTTGCAGAATGCCGACAAGCAGGTCAGCGGCGCGCCCTTTCTCCGTACCGATGGATAACCGGTCTCCCTCGGCATTGTGAAGGCGGACTACATGGAGGTCGGAAGCATTAGGGTAGGTGACGGTCAGCCAGCAGCCTGGCATCATGCCCTGAACACGGAATACCAGTCCCTTTTTCTTGTGGAAGCGGCAGATGTAGCCTTCACACCCGGCAAGCGGGCCATCAACCACACGGACTATCTCGTTCGGCTCGTCTGTTTTCGCATTGAACGCATAATCCGTATAAGGACGCTCCAACACGATCACCTTGTCGGCATAGTTCTCGTTGTAGTCGCGGAAAGCGCGGATCTGCGATTCGGGTATGGTGCAAGCTACAGCTTTTTCGTCTGGCGTGCGCTTGCGGTTGTACCATATATAAGCGTCGGAATCGTTGTCACGGAGAAACTCAGCCAACGCGCCTTGGGTGGCAAGCACGAACACATAACCGTCGAAAAAGGGCAGCCGCTGCTCGTTGTCGCCACGGCGCACATAGACCTTGGTATGCGTAGGGCAATAGACTTCCAATATATTCCGTATCTTGCCCTTTTCTCGCTCAATGAGTGCGCGCAGTTCCAGTTCATGTCCAGGTTTGGTGCAGACAAGAAACCAATGGTAATCTACACTGTTGAGTTTGTCGGGCATATTCTGAAAAAAGCGTTCCTTACGCTACCCCCATGACAATCGCATGATGGTTAACTGATACCTTTCCGAACTTGAATCACCACGCTTTGCAAACTTATTCATGAAGTTTCCGTGCGTTGTTTACAGTATTCTTTAGGTTTAGCGGCAGCATTCCGGAGTAAAAACTCAGCAGCAATGGCCTGCCGTTGTTATGTGATGAGAAGAGCAAAGCGCAGTGCGCTTTAACATTTTTGCTTCCATATCACAAGCCTTTAGTTTTCAACTAATTAAGTCTTTCCAATCCCGTCGCTTTACCATGGTTTTATATTATGAAGCGGCAGGTTTTTATAAATACACTGATATTCAGAGAATAGCAAGCCTTGATTGTTCTTGATTAGTCGAACAAATGCGGCTTTTTGGAAATTTTAATGCCCTTGGAAATTTTAATCACCAATTCTGAAAAAAATTGGCCGTAAATTCCTTTGTATTAAATCTTTTTATTACATTTGCAGCGTGTTCTGCCGCTTCATAATATACAGCGGCAGTTTTTGTCGAACAGATTCCAGCCGTTTTATTTGCGAAAAATCTTGCCAATCAGTTGGCGGTTGGCTTTCACGACACCCTCCGTGTCAATGGACGAAAGGTAGATTTGCGTGGTTCTCAGGCTTTCGTGCCCCAAGCCCTTGCTGACAATGGACAAACTGACTCCCATGTCCCTCATCGTGCTGGCCCAGCGATGCCTTCCGACATACGTCGTGAGCGGAACCTGCAGCCCCACCAGAGCGCCAATCTTCTTCAGCAATCGGTTCACCTTATGTTCCATCCGCTCGTATTGCCGGCGTTCCGTGCCGTCCTGCTTGGTGATGATGGGCAGCAGATAAGGACTACCGACAGTCAGGTGGGCGTAGGTGTCCACTATTTCCTGCATGACCAGTTCCCATCCGATGGAGATGCTCTGCCCGGTCTTCTTGCGGCTGTACTGCAGCAGCCCGTTCTTGATGTCATTCTTCTTCAGGTACGCCATGTCCACGAACGAGATGCCTTGCAGGTAAATGCAGAGCATGAACATATCCCTTGAGAAGGCAAGGTCGGAGCCGTCTGGCAGGCTGAGCCTTCTGATGGTCCGTATGGTATCTAACGGGAGGGCACGCTTCACGGTAGAGGCAAAGCCCGTGAAGACGCGGCGGAAGATGTCCTTGTCGGTTGCCAGCCCCTTTTCCACCGCCTTGCGGTAAAGAGTGCGCAAGGTGCGCAGGTAACAAGACGAGGAATTGCGCTTCACGCCTTGGGCCTTCAGCCAGGCTTCGTATTGGTTCATCAGTTCCGCGTCCAATGCGTCGATGGCGATGTCCTCACCATTACGGAAACGGGAGAAGCTCGCCAAGGCATCACGATAGGTCTTGGCGGTTCCCAACCTGCCGATGCGTATCTTTTCCGCCACCATGCCGTGGATAAAGCCGAACCACATCGGGCAAGGCGGGAGCAGCCGAAAGGCCGATACGATGTCGTCTGCCGTGTATTCCACCATTGCCTGTTCCTTTTCCGTAATCAGCGAGGTGATTTGCTTGCAGTCCCACCGCAGCTTGGAGGTAATCAGTCGCAGTTCCGCCTGCCGTTCCGGCGTGCCGGTGATGCGGATGAACGAAGTCCGCCCGTCCCATTCCTCCAGTGTGATATGATAATCGGTGTAAACTGTTCTCGTGCTTCTGCGGTGTGTCACTTGGAAATACAAAGTGCCGGGCTTGCCTTCAGCGATGGAAGGGCGGAATTTCAGTTTGAATGTTGCCATGATGTCTGATTTTTAAATTGTTGTCCAAATGGAAATATAGAGAAGCTACCCGTATGCATGAAAACAACTTGTTTTTTAATGGATTTCCGGGTGTTTTTTCAGTAATATTCCCTATCTTTGCACATGGATGATGATGGAGAGTCCTCATTGATAGCAACAACGTGATACAAAAAAACTGGAATATATGACAAGAAGTAAAACGCGCTTGCTGGTTTTGTGTGTGGTCGCGGCTTGCGCCGTGGTCGTGGCGTTTTGGATGTTTCCCAATTCAGCCCCAAAAGGCAAGGCGCAATCATCCTTGGCTACAATCCTGACGGATAGCCTGTCACGGATAGCGTCCGCTTGTCCTGGCGAGATGGGAGTGGCGGTAATTGTCAACGACGCGGAGACCATAACGGTCAACAATCGGAGCGTTTACCCCATGATGAGCGTATTCAAGGTTCACCAGGCATTGGCCCTTTGCGACGACTTCGACAGGAGAGGGCTTTCGCTGGATACCTTGATAAGGATAAACAGGAGCGAACTTGACCCGAAAACCTGGAGCCCCATGATGAAAGACCATCCCGAAAGGATCCTGTCACTGACCATCAGGGATTTACTGCGCTATACGCTAACCCAAAGCGACAACAACGCGAGCAATCTGCTATTCAAAAGATTGGTCGATGTCGCCAAAACTGATAGTTTCGTGGCCACGATTATTCCCCGGCCGAGTTTCCGTATCGCCTATACGGAGGAGGAGATGGCCGTCGACCACGACAGGGCTTATTCCAATTACACCTCACCCCTTGGCGCGGCGATGCTGATGAACCGCCTGTTTACGGACAAGCTCGTGAGCGACGGGAAGCAAGATTTCATCAAGAACACGCTGAAGGAATGCGAGACGGGCACGGACAGGATAGTCGCTCCGCTGCTCGAAGAGCCGGACGCGGTCATTGCCCACAAGACGGGCTCTGGCTATGTAGATGAAAACGGCGTGCTCGTGGCGCATAATGACGTGGCCTATATATGCTTGCCCCACAACAACATCAGTTACGCCTTGGCGGTATTCGTCAAGGATTTCAAGGGCAATGAGGCGCAGGCCTCGCGGTATATCGCCCGCGCGTCGGCGGTGGTATATTCTTTGTCGACGCAAAACCTGAGCTACGCTTGTCTTGACAGCCAATGACCGGCATGCCGGGAATACTATATTTTCACGGAGATTAGAATACATGAACTCAAAAAACTGAAAACATGAGAACATCATCTGCTTTTTTTGTCTTGGCCTTAGCGGGAGCGTTGTCGACATTCCAGCCCGCCCATGCTTGCACGGGAATCACCCTGGCCAGCCAAGACAGCACCACTATCGTGGCGCGCACCATAGAATGGGGTGGGAGCGACCTTAACAGCCAATACGTGATTGTTCCGCGCGGATATACCCAACAGTCCTATATTCCAGGCGGCGGCAAGGGCATGGCGTTCACCGCGCGTTACGGCTACGTGGGGTTTGCCGTAGAGCAAAAAGACTTTGTAGCCGAAGGTGTCAACGAGGCGGGGCTGTCCGCCGGGCTTTTCTATTTCCCCAATTATGGGCAATACGAAGCATACGATGAGCGGCGGAAGAACTCCAGTATCGCCGATTTGCAACTGGTGTCGTTGATATTGGGCGAGTGCGCTACCTTGGACGAAGTGAAAGAGAAGGTGGAAGAGACGCACGTCATCGCCATAGACCCGCGTGCCTCTACCGTACACTGGCGTTTTACCGACGCTGAGGGGAAGCAACTGGTGCTGGAGATTGTTGGTGGTAAAGCGAATTTCTATGAAAACCCGTTGGGCGTGCTGACCAATTCTCCCGGCCTGGAATGGCAGCTGACCAACCTGAACAACTATGTCAACCTCTTTCCCGGTTCTGCCCCGGCGCAGACACTTGGTTCCGCGAAGTTGGCTTCTTTTGGCGCGGGAAGCGGATTCTTGGGCATACCGGGTGATGTCACTCCTCCCTCCCGTTTTGTCAGGGCCGCTTTCTATCAGGCCACGGCACCCCGTCAAGCCACCGCGGAGAAGACCGTGCTCCAGGCATTCCAGATATTGAATAATTTCGACATACCAGTAGGCGTCGAGTTTGAGGCGGGGAAGATTCCCGCCGACATTCCCAGTGCCACCCAATGGACTTCGGCTACGGACATGAAGCACCGCGTCATTTATTTCCGCACGATGTACAACAGCGAGATACGCAGTATCCGCCTTTCCGACATCGATTTCTCGAAAGTCGCCTACCAAGCCGTTCCCCTGGATGAGGTGAAGAGCCAGCCTATCCGCGCCCTGTCTATCCGATAGCGTTTTCGTTTGTTGGGAAGTCAGTACCATGAGCTTTTCGTCTCAGTGGCGCTGACTTCCCATCGCGTTCCTTTCCGTTGCTGAATAGTTTGGTTAAAACGCTATCCGTTGAGTGCGGCTATATGCACACTTGCCATTTCATACGGGTTGAACAACTCTGTTTTTGTTGGTTCTGCAAAGATAGCGTTTTTTCTTGGTTATACCTACAAGTTTCCATTTTTTATGGACTCTTGAAAAAGCGGGAAGCCTGTGCGCCATTCGCCTGGGTGTAATTGACGATGGAGTATGAATTTGCCTCAAATGTTTGGTGGCAAAACGTATTTTGTTTATCTTCGCGATCGCATAATGGGGGAGAAGGGGTCTCCATTTTCCCTCTAGTTGACAATTGTTATCCATACCCTGACTGGGTTGTTTAGATTATGACGAAGACATTATTCACGCTGCTCATGATTTTTTTGCTTTCTGGCGCGACGGCTTTCCCGCAGCACGTGTCAAGGAATGTGTATGTGATTGATGACGTTGACGGCAAGGTCGTGGCTTACGCGCAGGTCACCAACGAAAAGGGGGTCACGGTGGGCTTCACGGATGAGCAGGGCGTATTGCCGCGAAACATCAACGAGGGGAAGGTGACCGTCCAGCATCTGTCTTATTTGCCAAAAGAGGTGGAACGCTCGAAATTGGCCAATGACACATGCATACGTCTTACTCCCAGGAAGTATTTCCTGGACGAGGTGAGCGTCACGTCTCAAGACAATGACTATATCCATTTGCGCACTTACTTTCGCAGCTACCAGCTCAACGACTCTTGCTTGAAGTATTTCAAGGACGGGTTCGCGGATTTCTTCATCAAGTTGAAAGGAAAGAAGGTCAAGAGGGTGGTTTCCCAGTCCCGTGTCTTGGAGAATGAGCGGTTGATGTCGGAGGACAAGAAGCGGGCGAATATGTTGGTGGACAAATATATTACCACTCCTTACCTGGAGAAATACACGTTGCTGGAAAGACTGAAGAAGGAAGGATGCGGCTATCCATCGGACTCGGTGTTGGCTTATTTATGCCGTGATGAAACGCGAGTCGGTGTGGTGAAAAGGGACACGGCCAACGGTGTATGCACCGTGGCTTATGACGCGTTGGAAAACAAGGGAGAGAAAAAGGGGACACTGTTTGGTTACACGACAAGGTTGGTGGATAATTACCAGACGGAAGTCTACAAGGACGCGGGTGATGCCTATAAATCATATGTCGACTTAATCTGCAAGAGGGGTTACAGGAAGCTCTTTTATAAGCACAAGAAAGATGCCAAGGAACAGATGATAGAGGTAGTGGACGAGCTGTATGTATTGAAGGGGGAGTGCGTATCGGCAGACAGGATGAAAGAACTTGTTTCAGACCTGGAGTCCGCCGATAGCGAGGCAAGCGTAGGTGCCCTGGAAGTTCCTCCGTTGAGCGAGCATTTGACGCATGTCTTGAAGACGGAAATGACCCCAGCGGAGTAGTTCCGCCATGTCTGTGGTGCTGACTTCCTGGAGCGGTAGTGCTGACCCCTTCGCGTCCCAACGTGATAGAGGTCTTGAAAACATAGCAGATAAATTCCTTTTAGTGCCTATATAAGTTGAAGGAAGCTACTTAATAAGTCTATTTCACGACGTGGAACGGGGTAGTTTATTATATGAAACCGGTTTTCCCGCTAGCTGTTTAAAGGTTTAAAGCTAACGATAGCTCGTCGAAAAGTGGTACGACGCATATTCGCGTCGCACTCACTCATGTCAATGATATGATAATGACGTAGGCGCGGCATGGGCCTTCGTTTACGCTCAATCCACGATCTCGAAACGGGCGAGTATGGAATAATGCTTCTTGATGGTGCGGAAGTTGTCGAACGAAGCGGCATCGGATGACAAGACGTTGCTTTGCGCGAACGGATAGGCATTGCCGCTGTCCTTTTCCACGACGCGTATGACATCGCCCAGCCTCTTGCCCAAGGCCTCCACCAGATAGGTCGCTTTCTGCTGGGCGGCTTTCAGGGCCTCTATCTTCCCTTTTTTGTGATAGGCCAGCATGTCTTGGTTTTCCAGCTCCCCTATGCGCATGGTATGGATGCCTTTCGTGTCAATGCGCTTGACAATCTCATTGATCTGGTTGAAGTCGGTCAACGTGATATCAAACCGTTTGGAGACCAGGAAGTCCTGCCCTTGCTGTCGCCAGTAATCGCCTATTTCCTGCGTGCGGATGGCGTTTCGGGGAATGCCCGCCTTGTCCAGGGCTTCCCTTAACCCTTGTTCTATCTCCGAAAGAGGCACCTTGGTGCGGTATTCCTCGGGCTTCGACTTCCCGTCAAACTCTTCCTCGAAGTATTCGCGGATTTCTATCAGGTAGTGAATCCTGTCGGGCACGATCTCAACCTCGGCTGTTCCCGTCACTTCGATATACCGTTCGTTGGTTTGCGCTTGCGACGAAAGAATGGCCAGCAAGCTGATAGCGAGTGTGAGTAATCTTGATTTCATGATCTTTGGGTTTTACTTGTCTTCAAGTCCTTTTACCAGGGAGCAGGCCTCGATGTAATCCAGGGCATTTATGATGGAGTCCTGTTTGTCGTGGTCTGATTGATTGAAAAAGAGCGTGTCGTTTTCCCATCCGTTGGCTTTGAACAACGCGTCCAACGAATCTTTCTTTTCTTTCAGCAGGTTTCGGTACAAGGAGGATATATCGTAATCGCCAGGTGTCGCGATTTGAAACATGCCGCTTTCCAATCTCATGTTTACACGTGGCGCGGTGATGACGGAGTCATTGAACACGAAGCCCATTCGCTGGCCGATAAGCTGTTCCGTTGAGTCTGCCCAAGCCCGCAATTTATGCTTGCTCACGCTTCCTGTTATCACCGCTTTCCCGAAAGGGTCTTTCTCCAACCGTAAGCTGGCGAATTCCTTTACGCTAACGATGGGCCGGGAAGCGATGCTGTCTTTTTGTCCGTCCATGATGCGATACCAACCGTTTTCCCGGTGCTTGACAGACTGGGAGTGAGTGGGGAAGGTCTTGAATGCCATCGCCGCGATGATCGCGAGCGCGGCCAGGGGGAGTAACTTGTTTCTCATATATATGAATGATGGATGGTGTTTAGTGGTTACTTGATTTCAAACTCTGCGCTCAGTTCCATTTCCTCCTTTCTCGCGTAAAATGATTTGCTGACGCGGTACTTTCCCTTGGGGAGGTGGTAATAGCTGCCAACAGGGAAACGGAAACAATGCAGCAACATTCCCTTGGGCATGGCAAATTCGTCATCCCTCCAGATGAAGGGAGAGAACCTCGCTCTCGGGGGAACCCATTCGCTGCCATTCCATACACGCAGCTCCCAATACCGTCCGAACGATAGTGGAACGCTCTTTGGATTGGATACGAATACGTTAATGGCATGCACGTTCTCTTGGTATGTGGTCTGTTCCGTCCACATGGCAACGGGCTTGTCCCGGTATTCGATGGGTAAGTCCCGTACATACCAAAGCCAGCACTCAGGCGTGTCATAGACCGTGGTATCCTGGAAAACGGTGCTTGACAATATGGCGAGCAAGATAATCGTTTTCATCGTGGCAGTCTCCTTTCCTTTATTATATCTTCACGCGGTCTCCGCACGCCATGTAGCTGATGGTCTCGCTCATTTCCTTGCTTAGCAGGCCGTACTGGGTGGTTCCCGTGCAGTGCATGGTGAAGTAATGGCAATGGGCTTGGGCGGTCAGCTCTTGCGCCAGGGAGTGGATAAACGCGGCTTCCCCTTCCTCGGAAAGGCCGTTTTTCACCAGGTGCATGCCGGCGAATACGTGGGTGAAGGGGCGGCCTGCCACGCGGATACCTTTACGGATAATGTTCACGATGCCGCTGTGGGCGCATCCGGCAAAGAGTACCGTTTTCTCCTTTTCCTTGATGATGAGGCTCTGCTCATGGCGGAAGTCGTCGTTCACGTCTTGCCTGGGGCCAAACAACAATCGGTTTCCTATTGGCATGAGGCATTGGCCGTCTACGCCGGCAAACAATACCATGTCTTCGCCTATCTGGGTCTCGTCCCCGCAAAGCACCACCCGCTCGTGGGTAGCCAAGTCGTGGTCGATGCCGATATATCTCAGTCCGCTCTCACGCAGGGAGTAATGCGGCTCGAAAGCGTGGCGGTGGACATAGACCTTGGCTTTATCGTTCAGTTCCAAGAAGGCGCGCAGCCCGCCGCCATGGTCGTAATGGCCGTGAGAAACGATGGCTGCGTCCACGTCCGCCAGCCGGATGCCCAGCCGCTCGGCGTTGTCTGCGAAGAGCCTGCGTTGCCCCATGTCAAAGAGGACTTGCCGCCCGTTGTCCAGCTGGATGTGCAGGCTCAGCCCGTGCTCCACGGGCAGTCCTCTCCGGCTGGTGTTCTCCACGAGTGATGTTACTTTCATGATGAAGAGGAAGAGTCGTTTTTCGTCTATCGCAGGAAAGGGTTGACGGCTGCCAGTAGGTCGGCTCTCGCCATTAAGCCGCTTTGCCGCCAAAGTATCTCACCCTTGCGGAAGAGCATCAGGGTGGGCACGCCCTGTATGCCATATTGGGCGGCTGTCTGTCCGTGCTTGTCCACGTCCACCTTGATGACGCGCACCTTGTCGCCCAACGCTTCCTTCACTTGCTCCAATACGGGATGCATCATCTTGCAGGGCTGGCACCAGGTGGCGAAGAAATCCACCAGCACCAGTCGGTCCGCTGAGATCACGTCGTTGAAAGTTTCCATTTGTTCATTCGGTTTTTAATGTGACAATTTTATAGGAATGGCCGGTTGCGGGAACGATTTTTCCCAGCAAGTCGTCCATCCTCAATTTTAGCGTGGCCGTATTCACGCAGGGATGGCATCCGAACCACTCGGAAGACAACAGTTCCCGATCTATCACCAGTGACACGTTTCCTTGTTTTTCGTTGATGAGTCCCATGGGGGAGACTGCCCCCAGATGTATGCCGAGCATTCCGGTCATGTGGCTTTCATCGGCAAAGGAAAGCCGTGCGCAACCCAACTCCGACGAGAGGAGCTTGGTCTTGAACGTCTTGTCCCCTGGAAGCATGAGCAGGTAGAATTGGGTCTGCTGCCGATTGCAGAGAAACAAGTTCTTGCATATAGGCGCGCCGATGGCCTTTTCCATTTGGGCGCAGTCTTCCATGGTGAAGACCGCTTCGTGGCGGAACGTCTCATAGCTGATGCCATGAGCGTCGAGGAAACGGTAGGTGTTCCTTTCCGCCTCGCTTTCCTTTTCCGTACAGGCAGAATGTCCTATATAGTGCTCCATCTTTTCAGGCATTTTGTATCTCCCCGTTGATACGTTTCCGCACGATGGAATACGCCTTTTGGAACAGTGCCGACTGTTCCATGGTATCCATCATTTCCTTGAAACGGCAGGCTGGTATGGTGAATGTCAGCTCGTCTTTGGGCACCAATGGACGTGCCGAGGGGTCCAGCATGCCGAGGAAGCAGCGGCGGCCTCCCTGGGCGTTCTCCTTGCTGGCGAAGGTCACGATACTACAACAGCCCGAGCCGAACTTGGCGCAAACGGCATCATCGGCATTGTTGTCGTAGAACGCCCACGAGCAGAGACCGGACAATACGTCGGGCGTGGCGAAGAAAAGAATGCCCTCCACGCCCTCCAGGCTATCCAATTGGTCCAGTCGCGTGAAGTTAAGGTAGGGCTTCTCGGTCAGCTGGATGTCCAGTCGGTCTACATATTCCCTTACTTGCCCTGGGGTTTGCTTGTAGTGCTCCACTTCCGAGACGAACACCGGCACACGTTCGGGCATGGGGGCAAAAGCGGTGTAAAGGCTGCCTCCGCCGCACAGCACGTTCTCGGCAGACAGCGTCAATGGCTTTCCGTCGCATACCTTACGTATGGCACCTGTCATGCAGCGGGGTATTTTCCTTGCTTCTTCCACCGCTTTGTCGCTGTAGCCAAAGGCGATGGGCAAGGGAACGCTTTCCCCGAAAGCTTCCCTGTATTTCACGATAAACTCTTCAATGCTCATAATGACTGTATGATGTTTAAAGATTCACTTTTTGCCGCCGCCAGTTTTCGCCTTCACGCCTTCACCACGTTGACGTAGGGGTAGGGAATCTCTATCTTCTCTGCGTCGAAACGTTCCTTAATGGCTTTCAATAGTTCGCACTTCATGACGAAGGCGTTGCCCGCGCTTGCCGCCCAAGCCCATGCCCGCAGCGTGATGGCTGAGTCGCCCAGGTTGATTACGCGGATAATCACTTGCGGCACGCCGTTGCGCTTGTCCTCCTCCGTGCGGTGGTCTGTCAGCAAAGGGTGCTTCATTACTTCCTCTCTCATTACGCTGATGGCCTGGTCTAGGTCTGCCGTGTAGGACACGCCCACTTCCACGAAGGCGCAAGTGGAAGTGTCTCCGTAAGAGGAATTGATGATGGTGGTGGAGTTGATTTGGTTGTTGGGCACCAGTATCATGCGGTTTTCCGCGTCCCGTATGGCGGTATGGCGCAGCGTGATTTCAACTACTGTACCTTTTACGCCGCTGTCAAGCTCGATGAAATCACCCAGCTTGAAGGGCTGGGAGAAGATGATGAACAGTCCGCCGATGACGTTCGAGAGGGCTTCCTGCGAGGCCAAGCCCACGGCGGCGGCCATGATGCCGGCACTGGCCAGTATAGAGTTGCTCACTTTCTCCATGCCCGGGATGAGCGAGAGGAACGCCGCTATACCTATTATATATATGGCGGTGACGATAATGCGGCGGATGAAGCTGACTTTTGTTTCGTCGAGCGTGATTTTCCCTTGCTTTCGCATGGAGCGGCGAAACAGGTATTTGGTGATTCCCGTCAGCAGGCGGATGAACAGGTAGATGATGACGCCCTTGATGGCGAACACAATGAGCCAGCGCACTGATACGCCGAAAAAGTGCATGTCGAGTATTTCTTCCATAATAAAGAATAGGTTAATGTATCCACAGAACGGCTCCCATGAGAGCGGGTCTTCATGGCCACTTCTGCTCGAAGTCCATTGCCTTTGGCCTGTTTGAGTTTATCTGTTCAAAAATACACTATTTTTCCCAATTATTGGGTTAAGTCGACCTGATTTTGTGCTTATTTAACGCAATTATGGCCCGATGCCTTTTTGGGGTTCTGAATTAGCGAATCGAACGGGACATGTCCCTCGTGCGGGATGGCGAAATGGCGTGGGGTTTTCGTGAGGTTTTTCATTGCCAATGAAAATAACTTGTTTCGCTCATCAATTTAAGTTATTTTGCTTGACAAAATAAGTTGTTTTCCTTCTTAAAACAAGTTGTTTTCCTGGCCAAAATAACTTGTTTTCAATAGGTGTCAAATGGATGGCCGAACACAATAGCGCGCAGAACGTTTACGTAAATCACGATTTCATCGGACTCACGCAGGTTTGAACTGCGGGAAACAAAAAATGGCTGCCCCACAAAAACCGCGGCCAAGGGACACTGGGGTTCCTTGGCCGCGGCGATGTATGAAAACTTTAGTTGGGTGTCGTTATTAGTAGGCGAAGAGGGGATAATCTTTCATCGTGGCGTTCACCTTCTCGCGCACGCTGGCTATCACCTTCTCGTCCTCGGGAGCGTTGAGCACGGTCTCTATCAAGTCGGCTATTAAGTGCATCATGTCCTCCTTCGCGCCACGAGTGGTCATGGCAGGCGTGCCGAGGCGGATACCAGAAGTCTGGAACGCACTACGGCTGTCGAAGGGCACCATGTTCTTGTTCACCGTGATATCAGCGGATACCAAGGCGTTCTCGGCAACCTTTCCTGTCAGGTCAGGATACTTGGAACGCAGGTCTACCAACATGGAGTGGTTGTCGGTGCCACCGCTCACGATGGTGAAGCCACGTCCCATGAGGTCTTCCGCCAATACAGCGGCGTTCTTTTTCACTTGCGCGGCGTATTCCTTCCAGCTGGGTTGCAGGTTCTCGGCAAAGCCTACGGCCTTGGCGGCGATTACATGCTCCAAGGGGCCTCCTTGCGTTCCGGGGAACACGGCAGAGTTGAGTATTTGGCTCATCATCTTCAGTTCGCCCTTCTTGGTGCGTTCGCCCCAAGGGTTCTCGAAGTCCTTGCCCATCAAGATGATACCACCACGAGGACCTCTCAAGGTCTTGTGGGTGGTGGAAGTGACGATATGGGCATACTTCACGGGGTTATCCAAGAGACCTGCGGCTATCAGGCCGGCGGGGTGAGCCATGTCTATCATCAGCAACGCGCCTACCTCGTCGGCAATCTGGCGCATGCGGGCATAGTCCCACTCACGGCTGTAGGCGGAACCTCCACCGATAATCAGTTTGGGCTTGTGCTCCAAGGCCAGCTTCTCCATTTCGTCGTAGTCCACGCGGCCAGTTTCCTTGTTCAGGTTGTAACCCACTGGGTGGTAGAGTATGCCAGAGGTGTTGACCGCGGAGCCATGTGAAAGGTGGCCGCCATGATCGAGGTTCAGTCCCATGAAGGTATCGCCAGGTTTCAATACGGCCAGTAATACGGCCGCATTGGCTTGCGCTCCCGAGTGGGGCTGCACGTTGGCGAACTCCGCGCCGAATAGCTTCTTCACGCGTTCACGCGCTAAATCCTCTACTTGGTCTACCACTCCGCAACCGCCATAATAACGCTTGCCAGGCAAACCCTCGGCGTATTTGTTGGTAAGATACGAACCCATGGCCTGCATCACCTCGTCGCTGACGAAGTTCTCGGAGGCGATCAGTTCCATGCCTTTCAATTGGCGCTGGTGTTCCAGCTCGATGAGGTCGAAAATCTCTTGGTCTCTTTTCATTGTCTGTTCTTGCGATTAATGTTGATTTCCGTTTAGAAAGCGCGAATATACTCAAAATAGTTGGTTGCGGCAAGAAATCAGCAAAGTTTTACCTCATTGATGTCTTGTTCCTTGTCGCAGTAGTGGCACTTCAAGATGCCCTTTTCTTTGTCCACCACGTTGAACACGGTGGCCATAGGCTCATTGTTGGTGATGCACTTCGGGTTGTTGCACTTCACGATGCCCCGCAACTCGTCGGGTGTCTCCACGGTTTTTTTCTCTACCACCTCATAGTCGCGGATGACGCTGAGCACTATTTTTGGGGCCACTACGCTAAGGCGGTTGATTTCCTCGTCCGTGAAAAACTTGTCAGCCACCTTGATGATGCCTTTCTTTCCGATTTTCTTCGAGGGGAGGTTGTAGCCTATGGTGACAGGTGTGCTCATCTCTTTCAGGTTGAGCAGCTGTGCCACTTGATAGGTTTTCTCGGCGGGTATATGGTCAATAACGGTGCCGTTCTCTATGGCGGCAACCTGCATTTCCTTGTTTTTTGTCATGTCTTTAGTCCCTTTTATCCGATGATGGTATTGTCGTTTCTTACTTCCTCGAGCGAAATGCCCAGGCAGTGGCAGAAGATGGCTTGGCGGGCGAAGAGCCCGTTCTTGGCCTGTTGTATGTAGTAAGCATGGGGATTGTCATCCACGTCATAGGCAATCTCGTTTACCCTGGGCAGGGGGTGGAGTATCTTCATGTTATCCCTGGCCTTTCCCAGCATGGCGCTTTTCAGTATGTAGACGTTCTTCACCCTTTCGTATTCCATCAGGTCGCTGAACCGTTCCTTCTGCACGCGGGTCATATAGAGGATGTCCGCGTCGGCTATCACGTCCTCGTTGAACTCCGTGTGCTCCTCGAACCTGATGCCATGCTCTTGGCAGTACAGCTTGTATTCCTGTGGCATGGCCAGTTCCTTGGGGGCGATGAAATGGAAAGTGGGGTTGAAATGTCTCATGGCCGTGAGAAGGGAGTGAACCGTGCGGCCATATTTCAGGTCCCCCACCAAGTAGATATTCAAGTTTTCCAGCGTGCCTTGCGTTTTGTAGATGGAATATAGGTCGAGCAGGCATTGTGAGGGATGGAAGTGGGCGCCGTCTCCCGCGTTGACAATGGGCACGGGGGCTACTTCGCTGGCGTATTGGGCCGCTCCCTCTATATAGTGTCTCATCACGATGATGTCGGCGTAGTTGCTTACCATGAGAATGGTGTCTTTCAGGGTTTCTCCCTTTGTGGTGCTCGAGGTCTTGGCGTCGCTGAAGCCTATTACTCTCGCTCCCAGCCTGTTGGCGGCGGTCTGGAAACTGAGTTGCGTTCTCGTGGAAGGCTCAAAGAACAGCGTGGCTACCACTTTGCCTTTCAACAACTCTCTGTTGGGATGCTTCTCAAACTCTTGCGCCATCTCCAACAGGTACAAGATAGTGTCTTTCGATAGGTCTTCAATGGTAACGAAATTGTGCTTGTCTTTCATTGTTTGGGTGGGTTGAAGTGTATTTTGATTGCAAAGTTACGTATTATTTCCCAAACAGGTGGGATAATTCCAAAGAAAAGTTGTATTTTTGCCGAAATTATAGCAACGACACTTTCCTATGAGACGCAAATTTGTTTTCTTCTTGTGGACAATGTTGGCGGTTTTTGTATTGGCTGCCACGGGAGGTTTCATCGCCATTTGGAATGGCTGGATAGGTTACCTGCCCGAACTGGAAGACCTGCAGAACCCCATCAACCGTTATGCCACACAGGTATACAGTTCCGACGGAAAAGTGCTGGGTACGTGGCACTTGGACAAGGAAAACCGCGTGGTGGTGCCTTATGAGAAGATATCTCCTTACGTGGTTAACGCTTTGGTTGCCACTGAAGACGAGCGATTCTACGAGCATTCGGGCATAGACTTCTGGGCTTTGGGTCGCGCTATCGTCAAGCGCGGCATCTTGGGGCAAGTTGAGGCGGGAGGAGGCTCCACCATCACCCAGCAGCTTGCCAAGCAGCTTTATAGCAAGAAGGCTCATAGCACCTTGGAGCGATTGATGCAGAAACCCATAGAGTGGGTCATCGCCATCAAGTTGGAACGCAATTACACGAAGCAGGAGATTATCGCCCTTTATCTCAACTATTTTAACTTCTTGCACGGTGCCGATGGCATCAAGACGGCTGCCAATACTTATTTCAACAAGGAGCCGTCCCAACTTGACGTCTGCGAGAGCGCCACGCTGGTGGGACTTTGCAAGAATCCTTCCCTTTTCAACCCCGTGCGCTATCCAGAGCGTGCCCGTCAGCGGCGTAACGTGGTATTAGCCCAAATGCTGAAAGTGGGATATTTCACCCAGGCGCAATATGACAAGGAGAGGGTGAAACCCTTGAAGTTGGATTTCCATCGCATAGACCACAAGGATGGCACGGCCACCTATTTCAGGGAGTTCTTGCGTCTCTATATGATGGCCAAGCGACCTGACAGGAATGACGAGTCGCGCTATCCCAGCTGGAACCAAAATCAATATGTCTATGACAGCATCGCTTGGGAGACAGACCCATTGTACGGATGGTGCAACAAGAACCGGAAAAGGGATGGAGAACCCTATAATCTCTCTGCCGACGGCCTGAAAGTGTATACCACTATTGATAGCCGCATGCAGCAGTTTGCCGAGCAAGCCATGTATGACCATGTGGCCCATTACTTGCAACCTCAGTTTGAGAAGGAAAACCGGGGAAAACCCAACGCCCCCTATAGCAATCTGTCGGCAAAGCAAGTGGCTTCGATTCTTAATCGCAGCAAGACCCAGAGCGAGCGCTATCGCGTGATGAGGCAAGCTGGTTGCAGTGATGAGGAAATCGACGAGGCTTTCAACACGAAGGTGCACATGACTGTATTCACTTACCATGGGGACGTGGATACGTTGATGTCTCCCATGGACAGCATTCGTTATTACAAGAAGTTCTTGCGCAGCGGTATGATGAGCATGGATCCCAAGACGGGTGCGGTGAAAGCCTACGTGGGAGGATTGAACTATGAGCATTTCATGTATGACATGGTGATGAGTGGCCGCCGCCAGGTGGGTTCTACCATCAAGCCGTTCCTCTATAGCCTGGCTATGGAAAATGGCTATTCGCCCTGCGACGTCGCCCCCAACGTGCAACGAACGTACATGGTGGCGGGAAAGCCATGGACTCCGCGCAATGGCAGCCGCTCCAGGTATGGGCAGATGGTGACGCTGAAGTGGGGTCTGGCACAAAGTAACAACTGGATATCCGCCTATCTCATGAGCCGCCTGAATCCTTACCAGTTGGTGCAGTTGCTTCACGACTATGGTATCAACAATCCCGATATCTATCCTTCGATGAGTCTCTGCCTGGGACCTTGTGATGTGAGCGTGGCCGAGATGGTGAGCGCTTATACGGTCTTCGCCAACCATGGCATTCGCTGCGCGCCTCTTTTCGTGAGTCGTATAGAAGACAATGAGGGCAATGTCATTACGGAGTTCCAGCCTCGCATGAATGAGGTCGTCAGTGCCGAGACCGCACAAAAGATGCTGGTAATGATGATGGGTGTCGTAGATGGAGGAACGGCGGGCCGATTGCGTTTCCGCTACAATCTCACGGGACAGATAGGAGCCAAGACAGGAACCACCAACTTGAATAGTGATGGATGGTTTATAGGTTTCACGCCCGACCTGGTGACAGGTGTCTGGGTAGGTGGCGAGGATCGTGACATCCACTTCGGGTCTATGGCCATGGGCCAGGGCGCTACGGTGAGCCTCCCCATTTGGGCTCTCTATATGAAGAGCCTGTACGCCCATCCAGATTTGGGCTACGACCCGGAGGCCAAGTTTGACTTGCCTGAGGGATATGATCCTTGTGCCAAGGATTCCACGTCAATGGTGGATGACCTCATGATTGATGATGTTTTCGAGTAGAGTAGGGTAAGGGCGGCTATCGCCACATAGGTTAGCGCCAACTGGAAGCCAGATAGATGGATGTTCTCCAAGGTGGCGCCAGGAAATGAGGCGATAGTCGCCAAGATATTGTTGAGTATGCTTGCGCATTGTGTAAGCAGATAGATCATCGCCTTGCAAAGGATGCCAATGGGATAGGCTATCAGCGTAGTTACGGCCAGGTAGAGTATGACCGTGGCCAATGGTACGGCGATGAGGTTGGCTAACAACGAATAGCAGGCGATTTGCCCAAAATAATAGGTTACCAAGGGTTGGGTGGCTATTTGCGCGGAAAGCGATACCGTGATGAGAGCCCAAAGCCATTTCCATGTTCTATGTTCCATCAACCATTGTGCGGAAACCAACTTGTAAAGCATGGGTTGGTATACCAAGATGGACAATACCGCCAGGAATGAGAGCTGGAAACTGATGTCATAAAGGCATAGCGGATTGGCCAGTAGCATGATGATGGCCGCCAGCGAGAGGCTGTTGACGCTCATGGAGTCTCTGCGCAAAAGACAGGCGAAAGCGTAAATGGATATCATCACGGCGGAGCGGATTACGCTGGCGAACATGCCTACCAATACGGTGTATACCCATATGGCAAGCAAGGAGCAAAAGGTTTTTAAGGGCTTTCTTCTTCCCTTACCCGTAAGCAAGACGATGATTTGGAAGATGATGCCCAGGTGGAGTCCACTGAGTGATAGCACGTGAGATACTCCCGTGGCGGAATAATGCGACTTGGTGTCTTGGCTGAGCATAGATTTCTCTCCCAGTGCCATGGCGGCCACGATGGCCATCTCTTGTCCTTCGATGCCTTTTTGCCCAAGTCCGCTCAATAGTTTTTCCCTGAGCCTGATGGCCTTTACTTGCGTTCGTTGCCATGCGTTCAATGGCGTGAGGTCTGGCGCGATTCGTGCCCAGTCTTCTTGGTAGATGAATGAATGGGCCACGTAGCCATGCGCCTGCAGCCATAGCGGATAGTTGAAGTTGCTTTTTTCGTGGAAAGGCTTGGGACTTTCTATACTTCCGTATGCCCATATTCCGTCGCCTGGACGGAGGGAAAGGTAATCATGCGTGAGCGTGTCTTTCATGATGGAGGCCTTGATGAGCGTGGGACGTGTGCCTATGCCACGGGGCACCAAAAGGTCACAAACCAGTGTTTTTTGTTTCTCCACGGGTTGGCTCATCACGATAGCTTGATATTCCACTTTCCCTTGGGGCAGTGCCACTTGCAGTTCACTCAAGTGGTGGCTCGTCACCATGGAGCCTAATAGGATAGTGGCAAGGAAACTCAAGGCGGTTTGGCATATCTTTTCTCTCAACAGAAAAGCCAATGCCGTCACGAAAGCGCAACCAGCGCACCATGCCTGCCATCCTATGACAGGCCACGCGGCCTTGCCTATCATGATGCCCGCCATCAGCATGATGGCAAGTCGAAGGCAAGGGTAGAGTTGTATCTTTCCGTTGGTTTTCATGGATTGAGACTTGGTTTCTCAGGTTCCGCCGCCGCGGTGTTTGGGATTGAGAAACATATGTTGGTGCTTAGGGAGGCTCTATAACGTGGCGGCGCGTACCCTGGATAGGGTTTCGGGTGTCATCTGCAAGTAGTTGGCTATATAATTGAGCGGTGCTCTTTGAACGATGAGCGGATTTTCCTTGCACATGCGCAGATAGCGGTTCTGTGCGCTTTCAAAGCGCACCATGTCGGCGTGTATCTGCGAGATGATGAGGCTTTCCTCCAGTATCTTTCGGTAGAGCATCTGTATGTTGACGTTTCTCATGGCAGCCGCTTCCAGCCTGTTCTTGGGCAAGGCGTAAAGCAATGTAGGCTCCAACGCTTCCATCTGCAAGTGGGTAGGCTCTTCCTTGAAGAGGCTTTCTATGCACATGCAGATGGTGTGGTCCACGCCTAAGTGCTCGGTCAGTTCTTTGTCATATTTATAGTAAAACTGCCTTACCAGGCCCTTTTCTATATAATAGATGCTTTTGCAAATCTCGCCCTCAGAGAGTATCATCTCTCCTTTGGCGTATTTGAGGGGCACCAGCAAGTCGGTTAATATGTCCAACTCGTCAAAGGTCATCGTGCTGTACTTGCGCGATAGTTCCCTGGCAATGTCCCTTGTCCTTGGCATCGTTTCTTTCATGGGCTGAGTCCTCCTTTTTTATGGATTAAGTTATTATGAGTCTAGTTTCAATACCGCCAGGAATGCTTTCTGGGGTACCTCCACGTTTCCTATTTGCTTCATGCGCTTCTTTCCTCGCTTTTGTTTCTCCAATAGTTTGCGTTTACGGCTCACGTCACCACCATAGCATTTGGCGGTCACGTCCTTGCGCACCTGCTTCACGGTCTCTCGCGCGATGATCTTCGCACCTATGGCGGCTTGTATGGCTATGTCAAACTGTTGGCGAGGTATCAGGTCTTTCAGTTTCTCGCACATCCTGCGGCCAAAGGCCACGGCGTTGTCATGATGGGTCAGGGTGCTGAGCGCGTCCACGGGCTCCCCGTTCAGCAAAATATCCAGCTTGGCCAGGTGCGAGGGACGGAAAGAGTCTATGTGGTAGTCAAAGGAAGCGTAACCCTTGGAAATGCTCTTTAGCTTGTCGTAGAAGTCTATCACGATTTCTCCCAAGGGAAGCATGAAATGCAGTTCCACGCGGTTTCCGCTTACGTATTCTTGCTTGACTAGTTCTCCGCGCTTGTCCAGGCAGAGTTTCATGATAGGGCCTATGAAGTTGGCGTCGGTGATGATAGTGGCCTTAATGTAAGGCTCTTCTATGTGGTCTATCATGGTCGCGTCGGGCAAGCCAGAGGGATTATGCACCTCTTTATGGCCTCCTTGCTTGTCGTATACCATGTAGCTCACGTTGGGCACGGTAGTGATTACGTCCATGTTGAACTCCCTGTCCAGTCGCTCCTGCACTATCTCCATGTGGAGCAGTCCCAGAAAACCGCAACGGAAACCGAAGCCCAATGCCACGGAACTTTCTGGGGAAAACGTGAGCGATGCGTCGTTGAGCTGCAGCTTCTCCAGCGAGGCTCTCAGGTTCTCGTAGTCGGCAGGGTCTATGGGGTAGACTCCCGCGAACACCATCGGCTTTACTTCTTGGAAACCCGCTATGGCTTTCTCGCAGGGGCGTTGCACATGGGTAATCGTGTCACCCACTTTCACTTCCGATGCCACCTTGATGCCGCTGATGATATAGCCCACTTCTCCCGCGGTGAGCTCTGGTTTGGGTATCATGTCCATTTTCAACACGCCCACTTCGTCGGCGGTATACTCCATGCCCGTATTGAAGAACTTCACTTTGTCCCCCTTGCGGATGGTGCCATTCTCTATTTTGAAGTAGGCGATGATGCCGCGAAAAGAATTGAACACGGAGTCGAATATCAGTGCCTGCAAGGGCTTTTCGCTGTCGCCAGAAGGGTGGGGAACGCGTTTCACCACGGCTTCCAATATGTCTTCCACGCCTTCGCCTGTTCTGCCCGAGGCCCTGATGATTTCCTCCCGCTCGCAGCCTATCAGGTCAATGATTTCGTCCTCCACCTCGTCTGGCATGGCGGAGGGCATGTCTATCTTGTTGATAACGGGTATGATTTCCAGGTCGTGGTCTATGGCCATGTACAGATTGGATATGGTCTGCGCCTGTACGCCCTGCGTGGCGTCGACCACCAATATGGCTCCTTCGCATGCCGCGATGCTACGAGACACCTCGTATGAGAAGTCTACGTGTCCCGGCGTGTCTATCAGGTTGAGGGTGTATTTCTCTCCGTCATGGGCGGTATACTCCATCTGTATGGCATGGCTTTTGATGGTGATGCCTCTCTCACGCTCCAAATCCATGTCGTCGAGCATTTGCCCTTCGGTGATTTGTATGGTTTGCGTCTTCTCCAACAATCGGTCGGCGATGGTGCTCTTGCCGTGGTCGATGTGGGCGATGATACAGAAGTTTCTTATCTTGTTTATAGGATTCATTCTTGAATAAAATCTTGCTAGGTGTGCAAAGATAGTGATTTTTTAGTATCTTTGCAACAAATTACGCGTTTTTATTGATTAAAATACGATGAAAAGATTATTGTGTGGCTTTGCCCTTTGCGCCTTGCTCATGGCTTGCGCGGAGAGCATGGAAGACAAGGCGGAGCGTGAATGCCAGGAGTTTACCCGCAAGTTTTGCCCCACGCCTTACGTGAACAACGAGCGCACGGACAGCCAGGTGTTTTACCGTGACACCAAGACCGTGACCTATTACCGCACGTTGCGGGGAGACGCAGACAACCTGCCTGCCATAGAGGCCAACAAGGCCAAGTTGCACGAAGTGCTTCGTGAGGGACTCTCCCGCAACACGTCGATTAAGCCTTACAAGGAGGCGGGTTTCCGCGTGCGCTTCGTCTATCGTTCCGCATCAGACAGCGCTACCGTTCTTTACGAGGACTCCTTCGATTTGAAAGACCTCTAGCCACATGGCCACGTGAGATTGATCAGTAGTACTGACTTTCACTTTCAGTACTACTGATATTCCGTTTCAGTACTACTGCGTTTTTCGCCCCCTGCGCGGACTTCCCAAAACAACTTGTTTTGCTCATGAAAACAAGTTGATTTGCTCCGCGATTTAACTTGTTTTCCCAAGCAAAATAAGTTAAATTCAACAGCGAAATAACTTGGTTTGGAAAGCAGTCTGGATGCCCTGCTGCAGCCTTCCCAAGTGATTTATAGAAATGAAGTGCTCTATGGAAATGAGAGGAAGTTGCCTGTAGAAACCATGACAAGTAATCTATAGAGCATTTGTTACTGAATCAGCATTTTTTGTGATTTAAGAACCAGCAATGGTACAAATAGAGTATAAAACCAACTTCCGTGAGCAAATTTTATGTCAAACAATGCGGGTAATCACAAAAAAGTCCTATTTTTGTGTTGGATGAAAGTAGCTGCTCTAAATACGTTAACGTGAGTTCGACGAAAAGTTGTAGAGACGCATTCTTGCGTCTCGGCAAGCAAGATTGCCGAATAAAATCGCCTGTCGCGAAGACTTGGCAGCTGGCTGAGACGCAAGAATGCGTCTCTACAGTTTGGTGATAACAGGGCTGCGCACATAAAGTGGAATTCGTCGAACTTGCGTAACACTTAAAGTATGACCCTGCATTATTATTGGGCGACAAACAACAAGTGAGAGGCATCTATACGATACGGATTGATTCGTATGGGGAAGTGTATGAAGCCAAAGTTCTGCGAAGCTGTGGCATACAGGATTGGGACAGCCAAGTGTTGGAAATCATTAGAAAGATGCCACGTTGGACACCCACCATAAATTACTATGGAAAGGGAGAATTTCGGAAATCCGTATGGACTATACCTGTATTTTTTAAGAGGAGCGGGAGCCTGATTGCCCATACAACAGAAAAGCATCTTGAGGTCGGCGTTCCTGTCTGCTATTTGAATGAACAAGGCGATGTCGTCATTAAACCTCAATTCAAGTTCGCGTTTCCTTTTGAAGGAAACAGGGCTAAGGTTACATTGACAGGAGAACAAAAAGCAATACCTGACGGAGAACACCATGAGTGGGTAAGCGATAAATGGCAATATATAAACAAGAAAGGAGAACTTATACAATGAAAACGATAATCTTATTCGCAATGTTATCAAGTGTCGTTTGTCTGAGTTGTACCAATAAACGGCAACAGTTCCAGCCGGAAGCAACACCGGATAAAGAGACGGTGAGATGTCCTGCCCTTTCTGGCTGGCGCAAGTTTAAAACCAGGGGAGAGACGGATAATGTTGTAAGGATATTTTACGGATTCGTCACGAAGGGCGTAAGGCCAGCGTAAACCGCTATTGGCGGGCGGGAAAAACGATGACATGATACAGATTTACTTCACACGTAATTAACAATTAAAACGTGTAGTATTA
>OBKR01000417.1_pt1 | contig 47865 bp, 36 predicted proteins | sample 1518991 | NCBI WGS metagenome assembly OBKR01 (sample SAMEA2452117, study PRJEB22498) | human gut metagenome | biome: human feces; feature: human gut; material: feces | place: Australia | collected 2012
GCGCTCCAGGATGGGCTTGAACCAACGACCCCCTGATTAACAGTCAGGTGCTCTAACCAACTGAGCTACTGAAGCAGTATTTTTTCGTTTTGCGTTGCAAAGGTAATTGCTATTATTGAAATATGCAATATCTTTGCCGAAAAAATTTTCATTATATGGATAAAATTATTGGAATTGGAAATGCACTGGTCGATGCACTGGTAACGCTGAGTGATGATAAACTGTTGGAAACCATGAGCTTGCCTAAGGGTAGCATGCAATTGATAGATGAAACGAAATTGTTTCAAATAAATGAATTATTTTCTACAATGCACCCTAAACGTGCTACGGGAGGCTCTGCCTGCAATGCAATGCTGGCATTGGCTAATATGGGGATGAAGCCGGGAATCATCGGAAAGATTGGAAAAGATGAGGTTGGTGCTTTCTTCAGAAATAACGCTTTGGAGCACGAGATAGATGCTCATTTGCAGGAATCGGAACAACCTTCGGGCATAGCTTCAACGTTTATTTCGCCTGACGGACAGCGCACTTTTGCTACTTTTCTGGGCGCAGCAGCACTGATGTCGCCTGCTGATGTGTCGGCCGAAATGTTGCACGGATATCAGTATCTGTTTGTAGAGGGATATCTGGTGCAGAATCATGAGTTGGTAGAGCGTGCCTGCCAGTTGGCCAAAGAGGCTGGTATGAAGATTTGCTATGACCTGGCCAGCTATAACATTGTTGAGGCCGACAGGGATTTCATTGTTGAGATGGTAGATAAATATGTGGATATCGTGTTTGCCAACGAGGAAGAAGCAAAGGCATTTGCACAAACATCGCCCGAAGAGGCAATCAATGACCTGGGAAGTCGCTGTGAGGTTGCGGTGGTAAAACTCGGAGCACAAGGAGCCATGATAAGACGGGGTGGAGAAACCGTAAGGATAGATGCCATGGAGGTACAGAAAGTCGTAGATACTACTGCTGCGGGTGATTTCTTTGCGGCCGGATTCATGTATGGCTATTTGCAGGGAGCATCGCTTGAAAAGTGCGGACGTATAGGCTCCATATTGGCAGGGCATGTCATTCAGACGGTAGGAACAGTCCTTCTGGAAGATACATGGCACGAAATAAAGTTAAATGTTAATACAATTTTGTCGGAATAAATCATTTGTAGCTTACATTTGCTTCCCGAAGCAAATAGAAATGAATTTATTACACCTTATTTTATTATAGTAGCATCAATGAAACTGACCAATAAGAAATTTTTAGTGTTGTGTGGAGTCGTGCTTACGGCATGTGCCTTCCTGGGATTCAAGCGAGACACCCGTAACTTTGAGATAACGAAGAATCTGGATATCTTCAATTCCGTGTTTCGTGAGCTTGACATCTGCTATGTTGATACCATTGACCCTGAGAGCTCGATAGAAGCCGGAATCAATTACATGCTTTCAAAACTCGACCCTTATACGGTTTACTATCCCGAAAGCAAGGATGAAGAGCTCAAGATGATGACAACCGGTAAGTTTGCCGGAATCGGTTCTATCATACGCTTCCATAAAGGTAAGAATCATGTGGTGATTGATGCTCCTTATGAAGGTATGGCTGCTCATAAGGCCGGACTGAAGCCGGGCGACGTCCTGCTTGAGATAGACGGAGAAGACCTGACGGGAAAAACTACCGAGAAGGTGAGCGAGTTGTTGAGAGGAGAGCCGGGAACAAGTTTCCTGTTAAAGTACGAGCGTCCGGGAGTGGCAGAGCCGCAGACCGTAAAGATTGTACGTGAAAACATACAGACACCTGCCGTTCCTTATTATGGCATGTACAAGGGTAAAACCGGATACATTGTGCTGAGCAGTTTCTTTGAAGGATGTTCGCGTGACGTGCGCCGTGCCTTTATTGATTTGAAGGAGAAAGGGGCTACCTCTCTGATTCTTGATTTGCGCAGTAATCCGGGCGGACTGATGAACGAGGCTGTTGATATTCTGAGCATGTTTATTCCTAAAGGTACGGAGGTGGTATCTACCAAAGGAAAGCTGAAACAGGCATCTTCGGTGAGCAAGACTACCAAGGAACCGCTTGACCTGGAGATTCCAATTGCTGTACTGGTAAATGGAAATTCAGCTTCGGCATCTGAAATCGTGGCCGGTGCCTTGCAAGACCTTGACCGGGCTGTCATTGTGGGTGAACGTACTTATGGAAAAGGACTGGTGCAGGTTATCCGTGAACTGCCGTACGGTGGAAGCCTGAAGGTTACAACCTCCAAGTATTATATCCCCAGCGGACGCTGTGTGCAGGCTATCAACTATCAGAAACGTTCGTCTGACGGACAGGCAGAGCGCATCCCCGACAGCCTTACCCACGTATTCCATACGGCCGGCGGACGAATCGTCCGTGACGGAGGTGGTGTTACTCCCGATATCAAGCCCGAAGAGGTGAAACTGCCGACCATGCTCTTCTATCTGGCCAACGATGATGTGCTGTTCGACTATGCTACCGACTACTGCCTGAAGCATCCTACCATTGCAACTCCTGAAAAGTTTGAGGTGAGCGATGAAGAATACGCAGAGTTTAAGGAACGGGTGAAAAAGGCTGATTTCAAGTATGACCGTGAGAGCGAGAAAGCATTGAAGACGCTGAGAGAAATAGCCAAGGTAGAAGGATATACAGAGGAGGCCAAGGCTGAGTTTGATGCTTTGGAAAAGAAACTGACCCATAACCTGGACCGTGATTTGGACCATTTCTCCAAAGAGATAAAGATGCTGATTGCCGATGAAATCATACAACGTTATTACTTCCAGCGCGGAACCATCATCCAGCAGCTGAAAGATGACAAGGATGTAGAAAAGGCATACAGCACATTGACCGACCTTGCTGCTTATAAGAAAATACTGGCTCCGGCCGATACCGTAGCTGTAAAAAAATAAATCGCAGTCTTGCTATTTGGCAAGTGAATGGCAATGAGGCTGTCTCAAAATAGAATTGCAAAAGTAAAAATCTTATAGATTGAAACTTAGAAGTAAAAAAACTCCTGATTTAGCCCTTGTTTATTGCAATTATAGGACTAAAAGCAGGAGATTTTTATGTTGTAGCTTATAGATTGTAAGTAAGCTTATCTCTATTTTTTATTTTGAGACAGCCTCATTTGTGTTGTCAAACAGATATTTATATCTTTGATTTTAATAAGAGAACAACTATCTTTATACCCATAGTGCAGGAGTGGATAGTAACCGTTGTATAGAGAGAAAGGAGTTGAACCCGTACAACCCTATTCAGAGAAGATGAGTTTTCCGCAATTTGTTCATGATTGTATTGGCATGGCAAATTATGAATCCCCTTTGGATGCTTCCAGTAGCATATATTTTTATGGACCGGAAACACGTATAAAATAAATACATCATGAGAATTATTTTATCAATTCTAATCGCTTTGTTCTTCCCATTGACCTCTTTGTTTGCACAGGAAAAAGCGTGGGAAAAGATGACCGAGAAAGAGAAACAGGCTTATATGCTGAAAATGTCTTATGAAATTATTCAGGAGTTCGGCCCTGGTTACTATCGTGCAGATGCCCCTTATGTTTTTGAAACGGACAAATATGATACCGGAGCGCAGGACCTGGCGAAAAATATCGGTAAGGAATTGTGCATAGTCAAGTTCCTTTATGATAAGAGTAAGGAAATGTTTGAAACAGATTATCTGGCAAAGGTTGCCTTTTGGGCTGATAGTGGAAAGCCGCTCGATGTGATATTCGGTTGTAATTTGGGCATCACATTTGCAAGAGTACCGTATGAGAAGCAGAAAACTGAGAAGCATACAGTGATACCATTTTATCAAGCAACTCCACGCTTTATTAAAGTACCTGAAAAGGCAAAGTCCGTAACCGGGCCGGAAGAAAAGAAGATTGTAGAACGCTGTGTGGAACTGATTAAAAAATATGGTCCTGATTATTATAACCCGGAAGCAAATCATAATATTGCTGAAGCGGTATATAGGTCTGATGGTAAAAACAAGCCCATGCCTGAAAATAACGGCAGGGAATATTATCTCATTACGTTTGACTATGACCTCAATAAGGTTTTGATGAAAAACTATTTCTCGGCAGCTATCCGCATGTGGAAAGATACCGGAGAGGTGTGGAATATTACGTTTGGTAACGGTGAGGAGTTCAATTTCTGACCTCCGATGGCATGGCCTGTTTATTCTTTTGTTTATGGATAGTGCAGAAGCGGAAGATGTTCTCTGAAATACATTAATCTGTCCATTTATGTTACTTTGAACGATATTCAGGGCAGCGTGTGCATGATGTTGATTGCATATGCTGCCTGTTTTTATTTTCCGAAAATTACTCCTTAATAACATACTGATTTTCAGCTGGTATGCAGTGACCCGTTTTCTGCCTTGCTGACCCTTGACACTCAGTGTGCTGAGCCTTAACTCCCAATCTGCTGAGTCTTTGCCGCCAGTACGCTGAGCCTTGGTCGACAGCAAACGGCTCTTTTAGGGTGCGAAAATGCAGCTTCTGCTCTCTTGTGAAGAAAGATACATCGGGACCTTTTTGTATAATAAAGTGAATAAAGCACGATATTGACGTGAACGCCTTCGTCAATGGAAGCGCAAAAACATACGTGAAAAAATATTTATCGCCGAAGAAACTTATTTAATCCTTTGGTAACAAAGGCTTTTATATGTATCTTTGCAAATGAAATAGATGATATGTGAGGGGCTTGATAAAAGCTCCTTTTTTATTTATTAAAAGAGAATTGAATGATAGACAGGAACATTGTCCGAAACATCGTTGAAGAGTGGCTCGACGGAAAAGATTATTTTCTGGTAGATGTAACCGTAAGCCCCGATGACAAAATTGTAGTTGAGATTGACCATGCAGAAGGTGTATGGATTGAAGACTGTGTAGAACTGAGTCGTTTTATCGAGTCAAAACTGAATCGCGAAGAAGAAGATTTTGAACTTGAAGTAGGCTCGGCCGGTATCGGTCAGCCGTTTAAAGTGTTGCAGCAATATATCAACCACGTGGGCAAGGACGTGGAAGTGCTCACCAATGAAGGGGTGAAATATTGCGGTGTGCTGAAAAATGCCGATGAAGACAAATTTGTAGTGGCAATACAGAAAAAAGTGAAAACCGAAGGTTCGAAACGCCCGAAGCTGGTCGAAGAGGACATGACGTTCGCTTATGGAGAAATAAAATATACTAAATATCTAATTAGTTTTAAATAAGAGCTATGGCTAAGAAAGAGGAAACAATCAGTTTGATTGATACATTTTCGGAATTTAAAGAGTTGAAGAACATTGACCGCACCACTATGGTGAGCGTACTCGAAGAAAGCTTCCGCAGTGTGATTGCCAAAATGTTTGGTACGGATGAAAACTACGACGTGATAGTAAATCCCGATAAGGGCGATTTTGAGATATGGCGTAACCGTGAGGTAGTGGCCGATGATGAGCTGACTAATCCTAACAGACAGATAGCTCTGACCGAAGCCCGCAAGATTGATGCCTCATACGAGGTGGGCGAGGAAGTGACCGATGAGGTAAACTTTGCCGGATTCGGACGCCGTGCCATTCTGAACCTGCGTCAGACACTGGCTTCAAAAATCCTTGAACTCGAAAAAGACAGCTTGTATAACAAGTATATTGACAAGGTTGGTCAGGTAGTAAGTGCCGAAGTTTACCAGACCTGGAAAAAGGAAATGCTTCTGCTCGATGATGAAGGTAACGAACTGTTACTTCCGAAAACAGAACAGATACCCGGCGACTTCTATCGCAAGGGAGAAGCCGTAAGAGCTGTTGTGGCACGTGTAGACAATACGAACAACAATCCGAAGATTATTCTGAGCCGTACCTCTCCGGTATTCTTGCAACGCCTTTTTGAAATGGAAGTACCTGAGATAAACGACGGACTGATAACCATTCAGCGCATTGCACGTATCCCCGGTGAAAGAGCCAAGATTGCAGTCGAATCGTATGACGACCGCATCGACCCGGTAGGAGCATGTGTAGGTGTGAAAGGTTCGAGAATACACGGAATCGTGCGTGAGCTGCGCAATGAAAACATTGACGTAATCAATTACACCTCGAATACGCAATTGTTTATTCAGCGTGCGCTGAGCCCTGCCACTGTATCGTCTATACGAATGGATGAGGAAAACAAGAAGGCAGAAGTGTTCTTGAAACCGGAAGAAGTATCACTGGCTATTGGTAAGGGTGGTATGAACATCAAGTTGGCCAGCATGCTTACCGGATATACGATTGACGTTTACCGTGAACTGGACGGAACAGCCGATGAGGAAGACATCTATCTGGATGAATTTAAGGACGAGATTGACGAATGGGTTATCAATGCCATCAAGAGCATTGGTATCGATACTGCCAAAGGTGTCCTTAACGCTCCCCGTGAAATGCTGATTGAAAAAGCCGACCTGGAAGAAAATACGGTAGACGAAGTGTTGAGAATATTAAAGGCAGAATTTGAGGACTAATAAAAATTTATGGCTATAAGATTAAATAAAGTTACTAGAGATTTAAATGTAGGATTGACTACGGTGGTTGAGTTCCTGCAAAAGAAAGGTTTCGAGGTAAATGCCAATCCGAATACGCAGATTACCAAGGAACAGTATGACTTGTTGGTAAAGGAATTCAAGACTGATAAGAAATTAAGAATCGAATCGGAAAAAATTAGCCAGGAACGACAGAATAAAGATCGCAACAAAGGTACTGTGTCGATTGATGACAAAAAGGAGGAAAATGCTGCAACCGCACATGTTACTGTTCCTGAAGACGTACGCCCCAGATTTAAACCTGTGGGAAAGATTGATTTGGAAAGCCTGAATCGAAAGAAAAAGAATAATACTGCTCAGCCCGCCCAGCAACAACCTCAACCACAGCCGGTTGAAAAGGTGACTGATGCGGAGGGAAAGCAAGCGGTAAATGAGGTAAAAGACTCTGAAAAGGCTGATGAAGTGAAAACTGCCCCGCAGGCCGAACAGCCTCAGGCACAACCGGAACAGAACAAGGCTCCGGAAGCTGTACAGCCGGAAAAAGAGTCTGTTGAGAAGCAAGCAGAACAAGAAGTAAATATACAGGTAGAAACAGTGGACAACGTGGAAGAAAAAGAAAAACAGCAGACTGAAGACGTATTTAAGATTCGTCAACCTGAAATAGTCTCAAGAATCAATGTCGTAGGACAAATTGACCTGGATGCATTGAACCAGTCGACCCGCCCAAAGAAGAAAACGAAAGAGGAAAAGCGGAAAGAACGGGAAGAAAAGGAAAAGCAGCGTCAGGAACAGAAAAAACTGATGAAAGATGCTATCATCAAGGAAATCAGAAGAGGTGATGACAAAGCTAACCGGACAGATAAGGCCGATTTTGATGAGGACAGCAAGAAGAAGAAAAAACGCAGCCGCATCAATAAGGAAAAAGTAGATATCAACAATGTAGAGCAACAGCCTTCACGCGATAACAAGGGAGGACGAAACCAGAACAAACAGGAAAACGGAAAGCACGGAAAAGACCGTGACCGCAACAAGAAGAGTTTCGCCAAACCTGAAGTAAGTGACGAAGACGTAGCAAAACAGGTTAAGGAAACGTTGGCACGCCTTACCAATAAAGGAAAGAACAAGGCTTCAAAATATCGTAAGGAGAAACGTGAGACGGCCATGAACCGTCAGCAGGAACTGGAAAGCCAGGAACAGGCAGAAAGCAAGATACTGAAGCTTACCGAGTTTGTGACTGCAAACGAGTTGGCAAACATGATGGATGTGCCTGTAACACAGGTTATCGGTACTTGTATGAGTATCGGAATCATGGTGTCTATCAACCAGCGTCTGGATGCCGAGACCATCAATCTGGTGGCCGAAGAGTTCGGATTCCAGACCGAATATGTCAGTGCGGAAGTGGCACAGGCTGTGGTTGAGGAAGAAGACCGTGAAGAAGACTTGCAGCCACGTGCTCCGATTGTTACCGTCATGGGACACGTTGACCACGGAAAGACATCGTTGCTCGACTATATCCGTAAATCAAACGTGATTGCCGGTGAGGCCGGAGGTATAACCCAGCACATCGGTGCTTACAATGTGAAGCTCGACGACGGACGTCGTATCACATTCCTTGATACTCCGGGACACGAGGCGTTTACCGCCATGCGTGCACGTGGAGCCAAGGTAACCGATATTGCCATCATCATTGTTGCTGCCGATGATAACGTGATGCCGCAGACCAAGGAAGCTATCAACCATGCCATGGCTGCCGGTGTACCTATCGTATTTGCCATCAACAAGATTGATAAGCCTGCTGCCAACCCTGACAAGATTAAGGAAGAACTGGCCAATATGAACTTCCTCGTTGAAGAGTGGGGAGGTAAGTACCAGTCACAGGATATATCTGCAAAGAAAGGTATCGGTGTGAAAGAATTGCTCGAGAAGGTATTGCTCGAGGCCGAGATGCTTGAACTGAAGGCTAATCCTAACCGTCGTGCTACCGGTTCCATTATTGAGTCTACACTTGACAAGGGTAGAGGATACGTGGCTACCATGCTGGTGGCTAACGGTACGCTCAAGATGGGTGATATCGTATTGGCCGGAACAAACTACGGTAAGGTTAAGGCAATGTTCAACGAACGTAACGTGCGTATCAAGGAAGCCGGACCTTCTGAACCTGTACAGATTCTGGGTCTGAACGGTGCTCCTACTGCGGGTGATACATTCCATGTGTTTGAAACCGAACAGGAGGCACGTGAACTGGCCAACAAACGTGAACAGTTGCAGCGTGAACAGGGTCTGCGTACGCAGAAGATGCTTACGCTCGACGAGGTGGGCCGCCGCCTTGCATTGGGTGACTTCCATGAGCTGAACGTAATTGTGAAGGGTGACGTGGACGGTTCTATCGAGGCATTGAGCGATTCACTTATCAAGCTGTCTACCGAACAGATTCAGGTAAACGTTATCCACAAGGCTGTAGGACAGATTTCAGAGTCGGATGTGAGTCTGGCTGCTGCTTCCGACGCTATCATTATCGGATTCCAGGTACGTCCGTCAATGTCGGCACGTAAACTGGCTGAGCAGGAAGGTGTCGATATCCGTCTGTATTCTATCATCTACGATGCTATCGAAGATGTGAAGGCTGCAATGGAAGGTATGCTGGCTCCTGAAGTGAAGGAAGAAATTACCGCAACCATTGAGGTACGTGAAGTGTTCAAGATTACCAAGGTGGGTACTGTTGCCGGTGCCTGGGTTCGTGAGGGTAAGGTAAAACGCTCCGACAAGGCTCGTCTTATCCGCGACGGTATTGTTATCTTCACTGGTGCTATCAACGCCCTGAAACGTTTCAAGGACGATGTGAAGGAAGTGCCTGTAAACTTCGAGTGTGGTATCAGTTTGCAGAACTATAACGATATCAAGGTGGGCGATGTGATAGAGACATTCCAGGAAGTTGAAGTAAAACAGACCTTGTAACACAAGAACAGAGAGTTAAATGCCGGTAAGGCTAGAATGATAACAAGATGTGCCAGTTGCCAAATTTTAACCGATTTGTGTAATTGGCACATTGCATATAATAACAGGATATAACTTGAATGATATGGCGGTGACAGATATTGTGATTCTGATTGTTATCGGAGCCGGAATAGTAATGGGACTGATGCGTGGTCTGATAAAGCAGGCCTGTGCCGTAGTGGGGCTGATTGCCGGTTTGCTTGTGGCACGCGCTTTGTACGGTATGGTTGGTGAGCAGTTGGCACCGCATATCGGAACATCCGTATCGGTGGCTCAGATTATATCGTTTGTGGTGATATGGGCGGTGGTGCCGACAATCCTGATGATTGCGGGCATGGCGCTGACTAAAGTGCTTGAGGTGGCCCATTTGGGTATTGTAAACCGTTTGCTGGGCGCTGTGCTGGGAGCATTGCTCCATGTGCTGTTCCTGGGAATGTTGTTCAAGGTCATTGAATATATGGACCCCGATGAGAAGCTGATTCGGGAAAAGACAAAAGAGGAGTCGGTATTTTATAATCCCGTAAAGGAAACGACCGGACTGTTCTTTCCGGTAATCGAAAAGATTACTCACGATATTATCAAATAAACCTGTCTGTGACATATTTGGCAGAAGGTTATAAAAAGATATAAAACTATGCAAGACGAACCAAACAAATTGGTAAAACAGATAGCGGACGAGAAGTATAAATACGGCTTCACGACCGATGTACATACCGAAATTATAGAACGGGGACTGAACGAAGATGTGGTGCGCCTTATTTCCGAGAAGAAAGGAGAGCCTGAATGGCTGCTTGAGTTCCGCCTGAATGCGTTCCGTTACTGGCAGACGCTGGAGATGCCCAGATGGGCACATCTGGATATTCCGGAAATAGATTATCAGGCAATTTCTTACTATGCGGCTCCGAAAACGAAGAAAGACGGGCCGAAGAGTATGGATGAGGTAGACCCTGAACTTGTGAAGACTTTCAATAAGCTGGGTATTCCTCTTGAGGAACAGATGGCATTGAGCGGAGTGGCTGTTGATGCCGTGATGGACTCTGTTTCCGTAAAGACTACTTTTAAGGAAACACTGATGGAGAAAGGCATTATTTTCTGCTCTATCAGTGAGGCTGTACGTGAGCATCCTGACCTGGTAAGAAAATACTTGGGCTCGGTGGTGCCTTACCGTGACAACTTCTTTGCTGCGCTCAACTCGGCTGTGTTCAGTGACGGTTCTTTCGTATATATCCCGAAGGGCGTACGTTGTCCGATGGAGCTTTCTACTTATTTCCGTATTAATGCAGCCAATACCGGACAGTTTGAGCGTACGCTGATTGTGGCCGATGATGACAGTTATGTGTCATACCTCGAAGGATGTACGGCCCCCATGCGTGACGAGAATCAGTTGCATGCAGCCATTGTGGAGATTGTGGTGCACGACCGTGCCGAAGTAAAATACAGTACGGTACAGAACTGGTATCCGGGCGATGCTGAAGGAAAAGGTGGAGTATATAACTTTGTAACCAAGCGCGGAAACTGCAAGGGAGTAGACAGCAAGCTGTCTTGGACGCAGGTAGAGACCGGTTCGGCCATTACTTGGAAATATCCGAGCTGTATCCTTACCGGCGACAATTCGCAGGCTGAATTCTATTCAGTGGCCGTGACAAACAACTACCAGCAGGCCGATACGGGTACGAAGATGATTCATCTGGGAAAGAATACCCGCAGTACCATCATCAGTAAAGGTATTTCGGCAGGAAAGAGCCAGAACTCTTACCGTGGTCTGGTGCGTGTAGCTGCCAAGGCCGAGAACGCGCGTAATTACAGCCAGTGTGATTCGCTTCTGCTGGGCGACAAGTGTGGAGCGCATACTTTCCCGTATATGGATATACACAATGAAACGGCAGTGGTAGAGCATGAGGCTACCACCTCGAAGATATCGGAAGATCAGCTCTTCTATTGCAACCAGCGTGGTATTCCCACCGAAGATGCGGTAGGACTGATTGTAAACGGATATGCAAAGGAAGTAATAAACAAGCTCCCGATGGAATTTGCCGTAGAGGCACAGAAGTTGCTGGCTGTTTCATTGGAAGGTAGCGTGGGATAAATGAAGAACGAACAGTGAAGAATTAAGGATTAAATTGAATGAGGAGGTCGGAGTGAGGAAAAAGCAGGTCTTCATTCTTTATTCTTCATTCTTAATTACATAAGTTATGCTAGAAATAAAAGATTTGCATGCCACCATTAATGGCAAAGAGATATTGAAAGGTATTAATCTGTCTGTCAAGACAGGCGAGGTTCATGCCATCATGGGACCGAATGGTTCAGGAAAGAGTACACTCAGCAATGTGCTGGTAGGACATCCGGCTTATGAGGTGACAAAAGGTTCGGTAATCTTCAACGGAAAGAATCTGCTGGAGATGAGTCCGGAAGACCGCAGTCATGAAGGACTGTTCCTTTCATTCCAGTATCCGGTAGAGATTCCGGGAGTAAGTATGGTGAACTTCATGCGTACTGCTATCAATGAAAAGCGTAAGTATATGGGACTTGAACCGCTTAGCGCCAGTGAATTCCTGAAGCTGATGCGTGAGAAGCGTGCGGTGGTGGAACTCGACAACAAGTTGGCAAACCGTTCGGTCAACGAAGGTTTCTCCGGTGGAGAGAAAAAGCGTAACGAGATTTTCCAGATGGCTATGCTCGAACCGAAACTGAGCATCCTTGACGAAACTGATTCCGGACTGGATATTGATGCTTTGCGTATCGTGGCCGAAGGTGTGAACAAGTTGAAAACACCCGAAACAAGCTGCATCGTGATTACTCACTATCAGCGTCTGCTCGATTATATCAAGCCTGATATCGTGCATGTGCTTTACAAAGGACGCATCGTGAAGACGGCAGGACCTGAACTGGCGCTGGAACTTGAAGAAAGAGGATACGACTGGATTAAGGCTGAACTCGGTGAATGAACTGATAACTGAATAATGTATGAAAGCAGAACAACAATATATTGACCTTTATCACCAGTGTAAGGCTATGATTGACAAGCATAGCGCAGAGGTGATGAACGGGGCGCGTGCAAAGGCTTTTGATGACTTCTGTACGCAAGGATTCCCCACGCGTAAGGTCGAGAAATACAAATATACCGATGTGGGTGAGCTCTTTGCTCCCGACTACGGACTGAATCTGAACAGACTGGATATTCCGGTCAACCCGTATGATGTGTTTAAATGTGATGTGCCCAACATGAGCACTTCGCTTTATTTCATGCTGAACGACGGGTTTTATGAGAAGGAACTCCCGAAGGCTTCGCTTCCCGAAGGTGTATTGCTTGGAAGTCTGAAGAATATTGCATCAACGCATCCGGAGCTGGTGGCCAGGTATTATGGAAAGTTGGCCGATACGTCGAAAGATGCGGTGACAGCCCTGAATACAATGCTGGCACAGGACGGATTCTTTGTTTATGTTCCGAAAGGAGTGGTTATCGAACGTCCGATACAGCTTATCAATATGCTCCATTCGGCGGTCGACTTCATGACAAACCTCCGTATTCTGGTGATATTGGAAGAAGGCGCTCAGATGAAACTGCTGGTGTGTGACCACGCCATGGACAGTGTGAAGTTTCTTTCAACGCAAGTGATTGAAGTTTTTGCCGGGGCAAACAGTATGTTTGATTTGTATGAACTGGAGGAAACACACAACAATACCGTCCGTTTCAGCAATCTGTATGTACATCAGGAGGCCGGAAGCAATGTATTGCTCAATGGAGTGACGCTGCATAATGGCATTACCCGCAATATGACGGAGGTTACCCTTGATGGTCCGGGAGCTGAAATAAAGATGCTGGGTATGGCTATTGAAGACAAGCAGCAGCGTGTAGACAACAATACATTCATTGAACACCGTGCGGCACACTGTATAAGCAACGAACTTTACAAGTATGTGCTTGATGACAGTTCCGTAGGTGCTTTTGCCGGTAAGGTTCTGGTGCAGAAGGGTGCACAGCATACTTCGTCTCAGCAGACCAACCGTAATCTGTGTGCTACCCGTGAGGCAAGAATGTATACACAGCCCCAATTGGAGATTTATGCCGATGATGTGAAATGCAGTCACGGTGCTACGGTGGGACAGCTTGACGAGAATGCCTTGTTCTATATGCGTCAGCGTGGTATAAGCGAACGTGAGGCACGTATGCTGCTCATGTTTGCATTTGTCAATGAAGTGATTGACGAGATACGCCTGGATGCATTGAAAGACCGTCTGCATCTGTTGGTAGAGAAACGTTTCCGCGGAGAGCTTGACAAGTGTCGCGGATGTGTATTATGCAAGTAAATTAACCCGCCGGCACAAGCCGGATAAAGAGAAATGAATTATGTATGATGTAAACAAGTTGCGTGAAGACTTTCCTATTCTTTCACGCACTATCTATAACAAACCGCTGGTATATTTTGACAACGGTGCTACTACTCAGAAACCGCGTGTGGTAGTCGATGCCATGGTCAATGAGTATTACTCGGTCAATGCGAATGTGCATCGTGGAGTACATTTTCTGTCCATGCGTGCCACGGAATTGCATGAAGAGTCGCGTGAAGTTGTACGTAACTTCTTGAATGCCCGTAGTACCAATGAGATTATCTTTACCCGGGGTACGACGGAAAGTGTCAACCTGTTGGCCTATTCCTTTGGTGAGGCATTTATGAAAGAGGGCGATGAGGTGATTGTTTCCGTAATGGAGCATCATAGCAATATTGTCCCCTGGCAGTTACTCCGTGACCGGAAAGGTATTGTCATCAAGGTGATTCCCATGAATGACCGCGGCGAACTGCTTCTTGATGAGTATGAGAAGTTATTCTCTCCGCGTACTAAGCTTGTTTCTGTAGTGCATGTATCCAATGTGCTGGGTACCATCAATCCGGTCAAGCAGATGATTGAGATAGCCCATAAGCATGATGTACCGGTCTTTGTGGATGGTGCGCAGGCCGTTCCCCATATGCCTGTCGATGTACAGGCTTTGGATGCCGATTTTTATGCATTCAGCGGTCATAAGGTATACGGCCCTACAGGTGTGGGAGTTCTTTACGGAAAGGAAAACTGGCTGGACAAGCTTCCTCCTTATCAGGGTGGTGGTGAGATGATAGGCAGTGTAAGCTTTGAGCGGACTACCTATAATGAGCTGCCGTATAAGTTTGAGGCCGGAACACCCGATTATGTGGGTACTACGGCTTTGGCATGCGCTTTACGTTATGTTTCGGCCATCGGTATGGATGCTATCGGAAACTGGGAACATGAACTTACCCAATATGCGTTAAGACGCTTTGAAGAGATTGGTGATATTCGTGTATTCGGCAATGCTGCCGAAAGAGGGGGAGTACTTTCTTTTCAGGTAGGAAACATCCATCATTTTGATTTGGGTACATTGCTCGACCGTTTGGGTATTGCAGTACGTACCGGTCATCATTGTGCGCAACCTCTTATGCAGCGTTTGGGCATTGAAGGTACGGCACGTGCCTCGTTCGGTCTGTACAACACGAAGGAAGAAGTTGATGCGCTGATAGCCGGTATCGAGCGTGTGCGGAAGATGTTTTGAATGAGTGCTAACCAATAAAAACAATAATATTATGTTACTGACTACCACACCTTCGGTTGAAGGCAAGAAGATTGTTACCTATTATGGAATAGTGTCTGGTGAAACCATTATCGGAGCCAATGCAATCCGTGATTTTATGGCCGGTTTGCGCGACTTTTTCGGAGGCCGTTCGGGTACCTACGAAGAGGTGCTCAGAAAAGCCAAGAATACGGCTTTGGAAGAAATGGCCAATGAGGCAGAGCGTATGGGAGCCAATGCCGTTGTAGGCATTGACCTGGACTATGAAACGGTTGGTTCTTCGAGCAGTATGCTTATGGTAACCTGTAGTGGTACAGCCGTACGCATTGAATAAACTGATTATCAGAGTGCGCATAACGCACCTACCATAAACGGAACGCTGAAATCTGTAATTATTCCGTTCCATATGGCTGTAGGAGTCCATTCCCGACCACAGGCGTTTGTTATGACCGGAAGTGTTGTATCGGCTGTGGTTGCTCCTCCTATAGCTATGGCGGACGGTGCTCCGAAATATTTCATCAGCAGCGGTGCCATCAGTATGGCCGTAAGTTCACGCATGATATTGGCCAGAAGTGCGATGGTTCCGAGTTCCGTTCCTTTTACCCCTCCAATCATGATAGCCGAAAGAGAATAGTATCCCATACCAGCTCCCACTGCCATGTTTTCTGTCAGTGAGAAGGGAGTAAAGAATGAGGCTGCCGCACAGCCAGCCAATGTCCCCAGAATGCTGACGGGAGGCAGTAATAAAAGAGCGGGATTCATGCTTTTTATCATGCTTTTGATGTTCTGGCTGTTTCCCAGACTGAATCCTACGCATGCCATCAGAGCACAGAGTGCTATTGTGCATACTTTGTTCCATGGAATACCTGAAGGCAGTCCGTATATGCTGCCTATGGTTATTCCGACTATGAAAAAAGATAATATAATCAGGCTTCCTTTCATTTGTGTTCCTTTTCTTTATTGCGATTAATGACTTTCCACAGCAGGTAGGATGCAGCAATGCCTCCTGTAACCGAGGCAATGGCAAGTATAAGTGCTTCTTTTCCGAGCGTAGACAGCGATTCTGCTAAATTGGGTGTACTTCCTACTTCCCATCCCATTAAGAGCAACAGAAGCCAAATAAGTGCATTTATTATGGCTGGAGTTTTCTTTACGGGATGTCTGGTAAGATACCCTATAATGTATCCTGCAAGTAGAGAGGCTATGATAACAAGCATATGAATAGTTTCTTTTGATAATGGGACGACAAAGATACTTGCATTTTATGAAATACTATTGTATAAACCGGATAAAGTTTGTTGTGAGGTAATTTATATGAGTCTTGTATTAACTAATATTAATACAATTAAAATATTAAATCTTAATAATATCTCTATCTTTGTCAAGAAACAGAAAGTATAGTTAATGTTTATTTCTTTGTTTTGACAGTGATAAGGCTTTGTGGTAATAAACAATATTCATAAAATATGAGAAAATAGATTTAGAGTAAGTAACAATAGTTTATTAACCGTTTAAAACAAAAAGATTATGAAAAAGTTATTTATTATGTTGTGCTTATGCACAATGGCTGTATGTGCAAATGCACAGAAGTTTGGAGTATGGTATGGCATGAATCTGGCAAGTGTAGGTGGTGATGTAGATGCTGATTCTGAAATGAAATTCCTGAATATAGGCGTTGACTATACAGCTCCTATCAATGATGTATTCGACTGGTCTGTTGGTGCAGCTTATGTGACTAAGGGAGCAAAAGACTGGGATCCTTCATTTATTCAGATTGATGCCAATGCACGTTGGAATTTCTGGCAGTCAGATGAGGCTAAAATCGGCATTCTTGCAGGTCCATATGTTGGCTATATGATCAATGATGATGATATTGATGCTACAGGATTGGAAGCTAACAAATTAGATTTTGGTATTGGTGCCGGTATTATGGGTACATATTCAAATTTCTCATTGAAACTTGGATATGAGTTCGGTATTACAGATGCTATTGACGGACCATCTTCTCCGTTGAGTAGTTTCTATATTCGTGTAGGTTATAGTTTCTGATAATAAAAGCTCTTGGTTGCTTAAACTAAATAACGAAATAAATCTATTTTTAAATTGGGAGAGGCGGTTTGCTGACCGTCTCTCTTTTTTTGCTTAGTAGATAACCGGTATAAACAAAAAGAGAGTATGCTGTGGTGGCATACCCTCTTTTTGTTATTTATAGTGCTTTCCTTGCAAAATCTCTTAGAGTTTCGGTCCGGCAGCAACCAAAGCTTTACCAGCTTCGTTTCCTGTGAACTTAGCGAAGTTCTTGATGAAGCGTCCGGCAAGGTCTTTAGCTTTCTCTTCCCATTGGCAAGCACATTCGTAAGTGTCGCGTGGATCAAGAATCTTCGGATCAACACCCGGCAATTCAGTAGGAACAACGAAATTGAAGTAAGGAATAGTCTTGGTAGGAGCCTTGTCGATAGAACCATCGAGGATAGCGTCGATGATACCACGAGTATCACGGATAGAGATACGTTTTCCGGTTCCGTTCCAACCAGTGTTAACCAAGTAAGCCTTAGCACCAACTTTTTCCATCTTCTTAACGAGCTCTTCAGCATATTTGGTTGGGTGCAAGCTCAAGAATGCAGCACCGAAACATGCAGAGAATGTCGGAGTCGGTTCAGTGATACCACGTTCTGTACCAGCCAATTTAGCAGTAAATCCTGACAGGAAGTAGTATTGAGCTTGTTCCGGGTTCAGGATAGATACTGGAGGCAATACACCGAATGCGTCAGCTGACAGGAAGATTACCTGATGAGCGTGAGGACCTTTAGACACCGGTTTAACGATGTTTTCGATGTGGTAGATAGGATAAGATACACGGGTATTTTCAGTTACGCTCTTATCAGCGAAGTCGATTTTGCCGTTAGCGTCAACAGTAACGTTTTCAAGAAGAGCGTCACGTTTGATAGCTGCGTAGATGTCTGGTTCGCTTTCTTTGTCAAGGTTGATAACCTTAGCGTAGCATCCACCTTCGTAGTTGAATACGCCTTCGTCGTCCCATCCGTGTTCGTCGTCACCGATAAGTTTACGTTTCGGATCGGTTGACAAGGTAGTTTTACCTGTACCAGAAAGACCGAAGAAGATTGCAGTGTCAGTGCCTTCCATGTTAGTGTTGGCAGAGCAGTGCATTGAAGCGATACCGCGCAACGGGTTCAGGTAGTTCATGATAGAGAAGATACCTTTCTTCATTTCACCACCGTACCAGGTGTTCAGGATAACTTGTTCGTTGGTCTTCAAGTTGAACACAGTAGCAGTTTCTGAGTTCAATCCCAGTTCTTTATAGTTGTCAACTTTAGCTTTTGCTGCGTTGAATGATACGAAATCAGGTTCACCGTAGTTGGCAAGTTCTTCTTCTGTCGGACGGATGAACATGTTCTTAACGAAGTGTGCCTGCCATGCTACTTCCATGATGAAACGAACTTTCAGGCGAGTTGCAGGGTTTGCACCGCAGAAAGTATCCATAACGAACAGACGTTTGCCGCTCAATTCTTTTACGGCTTTAGCTTTCAAATCAGCCCAAGCTTCTTCTGAGCAAGGTTTGTTGTCGTTCTTGTATTCTTCAGAAGTCCACCATACAGTATTTTCACTAGCTTCGTTCTTTACAAAGAATTTGTCTTTAGGAGAACGACCGGTGTAGATACCTGTCATTACGTTCACTGCACCCAGTTCAGTTACTTGACCTTTTTCATAACCTTCCAATGAAGCTTTTGTTTCTTCTGCAAACAATACTTCATAAGAGGGGTTGTGCAGAATCTCTACGGTGTCAACAATACCGTACTTGGTAAGATCTAAATTTGCCATTTCAGTTGATTTTTTAGTTGTAATATAATAATAAAAATCTTCAAATCTCTTTCCTTTCGAAATCTGACAGTTTCGCTTTGAAACACTGCCTGGTCTCGCCTTGTTTATCACATGCAAAAATAAGATATTATTTTATGCAGAAAAATTTATTAGAGAAAAATTTCCTTAATTCACGAAATATTTATATTTGTGTAACAGTATTGACAGTTACAGATTGCATTTATTGAGTTTATTTTGTTTATTTGCAACGTATAACAAAGAATTAAACCTAATTATGAAAGTAATCGATTTTAATGATTCGGATACGCTCCTCAATCAGTTTGTGGCCGAAATCCGTGACGTGAACGTGCAGCATGACCAGCTGCGCTTTCGCAGAAATATTGAGAGAATAGGTGAAGTGATGGCTTACGAAATGAGTAAGGTGCTGAATTACAAGCTGCGTGAGGTGCAGACGCCTCTGGGGATAGCTCCCGTGAGAGTGCCCGACTGTAAACTGGTGCTGGCCACTATCCTGAGAGCCGGACTACCCTTTCATCAGGGATTCCTGAATTATTTCGACAAGGCCGAGAACGCTTTTGTATCGGCTTATCGCAAATACATTGATGAAGACCATTTTGATGTAAACATTGAATACATTGCCTCGCCCGATATTACCGGTAAGACACTGGTACTGGTAGATCCTATGCTGGCTACGGGAAGTTCAATGGAACTGAGTTACCGTGCCATGCTTACGAAGGGCGAACCTGCCGAGATTCATCTGGCTTCGGTGATAGCAACCCGTCAGGCGGTGGAATATGTCAGCAAGCATTTCCCTGCCGAGAAGACTACACTCTGGTGTGCTGCCATTGACCCTGCCTTGAATGAGCACTGTTACATTGTGCCGGGACTGGGTGATGCCGGTGACTTGGCTTTTGGCGAAAAATAGGAATTCTGAGAAGTTGGAAAAGGACGTGTGCTTTTTTCAAAAGCATGTGTCCTTTCTGGTGAATGCACGTGTGCTTTTTGAAAAAGGATACGTGCTTTCTCTGCTTTTATAATGCGTTGATATTCAATGCTCCGTCAGCTGTCTTGTTGAGCCTTGACTGCCAGCACGGTGAGCCTTGACTCCCAGTCTGCTGAGCCTTGGTTGCCAGCGTGCTGGGGCTTGGTTGCCAATAAGGTGGTTTGCGGGTAGTATTCCGGAGCTGTTCTTATTGTAATGTAAATTCAAAAAGACCTGACAAGGCTTGTCGTGCCCGTCAGGTCTTTTGCGTTTATTAGAAAAGTAGGATATTTCTTATTTTACTTCCCAGATGTCGTTTGTGTTCAGCAGCTCGTTGAAGTTGTGATAAGGTTTCTTCACCTTGATTTCTTCAATCTGCTCAGCTACGGCTGTTTCGTATGTCGGAGCTTCAACATCGCGGATTACACCGAGTGCAACGGGGAAGTCGGGACCTTCCATCAGAGCCAGCTTCAGTTGCAGAGTGTTGTCTTCGCAGTGTGCGTCGTGCACAAGGATGTTTTTTTCGGTGATACCGTTTTCGCCCAGTTTCACTACTTTCAGTCCGAAGCCTTCCTGCATCAGTCCGTATTCGTTGTTTTCACCAAACAACAGCGGTTTTCCGTGTTCTACGTAGATGGCATGTTTAGCTCTTCCTTCCTTAGTATATACGTAGTCGTGTGTTCCGTTGTTGAAGATAACACAGTTTTGCAGCACTTCAACTACAGATGCGCCTTTGTGTGCGGCAGCAGCCTTCAGCACGTCGACAGTGCCTTGTGCATCGGTGGCTACGCAACGTGCAAAGAAGCGTCCGCGTGCACCGAAGCAGAGTTCTGCCGGGTGGAACGGGTCTTCTACGGTTCCGTAAGGAGATGATTTGCTGACGAATCCACGTGGAGAAGTAGGAGAGTACTGTCCTTTGGTAAGTCCGTAGATACGGTTGTTGAGCAGAATCATGTTCAGGTCGATGTTACGGCGGATGGCATGTATGAAGTGGTTACCACCGATAGCCAGTCCGTCACCGTCACCAGAGATTTGCCATACGGTAATGTTCGGGTTGGCTACCTTGCATCCTGTAGCGATGGCAGCAGCACGTCCGTGAATGGTCTGCATGGCATAGGTGTTCATGTAATAAGGCAGACGGCTTGAGCATCCGATACCTGAGATTACAGCCGTTTCGTAAGGAGGAATTCCTATTTCAGCCATGGCTTTGTGCAGTGAAGCCAGGAAGAAGTGGTCACCGCAACCCGGACACCAACGTGGTTGTCCTTTCTTGAAATCTTTTGCTGTATATTGAGTCATGATTATTTTTCTTTTTTGATTGAACTTACTTCTTTAAAATTTCTTCGAATGCGGCAATCAGTTCGCTAACTACGAACGGTTGTCCCTTAACCTGATTGAACTGGTATGGATGGAATCCGTCGACTTTCATACGCAGGTATCCTGCAAATTGTCCCAGATTCTGTTCGGCCACTACCACTTTCTTGTAGCGTCTCAACACTTCAGCTGTGTTCTTAGGCAGCGGGTTGATGTATGAGAAGTGAGCCAAAGCCACTTTCTTGCCGGCTTTGTTCATTTCCTCCATAGCAGTGTAGAGGTGTCCGTAAGTTCCTCCGAAGCCTACAATCAGCAGGTCGGCATCGTCAACACAGCCCATGACTTTTACATCGGGTACAGGAATCTTCGATACTTTTTCTGCACGCAGGTGGCACATGAGGTTGTGGTTTTCGGGGTCGGTAGAGATAGCTCCGGTATTTCCGTCTTTCTCAAGTCCGCCAAGGATGTGAGTATATCCTTCTTGTCCCGGCAAAGCCCAGTATCTTACGTCTGTTTCCGGATTGCGGCGATACGGAGTATAGTTGTCTTTCATCTCCTCGGTTACATACGGAGGATTGATGGCGGGATATTCGTCAAGGTTAGGAAGTTTCCATGCTGCCGAACCGTTGGCGATGAATGCATCGGTGAGCAATACCACCGGAGTCATGTGTTCAAGTGCAATCTTGCAGGCATTGTATGCTGCGTCGAAGCAGTTGGTCGGTGAGATAGCAGCGATAACCGGCATAGGTGATTCACCGTTACGTCCGAAGAGTGCCTGCAACAGGTCGGTCTGTTCAGACTTGGTAGGCAGACCGGTAGACGGTCCTCCGCGTTGTACGTCGAGTACTACCAGCGGAAGTTCTGTGATTACTGCCAGGTTCATGGCTTCAGATTTCAAGCATACGCCCGGACCTGAAGTAGAGGTGACAGCGAGTGCTCCGGCAAATGCGGCTCCGATAGAAGAAGCGCATCCTGATATTTCGTCTTCGCATTGCATGGTAGTAACTCCCAGTGATTTGTGCTTGGAGAGTTCATGCAGCACGTCAGTAGCCGGTGTGATAGGGTATGAGCCCAGGAACAGGTGCATTCCTGCCTTTTCAGCAGCTGCAATCAGTCCGTAGGCTGTTGCTTTGTTACCGGAAATATCCATGTATCTTCCCGGTGTTTTTGCGTGTGATTCAATGCGGTATGTATAAGATACGGAAGAGTGGGTGTTATGACCGTAGTCATATCCTGCGTGGATTACCTTTATGTTTGCTTCGGCAATTTCAGGTTTCTTGGCAAATTTTTCGCGTAAGAATGTTTCGGCAACGCTCAGGTCGCGGTTGAACAGCCAGCATACCAGTCCGAGTGCGAACATGTTACGGCATTTCAGCATGGCTTTGTTGTCCATACCGGTTCCTTCGAGGCAACTCTTTACCATTTGGGTAATAGGAGCAGCGATGACATCTTGCTTGATGCCCATTTCCTCAATAGGATTGTCGGTAACGAAAGCTGCTTTCTCCAAATCTGATTTCTGGAAGCAGTCTGTATCAATAATGATGCAGGCAGTGCTTTTTGCGAATTTATATTGTGTTTTCAGTGCGGCGGGGTTCATTGCTACCAGCACATCGCATAAGTCACCAGGGGTGAATACTTTCTCAGCACCTACATGAACCTGGAATCCAGATACACCGGTCAAACTGCCTTGCGGGGCACGTATGTCGGCCGGATAGTCGGGAAAAGTACAAATGTCGTTTCCTACAGTAGCCGACACGTTCGAAAAGATATTTCCTGCCAGCTGCATTCCATCACCAGAGTCTCCGGAAAAGCGTACAACAACCTCTTCCAACTCTTTTACTTCAATTTTTTCTGCCATATTCGTATGAATAATGTTATATGATATAAGTTGATATATACTGTAAGCGCGACAAAGTTCAATAATGTTTGCGAATTAAACAAAATATTTTCAGCTAAATTTCGGCTCGGGGGCACTTCGCCGCGGTTTTGCACCTGATGACACTTTTGAAATGGTATAATGTTTGCTTTTTAGCTTAATAAAGTGATATTTGTTAGATAAAAAGCTGAATTCAGGGGATATATATGCGGTAATATCTTTCAAAATGATATTTATATGTTTAATATCATGTTTTTCGGGCTTCTTAATAAATTGTGTTGAATGATAAAAGCTATTTGGTGAATTAGTAAAATTCATTACCTTTGCAGCATCTTGATTATGCCCTTGTAGTTCAACGGATAGAATAGAAGTTTCCTAAACTTTAGATTCGAGTTCGATTCTCGACGAGGGTACGCTGAAGACAAAAAAGAGAACGGAGACGGCAACTTACAGTTACCTCTCCGTTCTCTTTTATATTTCTGTCGGGCAATATTCGGAAACTATTTTGCCTGCAGATATTTGTTGAAGAATTCTTCTATTGTATCATAAGGGATGACTCCTGCCTGATTGTCATACAAGTCTACGTGCGATGCTCCCGGGATGATGAGCAGTTGCTTATTGTCACCCTTCAGCTTCTTGAAAGCGTCTTTGCTGAAGTAGCATGAATGAGCCTTTTCGCCGTGAATCATCAGTACGGCACTGCGTATCTCGTCACTGTAGGCAAGCAGAGGCATGTTGATGAACGACAGCGCTGAGGTCACGTTCCATCCGTTGTTTGAGTTAAGCGAGCGTTTGTGATATCCGCGCGGTGTCTTGTAATAGGCATGGTAGTCTTTTACAAATTGCGGAGCGTCGTCTGGAAGCGGGTCGACAACTCCTCCGGCCAATGCATAGCTTCCGTTACGCGCATCTTCCGTGCGTTGTGCGTTAAGTTTTTTGCGCAGTTCGTAACGTCCGTCGGCATCCATCGAGTCAAAATATCCGTTTGCGTTTACACGGCTCATGTCATACATGGTCGATGTTACGGTAGCTTTTATGCGTGTGTCGATGGCTGCAGCGTTAAGTGCCATTCCTCCCCATCCGCATATGCCGATGATTCCTATCCGTTCCGGGTCTACATCCTTGCGTGTCGACAGGTAATCGACGGCAGCGCAGAAGTCTTCCGTATTGATGTCGGGTGAGGCTACATATCTGGGTTGGCCACCGCTTTCGCCGGTATAGGAGGGGTCGAAGGCTATGGTCAGAAATCCCCGTTCGGCCATGGTCTGTGCATACAGGCCCGACGACTGTTCCTTGACAGCGCCGAAAGGTCCGGATACAGCGATGGCAGCCAGTGGTCCTGTGCTTCCTTTAGGTATATACAAGTCGGCAGCCAGTGTGATACCATATCGGTTTTTGAACGTCACTTTGCTGTGTTCTACTTTGTCACTTTGGGGAAATACCTTATCCCATTCATTGGTCAGTTCAAGTTTTTCCATATCGTTATTGTCTGTTGGTTGTTTTTCGTTGGTTGCCTCGGCACAAATACATCCGGCAACCAGTAACATTGTCATGATGGTTCTTTTCATATGTTGAAGTGTTAGGGTTACGTGCATGCGAATATATTTATCTTTTCTTGCTTTTCATGAGGTGTGGCTTGTTTCTTTCACAGGATAACTTTTAAGGAAAACAAGTTTGCTTTTTCAGATAAGTATACCCGGAAAATAGCTATATTTGTTCGTAACCAATATTTGACAGATGAAGAAAACGGAATATGTAACATCGGTCTCTTCGGAGGGGACTACGGTTATTCATTATAAAGATTACATTCATTATTGCCATATTACCAGCAAGGTTCCTTGTCGTAATATCATTACAGAGCATATGCTTGTTTACATTTATTCGGGTGAGCTTGAAGTTACTGCAGCCGATTCTACTTATCGGTTGCGTAAAGGCGATGCATATATATTGCGCAGGAATCATCTGAATAATAAGGAAGCAAAACCCTCAGATAACGGAGAACCATTTGAAGGAATATTCATTTATCTCACAGTTCCCATGCTGGGAAATGTAATTGCGCAGAATGGCATATCATTGAAGAACTCGCTCCATGGCACGCGTAAATCTCCTTATGTGCCGTTGCCCCGTCATGCATATATAAGCAATCTGTTTACGTCTTTACTGGCTTATTTCAAGTCAGACCGTTTTCCAGACGAACGTTTGATGGAGCTGAAAATGCAAGAAATTGTATTGACGCTTCTTGAGATAAAGCCAGAGCTGAAGCCTTTGTTGTTTGATTTTGCCCTGTCCTCAAAGCCGGACTTGCCTGTATTTATGGAGCAGTATTACTTGCAGAATCTTTCTTTGGAAGAGTTGGCCCGTCATGCAGGATGTTCACTGGCTACGTTCAGAAAAGATTTTTATCAGACCTTTCACACTACTCCCGGCCGTTGGATTCTTTCACGCCGATTGACGGAAGCGCGTCGTCTCATGGAAGAGGAAGGGAGGAAGCCTGTGGAGGTTTATTTGCAGGTAGGTTTTAAAACACTCAGTCATTTTTCAAGAGCTTTCAAGGAAAAGTATGGGATACTGCCTTCATCACTGAGCTGAGCAGTTTGTTTTCAATAATAAAAAAAACAGGATGCATTGAGATATTCAATGCATCCTGTTTTGTATGTAAGTAGAATCAGTTTTTATTCAGCAGTTTCTTCTTTCTTCATTTTGTTTCCCATTACACGGTATGCAATCGGAGCAGCGATGAAGATTGATGAAAGGGTTCCGAATACAACACCCAGAATCATTGCGAATGCAAAGCTGCGGATACTGTCACCGCCCAAGAAGAAGATAATGAGCAATACAATCAATGTACTCTGACCGGTATTCAACGTACGGGCCAATGTCGTATTCAAGGCATCGTTAAACAGTTGGGTACGGTTCCGGTTCGGATACAGATGGGTAAACTCACGCACGCGGTCGAAAATAACCACCTTATCATTGATAGAATAACCGATTACGGTCAAGACGGCACCAATAAAGGTCTGGTCTACTTCCAATGAGAACGGCATCCAGCCATAGCACAATGAATAAGCACCCACAACCAAGAAAGCATCAATAGCCAACGCTACAGTAGCACCCAAGCTAAACGCAATGTTGCTGAATCGGATCAAGATATACAAACCGATGGCAATCACGGCAAAAATAACCGCCCAAACAGCCGAAGTACGCATATCATCCGCCATACTCGGACCTACCTTCTGTGAACTGATGATAGAGCAGCCTTCCGTATTGTCACGGTCTATAAATTGAGCCAAGGTCAAACCGTCGGGAAGCAAATTGTCTTCCTTGAAAGCTTCATACAGAATACCCTCTATTTCGGTATCTACGTGAGCGTCGTCTTCTTCAATGCGGTAGTTGGTGCTGACACGGATGCGGTGATCGTCTGTACCCAACGCGATAGCCTGAATATTGGCATCTTCTACCTTATTTTCCAATAAGTCGCGGATGGTTTCAGGCTGTACCACCTTATCGAACTGTACGACAAAGTTACGTCCGCCGGTAAAGTCAATACTTTGAGACAAGCCACGCACTGCAAATGAAATAATGCATATTACGATGATGGTGCCCCAAATTGTAAACGAACGTTTGGTAATGCCCATGAAGTTATAATGCGCATTTTGGAAAAGGTTCTTCGACAGGCTGGTCGAGAAAGTCAGGTTACGCAATTTGCCTTTCGACAAGAAATATTCGTATATCAAACGGGTTATATACACCGCAGTAAAGAACGAACAGATAATACCGATAATCAAGGTCGTAGCGAATCCGCGGATAGGTCCGGTTCCGAAATAGAACAGGATGATACCGGTAATGATTGAAGTCAGGTTCGAGTCGAAGATTGCCGAGAAAGCACCTGAATAACCAGCCGAAATGGCTTCTTTCATATTCTTTCCGGCTTTCAGCTCTTCCTTCGTACGTTCGTGAATCAGCACGTTCGCATCGACCGCCATAGCCAAAGACAATACGATACCGGCAATACCCGACAACGTAAGGGCAGCCTGGAACGAAGACATGATACCCATGGTAAAGAAGAAGTTAAGTACCAATGCTGTATTGGCAACCATGCCCGGGATAAACCCGTACATCAGACAAAGGTAAGCCATCAGGGCTATCAATGCCACTACAAATGAAATCAATCCTTGGTTAATGGATTGCTGACCCAGCGAAGGACCTACGATGTCTTCTTGCACGATACGTGCGGGAGCCGGCATCTTACCCGACTTCAACACGTTTGCCAAGTCTTTGGTATCTTCCAATGAGAACTTACCGGTAATCTGTGATGAACCACCGGTGATTTCGTTTTGAACGTTAGGTGCACTATATACATATCCGTCCAATACGATGGCAATGGCACGGCCGATATTTTGTTTGGTAAGTTGAGCCCAGCGGCGAGCGCCGTCACTGTTCATTTCCATGTGTACGCATGGATTACCAAACTGGTCATATCCGTCTTTTGCGTCAGTAACAACATCACCTTCCAATGGAGCGCGTCCGTTGCGTTCTGTTACGCGGATAGCATATAATTCAAAGGTTGAAGTCTTGGTATCAACAGCTTTTACACCCCACATGAGGCGTGCTTCTCTAGGAAGGCTGTTTCTAACTTCCGGCATAGCCAGCACCTTATTGATTTCGGCAGTATCGCTTGACAGTGCATAGGCTACTACGCCGCCGCCAACCTGATTAACCTGCATCAGAGAGAGCAACGGATGTTGTTTCTTGATTTCCTCGTTGCTTTGTGTGCTTTCAGCTTTTGCCTGATTGCCTTTGAGGGCATTGCTCAAGCTGTCTGCGATGTTAGTATCATCAGCTTTTTCGCTTTCTTCAGCCTTTACTTCGGTTGCGGTAGAATCACTAACTGCAGTAGTGGAAAGTATTGCAGCAGCTTTGCTGTCAGCTTCTACCAGATAAGGAGCAAATTCTTTTGCGTCGAATGTTTCCCAGAACTCAAGGTTAGCAGAACCTTGGAGAAGTTTTCTTACACGCTCAGGTTCTTTGATACCCGGAAGTTCTACCATGATTCGTCCCATGCTTCCTTCCAGTTTCTGGATGTTAGGTTGAACCACACCGAAGCGGTCAATACGTGTACGGAGAACCTTGTATGAGTTTTCTACAGCAGAAAGAACCTCTTCACGCAATACTTTTTCAACTTCTGCGTCAGTGCTTTGTGCTGTTACTTTATCTTTTAACTGTTGTGTAGCGAATATTTCGGCCAGTTTCTTGCCCGGAGCCAGTTTGTGATATTCTTCAACGAACAGAGTGATGAAGTCACTTTGGCTGCTGATTTGAGCTTTGGCTGCATTGTCTACAGCTTTGTTGAAAGCCTCGTCTACCTTATGGTCTGCAAGTGTTTTTACTACATCGGGTACAGATACTTCAAGAATTACGTTCATACCACCCTTCAGGTCCAGACCCAGACCTATTTCCATCTCGCGACATTGTTTAAGCGTGTAGTTCCACAAGTAAACTCGCTCATTCTGCATTGAGTCGAGGAAATGTGTTTCACCTTTAGGATCTTCTGCTGCCAACTTCATGTAGTGGCGTGTAACAAAAGAGAATGAGAGGTAAAAAACACAAACAAGTGTAAGCAGTACCGCAAAAACTTTAACAAATCCTTTGTTTTGCATGTTACTTAAATTATTTATTTTTATTTACTTTATTAATATACGTTCACTACAAGGCTGCAAATATAGCTTTTTTTTCAAATTAAGGTAGAAAAAAAGAGCAATTATTTGATTCGTAGGGGATATTTAAGGGAAAAGTTTTTTTTTTGTAACGTAACACCATATGGGGTAATGGTCTGAATTCTTCAGGCTGTTGTCTACGGTGCATTGATAAGTTTTGAAGTTGGGGCTTACAAGAATATTGTCAATACGGAAGTAAAATCCGTTCTTGTGATAGGATATGCCGGGTCCTCGTCCGGACTCGGTAAAGGCATCGGTCAGATTCTCTGAGATGATACGATGAGTGTATGATATGGGTGAAGTGTTGAAGTCGCCGCAGACAATAAAGCTTTTACCCTCCTGCTGCCTGATAATCTGTGCGATGGAGTCGGCCTGTTGGGCACGGATGGGGATTGCTTCCGAGAGCTTTTTCAGGAGTGTGCGCATGCTGGCTTTCACATTGCTGGCTTCGGGTGATTTGATCATCCGTACATATTTTTCGCGGTCGTCAATTGTCAGCTTATTCGATTCCAGATGATTGTTTATCAGCAATATCGTATCGTTCTCTATCTTAATCTGATAGAGAATGCTTCCGTTAAACTCGCTTGTATACTTGACCGGGTTGGCAGACAGTATGGGGAAACGTGAGTAACATGCTATCTGGCCACCGTTCTTTCCTGCTTTCTGATGGTTCTTGTATGTATATTCCGACAATGCCCGGTCTATGTCAGACTGTTTCAGGCGTCCTCCTGCCGAATATTCCTGCATACAGATGATGTCGGCGTTGCTCTCTTTCAGATATTTGAGAATCATGTTGGGATTATCGGGAGTGTCGGGATGATCGGCTTCGAATCCCATGACATTGTATGACAATATTTTGATACTGCCTTCGGGAGCCTCTTCGCGAAAGAAGTTCAGAGGGCAGAACGTATATATGGTCGACAGGCAACACACCATGCCCAGTACAGATGCCAGGGCATATTTGTAATAGACTACCAGCCAGAACAACAGAAAGAGGACGGTGAGTATGAGAAATATGGGAAAGGCTAGTCCGCTACATGCAAGTACCGGATGTCTGACGGGGTCAAGATAAGGGCTATAGGCGCAAAACAGCATACCCATTACTATCAGTATGTTCAATCCCAACAATAGCCAACCGAGTAAGCGTCCTATATATTTCATCGTTCTGTCATTTAAGTTGTATCTTTATTTCTTGCTGGCATCGAAGAGACTTTTTTTCTCTTCGGAAGTAAGGCTTTCATATCCAGACTTTTTCAGCTTTTCCAAAATGCGGTCAATCTCAGCTTCCCTGTCGCGTTTGCGCGCGTTGTAGTCGTAATCTGCAGCCCGTCCGCCGTAATGTACTTTCATCTTTGGCTTTTGGGGGCGTTTTGAGCGACTGAACCATCCTTCGATAGTATCTATTGTCTTGTTTATCCACCAGGTAGGGTCACTTCCGTGTTGGAATGAGCGGGCAAACCAGAATCCGGCGATAGCTCCACCCAGATGAGCAATGTGACCTCCGGCATTGCTTGAAGTGATGAACAGGAGGTCGGTTACTATCAGTATAAGGGTGAGGTATTTAAGGCGTACCGCACCGAAGAGAAGCAGATTTACGCGGTAGTCGGGTTCACGCACGGCTGTGGCTACAGCAATGGCAAGTACCGATGCCGATGCTCCGAGCATGTACGAATGTCCGATGTAAGGCGCGAAAAACGGGAAAATATTGTATGCCAGAATATACAAAGCTCCTCCGCACAATCCTCCCAGAAAATACAGCCCCCGGAAATGCTTGGCCGAGAAAAGGTATAGAAAAAGTTGGCCGAACCAATAGAGCCACAGCATGTTGAACAGGATGTGGAACACATCGGCGTGCATGAACATGTAGGTGAACAGTGACCATGGCTGAATGAGCAGCCGCCGGAGTGATGCCGGACATTCAAACCATTGCAGCAACCAAAGAGAAAAAGGGCGGTTGAACAAGGTAAATCCGATATTCACTACGGACGTCAGGATAAAGATACCTACATTGATATATATGAAGCGGAGCGAGATGTTACCCCGTTCGTAATTGTTCTTTAAATCAGTAATAATACTCATTTCTATTCTTTTTACGCCAGTATTTAATTAAGAGGAATCCGAACAGCATGCCGCCGAGGTGGGCAAAATGTGCCACGTTGTCGTGTCCCTGGAATCCCAGCAGAAGTTCTATGAGGATATATATGATTACAAAGTATTTGGCTTTGATTGGAAACGGGAACGGGAAGACAAACATTCCCTGGTTGGGAAACAGCATACCGAATGCCAGCAGGATTCCGTATACGGCACCCGAAGCACCAACCGTATTCATCAGATTCAGATATTCGCTCATGGGAATGATGGCACTGCCTATATCCACTCTTTCGTATGCAGCCAAAACCGATTCGAACTCAATGTATTGCACCAGTTCCTGGACAAGTCCGGCTCCTATGCCACATACCATATAATATATGAGGAAGCGTTTGGGACCGAATACTCTTTCAAGAGTCATTCCGAACATCCAGAGGGCAAACATGTTGAAAAACAAATGGGCGAAACCACCGTGCATGAACATGTAGGTGACAAACTGATATATCTTGAAATCGGATGCCATGAAGAAATGCAAACCGAGCATATGGTTCAGGTCAATGCCATATTTCCCGGCAACAATGGAAGCTAAAAAAAACAATACATTAATGATTAGTAAGTTTTTGGTTATAGGCGGCATTTGATTCATACTCTTTTGAAATATTTATGTTTTGAAAGTCAATAATAGATGCAAAAGTAATAAATTATTCCGTTTTGTTGCACGAAACGCCCTTATCTTAGTTTTTTTTGCATATCTCGAACGATTTTTGCGAATATTATTTGTTTCTAATTATCTAACCTTTATCTTTGTAAAGCGATTGATAATCACAAATATTACTAATCATTTTTTATAAAGGTATTTATTATGAATAAGTCAGATCTTATTAATGCAATGGCAGAGAAATCGGGATTGAGCAAAGCCGATTCTAAAAAAGCACTGGATGCTTTCGTTGCAGCTATATCGGAAGTGCTCAAAGAAGGCGATAAGGTTGCCCTGGTTGGTTTTGGTACATTCTCTGTTGCTGAGCGTGGAGAGAGAACTGGAGTTAATCCTGCAACTAAACAGACTATTACAATTCCTGCTAAGAAAGTTGTGAAGTTCAAAGCTGGTAGTGAGTTGGAAAATACTGTTCAGTAAAGAATAAATTCATGATGTTATGATAAGGCACGGGTATCTGTTTGGGAAATCCGTGCCTGATTTATTTTTTCTGAACCGATAAAAAGGAGTATCTTTACACGAGATTTTAAATAAGTATGTTTGTTTAATTATAATAATCAATACGTATGAAATTCTTTATTGACACTGCAAATCTGGACCAGATTCGCGAAGCTAATGCACTGGGTGTGCTTGATGGCGTTACTACAAACCCTTCACTCATGGCGAAGGAAGGTATCAAGGGAACTGAAAACCAACGTCAGCATTACATTGACATCTGCAACATTGTAGACGGTGATGTAAGTGCCGAGGTTATTGCTACCGATTATGAAGGTATGATTAAGGAAGGTGAAGAACTGGCTGCCCTTAATCCGCACATTGTGGTAAAGGTTCCTTGTACTGCCGACGGTATCAAAGCTATTAAATATTTCACTTCAAAAGGTATCCGTACCAACTGTACGCTGGTATTCTCTGCCGGACAAGCTTTATTGGCTGCCAAAGCCGGAGCAACTTATGTTTCTCCGTTTGTCGGACGTCTTGACGATATCTGCAGCAATGGTGTGGATTTGATTGCACAAATCGTAGTCATCTACCGTAACTACGGATTCAAGACTCAGGTTCTGGCTGCATCTATCCGTCACACACAGCACATCATTCAGTGTGCCGAAGTAGGAGCAGATGTAGTAACTTGTCCGCTTTCTGCTATCAAAGGTCTTCTGAAACACCCGTTGACCGATAACGGACTGGCTACTTTCCTTGCCGACTATAAGAGAGTAAACGGATAACGTTTATACCTCAGAGAATATGAAGACCGGGCTCATCCTTGTTGTAGGGATGAGCCCGGTCTCTTTTTATCTTAATGGTATTCGCGAGCGTTTTATTTGCTGAAGTTTGAAGACAAGGGGTAATCTGTAGTCCATTTTAGTGATTACTCCGTCTTTTTTACCTGGAATCCATTTAGGCATGTTTTTCACGAGGCGTATGGCTTCGTTGTCACATGCCTGCGAAACAGACTGAAGTATGCGTACATTTGAAATGCTTCCGTCGGTATTGACAGTGAAAAGGCACAATACCCGGCCTTGTTCGTTGTTTTCCATGGCTTGAGCAGGATAGCGCAGGTTGTTGATTATATATTTTAACAGAGCCTGTTCTCCACCGTTGAACATGGGTGCCTCTATCTTGGCGGTTTCATTTTTATCAATAACCACTCCCAGCTTGAGACTGAGAGGGTCTTTCTCTTTCTGTTTTTGAGCCATACACATACCTGCAAGGATTAGGAAGATGTACAATAGGCCGATTTTTTTCATGTTGTTTTTGACTTAATCTATTAAGAACTAATTTTTGATATATGTCTTTGAATAGAATGACCGGAGGATTTTCTGGTATTCCGGAAGTTGAAAAGACTATAAGTTTTTATTTATTCTTTGTCTACAACCTTTCCTCTGAGAATCAGAGTGTCTATATGCTTCAATGCTTCGAGCGATTGCAGCGGATTGGTTTCAAGTACAAGCAGGTCGGCTTCGGCTCCTTCGGCCACACAGCCCAGACGGCCTTGCATGTCAAGAATTTCGGCTCCGTTTGTTGTTGCCGCTTTCAGTATTTCGGGGATGCTGATTCCGCATTTTTCGTGCAATACTTTCATCTCTTCCTGAACAGCGCAGCGGAAACCCTCTTCCTTTGAGAAGCCGGTATTTTCCATCGTGTTGTTGAGCACATAGTCTGTACCTACAACGAACTTTACTCCGGCAGCATAGGCCTGTTTCATGATTTCGATGGCAAATTCCATGTCATTATAGGCACTGATAACCACTGTAGGGTCAAGTACCACATTGTTTTTCTTTATAGCCTCGCATACCTCGCCAAGATACTTCTTCTTCTCGTCACTCAGTTCCTTTACTTCCTGAAAATCATCGCAGAGCATATATGCATGCGACATGACTTCCACTCCCGAGTTGGCCACATCAATGGCTTTTGCGCCGTTGTATTGTGAGGAATGCGCCCATACCTTCATACCGTGTTTCTTCATAATGGGAATCATTCTTGCCAGTTCCTCGGGTGTATAGTTTACATATATCTTGAATCCCATGCATCCGGTTTCTTTGGCTTCGAGCACAGCTTTTTCTATGGCAGTGTCGGTAGAGTCTTTCACACTGAACATCCGGCTCCACGGGGCCCAATCCTTATGTTCGCTTCCCTTGAAGTCGGCCGGATTGATATAATATTCGCCGGTGGCCCAGAATGAACAGTAATAGATTCTTGGGCCGTCCATTATTCCGTCTTTTACCCAGTCGAGGTAATTATGTATGTTCTTCACGTTTCCTCCCAGGTCACGTACGGTAGTAACACCCTCTTTGAGGTATATTTTGCTCATGTATTCGGCCGAGGCAGAGTCCGGTGCAAAACTTCCCCAGTGCATGTGCGAGTCGATGAGTCCGGGCATGACAAACTTTCCCGTTGCATCGGTCTGACCCTTCTTGAGTTTCTTTTTGGCATTTTCTATCTTGACGATTTTGCCGTTTTCAACGTGAATGGTCTTGCCGGGTATTACCTTTCCGTTTTCGGTATCCACGATGTTGCAGTTGTAAAGCACCAGTTTGTTTTCGGCATAAAGAAAGGCTACAGCCATTACCGATAAGAGGAGCGATAACGTTATTCTTTTCATACAAGCGGTTGTTAGTCCCACCCGTTGGCGGAATGGGAAGGTTAAAAGATTAATGATTAAAAAGTTGCGGTGCGGCAAGACCGGTGTCAGATGGGAAGTCTGTTCTGTTTGATTGGCATCTGTCGATGCAGCACTGCCCGTTCGCAATATTCGCAATATTTCCTGACATCTGCAAACAAAAGTGAGACAAAATAGGGAAGAGTTGGTAGAAGTTAGAGGAGTTAAAGCCGACAGCACCGTAAATGAGTTTCTGTATCGGTCTTAAGTTCCTCCATTCCTATTTAAGTTTTCTTTACATCCGTTCGCCCTTAATCCGGCGTTTGCTGAGCCTTGACTCCCAGCGTGCTGAGCCTTTGCTGCCAGCGCGTTGGCGACCAAGCCCCAGCATGCTGGCAACCAAGGGAGAATAAACGGCGTCTTGACCTGTTGTTGCAAATGTTTAAAACTTCCGTTTTATCTTTCCTTTTGCAATATTATTCAGGTGTTATTTCTTATTTTATACAAAGATTGCCTGTCAATTTGTTATTCGAAATATTTTGCATACCTTTATCGGCAGAACTAAATCCCGATTACTGCTTATGAAAAATTTTTTACTTATGGCCGGTGTTACACTGGCGCTTGCCGCATGTAGCGGACAAAAAGGACAAGACGCCGCAGGCGAGAATCCTTTTCTGAACGAATACAACACTCCGTTTGGAGTGCCGCCGTTCGACCAAATCAAGCCCGAACATTACAAACCTGCTTTGCTCCAGGGTATGGAAGAGCAGAAAAAGGAAATCGAGGCTATCGTGAACCAGCGTTCCATGCCCGATTTCGAGAATACCATCGCGGCGCTCGACCGCAGTGGAGCTTTGCTCAACAAGGTGGCTTATGTGTTTTATGCCCAGAGTGCTGCCTGTGCCGACGATGAAATCCAGGCATTGAGCACCGAGATTGCTCCCCTCATGGCACAGCACAGTGACGATATTAACCTCAATCCGCGTTTGTTTGAACGTGTGAAGCAAGTATATGAGCGCAAGGCCGATTTCAATCTCAATCACGAGCAGGAGCGTCTTCTCGAAAAGACCTACCGTGACTTTGTGCGCGGAGGTGCCAACCTCGACAGCACCAAGCAGGCACGTCTGCGTCAGCTCAACGGCGAGATTTCGGTACTGGAACAGACTTTCTCACAAAACATGCTGAAAGAGACCAATGACTTCAAGCTTGTCATTGACAAGAAGGAAGATTTGGCCGGACTGCCGCAAGCACTTGTCGACAACGCCGCAGCTACCGCCAAGGAACAGGGCATGGAAGGCAAATGGGTGTTCACCCTGCACAATCCCAGCGTGATGCCGTTCCTGCAATATGCCGATAACCGCGACCTGCGCGAGAAGATTTTCAAGGGATATACCAATCGCGGAAACAACAACAACGATGCCGACAACAAACAGGTGGTGCGCTCACTCATGCAGAAACGCCTCGAAAAGGCACAGCTCATGGGATACAAGGATTATGCGGCGTATGTGCTTGAAGACCGCATGGCCAAGAACCCGGAAAATGTATACGGTCTGCTCGATGCCGTATGGACTCCTGCGCTGGACAAGGCTAGGGAAGAACTGAACGACATCCGTGCCGAGATAAAGAAAGAAGGAAAAAACTTTGAGCCCGAAGCGTGGGACTGGTCTTACTATTTCGAAAAAGCCAAGAAAGCCAAGTTCAACTTTGACGAAAACCAGCTCCGTCCATACCTCCCGCTCGATCAGGTGCGCGAAGGTGTGTTCTACGTGGCTAACAAGCTTTACGGCATCACTTTCACCCAGTTGAAGGATATTCCTCTGCCGCATCCCGATGCCATGGCATTCGAGTGCAAGGACAAGGACGGCTCACACCTGGGCGTGCTCTATATGGACTTCTTCCCCCGTGCAAGCAAGGGTGGAGGTGCATGGTGCACCACTTACCGTGACCAGGGTTATGACGAGGAAGGAAAGAAAATCACTCCAGTGGTTTCCATCGTGTGCAATTTCACTCCGGCTGCCGACGGACAACCCGCCCTGCTCAGTGCCGATGAGGCTACTACACTCTTCCACGAGTTCGGACATGCTCTGCAGGCACTCTTCCAGGATGTACACTACCGTGGTACAGCTTCCGTTCCCCGTGACTTCGTGGAGCTTCCCTCGCAAATCAACGAGCACTGGGCATTCGAACCCGAAGTGCTGAAAGTATATGCCAAGCATTACAAGACCGGTGAAGTGATTCCGGCCGAACTGATAGACAAGCTCGACAAGAGCGGAAAATACGGACAGGGATTTGCTTCGGTAGAGCGGGTAGCTGCATCGTATGTAGATATGGGCGCACACGTGCTTACTGCTGTTCCCGATGATCTTGACGTGATAAAATTCGAATCAGACCTGTTGAACAAACGTGGCCTTATCAAGCAGATACATCCCCGTTATCACATCACTTACTTTGCTCATACCATGGGTGGCGGATATACTGCCGGATACTATGGCTACATGTGGGCCGAAGTGCTTGATGCCGATGCTTATCAGGCATTCAAGGAAAGCGGTGACATCTTCAATCAGGAACTGGCTGGCAAGTTCCGTCAGTACATCCTTACTCCGGGTGGAATAGACGATGCCATGGACATGTACAAGAACTTCCGCGGCAAAGAACCCGCTACTGATGCTCTTCTGCACAACAGAGGACTGAAATAGTCTGACCGTTCCGGAGAAATCCGGAATAAATCATAGTCCGCTCTGCGGAATCCGGGAGTTGAAGGCCGACAGCCGTAGCCTGTAAGACAGGCTTCCTTTATGCAGACTGTCGGGCCTTTGACTCCTTTTTATTTCCTCCTGCATGCTCCTTCTATCTGTTTCTGCATATGTTTTTGTTTGCAATTCAGCCTTATAACCCTGCTGATTATTCATGACTTTCAGTTTTTATGTGTACCTTTGCAGCAATTTACAATGAATAATCAGAAATCAATACGTTATATGAATATTGAGAATAAAATGACAGCAGCGGTTGTTAAGGCCATCAAGGAGCTTTACGGACAAGACGTGACTCCGGCGCAGGTACAGCTGCAAAAGACCAAAAAGGAGTTTGAAGGACACCTTACGCTGGTGGTATTCCCCTTCCTGAAAATATCACGCAAATCGCCCGAACAGACCGGACAGGAGATTGGCGAGTATCTGAAACAGAACGAACCGGCAGTAGCTGCGTTTAATGTGATAAAGGGATTCCTGAACCTCACCATCGCATCAGCATGCTGGATTGAACTTCTTGACGACATCCATGCCGACGAAAACTACGGACTGGTAAAGGCCGACGAGAACTCTCCGCTGGTGATGATTGAGTATTCTTCACCCAATACCAACAAGCCCCTTCACCTGGGACACGTGCGCAACAATCTGTTGGGTAACGCGCTCGCAAATATCATTGCTGCCAATGGCAACAAGGTGGTGAAGACCAACATCGTAAACGACCGCGGTATTCACATCTGCAAGTCAATGCTGGCATGGAAGAAGTACGGAAACGGCGAGACTCCCGAGTCTTCAGGCAAGAAGGGCGACCATCTCGTGGGCGACTATTACGTGGCTTTCGACAAGCATTACAAGGCTGAAGTGGCCGAACTCATGGCAAAGGGCATGACCAAGGAAGAAGCTGAGGCTGCATCGCCTCTGATGCAGGAAGCACGTGAGATGCTCGTGAAATGGGAGGCTGGCGACAAGGAAGTGCGTGCTCTCTGGGAGATGATGAACAACTGGGTGTATGCCGGATTTGACGAGACTTACAAGAAACTGGGCGTAAGCTTCGACAAGATATATTACGAATCACAGACTTACCTCGAAGGAAAAGACAAGGTACAGGAAGGACTCGACAAAGGTTTCTTCTACAAGAAGGAAGACGGTTCCGTATGGGCCGACCTTACTGCCGAAGGACTCGACCACAAGCTTCTGCTCCGCGGTGACGGTACTTCCGTATACATGACACAGGATATCGGTACTGCCAAAATCCGCTTCCAGGATTATCCTATCGACAAGATGATATATGTAGTGGGCAACGAGCAGAACTATCACTTCCAGGTGCTCTCTATCCTTCTCGACAAGCTCGGCTTTGAATGGGGTAAGGGACTGGTTCACTTCTCATACGGCATGGTGGAACTGCCCGAAGGAAAGATGAAGAGCCGTGAAGGTACGGTGGTCGATGCCGACGATTTGATTGAGGAGATGATAAACACTGCCCGCGAGACCTCGAACGAACTGGGCAAGCTCGACGGCGTATCGAAGGAGGAAACCGACAACATCGCACGCATTGTAGGTCTGGGAGCACTGAAATATTTCATCCTCAAGGTGGATGCACGCAAGAACATGACCTTCAACCCGAAAGAGTCTATCGACTTCAACGGCAACACAGGTCCGTTCATCCAGTATACCTATGCCCGCATCCAGTCAATCCTCCGCAAGGCTGCCGAAGCCGGAATCGTTATTCCTGCCCGTCTGCCCGAGAATATCGAACTGAGCGAGAAGGAGGAAGGCCTTATCCAGATGCTGGCCGACTTTGGCGCAGTGGTACGTCAGGCCGGAACCGATTACAGTCCGTCAATCATAGCCAACTACTGCTATGACCTGGTGAAAGAATACAACCAGTTCTATCACGACTTCAGCATCCTGCGTGAAGAGAACAATGATTTGAAGCTCTTCCGTCTGGCATTGTCGCAGAACGTAGGCAAGATTGTCCGTCTGGGCATGGCATTGCTGGGTATTGAAGTGCCTGAGCGTATGTAATGACACAACTTGATAAAGCTAAGAATATCAGAGGGTCTGTCCGTTGCGGAACAGGCCCTCTGCTTTTTTCTTTATATGCGTTTGTTTCTGAATTGGAGCGGAGTCATGCCGGTTTGTTCCCTGAAAAACCGGTTGAAGTGAGAAGACGTGGTAAAACCCAGTTCAAAAGCAATTTCCTTTATCGGTTTGTTGGTGGTATAAAGCAGCTCCTTGGCATTTACAATCAGGAAATGTCTGATAATATCGAGGGCAGTATGGCCTGAGGCCCGCTTGATGGTGGCGCAGAAATGTTGCAGGGTCACGTTGCAGGCCTGTGCGTAAAACTGCACATTGTGCTCTTTATTGTAGTATTTTGTCAGGGTAGTGATGAATTCCTGATAGATTTCCCCTTCTCTGCAGTTATGTTCTTTCGCCACAGGCAGGTAATGGCTGTAAAGATTGATGCATATCTGGATGCACAGGTTGAAAATGGCATTCACCATGTTGTCGTTCTGGTGCATGACCCCATAGGCATCGCTTCTCATCAGCAGTTGGCATCCTTGTTCATAAAGACGGGTGACTCTTGGCGGAATCTTTAGTGACGGCTTATTGGTGATGCGGTAAAAGTATCCCATGGCAGTTCTCATATAGTGGGAATGTATCATGAATTCGCTAGAGAATCCCAGGGTGTACAGCTTGATGTCGTCACTGCAATGCTCTATCTGGATAAAACTGTTCGGTAATAGGGTGACAAGACTTCCTGCTTCAATGGTCTGTTTCGTCATGTTTACTACGGCTTCTATCTTTCCTTGTGTACACAGCACGAAAATACATGCTTTGATTTTGCACGGAAAATATTGATAGTACTGAAGAATTTCGGGAGTGACTTCATTGGTAATAATGAAGCTTACGGGTAAGTCTATTTTGGGAAACTCGCTTGGATTCATTTTATATAATATTAAAAATAGAACATAAAAACAGAAACATAGGACTTTGTCTATTTATAAAATAATTAGAACTTTGCAGCGCTTTTAATGAAAACGCTTTTGAGAGCGGAAAATTAATAATTTAATATTAGAAATCATAAGTATGAAGAAAGATTTATTTAGAAGTATGCTGTTGGTGTTGTTTGCACTGTTTGCGTTTACGGCATGTAGTGATGACGACAACAACAATGAAGGAGGAAAACTTGTTGGAAACTTCGTCGCAGGAGAAGAAGTTGTTTATTCTAATGCAGAAATCAATTTGGGAACACCCGTTGAGAATGCTGCTGACTTGAGTTTGAAATATGAAGGTTCAGTATTGCCGGGAAAAGTCGTTTCATTTGTAACCTCAGACGGTAAAAAGGCCGATATTAAGCTGAATGCCGTATTGCCTCATGAAACTACTACTGCTTTGACTGTAGATCTGACAAAATCAGACAATAGCTATACTTTCTCTGGAAATGCTACATCTGCAGCCGGAACAACCTTTACCTATGAAGGTTCTGCAACCAAAGAAGGTTTGAATATCAGTCTGACAAACATTAAAATCCCTGCAAACTCTGTTACAGAACAAGGTACATGGTATCTGGCACAGTTTGATGGAACAGCTTCCTTTGGTTTCCACCTGTCAATGGCTACGGAAGACGTAATGTCTGGTAATGCTTTTTCTTATCTGGGTACATATATGGTCAGTCAAATCTTCAATTCATTGCTGAAGAGTGTAACTTTCCATGATAATGGAATAATTACCGCAGAATACAATCCTCAGTTGTCAATGTCTATGATGGATGAAACTGCCGAAATTTCTTGGATTCAGTCTCCTGAAATACCTTTGGCTACATACTTTGTTCAGGGTGAAAAGATGTATGTAACTCCCAATATTGAAGCTATAATGGCTATTGCCAATGCTGCTAAAACAAAAGCAGAAGAAAGCACAGAAGGACCTTCAGAAGCAGAAATACAGCAGGCTATCGCTGTATTGATGGCGCAGGCTCAGAAATGGACTACCGAAGGTATTTGTCTGAAGATTCAGGCTCCGGGAAAAACTTTAGCTAACGATATGGAGACTCCGGTTCAGTTGCTGGGTGATATGGAACTGGTATTGGGTTATGATGAGTTGAAGCCTATTTTGGAAGTTCTTCCTACCTTGTCAAGTGTTCTGATCCCGATGTTGCCGGCTGATATTGCTGAAACTTTAGAAGGTATTCTTCCTGTCATTGCCAGCGCTACCGATTTGAATGTAGGTCTTGTGCTGAACAAGGAGCTGACTGTGATAGCTAAATAAAAGCATATTATTTATCGGACAATATGAATGAAGGTAAGGCTGTCTCACAATGAAAAGTGAGACAGCCTTATTTGTATGATTGGAATATGAGAATCCCCCTGTCTTAGCCTTAATCAGCTATGATGTTAAGGTTGTGACAGAGGGATTCTTTTATTTAAAGTCTGTAATCAGTAAGATTGTCAACTCTCAAATCCTGTTTTTTCTTCATTCGCCATAAAGTTCCTGAAGTACGTTGTCAAGGTATGCACCTCTCATGTTAGTCTTGTAGAAACGTCCTTCCTTGTCGAGGATAATGCAGGTAGGAACTCCGGTAAGATTGTACTTTTTCACTGTTTCACCCATGATACCGTCGGTGATACGTGCTTGTGTCCATATCATCTTTTCCTCTTTCATGGCTTTCTGCCACTCTTTTTCCTTTTCGTCGACCGAGATACTGATGATGGCGAAATCCTTGTATTGCTTGTTGACCTTTCTTAAATGGGGAATTTCTCCTCGGCACGGTCCGCACCAGCTGGCCCAGAATTCGAGCATGGTATATTTGCCTTCGGGTATGAGAGAAGAAAGTTTTACCATTTTGCCGTCAGGAGTCTGCACGTCGATGTCGATATACTTCTCACCCATGGCCAGTGGCTTAACGGCATTGACCAGTGTGCTGAGTTCCTGAAGTTGCTGTGTGCCTTGCCATGAGGGAGCCACCATATTATACATGTTGTCGATCTGTTGTACTGTGAAGTCGGTAAATGTTCCCGAAAGAATCATCTTTATCTGATCAAGCGCAACAACAGATGTAGGATTCTGTTTGATAAACTCAAGAATCTTCTCCTGTCTTAATGCAAGTTGTTTCTGTTCTTCCTTTACGATGGCTATTCCGGCCTTGTCGTAATCTACGGTGTTGTTCTTTTCGAACTGCGGCTTGTAGTATTCTTCGCCATAGCGGTTGTTCAGTATGGCGATAGAATCATCATAAGCCTTCAGACTTTGGTTAAGCTGCTGGTAAAGGTCCTCTGTCTTGGAGCCTCTGATAACAGGCTTGGTGTATTTCTTGTCCGGATTCCAGGTAGCTTCGGGAAGTGTGTTTGCGTCACCTTCGATGCTGATGGGTGAGTTTTCCAGATAGAAATTGAGCCAGAGTATCTTTTGTGCGCTTTCCTTTTCCGTCTGGTCACCCAGTTCTATACAAAGATTGTACATTTCCGGATAGTCTACCTTGCCTTTCAGTGTGAAGGCTCCGTTTTCAACAACGGCGCTGTCCAGACGTACATACTCACCGTTCTGATACTTCTGAAGATATGCCATACCGGTTTCGATGTTGTCGCCTGTAAGCATACCGTCGATTGAATACTGCTCTTTCTGTGATTGTTGGCAGGCTGCAAGGAGTGCAGCCATGCCCAGTGTAATAAATTTGTTCATATTGGTTTATTGTTTAGTTTTGGTATGTCGGGTTTTGTTCTAGTTTGTTGTTGCCGCTTATGGCTTGCGCCGGTATAGGCAGAACGAGGTTTCGCATAGACGTGGCATACTTGAGAGAGACGAAGTCCGTCTTGTCGAGTACGCTGTAACGCACCATGTCGTACCACTCTTCGTTGTTCTCGGCAAACAGTTCCATGTATTTGTGGCGGAAGATACTCAGAAGAAGGTCCTTGTCGGCAATGGTGTTTACGTAGTCCTCATCATAACCGGCACGGTCGGTTATGAATTTCAGGGCAGCGCGTGCCTCTTTCGGCTGGTTCCTGCGTGCGTCGGCTTCAGCTTTTATGAGATACATCTCCGCCAGACGCATGAAGTAGATGGTATTGTTGTCGCCGGTTTCTACGCTGTTGCATACATATTTATTTATTTTGATTTGGCCGCCCGAGTTTTCAAAAGTCTGTGCGTAGCGGCTGTCATATCCTTCTCCCGTATCGGGATTGCCGTCGTTGGCCTGTCCGTTCAGCTCGTCGGCTATGCGTGTTACGGTTTCTCCGATACCCCTGCTTATCTGGTCGGTAATGTTGGCATCAACGATTTCGAGCGGATAAGACACATAAGGAGCAAAAAGCAGTTCCTTTGAGCTGAATCCCTGTGCGAAGATGTCAAGGTAATTGTTTTCGAGTGAGATACCCGACTGCTGTGCTTCGTCGATAACCTCCTGTGCCAGCCTTGAAGCTTCGGGATAGTTGTTCATATAAAGCATGACTCTTGCCTTGAGAGCCTTGACTGCAAGCTTGCTGATGCGGTAAGCCTTTCCCTCGTATCCGGGAGCTTTTGCTGCCTGTTCGAGGTCTGCGAGAATCTGTGTGTAGGTATCGTTTACGCTGGAACGGCTTTTCTGGCTTTCGTTCTTGCGCACGGGTTCGTTATACAAGATGATGCCGTATTTCGACTTTACATCCCAGAACTCGCCGAAAGAGCGCAGCAGCATGGTTTCGGCAAAAGCCTTGTGAAAGTATGCCTCGCCCAGTATTTCAGCTTTCCGTTCGGCCGACAGTCCTTGCGGATTGGTGTTGGCAAGTCCGCTTATCAGTGAGTTGGCCTGATTGATGATGAAATACAGCGAAGTGTAGTACTGCTGTACGGTGATGGTTTCAATGCGCACTTCGTTTCGGGCGAAGCTTGCGGAACCGTCAACATCGGAGTCTTTCAGCGTACCGCTCATGAGCAGCATGGCCGTGCGGCTGGCCGAGAACTCACGGGTACGATAGGTTGTATAGATACCGTTGAGCAGGTATTCGGCCGACTGGGCATTGGTTATCACATTCTCGTCGGTAAGAACGTAGTCGGGTTCGATATCGCTTACGGGCCCCAGCAGGTTGCACGATGTGGCGGAGAGGCCCAGTATGGCGGTGAACAATATATTTTTTATCTGCATAATTGTAGAGTTAAAGAGGTTAGAACTGAAGTTTTATTCCGAACGATACCGATTTCGAGAGCGGATACAGGTCATAGTTTGTGCCCATGATGGTAGTTCCGCTTCCGGCCGATTCAGGGTCGAGACCCGGCCAGTCGGTAATGGTAAACAGGTTCGTGGCTACGGCATAGACCGATGCGGAGCCGATGTGCAGCTTCTCGAGCAAGGTTCGGGGAAGCTCATATGTGAGCGTTATGTTTTTCATGCGCAGGTATGAAGTTGAGAACACATAGCGGTCAAGCTGTGCACTGTTGTAGTTATACAGTCCGTCGGCCAGTCGGGCATAGCGTGCGTCGCGTCGTTGCGGAGTCCAGAAATTGTTATACAGTTCGCGGTTGGTACTCTTTCCGGCTGCAGCCATGGCATCCATCATCAGGTTGCTGTACAGAGCCTCGCCTCCGTATGAGAATTGCATCATGGCTGAGAGCGACCAGTTCTTGTACTGGAATGTATTGCTCCATCCGCCGAAGAAGTCGGGTTCCGGATTGGCTATGATAACGCGGTCTTTGGTTGAGTTGAATATGCCGTCGCCGTCGATATCCTTGAGCATGTAGTCGCCCACTCCGGTATTATCCATATAGTTCTTGCCGTATAGTTCCTGTGCTCTTTGGTTCAGGGCATCCACTTCGTCTTGCGACTGGAAAATATGGTCTACTACATATCCCTGCACACATCCCATGGGTTTTCCCACGATGAAAGCATCCTGCATGTACACGTCAATCTGTGCGCTGTTCAGCTTTTCTATGCGGTTGCGGTTCAGTGAGAGGTTAAGCAGGGTACTCCAGTTGAAATCTTTGGTACGCACGATGTCGGCTCCCAGTGAGAACTCTACTCCGCGGTTGGTCATGTCGATGATGTTTGCAGAGTAGTTGGGCATTCCGGCTTCCAGGATGTGCGGTGCGGGAGCCAGTGCTCCGTTCGTATAGCGGTAATACCAGTCAATGCTTCCATAGAGACGGTTATCGAAGAATCCGAAGTCGAGTCCGGCATTGAACTCGGTAGTCTTCTCCCATCCGATGCCCTGATTGGGCAGTGTACCGTTGAGGATGATGCTGCTTTGTCCTCCATAAAGTTTTCCGAAAGTATAGTATTGCTTGTACACGAAGTCGGCCACATTGGTCGAACCCGTCTGTCCCACGCTCAAACGGAGCTTCAGGTTGTTTATGGCATTCTTGTCTCTGATAAACTTCTCTTCGCTGATAATCCATCCGGCCGAGAGGGCAGGGAAGTAACCCCACTGGTTGTCGGGGCCGAATTTCGAAGAGGCATCGGCACGCATGCTCAGTTCGAGCAGGTATTTGGCATCGTAGGTATAGTTTACGCGTCCGTAAACCGAGTTCAACCCGTTGCGCACCAATGTTTCAGTCTTGTCTCTCATGCTTTCGGCCGAACCGATGTTGTTCAGGTTCTTGTCGTCAGGAAATCCTTCGAAACTGAAGCTTCTGTTCTTGTTTTTTGAGCGTTCAGAGCCGTATCCCAGCATGGCACCTATGAGATGCTTGTCAATGTTGAGGCTGTAGTCGAAACGCATGTTGAGTGACATGGTTGAATACTGGCTTTCGAAGGCTATAAGACTTGATACCAGTGGAATATCAATCAGTCTCATATCCGGTATAGACACTTGTGGGGTGAAATAGTCTGAACTGAACGTATAGTTGGTCATGCTGAAATCGGCACGGAATTTCAGTTCTTTCAGGATATCGATTTCTGCAAAGAGGTTTCCCAAAAACTGATTGCTGGTATATTTGGTTTCTCTTTCGAGCAGTGCCACCGGATTCGGTTCGAGATACGCTCCCGGAAATCCCATCATGGATGCTCCGAGATCGATGCGGGTGAAGTCACCGTTCTCGTCATAAACCGGAATGTCGGGACGCACCAGCCAGGCTTTGGTATCACTGCTGGCACTTCCGGTTCCGTCACTGGTGCTGCGGCGCTTTGTTTCGGAGTAGTTCATTACACCTCCCAGCCGGATGCGGTCGTTCAGATCGGTATTTATGGCGATGCGTCCGCCATAGGTTTCCATGTTGTCATTCTTGAACAGACCTTCCTGATTGGTTCCGTTGAACGACAGCGAGTAGTTCGTACGGCTTGAACCTCCGCGTACGGATGCATTGTACTGGTGAGTCAGCGCATTGCGGTTTTTCACCTCGTTTACCCAGTTGGTATTTTCGGTACCGAAGGCGTCTTTTTTCAACCATTTGTATATTACTCTTCCATACTCGTCATAAGTAGTTTCAGCCATAAAGTCAAGAGCCATTGAGTAAGCAAATCCCTGATTCATGGCGATGGCGGTATTCTGCATCAGCTGGTCAGTATATTCCAGAAACTCACCGGTATGCAGTGGTTTGAATTCCTTTACCGGGTTGGCTATGGCAATGGTATATCCCACTTCTACCGAAGGTTTGCTCTCCTTGCGTCCGTCTTTGGTAGTTACGATAATTACACCGTTGGCTCCGCGCGAACCGTAGATGGCTGTTGCCGAAGCATCTTTCAGTACGTCGATGCTTTCAATATCGTTGGGCGACAGGTTGAGCAGCGGATTCAGGTTTCCTGCTTCCACAAAGAGGGGCACACCGTCTATTACATAAAGCGGTGCGTTGTTGTTGGTTCCCGTCTGCATGTTGGGGTAGGGCGAAGTTATACCACGCACGCTGATGGTGATGCTGGAGCCCGGTTCACCACTGTTTTGTGTGGCAAGCACTCCTTTCAGCATACCTCCTCCGATAAGGTCCTGTACGTTGGTCGATACGGGGGCCATGCGTTCGATGTCTTCTTTCTTGATGGATGAGATAGAGCTGGTAAGGCTCTTTCTGTTCTTGCTTCCATAACCGATTACCACGACGTCGTCAAGCGCCACGTTGTCATCACGCAGAATAATGTTCAGTTCACTCTCTCCTTTGTAGTGTATAGTTTGAGTTTGCATGCCAACGAATGAAAATACAAGCTCATTTCCAACATTGGCTTCTATGTTATATTCACCGTCGAAATTGGAAATAGTTCCTTTCTTGGTGCCCTTGATAGATACAGATACTCCCGGAAGCGGTTCTCCGCGACTGTCTGTAATAATACCCTTTACTACTCTCTCCTGTTGCTGGTAGTAAATTTCTCTCTTTACTGTAACCTTCTCATTTATGGGGCACAGAACGAAACGTATATTGAGGGTTGGGAGGAAAAGACATAAAACCTATTGATATACAAAAGGTTGTGCAAAATGTGAGTGGATGGCTCTGCAAAACGAAACGTTTACGTGGGTTTAATTTGCAGCTACATTTA
>OBKR01000432.1_pt1 | contig 46650 bp, 26 predicted proteins | sample 1518991 | NCBI WGS metagenome assembly OBKR01 (sample SAMEA2452117, study PRJEB22498) | human gut metagenome | biome: human feces; feature: human gut; material: feces | place: Australia | collected 2012
TTTTGTCGCTTTGCAAGCAAAATCCCACTAAACCCTATAGGTTGCGGATTTGAGGTTTATAAAACGTTGTCATGGAATTAAACCCTAATTCTACCGACAATGCTTTGAGAGGTTGTGTATTCTGTGGGTCGGACAATATTCGGACGGCTTCGTATATGCGGTATTCATTAATGTACTGGGTAAAATTCTTATTAGTTTGTTCGTTGATAACCTGTGAAAGGTATGTACGATTTGTTCCGAGCATGTCGGCAGTCTTTTCTTTCGTTAATAGAGGGTCTCGATATATTTGTTCGTCGGTCATCAGGCTTTCCAGGCGTTTGAATAAATTACAGCTTTTTTCGTTACTGAGTGAGGAGCCTACATATTTATTATTATGCCCATCTTCTGTATTTTCAGCTTGCGTGGAGGTTTGAGATTCTTCATCCTTTAGCTTGGTATATTCTTCTTTTGTTTTTTTCAGTTGATTCTTTAATGATTCTTCTCTTCTGATGGCCTCTTGATTCTGCAGAACGATGGATTTATAGAGTTTGTTCTTCTTATAATATAGGCAGGTTGATATAATGATAAATAGTATGAATATGAACAGAAGGGAACTCATCCAATAGATGGCGGTCTTTTGTTTTTCTTTTTCCCATGTGATGGACTTTACCTGGTCTTCAAGTCTTAAGGTTTCATACTGAATGCGCAGGCGGCTGATTAAAGCCTCCTTTTCGGAATTATATATACTGTCATTATAATAATGGTATTTTTTGAAATATTTCAGGGCTGTATTGTAGTCTCCTGCTTCTTGATAGCATTCAGAGAAGGTATAATATATGTGTTCTTTTTGTAAGCTGATATTTTCCTTGTTCAAGTATTCTAAACCTTTTTCAAGCCATTTTTCCGCTTTTCTGAAATCTTTTCTTTGTATTTCAAGGTTAGCCAAATATATGAATGATTCGGCATTAAAGTCTGAATTGTTTTCCGTATATTTTTCCAAAGCTTTCTTCAGATACTCTTCAGCTTTGGAATATTGTTTTAAGGCTGTGAATATGGAGCCATATAAATTATATATGTTTACTTCATTGTGGAATTTATTCCGCTGGTTGATGAAGTCTGCTTCCTGAATATATGCAAGTGCGTCTTTATATTCTTTTTTTAGATTCAGCATGGCTGCATTGCATAATGAACCTATGTACATGAGAAAAACATCATTTCTCTTATGTCCCAGCTCATAACATTGTTGGGCATATTTATAGCCGGTAGTGTCATTTTTAAGATAATATAATGTGGAAATATTGGCAAGTAGAAGTGACGTTAGGCGTTCGTAAGATAATTTGTTTGCTATTTCGAGTCCTTTAAAGAAATAGGAAAGAGCATGATAGTGGTCGTTTTCAACGTTAAGTGCATACAATCCCAATCCGTTATATACAGAACATAAAGCAGTATCTTTCTCTAGGAGAATAGCTTTTTGTTCTGCTTTCATTAAATAATTGTATGCATCATTGTGTTTGCGAAGCATTAGATTAGCTTGTCCCAAGATTATTTGTGAGAAGATATAGTCTTCTTCATTGTCGGTCTTGTCTTTTGTCAGTCTTTCAAGATATTTTCCATATTGATATGCCGATTGATAGTCGGCTTTATTTAGATATAGAAAACATATTTCTCTTAGTGCCTGCAAGTCTTTGGGGTTTTCTTTCAAAATATTTTCTATTTTATTTATATCTTCTATTATGGAGCCTTGTCCTTTAACTTCCAAGGCTAAGGATAAGCAGCATAAAAACAGAATAGTATAATATGTAAATAGATGTTTCATTGAAATATTATTTTGGGCCTAAATTTACAAAATTAAATCTTGGGAAACAGTTCTGTGGAACTCTTTTTAGAAAGCAGGCGGACAATTTTTATATTATGGATAATATTTAGGAAAAGTACGATATGATTTTTTCTTTTATAACTGGTGACTGTTTCTGGTTATAACTTATGATTTGAAAAATAATAGCCTGTATTTTTAATTTTATAATATATGAAATAATGGGATACAAATAAGCTTTGAATTATTTGTATCCCATTATTTTTTAATAGAGGTCTACTCATTTGTTTTTGTTCTGATGTTGTTTCTTATTTTCTTTTTATGAGGCTGAAAGGTGTTTTGTGAATTCCTCCGGAGGGTAGTCCGTCAATTATTTGTATGGCATATCTGATACCTTCTACAGCCATTTGTGAACCGTATGCATCGATGGTTGCCAATAGCCATCCTTCTGAAAGATAAGGTTGCATTGCGGTGTCGTTATCAAATCCAACAACGGGAATGATCCCTGGCTTGACACCTTGTGATTTTAAGGCATTGATTACTCCCAAGGCCATAGCGTCATTGCAGCAGAAAACTCCTTTTACGTCAGGGTGTTTTTTATAGAGTGTTGCAAAAATTTCTTCTGCAGTGTCGGTTTCCCAGTTGGCCGGAACACTTTCAGCCAGATATAGACCTGCTTCCGATATGGCTGATTCGAATCCTGCTTTACGTTGCTGAGCATTTTCTGCTACAGGCAATCCTTCAATAAGGAAAACTTTATCACCTTTATCAAGCAGTTTGCTCAATTCTTTGCCGACAGTCTGTGACGCAGTAAAATTATCCGGACCGACATAGGTCAGATCGATACCTTCAGACTGTAGCATTTGTTCATCAAGGCGTATGTCAATATTGACAACGGTAATACCTTTTTTGATTGCTTTTACAACCGGAGGAACCAACGCTTTTGAATCGATTGGAACGACAACAATTGCATCGACATTTTGCTCAACAAGTCGGTTAACAATCGTGATTTGCTGTTCTATTTCCGTTTGTGAATTCGTTCCTGTGGAGAGAAGTTTAAATCTGTTTTGTTGAGCTGCATAAGTTTCAGCTCCTTGTTGCATGTCTTTGAAGAAGTCTGCTTGAAGCGACTTCATGACCAGGCCTACGGTAAGTTTTTGTTCTGTTTTCATAGTTCTTGAAATATGATAATAATGATACAGGCTGTATTTTAGGTAGCCTGTATCATTATTCAGATATTGCTTTTTATGAGTTTGACATTGTTATTATAAACAAGCCGACAATAAATAGCAGGAACATGGCAAAGAGTAAAGGATTCGTTCCTTTAGGAGCGTCTTTAAACTCTTTCCATACAAATACTCCCCAAATCATGGCTACTACCAGTGAAGCATTGCTTAGTGCATATGAAATGGCCGGATTGGTTGCTCCTGTGCCCATAAAGCTTATGAGCATTCCGCCCATCCATATTAACCCTCCCAATACTCCAATCAGGTGAGTGCGTGTGTTTCCGGAGAAGTAGTCTTTCATAGTCACTTTTTTACCATTGACAGGGTGGCTCATGGCAAAAGTGTTGAAGATAGGCGTACTGATGAGTATGCCTACAGCAAAGAAAAAGACTCCGGTATACGGGGTCAGCGTACCGGTTCCTCCAGTAACATATTGAGGATCGAGTGATTTAACTACCAGACCATAAAAGAACATGAATGCTATACCCGAAACTATGGCCAATAAAATTCCTTTTATCGGTGTCTCGGATTTACTTGATGACAATTTACCATACGCTTTACTACAGATCAGTATTGCAACGATAATAATTGCTACACCAATCCATAATAAAATTTGATTTCCTGGATATACTTGTCCGGCTAGGGCAATCAGTATATAATTGAATATAATTCCCCCTATCCATCCCAAGCCTCCTCCGATAGGGAATCCTACCGACATTCCGGCTGTGGCAATAGCTCCGGCAGGAATACGTTGCCGAAGTTCCATACAATACCTCCCAATAAGGCATACTTCAGGCTGTTCCAATCCAGCATAGCAAGGTCTTCGAAGAAAGTCCTTCCTTCGTTACCTAAGCTTCCTAATGTAAGTGCTCCAAGTAGAGCGGTTAAAAACAGACCAATGGTCAGGTCCCAGTAGAATAATTCAAAACTCCAGTCCTTTGTTGCAACTAACTTTTGTGTATTTGCCCATGAACCCCAGCAAATACAGCATATGATACAACAAAGGAGTGCCAATAAATAGTGATTGACGAGAATCACTATTTATGCAGGTACAAATCCCACCCCAGATAGTTTTCAATAGCTTCTTGAAGGATATCTACAACATCAGTGCGAACCATAGCTACGTGATGTTCGAAACCGTTCTTACAGATGAATTTCATCAGTGTTTGAAGGTTGTCTACTTTGGTTACAGCGATACATCCGTCCATTCCATATGGATCGTTTGTCATTTCGCCCTTACCCAAGTAACTCTTGATACAGCCAAAAGTGTCGTCTGTTGAGATACGGAAGAATGTGAATTCTCCTTCTGTACACTTACCGTATACAGCTCCAAATGTATTTACTTTTCCTAGAGTTCTTCCTAATACGCCTAATGGGCCAAGTTTAAGTTCATTGTTTACAAAGCTCTTCGGGAAGTTTCCACAGTGTGTACATACACATTTGTTGCGGTCTTCCGCAAAGTTGTTATTCCAGTCGAGCAGTGCAGCCGGACGTCCTGAAGCCAAGCGGAGGGCATACATTGATACTGCACCGGCAATATCAGTTTCGCATGCGCATGGAATAAGTTTTTCGCCTAACATACTCATTGTAACACAGGCTGCACAGCCATAATTCTGTTCCAATGAATCCCAGCATTGGATAGCAGCAGCATCAACTTCATTTGCCTGTATCCATTCTTCAACGGCAACTCCGAATTTAGCTTGTAATGCAAGCTTTTCCTGATATGCTTCTGGAACTTTTGCATAATGGCTGATTTCTTCCATCTTAGCCTTTAATACAGCTGCGTTGTTGTCAATGCGTTGTGCGTTGTAAAGAATTTCACTTAAATCAACAGGAACGACAGTTATGCCACTGGCTTGCAGTAATTTTTCACTGGCACGGCAGGTGTTGAATCCGAGTGGGCGAGTTCCTATCTGACCGATTCTTGCATGAGTCATCTTGCGTACTACCCGGCAAATTGCAGCGAACTTATTAATGTCTTTCATTAATAATTCACTGTGTATAGAATATGTATGTAATGTAGTATCAGTGAAAGGAATGCCATATTGATACAAGTTGTTGCAAACAGAGATTTTTCCGCAGAATGCGTCACGGCGACTGTCAAGGTCTACCTTGTCATTCTGGTCGTCACATGCTTGTACCAATACCGGTACGTTTAATTCTGCACGACTGATGGCATTAATTATACCGATTTCAAAACCAAAGTTTGGCAGTGAAACGATAATTCCATCAATGTCTTCACGGTTTGCACGGAATAGAGCTGCACATTTCTTTCCATCTTCAAGTGTTTCCATTGAGCCTCCGGTAGGAGTGTCACATTCGTCAAGGATAACATATCCATAGCCGGCCTTGTCCAGTTCTTCCAATAATGTTTTGCGAACATCAATTGCCAACTCTGAATTGAAATAAGCACGGGTTCCGATAATTAACCCAAATGTCTCTTTTCCTGGTTTTGCTTGTTTTTTCATAAGGCAAAATTTTAATGATAAGTTAATTAATTAGTTAGTTTTATTTACTGTCTGGACTGCTTCTGTCCATCCTCTATATAGTTTATTTCTCTTTTCTTCTGTCATATCGGGAAGGATACGATTGTCGGTAGTGCGTAAAGCTGCAACCTCATTCATATCTTTCCATACTTCACGCGCCAGTCCGTTCATTATGACAGCTCCCATTGCGGATGCTTCTTCTATGTCAGAACGGTTGATACATGCATTAAGCATGTCAGCCTGGAAATGCATGAGCAGATTGTTCTTGGTTGGTCCTCCATCTACTCGCAGTTCTTTTAGAGCTATTCCTGCATGATTGGTCATTAAATCAATCAGGTCCTTGATTTGATATGCGATAGCTTCAAGAGCAGCGCGGCAAATGTGTCCTCTTTCTGTGCCCAAGGTCATTCCGCATATCATGGCTTTGGCTTGTGAGTTCCACCAGGGAGCGCCTAAGCCGGCAAATGCAGGAACCAGATATACTCCTCCGTTATCCGGAACACTCAAAGCATATTCTTCAATAACAGAAGGGCTGCTTATTAATTGAAGTTTTTCGGTCATCCATTTTATTGTGGCACCGGTGCAATGTATGTTGCCTTCAAAAGCATAGAATACCTTATCTTGAGCAGCGAATCCGACTGAAGTGACCAATCCTTGAGGAGCTTTTACAGCCTTCTCTCCGATGTTTACCATGACGGAAGAACCGGTACCATAGGTTGCCTTGCCCATTCCTGCCTCAAAACACATCTGTCCTACCAATGCTCCATGAGAGTCTCCCAAGACTCCGGCTATGGTGATTGGAGTATCAAAAAGTCCTTCAACGGTTGTTTCTCCAAAAATAGAGTCACATGGTTGAGGCTTGGCCATCATGCTGCGTGGAATAGTAAATAAATTGAGTAAATCGTCGTCCCAATCCAATGTGTGAATATTGAATAGCAGTGTACGTGATGCATTGGTATAGTCTGTTGCATGCACTTTCCCTCCGGTTAGTTTCCATATAAGCCAAGAGTCTATGGTACCCATCAAAAGTTCGTTCTTGTTGGCGCTCTCACGGGCTCCGCCTACGTTGTCCAAAATCCATTTGGCACCGCTGGCTGCAAAATAAGGGTCTATTAGCAATCCGCTTTTTTCTTGTATAAGTTCAGTATATCCACGTTGCTTAAGATCGTTACAAATATCTGTACCGCGTTGGCATTGCCATACTACAGCATTGTAAACAGGCTTTCCGGTTATTTTGTTCCATACGACAACGGTTTCACGTTGATTGGTGATGGCTAAGGAATAAGATGCATCCTGTTTTTTGTTCTCGGCCATCAGTAATCGTATTGCCTCTATGGTGTTGGCATATATTTCTTCCGGATCATGTTCTACCCATCCGGGTTTGGGATAATATTGTTTGTGTGCAACGTTTTTTCGACTGATCAGTTGACATTGTTCGTCAAACAATACAGCTTTGGTTGCAGACGTACTTTGATCAATTGCTATTATATATTTCATGCTTTTCAGTAGAATTAGGGCTGATGTATACTGTTTAATTATAGATATGGAGAACACTCCATATCTATAATGTGAATTTATTTTATGAATTCTTTAGCTGTTTGGTAAATGCCTTCAGCATCAAGCTTGTAATAATGGAAAATTTCAAGAGGTTTTCCATGAATGGCATTTTCATCAGGTATACCTAATATGCGCATAGGAACAGGGCATGATTGACATACTGTTTCTGCTACGATAGCTCCTAATCCTCCATACATGCTATGCTCTTCTACAGTAATGATACGTCCGGTTTCTTTTGCTGCTTTTAATATAGCTTCAGTATCAGCCGGTTTTAATGTGTGCATGTCAATAACACGTGTGCTGATACCTTCTGAGGCCAGGCGCTTTCCTGCTTCCAATGCATGATAAACAGTTTCGCCGGTACCGATTATGGTGAGGTCTTTTCCGTCTTGTAACTGTATAGACTTACCAATCTGGTAATCGAAGTTATCATCTTCATATACATCTGGAACCGCGTTACGGCCTACACGTACATATACGGGATATGGATAGTCAACCAGTTGTTCTACCAGTTTCCGGGTTTGGCGTGCGTCACTGGGTAATACGATTTGCATTCCCGGGAAAGTACGTAATGCAGCAATATCATGAAGACTGTGATGTGTTGCTCCTAGAGCACCATAAGCAACTCCACCACTGACTCCCAATATCTTTACGGGCTGATTGGAATATGCGATGTCTACTTTAACCTGTTCCAGACTTCTGGCAACATAGAAACAAGCAGGTCCGCATACGAATACTTTTTTACCGCATGAAGCTAAACCTGCAGAAATACCAACAGCGTCTTGTTCTGCAATTCCGCATTCTACGAATTGTTCTGGCAATTCTTTTGCGAAATCTGTTAATGTAACAGAACCTCTTGCGTCTGTTGTAACTGCAACTATATTTTTATCTTTCTTTCCAAGTTCTACTAATGCATCTGTAAAGCTTTTACGACAAGCAACACTTTTTATTTCCATATCAACACATCTTTTTAAGTTCTTCAATTCGATTTTCAATCTCGGTTATGGCTTGAGTATATTCTTCGCTTGAAGGTACTCCGTGATGCCATTTAAGGATATTTTCCATCAAAGAAACGTGGAATCCTTTAGTCGTTCTTAATATAACAAGGTGTGGCTTTCCGTTGTTATAGTCAATATTCTCAAGAGTGTTGACAATTTCTTCTATGCTGTTGCCATTGATATCATGAACATCCCATCCGAAAGCTTCCCAACGGTCACGTATTGGTTCTATTTTCATTACGTTCTCGGTGGTGTCGCTGATTTGAAGCCCGTTACGGTCTATCAGTGCAACCAGATTATCCAAATTATAATTGCTTCCGGCCATGGCTGCTTCGTATATGGAGCCTTCGCCTTGTTCACCATCTCCCATCAGAACATAAGTGCGATAAGATTTTTTATCCATTTTTGCTGCTATGGCACATCCTACACCGATAGAAAGACCGTGACCGAGAGCTCCACTGTTGAATTCTATACCAGGAACTTCAATGGTCGGATGGCCTGCAAGTACTGATAGATATTCTCCGTATGTATCTACTAATTCTTTAGATATGAATCCTTTTGCTTCCAATACGGAATAGAGCGCTTCAACACAATGTCCTTTACTCATGATGAAACGATCTCTGTTTTCCATTTTTGGATTTTGAGGATCTATATTCATGATGCGAAAATACAATGCTGTCAATGCATTCAATGAAGACAAGTCTCCACCGATATGTCCAGCTTTTGCTTTATACACTACCTCTACAAGGCGTTTTCTGATTTGTTCGCATTTCAAAGTTAACTCTGGAATGCTCATAAGGTTATCCATAGTACTAATAAATTAATTAAATAAATGAATAAGTGTTATATTGATAGTTAGTTTATTTGAAACAAAATTACAGCTAATTTGTATAGTTGCAAAGAAAAACTCTTTTTTGTTTAAATAAAGTTTGTTAATGATGGAGGATTAAGTGTCTGTATGACTTAAAAGCTGATTGTTGAAAAGACCTTGTCTTAAAATCCTTCTTGAATTAAAATATCGGGGCGGAATCCTGTTTTTTGTGCACAGGGCGGTGCAGCGTTGTGCATACAGGGATGCAGTGTTGTGCACCGCCGTGTGCACAACACTGCATCGCGGCGTGCACAAACTTTGTAGCCAAAGAATGATTTTTTAGCAAGGCATGTCCCGACAATTGTCCGGCAACAACCGATGAAAAAACAGCTGTGAAATTAAAGAGAATGTCCGTCTTTTTTTATTGATACCCTGTATTTTCATTCTTATGCTGTCTGTTTCCTGATTCGTTCTTTTTTAATTTCTATATTTGCATGCCGAAAGGTAACAGATGCGGGATTTTGTTCCGGAATGACTGACAGACAAAATCCTTGTTAGGTAGAAATAAATTCATATAGCAGATTATGTTGAAAACAATATTGTTTATAGGTTTGGGAAGTTTTACCGGAGGAGTGCTTCGCTTTCTGATGTCACGCTGGTTGCAACATTGGGTATTGGGCGCCTTTCCTTTAGGAACTTTCGTTGTAAATGTATTGGGATGCCTGGCTATCGGTTTGTTTTACGGATTGTTTGAACAGGGCAATTTGATGAACCCCAATCTGAAGATGTTTCTTACAGTTGGCCTCTGTGGCGGATTTACTACTTTTTCAACCTTTATGAATGAGAATTTTTTGCTGGCCAAAGATGAGAATTTTTTCTACATGGCCTTGTATGTTATGCTCAGTCTGTTGGTTGGCTTTTTTATGTTATATGTTGGGCATATGATTACTAAATTGATATGAGATGAAGATATTACGATTTTATACAAGCAATACCGATAAAATTAAGCACACTTCGGCCTATGAAGCTATCGCTTTTGCAGCAAAGCGTTATGGACTGGCCGGAGCTACTGTGTATAAGGGAATTATGGGGTATGGAGCCAGCAGTGAGCTCTCATCCGTCAAGTTTTGGGAATTGAATGAAAAAATACCGGTAATTGTTGAGATTGTTGATGAAGATGACAAGATAAGCAGTTTCCTGGAGAAGATTGTACCGGTATTGGAAAAGATGCCCAAAGGATGTTTGATTACCTGCCAGAGTACAGAAGTTGTGTTGTTAAAAACCGGTACATCACGATAAGTATTTTCTCAAAAGAGAAACAGATGAAATTTATGTACTTTAAATTCGTTTCTGCATAATCTGTGCAGAGACTTAAATTATATATACTTGTTGCATGAAAATGTTGAAAACCTTAAAAACTTTTCTTTTGGAACGCTAAAATCTATTTATTTTATTATATATTTGTGCGTTAATCTGAGAAACCAATACGAAAATACTATGATAAAAAGAATCTTTTCAGCTTTTGCTGTGGCTACATGCCTTGCCGGAGCTGCCTATGCGCAGTCGGGTGGACTTACCGATATGGCAAACAGTAAATATTCCAAAATGACCAATACACCATTGGGCGCAGTCAGATGGACTGGCGGATTTTGGGGAGAGCGTTTTGATGTATACAGCAACACTTCACTGCAAAGCATGTGGAATACATGGAGTAATCCGGATATATCGCATGGATTCCGTAATTTTGAAATTGCGGCCGGAACTTGTGAAGGTGAACACTGGGGACCTCCGTTCCATGACGGTGACATGTATAAATGGCTGGAAGCCGTAGCTGCCGTTTATGCCGTAAATAAAGACCCGAAGCTGGATGCTTTGATGGACAAGTTTATTGAGCAGGTAGTGAAGGCACAGCGTGCCGACGGATATATTCATACTCCGGTAATCATTGACGAAAGAAACAGAGGAGTAGATTCTCACAGTGAACACCGTGACCAGACCGTTATCGGTACAAAGGTTGGAGCGGAAAATGAAAAGGGAGCTTTTGCCAACCGGTTGAATTTCGAAACTTATAATCTGGGACATCTTATGATGGCGGGTATCGTGCATTATCGTGCTACGGGAAAACGTACATTGTTCGATGCGGCAATCAAGGCCACCGATTTCCTTTGTCATTTTTATGAGACTGCTTCCGCAGAGCTGGCACGCAATGCCATCTGTCCGTCACATTATATGGGAGTGGTTGAGATGTATCGTGCTACCGGAAATCCACGCTATCTTGAATTGTCGAAGAATCTGATAAACATACGCGGAATGGTTGAGAACGGTACGGATGACAATCAAGACCGTATTCCTTTCCGTGAACAGTACAATGCGATGGGGCATGCCGTACGTGCCAATTACCTGTATGCCGGTGTTGCCGATGTATATGCTGAGACCGGTGAAGAACAACTGATGAAGAATCTGACCAGTATCTGGAACGACATAGTAAACCGTAAAATGTATGTGACCGGTGCATGTGGAGCTTTGTATGACGGAACTTCACCCGACGGAACATGCTATGAACCGGACAGCATTCAGAAAGTGCACCAGAGCTACGGACGTGCTTATCAGTTGCCCAACAGCACCGCACACAATGAAACATGTGCCAATATTGGTAACATGCTTTTCAACTGGCGTATGCTTGAGACTACGGGCGATGCCAAATATGCCGATATCGTTGAAACCGCATTGTATAACAGTGTGCTCAGCGGTGTGAGCCTTGACGGAAAACGCTATTTCTATACCAATCCGTTGCGTATGAGCGATGATTTTCCGTATACCCTGCGCTGGCCGAAAGAACGTCAGGAATATATAAGTTGTTTCTGCTGTCCTCCCAACACCTTGCGTACTATTTGTGAGGCACAGAATTATGCCTATACGGTAAGCGACAATGCTTTGTGGTGCAATCTGTACGGACAGAGCGAACTGAAGACAACAATGGGAAAGAATAAACTGGAGGTATCTCAGGTAACCGGCTATCCTTATGATGGAAAGGTGGTGCTTACCTTCAACGCGGTTCCCAAGAAAGAAGAAATGGCTCTGAACCTGCGTATCCCTGCATGGTGTGACAATGCTACGGTCAAGGTAAACGGAACTCCGGTCAACCTGGCAACAAAAGCCAATACCTATGCAACAGTAAAACGTGTATGGAAGAAAGGTGATGTGGTAGAGCTTGATATGGAAATGCGTGTGAAACTGCTGGAATCAAATCCGCTGGTTGAAGAAACCCGTAATCAGGTAGTTGTAAAACGCGGTCCGCTGGTATATTGCCTCGAAGGTATTGATGTGGCCGATGGCAAACGTATAGATGATGTCCTGATTCCGGCAGATATTCAGTTTACTACCAAAGATATTACAATAGACGGAAGCAAAATGGTGGCATTGGAAGGTGAAGCGCGTCTGATGGATGAGGCTTCATGGGATAATGTGTTGTATCGTGAAGTTGGTTCTGCTACGAAAAAAGTAAAGATTCAGCTGATTCCGTATTTCGCATGGGGTAACCGTGAGAAATCAGAAATGACCGTATGGATGCCGCTGGCCAAATAACCAAGTGCTTACTTTTTCTATTTTATTCAAAAGTCTATGAGAAGTTTATTATCAATCATAATGTTGTCGGCAAGCATCAGCTTGTCGGCAACTGACATTTGGGTCTCGCCTTCGGGGAGTGACAGTGGCGATGGCTCTAAAAACTCTCCCAAAGCAACATTGAATGCGGCCTTGCGTCAGGCGCGTGAGTTACGCCGGTTGAATGACCCGGGAATAAAGGAAGGAATCACGATACATTTGGAAAAAGGGGTGCATAATGTCTATGAACCTCTTTTTGTGCGTCCGGAAGATAGTGGAACTTCTGCATCTCCCACAGTGATTTTGGGTGAAGATGGCGCTTCAATCAGCGGTGGTGTTCAAATTACCGGATGGAAGAAACAGGGAAAATTGTGGGTAGCCGATGTGCCTTCGTTCAACGGCCGTCCGCTTGATTTCCGCCAGTTGTGGGTTAATGGAAGCAAGGCTGTAAGAGCCCGCGATGTAGAAGACTTCGAAAAGATGTACCGCATACGCAGTGTAGACAATGAAAACCGTATATTGTGGGTTCCGGCAGAAGCGGTCAAAAAGATAATGAAGGCTCCTTATGCCGAAATGGTTCTTCATGAAATGTGGTGTGTTGCCAATCTGAGAATCAAGTCTGTCGAGATACAGGGTGATTCGGCCGGAGTGCGTTTTCACGATCCTGAAAGCCGGATTCAGTTTGAGCATCCGTGGCCGCGTCCGATGGTGACTACCGATGGACATAATTCTGCGTTTTATCTGACCAATGCAAAAGAACTTCTGGACCGCCCGGGAGAATGGTATCACGATATCAATACACGTAAACTGTATTATTACCCTCGCGAAGGTGAAGACATGCGGTCGGCAGAAGCCGTAGTTCCCGCTGTTGAAACATTGGTTTGTGTATTGGGAACCATTGACAATCCGGTGAAGAACGTTCAGTTCAGGAACATCAGCTTCAATTATGCTACCTGGATGCGTCCGTCTCTGATGGGACATGTTCCCTTGCAGGCCGGAATGTATCTGCTCGACGGGTATCGCATAAATCCTAAGATGATACGTAACTACAACAATCATAAGCTGGATAACCAGGGATGGCTCGGACGTCCGGGAGCAGCCGTACAGGTACGCTTTGCTCAGAATATAGATTTTCAGAATTGTAACTTTGAACACTTGGGTTCAACCGGATTGGATTATGTAGAAGGTGCAAAGGGTGGAACGGTAGACGGCTGTCTGTTCCGGGATATTGCCGGAAACGGAGTCGTAGTGGGAAGCTTCTCGCCCGAAGCACACGAAACACATCAGCCGTATGACCCGTATGACAACCGCGAACTGTGTACCCATCAGACCATTCGCAACTCATTGTTTACCGATGTAACCAATGAAGATTGGGGATGCGTGGCTATCTGTGCCGGTTATGTTGCCGATATAACGATTGAACATAATGAGATAAATGAAGTCTCTTATACGGGTATCAGTCTGGGATGGGGATGGACACAGAGTGTAAACTGCATGCGTAACAATGTGGTACGTGCAAACCTGATACATCATTATGCCAAACATATGTATGATACTGCCGGTATTTATACATTGGGAGCACAGCCTAAGAGTTATGTGATGGAGAATGTGGTACACAGTATCTATAAACCGGGCTACGCACATGACCCCAATCACTGGTTCTATCTTTATACTGACGAAGGTTCTTCTTTCATTACGGTAAAAGACAACTGGACGGAAGGAGAAAAATTCCTGAAAAATGCCAACGGACCGGGAAATGTATGGGAAAACAACGGACCGATGGTAAATGACAGTATTAAGGCAAAAGCTGGAATAATAAATAAGAAGAGAATAAAATAAGGTATTATAAGTTTAATAGTATGGAAAACCAAAAAGGAAGTTTGAAAAGCACAATAGCCGTATCCCTTACAAACTATCTGGATGCGGGTGCGATTGTTGCCGGAGCCAGCGGATTGACTCTGTGGCAAAATTATCTCGGATTGACAGAAGGAGATTTGGGTTGGCTTAACGCAATCAGTGCAAACTGTCTTGGAGCTGCTATCGGAGCCATTGTAGGCGGATTCCTGGCCGACAAGTATGGCCGTAAGGCTATTTATACATATAATATGCTGGTATATATGTTGGGAGTGGCAATCATTATGGTTGCCGTAAACTTTCCGATGTTGCTGGCAGGATTTTTAATAACCGGTATTTCTGTGGGTGTGGGTGTGCCTGCATCGTGGACTTATATTTCAGAAAATTCGGAAGTGGGCAACCGCGGACGTAATATTGGCATTTCACAGATGGCGTGGGGAGTAGGCCCTACTATCATTCTGATTCTTGGCATGTTGCTGGCTCCTCCTACCGGCGACGGAACCAGAGGCGTTTTATTTGAGTGGGTAAGATGGTGCGCCGAGACAATCACTGGTGGAACTGTTGAGGGGGGTGCTCTGAATGTGTTCAGTAGCCGCATTGTTTTTGCTTCATTGTTTATCGTGGCACTCATCGCCTGGATGTTGCAGCGCCGTCTGAACGAATCGGAAGAGTGGAAAGCTGCCAAATCTGCTGAGAACAAAGAGGAAAAGGCTGGTACATTCTCGTCTTTTGGTACCTTGCTGACCAATAAGGTAAATGTACGTACCATGATATTCCTGGCAGGAATCTATCTTACATGGAATCTTGTAAGCTCTGTTATGGGATTCTTCCAGCAGCATATTTACGAAACTGCCGGAGGTCTTTCGAATGTCCATGCCAACATGTTGTCGGCTGCACAGTGGATTATTATCATATTCGCTACTTTGGTATTTTCTATGATTGTCGACAAGGTAAATCAGCGCTGGCTTTACTGCTTCGGTGTGGGTATGGGCGTCATTGCATGGCTCATTATTGTAACAATCGGTATTCGCAGCATTTCAGGACTGTTGTTCTTTACACTCCTGTGGGCTATTCAGGCAGGAGTTTCCGTACAGGCTTTTTATGCTTTGTGGGCGTCAGAGTTGTTCCCGGCAAAGTATAGGGCTGCAGCTCAGGGTATCATGTTCTTTGTCGTAAGAGGCGTGTCGGCCGTATGGGGACTTTGCTTCGTATACATTTACGGAGAAAACGGCGAAGGATTCTATCGTGCAGCCTATATCATGATAGCTCTTCTGCTGGTATCGCTTGTAGTAGGAACTATATGGACTCCGCAAACTCGTGGAAAATCGTTGGAACAAATAACTAAGGAAAGATATGGAGATGACAAATAAGGCTACGTGGATTTGGTATCCTGGCGATTATGAAATCTGGTTGGGTAATCAGATGAATAACCGCCGTACGGAAAGAGGGGCTTTTTTCCCTCCTTTCTGGAAAATGGACAGTCATTATGTAACAGTAGAATTCAGTAAGAAACTTGACCTGGCTGAGCCGGAAGAGATATTTATAGCAGCAGAAGGAAAGTATAATGTAAAGCTTGACGGCAAGCTGCAGTTCGGTATGCCGGAACGTTTTCAGCTTCCTGCGGGAAAACACAGCCTGAATATCAAGATATGGAATCAGGCTACTCCTCCTTGTCTGTATATAAAAGGTAAGACAGTCAATACGGATGACTCATGGAAGGTTACCTATGAAGATAAGGAATGGATTGACGAAAGCGGAAAGGCCAGCGATACGTCGGCTACTGTCTATATGGATGCTGCCTGCTGGAATTTCAATGATCCGTCACAACGTCCGTCCTTGTTCAGACTGAACAGGGTTGCCCAGCAGTCTGTCGGACAGAAAGAGGAAAAAGATGGCATGCTGTATGATTTTGGCAAGGAGACTTTCGGGTATGTAGTATTGGAGAATCTTTCCGGTTGTGGCCGTGTGAATATATATTATGGTGAGAGTCCCGAAGAGGCTACCGATATGGAATATTGTGAAACGTTAGACCATCTGCAGGTTGAAGGCAGTCTGGTAACCGATTTGTCCGTCAATGAAACGTCGCAGATTACTGGTAACTATACGTTGGGCAACAGCAAGGCTTTCCGTTATGTATATGTAACAAAGGATGCCGGCGTACAGCTTGGTGATGTAAGCATGCAGTATGAGTTCCTTCCGGTAGATTACAGAGGAAGTTTCAAATGCAATGATGAGGAACTGAACAGAATCTGGAATATCGGTGCCTATACCATGCATCTGACTACAAGAGAATTCTTTATAGACGGAATAAAACGTGACCGTTGGGTATGGAGTGGAGATGCCATTCAGAGTTATCTGATGAATTATTATCTCTTTTTCAATAGCGAATGCGTGAAACGTACCATCTGGCTGCTTCGTGGAAAAGATCCGGTGACCAGTCATTCAAATACCATTATGGACTATACGTTCTTCTGGTTTATGAGTATTTATGACTATTATATGTATACGGGCGACAAGCATTTTGTTTCTCAGGTTTATCCCCGTATGCAGACAATGATGGACTATGTGCTGGGAAGAACCAATGCCAATGGTATGGTTGAGGGACTGACCGGTGATTGGGTATTCGTTGATTGGGCCGACGGTTATCTGGATAAGCATGGCGAATTGTCTTTCGAGCAGGTGCTGTTCTGTAAGAGTCTTGAGACCATGGCGCTTTGTGCCGGACTGGCCGGAAATGCCGATGACGTAAAGAAGTACGAGACACTGGCCTCCAACTTGCGTGCTCGCCTGATGCCTGCTTTCTGGAATGCGGCCAAGAAAGCGTTGGTACACAACCGCGTTGACGGAAAGCAAAGTGAAAATGTTACCCGTTATGCCAATATGTTTGCCGTATTCTTCGGCTATCTGTCCGATGAGCAGAAGGAAGAAATCAAACATTCGGTTTTGTTGAATGATGAGGTGTTGAAGATAACAACACCGTATATGCGTTTCTATGAACTGGAAGCACTCTGTGTGATGGGTGAACAGACGGAGGTATTAAAGGAAATGAAAGCATATTGGGGCGGAATGCTTCGTGAAGGTGCTACATCGTTCTGGGAAAAATATAATCCGGAAGAAAAAGGTACGCAGCATCTCACCATGTATGGACGTCCGTACGGAAAGAGTCTGTGTCATGCATGGGGAGCCAGTCCGATTTATTTGTTGGGTAAATACTATCTTGGTGTGCGTCCGGTGAAGGAAGGATATCAGGAATTTGCCGTATCTCCTGTTTTGGGTGGATTGGAATGGATGGAAGGAAGTGTTCCTACTCCCAATGGAGATATACATGTATATATGGATGGTAGTCAGATAAAGATAAAGGCAACCGAAGGAAAGGGTTATCTGTATATCGCATCGCAACAGCTTCCGCAGGCTTCTGCCGGAAATGTAGAGGAGTTGGGTGCTGGAAAATATCGTTTGTGGATAGATACGAAAGATGAAGTTGTAGTGAAATATAATGTTTGATTAAGATGAAGTTATACAAATCTGTTTTTATTTTATTATTGTCGATTGTTGCTGTCGCGTGCAGCAAGGAGAAAGTTACGATTGTGGTGCCGTCGGACGCGAACAACCGGGTACAATATGCCGGAGAGCGTCTGGAGAAGATTTTGAATCAGTATGGCTATAGTGCAGAGATTGCACAACAGATGCCTGAAGGAGAATCTTCGAATAAGATTATAGCCTTGTCTGTCAGTAAGGAAGACAGTCTGAAGAAAGAAGGATATACCATTAAGACTGAAGGAAACGTTATTTCTGTATGTGGTAATGATGCAAGTGGTGTAATATACGGAACCTGTTATCTGACTGATAACTTGCAGAATCAGGGTAAGCTGGAGGCTCCGGCCAAACTGACGGATGCACCGGAGATGGTGTTGAGAGGTTCTTGTATCGGTGTTCAGAAAACAACCATTCTTCCGGGATATCACGTGTATGAATATCCTTATACTCCTGAGAACTTCCCGTGGTTCTATGACAAGGAAAGATGGATTGAATATCTGGATATGCTGGTAGACAACCGTATGAATTCTCTTTATTTGTGGAACGGACATCCTTTTGCTTCGCTGGTAAAACTCGAAGATTATCCTTTTGCCGTAGAGGTAGATGATGAAACTTTCAAAAAGAATGAAGAAATGTATGCTTTCTTGACCGAAGAAGCAGACAAACGCGGTATCTTTGTTATTCAGATGTTCTATAATATTCTGGTATCCAAACCATTTGCAGAACATTATGGTATAAAGACACAAGACCGTAACCGTCCTATTACCCCGTTATTGAGCGATTATACACGTAAGAGCATTGCCGCTTTCATTGAAAAATATCCGAATGTAGGATTGCTGGTATGTCTGGGAGAAGCAATGGATACTTATGAGGATGACGTGAACTGGTTTACCAAGACGATTATCCCCGGTGTAAAGGACGGACTGAAAGCTTTGGGACGTACCGACGAACCTCCTATTCTGGTTCGTGCACATGATACCAACTGTCAGATGGTGATGGATGCTGCTCTTCCTATTTACAAGAACCTGTATACCATGCATAAGTATAACGGTGAGTCGCTTACCACTTACGAACCGAGAGGTCCGTGGGCAAAGATTCACAGTGATTTAAGTTCTTTGGGCTCTACTCATATTGAAAATGTGCATATTCTTGCCAACTTGGAGCCATTCCGTTGGAGCTCTCCGGATTTTGTTCAGAAAGTGGTGAAAGCCATGCACGCTGTACATGGAGCCAACGCTTTACACTTGTTCCCTCAGGCTTCATATTGGGAATATCCGTATACTGCCGACAAATTGCCTGACGGACAGCGTGAGGAGCAATTGTACCGTGATTGGGCATGGTATAAGATTTGGGGACGTTATGCATGGAATTGCAACCGTGACCGCAATGATGAAATCAAGTACTGGGACCGTGAGTTTGCCAATTTCTACGGCTTGTCTGACGAAGATGCAGATTTCATTCGTGTAGCTTATGAGGAATCGGGCGAAATAGCTCCGAAACTGTTGCGTCGTTTTGGTATTACAGAAGGTAACCGCCAGACTTTGTTGCTGGGAATGTTTGTAAGCCAGCTTGTAAATCCTTATAAATATACCATTTATCCGGGATTCTATGAAAGTTGCGGACCGGAAGGGGAGAAGTTGATCGAATTTGTAGAGAAAGAATGGAAGAATGAGCCTCATGTAGGTGAAATGCCTTTGGATATTGTTGCTCAAGTAATAGAACATGGAGATAAGGCTGTTGAGGCTATTGACAAACTGAAAGGAAAGGCAACCAAGAATGTCGAAGAGATGGACCGACTGATTAATGATATGCACTGTTACCGTGAGTTTGCCTATGCATTCAATTATAAGGTAAAGGCTGCAGAACAGGTGCTGAATTATCAGTGGAGCAAGGATTTGAGCTATTTGGACAAGGTTACTCCGTTGTTGGAAAAGAGTCTTGAGCATTATCGCAAGCTTGTAGAGTTGACAAAAGACCATTATCTCTATGCAAACAGCATGCAGACCAGTCAGCGCAGAATCCCAATCGGTGGCGATGACGGAAAGAACAAGACATGGGAAGAATTGTTGGTACATTATGAGAAAGAGCTGACCAACTTCAAAGCAAATCTCCAGACCTTGAAAGACAAAGCTGCTGGAAAAGTGAAAGATCAGGCTGCAAGCATTGAACCTTTGAAGCCGGCAACAGTCAAATTAACTAGCCAGATGAAACCGGTTAAGCTGAGCAAGGGTGCATTGCTGATGAGTAATCTGCCTGAGAACAAGGTACAGGATCTGGCTCCGGAACTTGAAGGACTGACTGCTTATTGTCTGGATGGAGCTGCTCAGCGTGAAGAAGGTACCAAGATAGAATTTGAGTGTACAGCTCCTGTACAGTTGCTGGTTGGTTATTTCAAGGATGACCAGAAGAAGTATGCCAAAGCTCCCAAGTTGGAAACCGATGCTTCGGCTAACGATTATGGTCAGGCAGAGCCGGTATTGACCAATGCAATACATCTGGATAAGATGCCTTTGGCTGATATTCATGCATATCATTTTGAGGCAGGTAAGCATACCCTGCTGTTGCCTAAAGAATTTACGCTGGTTTTAGGATTTACCGATTCCAAGATCAATCCTCGCAATGCAGCGTTGAATGGTACGGATGATGCAATGGACTGGCTGTTTTATTGATACGTAGACTAATAGGGAATGACAAGATTATATAATTAAGATTATTCATAAGCACAATATCGCATGAGCTTTTTTAATCAGGCTCCTGTGGTGTTGTGTTTATGTGTTTTTCAGCTGGGTAATTTGAAAATAGGAAAAGAATGAAAAAACGATCGTTACTGGTAATGCTGCTGGCTGTGTTGTGCGGATGGAATATGCAGGCACAGCGCCATGTTTCGCAGGAGCGTATGTCGCAAGTCTATGAAGAGGCTAAGACTCCTTACAAGTATGGTTTGGTAATTGCTCCTTCAACCAACAATGAGAAAATAGATTGTCCAACTGTTTTTCGTGAAGGTGATAAGTGGTACATGACGTACGTCCTTTATAATGGTAAAGGAGCCAAGGACGGACGCGGATATGAAACATGGTTGGCCGAAAGTGACAACCTGCTTGAATGGCGGACTTTAGGTCGCGTCCTGTCATATCGTGATGGGGCATGGGATGCTAATCAGAGAGGAGGATTCCCCGGACTGATAGATATGGAATGGGGAGGAAGCTATGAGCTGCAGCGTTACAAAGACCGTGCGTGGATGACTTATATCGGTGGTGACGGACGCGGATATGAGGCTGTTGAAAAGCCTCTGTTTGTGGGGCTTGCATGGACTAAACAGAATCCGGCTACAGCACACGAGTGGGAGTCTGTAAAAGAACCCATCCTTTCTATCAATGACAAGGATGTGCAATGGTGGGAGAACCTTACCCAGTATAAGAGTACTGTGTATTGGGACAAGAGTGAGACATTGGGAGCGCCCTTTGTCATGTATTACAATGCGGGAGGTATCAATCCGGAAACCAAGATAAAGGGAGAGCGTATAGGTATTGCCTTGTCAAAGAACATGAAAAAGTGGAAGCGTTACGAAGGCAATCCTGTCTTTACTCACGAGGCACAGGGTACCATAACCGGTGATGCTCAGATTCAGAAAATGGGTGATGTGTATGTGATGTTCTATTTTTCGGCATTCAATCCCAGCCGGCCTTACAAGGCCTTCAATACGTTTGCCTGCAGTTATGACATGGTAACATGGGACGACTGGCAGGGAGATGACCTTATCTATCCAACCAAACCCTATGATGAAATGTTTGCTCATAAAAGCTATGTGATAAAACATGACGGGGTAGTATATCATTTTTATTGTGCAGTAAACAACAACGAACAGCGTGGTATTGCGGTGGCTACCAGCAAGCCGATGGGACGTTCAAAAGTACGTTTTCCCGAACCGGAGAGCAAAGACCGCAGAACACTTGTCAGTCTGGACAAGGACTGGACTACCTGGCTGATAACCAAGGATAATCCCGAAGCGAAGAAGCTGCAGGTAAATCTTCCTCACAACTGGGATGATTATTACGGATACCGTCAGTTGACACATGGAAATCTGCACGGTACGGCCGGATATCGCAAAGAATTCAATTTAAATCAGATAGAACCTGATAAACGTTATTTCCTGCGTTTTGAAGGTGTGGGTACATATGCGGTTATCAAGTTAAACGGAAAAGACCTGGGACGTCATCCTGTAGGCCGCACAACCTTGACGCTGGATGTGACCGATGTCATTGCTACAGACAATGTGTTGGAAGTTACGGCCGAACATCCTGAAATGATAGCCGATATGCCTTGGGTGTGTGGCGGATGTTCTTCCGAGTGGGGATTCAGTGAGGGCTCACAGCCTTTTGGGATTTATCGCCCGGTAGTACTTGAAATAACCGACGAAATCCGTATTGAGCCTTTTGGCGTACATATCTGGCATGATGATAATATCAAGAAAGTATATATTGAGACAGAAATAACGAATTACAGTAAGATAGAACAGACTGTTGAGCTGGTTAACAAACTGAATAATGCCGACGGCATAAAAGTATTCCGTCTGCCGGTTGAAGTTACCTTAAAGCCTGGAGAAACAAAGGTAGTCCGCCAGGAAACGGATATAGAGAATCCTGTATTATGGAGCACGGAGCGTCCGTATCTCTACAATCTGGCTACGATGATTAAACGTGGTATTGCTACTACTGACGAAATCACTACGCCTTTCGGATTCCGTACCATCAGCTGGCCGGTGAAACGCAATGACGGTGACGGACGTTTCTTCCTGAACGGAAAACCGGTATTTATCAACGGTGTATGTGAGTATGAGCATCAGTTCGGTCAGAGCCATGCTTTCAGTAAGGAACAGGTACAGGCACGTGTAAAGCAGATAAAGAATGCGGGATTCAATGCGTTCCGTGATGCTCACCAGCCTCATAATCTGGAGTATCAGAAATATTGGGACAAGGAAGGTATCTTGTTCTGGACCCAGTTGTCAGCCCATATATGGTATGATACGCCGGAATTCCGTGAGAACTTCAAGACCATGCTTCGCCGTTGGGTGAAAGAACGCCGCAACTCGCCTTCCGTAGTTATGTGGGGATTGCAGAATGAAAGCACCCTGCCCAAGGAATTTGCTCAGGAATGTTGTGACATTATCCGTGAGATGGACCCTACGGCGCAGAATATGCGTATCATAACTACCTGTAACGGTGGTGACGGTACCGACTGGAATGTGATACAGAACTGGAGTGGTACCTACGGAGGCAATATCTTTGCGTATGACAAGGAATTGTCACAGAAAAACCAGTTGCTCAACGGTGAGTACGGAGGATGGAGAAGCATTGACCTGCATACCGAACCCGGAGCAGGAAACAGTGACAATGTATGGAGTGAAGAACACATGTGTCACCTGATGGAAGTGAAGGTACGTCTGGCGGAAGAAGCCAAAGACAGCGTGTGCGGACATTTCCAGTGGATATACAGCAGTCATGACAATCCCGGACGCCGTCAGCCCGATGAGGCTTACCGCAAGATTGATAAGGTAGGACCGTTCAATTACAAGGGGTTGGTTACTCCATGGGAAGAGCCTCTGGATGTATATTACATGTATCGTTCAAACTATGTCAGTCCGAAGAAAGACCCTATGGTCTATATCGTTTCACATACATGGCCAAACCGCTTTACGGAAAGACGCCGGGCTACCATTGAGGTATACAGCAACTGTGATTCCGTACGTCTGTATAACGATGCCGGTGAAGATGCTTTCCTGGGTTACAAGCTGAAAGGTAAAATCGGAACTCATTTCATATGGGCTTTGCGTGATATCCGCTACAACGTATTGCGCGCGGTAGGATATTATCAGGGAAAACCGGTAGCCGAGGACGTAGTGATTCTGAATAATCTTCCGGAAGCGCCTAATTTTGACCTGCTGTATAAAGACGTGAAACCTGTATTGAAAGGTGAGGAAGGATATCATTACCTGTACCGTATCAATTGCGGTGGAGACGACTATACTGATGAGTTCGGACAGAAGTGGCTTACCGACAATACTTCATACTCTCATTCGTGGGCTGAAGATTTCAAGGAACTGAATCCGTATCTGGCCAGTCAGCGTGTGACATACGACCCTATTCGCGGAACCCGTGACTGGCGTCTGTTCCAGAGTTTCCGTTTCGGCCGTCATAAGCTGAATTACCAGTTCAATGTACCCGACGGAAAATACCGCGTGGAACTGTACTTTGTAGAGCCCTGGCATGGTACGGGCGGAGGAGCTTATACCGATTGTGAGGGATTGAGAATATTCGATGTGGCTGTTAACGGAAAAACCGTTATCGATGACCTTGACATCTGGGCTGAAGCCGGACATGATGGTGCCTTCAAACAAGTTGTGGATGTAGAGGTGACTGGCGGAAAGCTGGTTATAGATTTCCCCGAGGTGAAGGCCGGACAGGCTGTAATCTCTGCCATTGCCATAGCTTCGACCGAGGTGGAACAGGTGCCGGTAAATCTCCGTTACGATGCATGGAGCTGGAAGGAAGCCGCTAAGGATGTACTTGTAAAAACTCCGAAGGAAATGTTGCCCGAAGATAAGAATGCCCGCGCCAACGTGACCTATGAGGCCGAGGATGCCAAGGTGACCGGAAAATATACCATCAAAGTTCATAAGGACAAGACCGGTGTATTTATGGGAAAAGGCTCAGGCAATAAGATAGAATGGAAGATTTCTACAGGATTGGCACAGATATATGCTCTGCGTTTTAAATACATGAATGAAAGCGGAAAGCCTATCGTCACTAATATGAAATTTGTCGATTCCAAGGGAGTTGTTTTGAAAGACGATGTGTTGACCTTCCCGGAAACACCGGCCAAATGGCGTATGGTAAGTACTACTACCGGAACATTTATCAATGCCGGTCATTATAGAGTTATCATTTCCGGAGAAAATCTTGAAGGACTTTCGTTCGAAGCACTGGATGTGCAGTAATATGTGTCGTTTGTCCTGCTTTTTCATTAAGGCAGGCAAACGGTAAAAAGCTCTTGAAGCATGCATTTGCTCTCCCTTAAGGCTCAGTCTGCTGGCGACCAAGGTCCAGCGTGCTGGCGGCAAAGGCTCAGCACGGTGAGTGTCAAGGCTCAGCAAACGCCGGACTGGTGAAGAATAATCTGTTGATAAACAGATGGTTTGTAAAGCCTCTTTTCATTATATGAAATGCAGAAGCCTGTAAAACGGGGAAAAAGCATGTAAAGATTGTTGATAACAGAATAAAATAATAACGAGATAAAGAATGAAGCGATTAAAATGTTTATTGGCCTTGTCTCTGGGATTGTTTCTTGGAGTGCAGGCCCAGCAGCACGACTGGGAGAATCATCATGTTCTCCAGATAAACCGTGAACCGGCACGTGCATACTTCATGCCTTACGGAACCAGTCAGGGCGACCGCATGATGTCGCTTAACGGAGTGTGGAAGTTCAATTGGACCAAGACTCCCGATGCCCGTGTGACCGATTTTTACAAAGCAGAATTCAATGATGCTTCGTGGAATGACTTTAAGGTTCCGGCCAATTGGGAAGTGAACGGATACGGTACTCCTATCTATGCTTCGGCCGGTTATGTGTTCCGTATAGACCCTCCGTATGTGATGAAGGAACCGAAACAGAAATATACCACATACGATGAGCGCAATCCGGTTGGGCAGTATCGCCGTTCGTTTGAGTTGCCGGCTGGATGGGAACAGAGCGGACAGACCTTCCTCCGTTTTGACGGAGTGATGAGCGCTTTCTACGTGTGGATAAACGGTGAGAAAGTGGGATACAGTCAGGGTAGCATGGAGCCTTCGGAATTCAATATTACCTCTTATCTGAAAGCCGGAACCAACCAGATTGCCGTTGAAGTATACCGTTACAGTGACGGTTCTTATCTTGAAGACCAGGATTTCTGGCGTTTCGGAGGTATTCATCGTGATGTTACTTTGTTTCATACACCCGATATCCGTATCCGTGACTTCGCGGTACGTACCCTGCCCGACAAGAGTTATGAGAACTTTACGTTGCAGATAGACCCGCAGTTGAGCGTATTCGGTCAGGAAAAAGGCAAAGGATGCAAGGTAGTGGCCGAACTTTTTGATAAAGACGGTGAAAAGGTATTTACCGGTGAGGCACAGGCCGAACCGATTCTTGATTTGGAACATAAGGCAGCTGTTATGAATGAATGGTATCCGCAGCGCGGTCCTCGCAAGCTGGGACGTATCTCCGGAGAGATAAAGGCTCCTCATCGCTGGACTGCCGAGACTCCTTATCTCTATACGCTGAATCTTACCCTTCAGGATGCTTCGGGCAACAGTCTGGAGAAAGTGACAAGAAAGGTAGGTTTCCGCAGTGTGGAAGTACGTCAGGGACAGGTTCTGGTCAATGGTCGTCCTATCCGTTTCCGTGGTGTGAACCGTCATGAACACGACCCCTATACGGCTCGTGTGATGACCGAAGAACGCATGCTTCAGGATGTGCTTCTGATGAAGAAGGCAAACATCAATGCCGTGCGTACGGCACACTATCCCAACCATCCGCGTTTTTACGAGTTGTGCGATTCACTCGGACTTTATGTAATGGATGAGGCCGATATAGAAGAACACGGATTGCGTGGTACGCTGGCCAGTACTTCCGACTGGCATGCAGCTTTCCTTGACCGTGCCATACGCATGGCCGAGCGTGACAAGAATCATGCCTGCATCGTATTCTGGAGCATGGGTAACGAAAGCGGTTACGGACCTAATTTTGCCGCCATATCTGCATGGCTGAAGGATTTTGACCCTACACGCCCCATCCATTATGAGGGAGCGCAGGGAGTAGATGGAAATCCTGACCCTTATACGGTAGATGTAATCAGCCGTTTTTATCCCCGTACGCAGGATGAATATCTGAACCCGGGTATAGAAGAGGGAGCCGACGAAGAGCGTGCTGAGAATGCACGTTGGGAGCGTCTGCTGTCTATCGCACAGCGTACCAACGATACACGTCCGGTACTTACCAGTGAGTATGCACATTCTATGGGAAATGCGTTGGGTAACTTCCAGGAATACTGGAATGAAATATACAGTCATCCCCGTATGCTCGGCGGATTTATATGGGACTGGGTAGACCAGGGTATTATCCGTACCCTTCCCGACGGACGCAAACAGGTGGCTTACGGAGGTGACTTCGGCGATCAGCCTAACCTGAAGGCTTTCTGCCTGAACGGTATTGTGATGTGCGACCGTGAGATTACTCCCAAATATCTGGAAGTAAAGAAAGTATATCAGCCGGTTTACATGAAGCTGGTCAACTGGAATGAAGAAACCGGTATTTGTGCCGTAGAAATGACCAACCATAACCATCATGTGGGAGTAGATGCCTACCGTTGCCAATGGACTCTTCTTGACAACGGACGAAAGGTGGCATCCGGTGAAGTCGCATTGCCCTCAATTATTCCGGCAGAATCGAAAAACGTCATGATAGACCTTTCGAAGGAGATAAAGAAGCTCCGCTCGGACAAGAGCGATGTGCGTCTGAACATTTCACTCACACTGAAAGCTGATTGCGACTGGGCACAGGCAGGTCACGAAGTGGCTTACGAACAGCTTGTCCTGCGTAATAACATACTGGATGTGGCAAAGAAAGATATCCGCAGAGGAGCGAAACTCGTAATGACCGATCAGAGTGATGCCGTCATAGTGAAGAATAAAGACGTATCTTTCATGTGGAGCAAATCAAAAGCTGCTTTGGAAAAAGTCATTTACGGCAATCGCGTAGTATTTGATTCAAAAGATACGCTTTCAGCCAATTACTTCCAGGCTTTCCGTGCGCCAACCGATAACGACAAGAGCTTCGGTAACTGGCTTGCCAAAGACTGGAAAAACAATGGCATGGAATGTCCGAAGGTGGATGCGCGGTCATGTACCAGCCGTCTGCTTGAAGATAATCAGGTGGAGGTGAAAACCGTTCAGCAATATAATTACAAGTCCGGTTCCATTCTGGTAGAAAGTACTTGGATAGTGTATGGTGACGGAACCATGGATCTGAAGCAGACTTATACCCCTCAGGGCGAGCTTCCTGAGTTGCCCAGACTGGGATGTGTATTCGTGGCCGACAAGGCATTCGATAATGTAGAATGGTATGGCTACGGACCGATGGAGACCTATCCCGACCGTCACAGGGCAGCTTCTGTCGGATGGTGGAATGCCAAGGCCGGTGACCAGTATACGCATTACGCCCGTCCGCAGGATTCGGGCAATCTGGAATCGGTTGCCGTGATTCGTCTGACCGACGAGAAGGGAACAGGCGTTCAGGTGACAGCGTTTGACAAAACGTTTTCCGCTTCAGCGCTTCCGTATTCAACGATGGATATTTACAATGCATCTCACGACTGTGACCTGAAAGCTTCGGGAGCGGTCTATCTGAATTTGGACGTAGCTGTGCTCGGACTTGGAAACAGCAGTTGCGGACCGGGTGTATTGAAGAAATATGCCATAGAGAAGAAAGCTCATACGCTGAACGTGCGTATTTCGCCTTACAAACGAAAATGAATCTAATTTTGTAATCTAAAACTATAGTATGAAGAAGACAATTCTAAGCATTGCTTCGTTACTGTTTGCGACGGGCCTGTGGGCGCAGTCATCAGTAGAAACGGAGAAGAAGTACCTTTCGGGCACAGGGTGTGATGATATGGTACAGTGGGATTTCATGTGTACCGGTGGTAATAACTCGGGCAAGTGGAGTAAGATTGGCGTTCCTTCTTGCTGGGAATGTCAGGGATTCGGAACTTTCCAGTATGGAATGAAGTTCTACGGAAAAGCTTTCCCCGAAGGTATAGCCGATGAGAAAGGTATGTACAAGTATGAATTTGAGTTACCGGAATCATGGAACGGCAAGCAGATAGAGCTTGTATTCGAGGCTGCCATGACCGATACACGCGTAACCATCAACGGCCGTAAAGCCGGTGAGATGCATCAGGGAGGTTTTTACCGTTTTGTTTATAATGTGAGCGACCGTGTATTCTTCGGTCCCAAGAAGAAAAATGTATTGGAGGTAACCGTAAGCAAGGAAAGTGAGAATGCCGGAGTGAATCTGGCAGAACGCCGTGCCGACTACTGGAACTTTGGCGGAATCATCCGTCCGGTATTTATGCTGGCACGTCCGGCCATGAACATCCATCAGGTGGCTATTGATGCGAAAGCCGACGGTTCTTTCAAGACCAACTGTTATCTGAATATAGCCGTACCCGGTGCTAAGGTAAAAACCGCTATTTACGATGCCAAGGGCAAGAAGGTTTCTGAGAGCATGACATCGGTTGCTACCGGAAGCGACCAGTGTTTGGTAGATCTGAAAGTCAGCAATCCTGCATTGTGGACAGCAGAGACTCCTAACCTGTATAAGGCTGAGTTTACCCTGCTCGATGCCGAAGGAAAGACTTTGCACCGCATGAGCGAGAAGTTCGGTTTCCGTACGATTGAAGTACGTGAGAGCGACGGCTTGTATATCAACGGGGTAAAAGTGAACATCCGTGGTGTGAACCGTCACAGCTTCCGTCCGGAAAGCGGTCGTACACTGAGCAAGGCAAAGAATATAGAAGATGTACTTCTTATCAAGAGCATGAACATGAATGCCGTTCGTCTGTCTCACTATCCGGCCGATCCGGAGTTTTACGATGCGTGTGACTCTTTGGGACTTTATGTAATGAGCGAACTTTCCGGATGGCACGGTAAGCATGAAACCATTGTCGGTCAGAAGCTCGTGCGTGAGATGGTAGAGCGTGACGTAAATCATCCTTCTATTATCTGGTGGAGCAACGGTAACGAAAAAGGATGGAATGACGAATTGAACGGAGAGTTCCATAAATATGACCCGCAGTTGCGTCCGGTATTGCATCCGCAAGGCAACTTCGGCGGATTTGAGACCATGCACTATCGTTCATACGGAGAGAGCCAGAACTACATGCGTTTGCCTGAAATCTTCATGCCGACAGAATTCCTGCACGGTTTGTATGACGGTGGTCACGGAGCCGGACTTTATGACTATTGGGAAATGATGCGCAAGCATCCCCGTTGTGCCGGAGGATTCCTTTGGGTATTGGCCGATGAAGGAGTGAAACGTGTGGATATGGGTGGTTTCATCGATAACGTGGGCAACTATGGAGCCGATGGTATCGTTGGTCCTCACCATGAGAAAGAAGGCAGTTACTGGACTGTTAAGCAGGTATGGTGTCCGGTTCAGATAATGAATCAGCATATAGGTTCAGACTTCGACGGAGTGCTGAACGTAGAAAACCGTTATGACTTCCTGAATGTCAATACCTGCAAGTTCATCTGGAAACAGGTTGCTTTCCCGGGTGCATTTGAGAAAGGTGAGATGAAAGTTCTGAAACAGGGAGAAGTAAAAGGTACCGATATTCCTGCTCACGGCAAAGGTACGGTAACCATTCCGAAAATTGCGGAAGGAGCCGATGCACTGATGGTAACTGTTGTAGACAAATACGGTGATGAACTCTTTACATGGTCATATCCGTTGACTTATATGGCAGAGAACGTTACTTTGGCAACTGCCGGAAACAAACCGTCATATCAGCAGGATGACAAGATGCTCACCGTTTCGGCCAACGGACGTGTGTTCAGTTTCAGCAAGCAGGACGGACAGTTGAAAGGTGTTTCTGTCAACGGTAAGCTTATCGAACTGAAAGACGGTCCTCGCTTCATTTGCGCCAAACGTGCCGACCGTTCCATGGACCAGTTCTATAACCACGATGACAAGGACGCAGAAAAGAAGAAAACCCAATATTATGAGTTTGAAGACCAGGGTAAGTTCGTATCACTCGATGTGAAGGAAGAAAACAACTGCGTAGTGGTTACTGCCAACTACAAGCTGGGATGTTTTGACAAGGCTGTATGGACCATTGACGCCGAAGGTACCGCAGCACTCGACTTTACTTATAACTTCTCAGGAGTGGTTGACCTGATGGGTGTGAAGTTTGATTATCCTGAAGAAAACGTATTAAGCAAGCGCTGGTTGGGCGACGGTCCTTATCGCGTATGGCAGAACCGTGTACATGGTCCGCAATACGGAGTATGGGAGAATGATTACAATGACCCTATTCCGGGTGAGAGCTTCACTTATCCCGAGTTCAAGGGATACTTCGCTCATGTATCATGGATGAATCTGCGTACCAAACAGGGCGTTATCACCATACAGAACGAAACTCCCGATTCTTATATCGGAGTATATGAACCGCGTGATGGACGTGACCATCTGCTTTATACCTTGCCTAAGACCGGTATCTCTGTAATGAAGGTGATTCCTCCGGTTCGCAACAAGGTAAATACAACCGACTTGATTGGTCCTTCTTCACAGGCTAAATGGGTAGACGGCCCGCAGAACGGACGTATTGTATTGAGCTTTGAATAACAGCTGGAAATAATATCCTGATGGAAAAGGTTGCGCATAGCCCTCTGATTATGTGCAACCTTTTTTCTTGAATATCTGCCTTGGTGTATTTTCTTTGCTGTTTTTACATTCAGACGCAGATATTTCTTTAACTTTGTATACGATGGACAATATGCTACAGTTTGTTCATCGACAGACTAATCAAACCTTTAGTGCTGCGTATCACATAACGGGATACGTTTAACTTAAATGAAGCTATTATGAAAAATAATCTGTTGGCGAAATGTGGAATGGCGCTTGCCCTGTTTGCCGGTTTGCATACAAATGCTGCGGCACAGAATGCAACTGTTCCTCTGGAGAAGCAGTTCACACAGTTTTCATCCGAAGAAGCAAAACCCTGGACTTTCTGGTATTGGATGTTTGGTGCCGTAACGAAAGATGGTATCAAGGCCGATTTGGAGGCTATGAGCCGCATCGGTCTGGGAGGAGCTTACCTGATGCCTATCAAATCCGTTTCACAAGGACCGGAATTCAAGGGACAGGCCGAACAGCTCTCGCCCGAATGGTGGGAGATGGTGCGTTACAGCATGGAGCAGGCCGACCGTCTGGGACTGAAACTGGGAATGCACATCTGCGACGGGTTTGCATTGGCCGGCGGACCATGGATAACTCCTGCCGAATCAATGCAGAAAGTAGTATTTGCAGATACTGTCGTACAGGGAGGAACCATCATGAACCTGAAGCTTCCGGTACCTGAAAGCTATAAGGGATATTATGAAGATATCGCAGTATATGCGCTTCCCGTAAAGGGTACTGAAATATCCGACACCCCAAAGATAACCTGTGGCAATGTCAATATTCAGACGAAGGCCGACAAATCAGTGACTATCGATGAAAAGGGAGTGATACGTGCTTCCGAACCGTGCTGGATTCAGTATGAGTATCCGCAGCCCATCACTTGCCACAATATAGAAATCATACTGAACGGCAATAATTATCAGGCTCACCGTCTGAAGGTAATGGCCAGTGACGATGGCGTAAGTTTCCGCATGGTGAAGCAGTTGGAACCGGCCCGTCAGGGATGGCAGAATACCGATGAGAACTCTACTTATTCCATTCCGAGAACTACTGCCCGTTATTTCCGTTTCTACTGGACTCCCGAAGGCAGTGAACCGGGCAGTGAAGATATGGATGCTGCCAAATGGAAACCTAATCTGAAGATAAAGAAAATCGTACTTCGTGATACGCCGCTTCTGAATCAGTGGGAAGGAAAGACCGGACTGGTGTGGAGAGTTGCCAAGGATACACCGGACAATGAGGTTACTGCCGACGACTGTATCAAACTTGCCGAAATCGTAGATGTTACCTCTTCGCTGAAGAACGGCCATCTTAGCACGGCACTTCCTAAAGGCCAGTGGCGCATCTTGCGTATGGGACATACCTCTACGGGACATGAGAATGCTACCGGCGGTGGTGGAAAAGGATTGGAATGCAGTAAGTTTGATGCAGATATTGTAAGAAAGCAGTTTGATAACTGGTTTGCAAAAGCCTTCGAAAAGACCGACCCCGCTCTGGCACGCCGTGTGTTGAAATACATGCACGTTGACAGCTGGGAATGCGGATGTCAGAACTGGAGCCGCAACTTTGCTTCGGAGTTCAAGAAGAGAAGAGGATATGACCTGATGCCCTATATGCCGCTGTTTGCCGGTATTCCGGTTGAAAGTGCGGCCAAGTCGGAACAGGTATTGCGTGATGTGCGTACTACATGTGCCGAGCTGGTAAAAGACGTATTCTATGAAACCTTGGCACAATGCGCCAAAGAGTACGATTGCCAGTTCTCTGCTGAGTGTGTGGCACCGACCATGGTAAGTGACGGATTGCTGCATTACCAGATGGTAGACTTGCCGATGGGAGAATTCTGGTTGCGCAGTCCGACGCATGACAAACCGAATGATATGCTCGATGCCATCAGTGGAGCGCATATTTACGGAAAACGCATCATTCAGGCAGAAGGATTTACCGAGGTGCGCGGTACGTGGGATGAATCGCCCGCTACCGTAAAGGCTTTGCTCGACCGTAATTATGCACTGGGTATCAACAAGCTCTTTTTCCACGTGAATACCCATAATCCGTATATGGACAAGAAACCCGGTATGACGCTCGACGGTATCGGATTCTTCTTCCAGCGAGACAATACATGGTTTGATTATGGAGGCAAGGGAATGGTAGATTACATCCGCCGTTGCCAGACTCTTCTGCAATACGGATATCCGGTAACCGATATCGCCGTGTTTACCGGTGAGGAAATGCCGCGTCGTGCAGTGCTTCCCGAACGTCTGGTTCCGATGCTTCCGGGTATTTTCGGCAAGAAACGTGTGCTGAGCGAGCAGGTACGTCTGGCCAATGTGGGAGAACCTTTGCGTACAATGCCTGTAGGAGTAACCCATTCGGCAAATATGGCCGACCCTGAAAAGTGGGTGAACCCGCTGCGGGGATATGCTTATGATTCGTTCAACCGTGATGCGCTGTTGCGTCTGGCTTCGGCCGACAATACAAAGGGAGTGATTACAATGCCCTGGGGTTCGGAATACAGAGTGCTTGTTGTTCCTGAAACCCGTCCGATGATGCCCAATAAGGTATCTTCGCCCGAAGTGGAAAAGAAACTGAAAGAACTGTATCAGTCGGGAGTACTGATTATCCGTGAACCATATTTGTATGATGATTTCTCCGACTACGGTCTGGAGCGTGATGTGGTTGTTCCTGAAAATGTCGCATGGACTCATCGTCGCGGAGAGGAAGCCGATATATATTTCATTGCCAATCAGAAAGAGAACGAAGCGCAGGAGTTTGTAGCATCGTTCCGTATCAAGGATATGAAACCGGAGTTGTGGAATCCGATGACCGGTGAGATATCGGAACCTTTGGTATGGAAGAAAAACGGTGACCGGATAGAAGTAGAGCTCTCGCTCGACGCAGCAGAGTCAATGTTCGTGGTATTCCGTAAACCGCTTGTTGAAGGTGAAGGACAGGCTGTGGCACAGAGCATCCGTCGCATACCTTTTGACGTCAAGGAATGGAACGTACACTTCAATACACTGAACAAGGATATCCAGCTTACTGCATTGACCGACTGGACGAAATCGACCGATGAGCAGATACGTTATTATTCGGGAACTGCCGTATACAAGTCGGAGTTTAAATGGAATCCGGGTAAATCGGAAGAAGGAAGCCGTATTTATCTTGAGCTGGGTGAGTTGCACGATGTTGCATTAGTACGCATCAACGGCAAGGAGTGTGGTATTGTATGGACCGCACCTTATGAGGTTGAGGTGACAGGGGTATTGGAAAAGGGTAAGAATACCATCGAAATAGAGGTAGTGAATACCTGGGCCAATGCCTTGTTGGGTTCTGATACCGGAAAGGCTCCGTTCAGTGGAATATGGACCAATGCCAAGTACCGCCGTGCCGATAAAGAGCTCATACCTGCCGGTCTGGTAGGACCGTTGAAGTGGAAACTGGTAAAATAAGAACAAACTTTAAAACTTAATCAATATGAAATGGATAAACATGCTGATGGCACTGGTTGTATTTCAGTTTACAGCCGTTCAGTTGAGGGCAGATATCAAGCTTCCTGCCTTCTTTGCCGACAATATGGTGCTGCAGCAAAAAGCAAATGCAAATTTATGGGGATGGGCTTCTCCGAAGAAGCAAGTGAGTGTGAAAACAGGTTGGAACGGAAAAACCTATACTACGACAGCCGATGCCGCAGGAAAGTGGAAGCTGGCTGTTGAAACTCCTTCAGCCGGAGGACCTTATGACATTGTTATCAGTGACGGTAAGGCACTTACTCTGAAGAATGTACTGATTGGTGAGGTATGGGTATGCTCCGGACAAAGCAATATGGAAATGCCGATGAAGGGATTCAAGATGCAACCGGTTGAGGGAGCCAATATGGCAGCTGCTTACAGTAAGAATCCGAATATCCGTCTGTTTACGGTAGCGCGTAATTCACAGACCACACCGCAGGATACGGTAAAGGGAAAATGGCAGGAGGCTTGTGCCGAAAGTGTGCGTGAGTTCAGCGCCACAGCCTATTATTTCGGCCGCATGCTCAATGAAGTGCTCGATGTTCCGGTAGGACTGATTGTAGCTGCATGGGGTGGTTCTGCCTGTGAGGCATGGATGAATCCCGAATGGATAAAAGACGAGTGGATGAAGAACTATAAATATCCCATACCGGCCAAAGGCGGAAAGATTCCTTCAGAGAACCGTACGGCAACCGTTCTTTATAACGGAATGCTTCATCCGTTGATTGGGTATACCATGAAAGGCGTTATCTGGTATCAGGGTGAAGACAATTATGACCGTTCTTCTACGTATGCCGACCAGTTGAGCACCATGGTAAAAGGCTGGCGTTCGGAGTGGGGACAAGGTGAATTTCCGTTCTATTATTGCCAGATAGCACCGTATGATTATTCGTTGCTTTTCAAGAAAGGCGAAGAAGTTATCAATTCGGCTTATTTGCGTGAACAGCAGGCAAAGGCAGAGTTCATGATTCCCAACTGCGGCATGGCAGTGCTGATGGATGCCGGTCTGGAGTCGTGCATTCACCCGCGTCAGAAGAGTGTAGCCGGAGAGCGTCTCTGCCTGCAGGCTTTGTGCAAGACTTACGGTGTGAAAGGACTGGTGTGCGACCCGCCCATTTACAAGAGCATGGAAGTGAAGAACGATACCGTTATCATTACTTTCGACCGTAACAAGATGTGGCCGGCTGGCAAGGGCGTGTTCGAATCAAAGAATTTCAAGGTGGCCGGTGAAGACCGTGTGTTTTATCCTGCCAAGGCTTGGATTGTACAGAAACACGTATACGTGAAGAGTGAGAAAGTGCCTCATCCGGTAGCAGTCCGCTACGCCTTTGAAAACTGGGCCGACGGCGATTTGTTCGGTGAAGAGATACCTGTTTCCTCTTTCCGTTCTGACGACTGGCCCGAAACACGTACCATCAAGGAATAAGAATAAGTTCCATTGTTTTATATACAGGCACAGGTCCTTATGGTGTATCATCTTTTGAAATAGAAACATGATATCTGTCGGGACTTGTGCCTTCTTAATTATCAGGAAACTATGCGCAAGATTTTAACAATGCTGTTCCTTATGGCCGTGACAACGGGACTTTATGCCCAGCCGGCCGATTATGTATGGAACACCCAAAGCAAGAATTCTTCCGAGTCCATGCCTTGTGGAGGAGGAGATATCGGAATGAATGTATGGGTTGAAAACGGTGATTTGCTCTTCTATATCAGCCGTAGCGGTGCGTTTGATGAGCATAACACGTTGCTGAAGCAGGGACGTGTGCGTGTAAGGCTGAGCGACCCGTCGCTCACGGGCACAGAGTTCCGTCAGACCTTGAAGCTGTCCGACGGTTATACCGAAGTACGTCTGAAAGGAGTAACCATGCAGCTGTGGGCCGATGTGTTCAATCCGGTAATTCATCTGGAGCTTTCGGCCGATAAGGCTTTTACCTACGAACTCTCTTATGAGAACTGGCGTTATAAGGACCGTCCTATCCGGAAAGGCGAAGGGCAGCAGTGCTCCTATAAGTGGGCTGTTCCCAAGAATGCCGCGACTGTACGCGATTCTGTTTATGCTTCAGATCGCGAAGTTGTCTTCTTCCATCAGAACCCTTTGCTGACCGTTTTTGATGAGGTTGTCAGCCAGCAGGGACTGGAGGGGGTGAAAAGCCGTATGATGAACCCTATCGGCAATCTGATTTTCGGAGGAAAACTGGTAGGAAACAATCTGGTTTATGCCGGTACTTCGCAAGGTGAATATGCCGGGACCGATTATAAAAGCTGGAACTTCCGTGCCGGAAATCCTTCGCGCAGTCATGAAGTACTGATTGCACTTTATACGGAACAGACACCCGACATTGAAACCTGGAAGAATAACCTGAATGAAACGCTTGCTTCCGTCGATACGGAAAATGACCGGAAGAGCTCCCGTTCGTGGTGGAACAATTTCTGGAAAAGAAGTTTTATCGAGTCTGATTCCGAACAGGCTGGAAACATTGCACGCAACTATACCCTGTTCCGATACATGCTGGGTTGTAATGCATACGGAACTTATCCTACCAAATTCAACGGAGGCCTCTTTACGTTCGACCCCGTGAGTGTAGATGCCAATCAGGCATTCACTCCCGATTACCGCAAATGGGGCGGAGGCACGATGACGGCACAGAACCAGCGTCTGGTTTACTGGGGAATGCTGAAAAGCGGTGACTTCGACATGATGCCCGCACAGTTTGACTTTTACCGTCGCATGCTCGATAATGCCGAGTTGCGCAGCCTGGTTTACTGGGGACATTCGGGCGGATGTTTCTGCGAACAGATTGAAAACTTCGGTCTTCCCAATCCGGCAGAATACGGTTCGAAGCGTCCTGCCGGTTTTGATCCGGGACTGGAGTATAATGCCTGGCTGGAGTATGAGTGGGATACCGTACTGGAGTTCTGCCAGATGATTCTTGAGACCAACCGTTATGCCGATGCAGAGATTGAAACCTATCTGCCGCTGGTAGAGAGTGCGCTGACATTCTTTGACGAGCATTACCGTTATCTGGCTTCCCATCGCGGAAACAAGGAACTCGACTGCAACGGAAAACTGATATTGTATCCCGGTTCGGGCTGTGAGACCTATAAGATGGCCTATAATGCGGCTTCTACGGTTGCGGCCCTTCGCACAGTGACTTCAACGCTTATCGAGATAAAGGAGAAGAGGGGAGATGACGATGTATTCCGTTGGAAGCAGCTTCTGGAACGCATACCGGAGATTCCACATCGTGTTCTTGACGGACATGAGATGATTGCCCCTGCCATTGTGTGGGAGCGGGTGAACAATGTAGAGAGTCCGCAGCTTTACCCTGTCTTTCCGTGGAGAATGTACACCGTTACATCGCCCGACAAGAACAAGCTGGAAGTAGCCCGCAATACCTATCTTTATGACCCCGATGCCTTGAAGTTCAGAACTTCGAAAGGATGGAAACAGGACAACATCTGGGCTGCCTGTCTGGGGCTTACCGATGAGGCTGCCAAGTGGACCGGTGAAAAGCTGGCCGATGGTCCGCACCGTTTCCCTGCATTCTGGGGACCGGGTTATGACTGGACGCCCGACCACAACTGGGGTGGCAGCGGAATGATAGGTCTGCAGGAGATGTTGCTTCAGACCGAAGGCGAGAAGATTTACCTGCTGCCCGCCTGGAAGAAAGAATGGAACGTGCATTTCAAATTGCATGCTCCCGGCAATACTACCGTTGAACTGGAATACAAGAACGGAAAGGTGAAGAAACTTGTCGTTACACCCAAAGAACGTGAAAAGGATGTGGTGATTATGAAATGATACAATATTCCCGATGGGGATACAAGTCTAGGGCTGCACTCTCAAGGTTGGATAAGGACTTTGGGAGTGCAGCTCTTTTTTTATCATGGGTCTCACTGATGGAGAAGGGGAACATAAGAGAGTATTGACGGCTGACGTATTCGGAAAATAAGCATAATTCTTTGGTAATTGCAGTGAATTTAAGCGCATAATGTAGTTGTTTTGTTGATAAAAATAATTGTAGATAGATAATAATGCATATCTTTATGGCATATTCCCGAAATAAGTAATCATGTGTAATAAATCAAAGTTATGATGATGCGTTGGTTAATATTGCTGTTTATGATTTCCGTTTCACTGACAAGTGAGGCTGGAGATATGTGTGTTGTAAAGGCTTCCATGCTGAACATCAGAGAAGACCCTTCAAGTACTTCTGCTGTAGTCGGAAAGTTAACAGAGGGAGAAGAAATAGAGTTGCTTGCCATAGATGACGGATGGGCAAAAATAATTTATCGGGGAGATACCTGTTATGCGGCAGCCGAATATTTATCTCCGATTCAAAAAACGGATAAATCAGGGCTGCCTGCATGGAGAAATCCTGATGAGGGCAAAGGAACGTGGGGAAAAATGGGATATTATTTTTCTACCGACAGAATCATGGAGGCTTTGCCCGATTTTGGGTTTTTGAGAGGGAAATTGCCTTTTGACCCCGGCCGTTGTTTTTATATCGCTTTTGTATTGTTACTGTTGTCGGGTATAACATTTCCTTTCTTTAAAGACCGGATAAGGTACAGCAATGTCTGGTATTGGATATATTACATTGTCACGATGGTTATTTCCGGTTGTGAACTGCTGTATATCTTTGCCTCACCCGACCCTCTTGGCTTCTGTGATATCAATAACGTATGGTTTGTAACCGCCTTGTTTTATTTCTTGCTTTGTGGACTGGCTCTTTACCAACAGCTGAAACTGTTTTCCACCATTCTGTTTGTTACTCAAAGCGATGATGATTTTGATTTCAAGGCCGGACTGAGTGTTAAGCTTATCATGCTTGCCGTGATATATTTTATGGCTTCGATTGTAGTCTTTCATTTTGGTGAACATTTTCCCGTATGGATGAATTATTCAGTAATAGGAATACTTTTATTGCCCATATTGCTGATGTGTTATCGGGCAATAGCAGATAGGAACGTCATCACATTTGTCATATTGCTTCTTTTCTATCTCATTGCAGGGACTGCTATCTTTTGTTTGTATAGCATAATAGGAATGGTTATATTGGTTCTTGCATTTGTAGCTCTTGTTTTAAGCCTGCTTGGAGATGATTTCCGTATGTATGTGAAGAAAGACGGTTTGTGGTATTGGTGTGATTATGAAACATGGATGGAAGGGCGCAGTATGAATGTGTGGGATGATTGGACCTCTACTTTTGACAGAAATATGGTAAAGTGAAAAAAAGCCGGGAATGATAACAGAAATAGATTAAAGATAGAAACGGATTATAGTACTATTATGAAACCTGTTTATTTACAGCTGTCTGAAGCGGTAGAGAAGCTGCCTTGCGGAGCATCTCATTTTTGGGGAAATCCGGATTTGCCATCTGAATACGATTATCCCGTATATCTTGATGAGAAAGGAAATGAGCGTCCCTATGTCTTTATATGCCAGATTAATCTCGAAGAAGTTGCGCCTTATGATGTTGATAATGTCCTCCCACATGGAGGCATGTTTCTTTTCTTTGCAAAGATAGATACTTATCTTGGTGATTATATATCAGATGATATTATTGGGGGAGTCATAAGTGATACCAGTGCGGTGAAAGTTCTTTATTTCCCGTCTTGCAAGAATCTGCGTGAGGTCGTATACATGAACGGCGAATCTTGCAGGACAGTTCCCCATGAACTGAAAATAGATTTTCATGCGGATTTGATGCATGTGTCAGACGAACATGCCCTTTTGGCCCATCCTACCTACAGACCATGGGAAAATTGGGATGCTCCGTATGAAGACTGGCTGATTCTGTTGCAGGTAGACTCCTTTGAAGGAAAAGATTTTCAGCTCAACCTGATGGATGTGGGAGTATTGGATTTTCTGATATCTCCTTCTGATTTAAAACAACATAGCTTTGATAATGTACGTGCTATTGTTTTGTCGTCTTGATTGTATCAACCGTTATAAAACTTCATGGCCACCCGTTGAAAAGTTTATCCTTAACTTAAGTATATATATCCTTAGGTTGAGGATATGTATCCTTAAGCTGAGGATATGTATCCTTAGCCTAAGGATAAACTTTTATCAGAGTATCAATGAATTACAGAAGCAGTGTGGAATAAGTAAATTATGAATGGATAATATCTTGTAAACTGGTGTTCTATATGTAAGAAGACGGCTATACCGGCATTCTGTTTATGAGTCCGGTATAGCCGTCAGTCATTATAAGGAAGTTTTTTTCATTTCTCCTTTGGCACCCGTTGCCGACAATCAGAACGTAGCCACTGCCGGACGTAGAGGACCTATGCTTTTGCAAGATGTATGGTTCCTTGAGAAGCTGGCCCATTTTGACCGTGAAGTTATCCCCGAACGCCGTATGCATGCCAAAGGTTCGGGAGCATATGGTAAGTTTACGGTTACTCATGATATTACCCGCTATACGAAGGCTGCCATCTTTTCGCAGATAGGCAAGGAAACGGAAGTTTTCGTACGTTTCTCTACCGTAGCCGGAGAGCGTGGAGCTGCCGATGCGGAAAGAGATATCCGCGGATTTGCCATCAAATTTTATACGGAAGAAGGTAACTGGGACCTGGTAGGAAACAATACACCGGTATTTTTCCTGCGTGACCCGTTGAAATTCCCCGATTTGAACCATGCCGTAAAACGTGACCCTCGTACCCATATGCGCAGTGCACGCAACAACTGGGATTTCTGGACACTTCTGCCCGAAGCGCTTCATCAGATAACCATTACCATGAGTGACAGAGGTATACCTTATTCGTACCGTCATATGCACGGGTTCGGAAGCCATACCTTCTCATTCATCAATGCTGCCGGTGAACGTAATTGGGTGAAATTCCATCTGCATACCCAGCAGGGAATCAAGAACCTTACCGATCAGGAAGCTGAAGCGATTATCGGTAAAGACCGTGAAAGTCATCACCGTGATCTCTTTGAGAGCATTGAAAAGGGTGACTTCCCAAGATGGACCATGTATGTTCAGATTATGACTGAGGAACAGGCAAAAAACGCACCTTACAATCCGTTCGACCTGACTAAGGTATGGTCGCAGAAAGAGTATCCGCTGATAGAAGTCGGTGTGCTGGAGCTGAACCGCAATCCGGAGAATTATTTTGCCGATGTGGAGCAGGCCGCATTCAATCCGGCCAATGTGGTGCCGGGAATCGGCTTCTCGCCCGACCGTATGTTGCAGGGACGTCTGTTCTCGTACGGTGATGCGCAACGTTACCGTTTGGGAGTGAATCATCACCAGATTCCGGTAAACCGCAGCCGTTGTCCTTTCCTGAACATGTATCATCGTGACGGACAGATGCGTGTTGATGGCAATCATGGAGCAACTTTAGGTTATGAACCGAACGGTTACGGAGAGTGGCAAGACCAGCCGGAATACAAGGAACCTCCTTTGGAACTGGACGGAAGCGCCTATCAATGGGATTTCAGAGAAGATGACTCTGATTACTATTCACAACCCGGAGCACTGTTCCGACTGATGACTCCGGAACAACAGCAGGTGTTGTTTGACAATACAGCCCGTTCAATGGGTGATATACCTGAAGAAATCAAGATACGTCATATCCGTAACTGTGCAAAGGCCGATAAGGCTTATGGTCTTGGAGTGGCGCGTGCTTTGGGATTGGAGCATGTATTGACAGAATGATATTTACCTGAAACTTGCATATGAAGAAGGGGTGTCCCAAAAGTAAAATACATTTTCTAGGGAATCACAAATTGTAATTTTTAAGTATAAAAGAGCCTTATCAAACTCCTTTTTGGTGCTATGATAAGGCTCTTATTAATAAAATTACGATGACTAAGTTATTGTTATGAGGATGCTGAAGGCAACAACTTTAGAATCTTAGTTTGATACCTGCATTCATGACAAATCCGTCAAGAGGAGCATAGATATCCCGGAATACCGGATTGGATATGCTTCCGGTGTAGATTGTGTCAAAACGTGTTTGCCGTCTGTCTGTAAAGTTTTCGAAGTTAGCGTATATGGAGAAGTTCTCCCATATTTTTTCAATCATAAAGCCGCATACAACATATTCTTTTCCTTTTAATCCGTCACTTAATTCCTGAGGACTGAAATAATATGCTTCCAATCCGATTCTCCATTCGTCTTCAACCTCATACATCAAAATACTGTTCAACCGATGTTTGGGAGTCAATATATTTGCGCGTCTTATACCGTTTTCTTTGGTATGGGCGTCGGTAAAAGTGTATCCCAGATATAGATGAAAATCTTTATATCCGATTTTTATGTTTGTTTCTCCTCCTTTGCTGTCTGTATAACCCGCTATATTGTTGAGCTGGTATAATCCTTCGGCTGTTGTTTGTAATAAAAGAGGATTGTCAAGATAAGTATAAAAGAACAGTTGGTTAATACTGAATGTAATGTTGTTGTCAAAGAATGCAGTGACATAATTGATATCCAGATTTAATCCATAGCTTCTTTCAAGCTTGTTTTTATCTTTGTTTATTGGCAATACGTTTTGGTATTGGAGTTTTTCGCTGTCTTCGGTGAAAATGGTGGGTGTCTTGTATCCGAAACCTCCTCCAAGTCGGGATGAAATCTTATCGCTGATCTTGAAATGGGCAGAAATGCGTGGGAGAACGGCAAGTCCGTAATCGGGCACATAATCGGTACGTAATCCTGTTTCCAAATTAAGCCAAGAAGTGGTTTCCCAATTGTTCTGTATGAAGGCTCCCGCTGTCAGGTCATTATAATCTCTTAACTGGAAATCTGCTATTTTCTTTTCTTTGAATTTATCTGTCCACAAGTTCAGTCCGGCTACCCATTCAGATTTATTCTGGGTATGTGTATACGATAATTCGCTGAATGTTGATATTTGTGTTCCTTCAAAAGAATAATCAGGAATGCTTATGTTTCTTTTGAAGTAGGTTACACTGTTCTTGAAATCCAGTCTGTTGTTTTTGTTAAAGCAGTGTTGAAATGTTAATTGAGAAGAATGTCTTTGTGTCTTGTTTCTTTCAAAATAGGAATGGTTTTCATCACCGTTTCCTCTTATGTATTCAATGTCTCCTCCTAAGCGATTTTCAAACATGGTGTTGACTCCAACGCTCATTTGAGTATGTTCCGTAAAATAGAGGAAAAGTTTTGGATTGAATACGTATCTGTCAAATTGAGGTATTGCTGTAAAACCTGTATCAGAAGGGTCGTATGCTCTATTCTTATTGTAAGATGCAAAAATTGTTGTACCAATCTTGTCAAAGCGTTGTCCGTAAAAGCCGCTTACGTCCAGTCCTTTTCCGGTTGTTCCGTTCAGATGAAAGCTTAAATCTCTTTCTTCTTCGGGAGTCTTTGAAATGAGGTTTATCAGTCCGGCTATAGCTCCACCACCATATAACGTAGATGTAGAACCTTTAATGATTTCAACTTGTTTTAAGTCGAGAGGAGGGGTTTGCAATAAGCCTAATCCACTCGCGGCGCCGGCAAAGACTGGAAATCCATCTTTTAATATTTGTGTATATCTTCCGTCAAGACCTTGTATGCGAATAGATGCGTTGCCCGAAGTGGCAGACGTTTGTTGGGTTATGATACCGGTGCTTTCATTTAATAGCATGCGGATATCGCCCGGTTTCATACTGCCTTTTTCTTCAAGTTCTTCACTTGAAATGAATTCCACTCTGGTTGGTATGTTTTGAATGGTTCGGGTTCCTCTGGTTGATGAAACGACTATTTCTTCCAACATTTCTTCGTCCGGTTCCAACAAAATCTCAATGGGGGTGTTATCTGACAAAGGAAACAGGAATGATAAGGTTTCAGATTTATAACCTAAATAACTGAATGTGACATATTGTTTGCCTTCGGGTATATTTTTGATGGTAACAATACCTTGCTCATCAGAAATACCTCCGTTGTTTGTTTGGTTCAGAACAGCATTTACCCCGATTAATATCTCTTTGCTCTTTTCATCTTTTATGATGGCCTTGAACGTATTTTGCGACAATAGATTTGATGCCGACAATATGGAAATTGTCAGTATTATGATTAATTTTATTTTCATTTTATTATGTTTTTTAATAATTATGAGTCGCATATCTATTTACGCGCCGTAGATAAATATGACAAAATTCACAATGCTTGCTTTATGCTTCATTGTGGAAAATAGAATTTATTGTTATCCGATAATCAGATAGATAAAACAAAGATTAAGCAACTTGTTTAGGTGGTTGCCAAATAGATGATGAAAACTGGTATGTAAGGTCTTCATCGTAATAAAAAGTAGAAGCGTCGTCTATTGGATTTGTAATGACGAATGGCAAATAGAATAAATTAGGTACAGGGAATCCTGTACATGTGTTACAGTGAAGAAAAGGAGAACAACATTCCGTACATGAATCGCTGTCGTTATGATGACATGATGTTTCCTTTTCATTGTTTAGATCATGAAATAAACATTTGTCTTGTAAACAACAGGGCGCTGTTGATAACAGTAGTATCCATGTGATTAAGATGTAAGACAAATATTTCATTATAATTCATCATTCTATTTCGATTAGCAAAGGTAAATCTTTTTTTGTTATAAAAAAAATTAGTATTAGGAATGTGGGTAAAAAAGTGTCAAAAATGTGATATGCTTTTTGAAACTATGGCTATTAATTGTAAAATGATATAGGAGAATCCATCATGTAATAACGTATATTGATTAAACATAACTGTCCTTTATTAAAATAGACTATTAGTTTTTTATATTATTACAGTTCATTTATTACCTTAATCTGGCATTGCTTCATTGCATTGAGGGCATTGTGGTGACTTTCTTTCGTTACTCCGGCACAGCATGATGCATCTACATAAACAGGAACTTCGGGCATTCGTGCTTTTAATAGAAGTGCATTGCTGATTACACAAATGTCTGTACATACTCCTATCAGTTCAATGGATTCAATATCTTTTTCTTTTGCCAGTGATTCTGCAAGTTCCCAGGAACCGAATCCGTTCTTTTCTATTACTACAGCCCCTTCTCTCCATAATTTTTCAGGAATATTCCATCCGGGAGTATCTTTAATACAATGTGCTACCGGCAAATGTCTTCCTTCCTGAGTTTCAAGGTAGTCAGTATAATGCGTATCTTTAGTATAAATAACCTTATAACCTTCAGAAATCCGCTTGTCAATTTTATAAATAACGGCATCAACAATGGAACGGGCTTCAGGACTACCCAGTGCACCGTCAATAAAGTCATGTTGCATGTCGACTACAATAAGAATCTTCATAAATTACGAGAATTTAATTAGGTCATGCAAAAATATAATGAAGGTTATAATCGATACTTGATAAAAAGGTAAAAAATGTTGTTATTGTTTAAGATGGTAAAAGTTAAAATAGACGTTTATTGGATATAATCTGTTTTAATTTTATAAATTTGCAGTTCAATAGTAGAGAGTTTTTAGAAGAATTTTTAATCAACATATATGGGAGAATATAGAGTAATTAGTAAATTTTTAGGTTGTACTTTATTAGGTGCTAGTAGTTTCTTATATGCGCATGCATTTCAAACTCAACCAGTAAAGGATAGTATGGTGTATCTTTCTCAAGAATTTCAAAATTTAACACAAGAGGGAGAATTGCTTATAACGGGAATTGTATATGGTGCAGATGGAGAAACTCTTCCCGGAGCGAGTGTATATGTAAAAGGTAATACAAAGTTAGGAGTAAGAGCCGATATTGATGGTAAATTTACTCACTAGTGTCCACTAAAAATTAGAGGACGAGTTAAAAATTATAATTACTAAATAA
>OBKR01000436.1_pt1 | contig 46368 bp, 61 predicted proteins | sample 1518991 | NCBI WGS metagenome assembly OBKR01 (sample SAMEA2452117, study PRJEB22498) | human gut metagenome | biome: human feces; feature: human gut; material: feces | place: Australia | collected 2012
TGGTGCCGTTTAGTGGACTTGAACCACCGACCCACGCATTACGAATGCGTAAACCAGTTTATTAAAATCAAATAGTTATTTATTGATTTGATGATTTTGTGTTAATTTTGTGCTGAATGCCTGTTCATAGATTTGCGTGAGGCCATCGTCGACGGCGTGGACGTATCTTAAGGTGGTTTCTTGGTTTTTGTGGTCGAGAGATTTTTGTACGAGCTTTATGTCTTTGGTGTAAGCGTACAGCCATGTGCCGTGTGTGTGCCTGATGCTGTGGAAGCTTTTATAAGGCAAACCGGCACGTTCAACGGCACGTTTCCATGCTTTCTTTACCGATTTTATTCTTTCGCCGTTATAGGTAAAAATATAGGTGCTGACTTTGGGAATACTGTTTAAGACTTCCTGCATACTGGGTGTTATTTTTTTTGCTCTCGGGCGCCCGTGTTCGTATGTATTGTCTTTGACGTGATAAAATATAACGCCGTCCTGAATATCCGACCATTTAAGATTTAGTAATGTAGACATACGGAATCCGGTATGCAGCGCCATAAGCATAATGGGTTTAAAATGGGGGGCGGCCTGTTCATATATCTTGTCAAAGTCAGTTTTATTGTAGTATTTTACAAGCTCAACCGGCTCTTTTTTAATAAAGTCGCGCACATAAATATCCGGGGTTGCGATTTTGTGCTTTTTGCATAAATTTAAGATAGCGGAGATAATGGCAATGTAGCGGTTTATGGTGCCGGTTTTTCTCCCTTCTTGCCGTTTGAGCCGGACAAAATTATAAATGCCTTCTGTCGTCAGTTCTGACAGCAGCGTATTTTCATCAAAGTATTTGGTTAAATTTTCGAGTTTGTTGAACGTGTCATCTGGTTTGGCATGGTACTGGCCTTTTTCTTCCCAGTATAACCCGAAAGCCTGATTTAGGGTAAATTCTTTTAATTTATTTGGATTGGTTCTAAATTCAGTTTCTTCCACGAGCTGCGCAAAGCGTTTGTTTGCGTATTGCTCTGCTTCTCTTTTATCCGTTGTGTGCGAACTTTCGCGAACGAATATTCTTTGTCCGTTGACGACTGCTGATATTTTGATGTGGTAGATGCTGCCCCGGAGAATAAGCTTGACGGGTGATTTATTGTATTTTTTAGGCATTGTTCAAGACTCCAGTCGGGGATTAGATAAGAAGAACCGACCGGCACGCATTTGAGCTGCCCGCTTTCTAAAAGGTGATTTAGCCGGACTCTTCCTATTCCCTTTTTTCTTAATTTTTTAAGTGCTTTGTTTTTCGTCATCAATTCCATAATTTAAATCCTTTAAAGTCAAGTTTAAAAGGCGGGCGCAGTAGTTTTAATTTAACCTGATGTGCCAAAATCTGCGCCCGATGTTGTGCGGTACCGCCATTCGCTTCCTTTTTCTCCCTTTGCCGAAAGCTTGAATCCTTATGGGCTGGACGGTTTAAAAGCCTCCGCACAATGCTGTAAAAGGAGGGAAGGGAGGATAGGCTGAACCCAACATTTTGTCCCCTGCGCCCCGGGTTCCGCCCTATCTGCGTGATATAAGCCGCAGGGGAAAGGGCTAGGTGTTTTTCCAACTGTCAGAACCGAGGTCTTTACAGTAGCAATCTCCAAACTTAACCTTTTTACCGCACTGGCAGCAGGCAATCTCTTGTTCCATATTATCGGTATAAAGACAAGCGCCATCCGGTAAATCATACGGGATATATTCCTTTTTCTCGTCAATCCATTTCATAGCCTTACTCATCGTTTTCTTCCTTGTATTTTTTTCTAATTAATTCATCATCAAGATTGGATAAAACGGCTGACAGTTGAGTTATATCGTTTAAATGGATATAATTAGTTTGAGTGTAACCCCAAGAACAACTATAACTTTGAACTTTCCCATTTTCCATTCTTATATTGCACGGAACAGGTGATTCGTAAATAATTAAAAAACCGTCATTCATACATTGACAAATTAATTCCACCCATAAATATTCAGTTTCTTCATCTTCGCTGTCAAAATCCTTGTTTTTATATTTTTCTAAAACACCGTCTTTCAACGACCAATTACAAATTATTCTCTGGTCATTGAAAGCGTCAATAATATCGTCTTTTAAATCGTCAAAATCACTCTCAATTTTAGGCAAATCGCAACAAGGAATAATTTTGCAGCGTCCCTCATATTCTTGTTTTAAGTTTTTCAATTTAATCTTTCTCATCTTTCCTATCCTCATAAAAAGTTACTTCATCTCTGCGGACGGGGCGGCAGTTTTTAAAGGCCATTCCATTGTCTTTACAATAAATAAATCCTTCATTGTTTGGACAACTGGCCATAAGCCTTGTTAAATAACCTAAGCGCATGACATAATTAGGGTTATCATCCCAAAACCAGCAAAGGCACTTGTTCTTGATGATGTAGTCGTAATCAATAGGATTTTGGTAAAGTTCCCAATCGTCACTTTCAAAATCATCACCGAAAAAACGATAGTCATTTCTATCTTCATCGTAAAAATGTTTATCACTATCCTCTTTTCTAATAAACTCTTCTTTACCCCAGTTTTTTCTTCTAATCTTCGCCCCTTTTCTGAACTCGGGCAGCAGTTCTTCTAAATATGACATTATTTACCTACCTTTCGTTTTGATTTTTTCCAGTCATCAACGGGCGTGATGTCAAACATAGACAAGCTCGTTTCATAGTCCTTCCCCCACCATAAAATACCTATAATTCTAGGTTCATAAGGAAAGTAAAACCATCTTCCGTCTTTATTCATAGCCACCCAGCCCGGGCGTGTTTTAGGCGCGATGTCTCGCATAAATTCATCAATTGTCATCTCTAAATTCCTTGCTGTTGACGGCTTCTTGCCAAGTCGGGTATTCGGCGATTAAATAACATTTTCCATATAATAAATCGTCCAAGCTTTTTTTATAAGCAGCTCCATCAGTACGAATAGCATCAACTCGCCTATCCGAAATTCTAGTTATTGCAATTATATTGTTAATATGCCCGAATCGGTGCCGAGTAATTTTATAAATTTGTCCTACTTTAATCATCGCCATAATCTCCCAGTTTCTTGCAACGTTCTGAAATATCCCGGCACATATTTTTCATTTCATCCAATGCATCGGACATTTCTTCTATTTCGGTGGTAAAATCGGTTATCTTTTCGACAATATCTTCGCAGTCATAGCGACGACGGGGTTTGGGGAGAAGATTGATTAAGTCTTCGTTGGTGCATATTTCGTAATATTCTTCCGGGTATTTCTGATTATATTCTTCTATACGCCGATTTAGCTCTTCAAGGCTGATGAAATTTGCAACCCAAGTATAGCCGATAGCTTGTTTGGTATCCTTTTTTCTTTTGATGGTTAAGATTTCAGTCATCTGTCGTCCCCTTTAACATTTCCGTCTGACGTGTTAAAATTTTTAGGATTTTTTAACCTATCATGAACAAACTCATAATTGACGCCGAGTGTTCCTATTTTTTCACACTCTTGTCCTAAATACTCATTTCCGTTTTCATCAAACAGAAGTATTTTTCCTTCCTGTGTGTCAATGTTTGCAACTAAGAAGGTTATGTCATTAAAATCGCACCCCACATCAAAATGCGGGCTTAGCTGATTATAATGGCACATTGTATAACAAATATCGTCAATTTCATATTCTGCTTTTTCGTACTCAACTAGCTTAAAATCTTTAATTTTATGCGTTATACCTAAGAAGCCGACAAGTTTATGCCCGTGTTCGACCAAATATTTAAAAGTTTCTTTGTCGCATCTATAATATTTTGTATCGCGTATGGGTGGGGCATATCTGTCGTTCCATTCAAGCCACAAATCGTCGTCCTCATCTTTCCAAATTTGACCGACACGGACATCTTTTATTTCAACAAGTTTCATCTCTCCTCACTTTCAAGCAAATCAGGATTTTTTAACATAATGTTGCAATTTGGTTCGGAATGTTGCGAATTTGGTTTTGAAACATTATTTGCAACATTGATACGGGAACTGCAAAGTTTAAATAAATCGCCTAGGCGTCTTGCTAACTTCCGGTACATTGGCCGTCCTAAATCTGTAGACACTTCATCTGAATTTGTGCCAAAATTGTTGAAAGCCCACAAGTAAAACAAGCACTCTAATTTTGTAAATTTGTTTTCTCGCATATAATGTTTGATTTGTTTTGATGAAAATCTGAACTCGATTTCATCTGTATCAAAAATATATTTCGTCATCATTCCTCACTTTCTAATAAATCAGGGTTTTCGTGAACGTTACCGATGACCTTAGCCTTTAGTTCAGGTTGTGAAAACATATCCAAAATATCACCGTTTGATTTAAGACATCCGAACGCCGCACAATTATCCCGCCAGATGATTTGATAATTTTCACAAATATCTCCATCGCCGCGGCATAATGACCAGCGAACAATATCGTCCTCATAAATAAGCTTGCCGTTTTTATCCTTTAATCCAGTGCAGGCTTCAAGTATGTGGTCAAACTCCAAAGAGGTGTTTTTACTGTCAGGGTGAAAATGCCAGCCCAAAGCCCAATCCAAACTTTTTATATTTTCATCAGTTAGGGGCAAACTTTCATTTTCATAGGTAACCCCGAGTTCGCTAAAAACCGGATAAAAATATTTTTCGCCGTCCCAAACGCGCGGGAAGAATCTGTCGCTTACTTTCATTTTTCCTCACTTTCGCCAAGGGCGGTGTTAATACGAGTTAAAAGTTCTTGTCCTCTTTTATGGGATTCTTCCCCGCCTCTAATTTGCCAAGTCATAATTTCGGCGGAAACAATCGGTAAACACTCTTTCAGCAATCCTCGGAGCTTGCCAATATCCTCGTTCTGGACTGTCTGATACCAGCGGGCAGATTCAAGCTCTTTTTTCAGCTGTTCGTATTTGTCAAGAATTGCTAAAAGGCTATATTTTTCTTTACGTTTAAGAAAATCAAGCCGTTGTTCTTTTGTTCCGTTTTTAACTAAATTTTCCCAATTTTGCTCTTCCAAACATAAAAGATTTTCCGCAAGTTCATCCCATATTTTGTTTTTCTCTTCCATTTCCGCCAGTTTCCGCCGCATAACTTCATTTTCTTCACAGCAGCAATAGCGCCGGTGTTCGGCAAGTTCTTTTTGCATCGCCTTGTATTCGTCATAGGTGGGAACGGGGGCAAGGATTTGGACATCATCAACAGGTTCAAACACTTCGTCGGCCATTGATAAAAATTCCAGGTTTTTATATCCCCAAGTTTTTAATATCTCTATGCCGTTATCTGTTTTGCAATAGAATAGTTTTGGCTCATCAAATCTTTTATGTAGCTTTCCCGCTTTCCAGTCCTCTGTCAGTTCTTCAGGTGTTTTTGTCATCGTCCTATTCCTTTATTTTATTAAGCGCGGATGTTAAAAACATAAGCATTCCGGCATCCATCAAACCCGGTTCGTTTATAACCGATTGTATGGCGTTGGTTGCAGTTTTGAGTTTTGCCTCCAGCTCTTCAATATTTATGCTTTGCCGGTGGCATATATCCTGCCACTGAAAGAATTTTTTGAGGTATAACGCCTTTTTATCAGCAGTGGTGTCCATCTTTCCAAGTCCTTTGTTTGTTGGCTGCCATTTTGGTTTTGACAAGCGTTTGGATTTCCGGGAAGCGCAACAGGTTGACGGCGGCAATGATAACGTCTGCCAGCTCTTCCTTTATTTTTTCAAGGTCTGACTGCAAGCCGGTCGCAATCAGCGTGTCTATCGCTGCGCAGTATTCGCTGATTTCTTCGCCGAGCTTCATCTCTTGGTCTTTTGCGGTAAACTCCGGGAACGTCTTTTCGTGCCATTCCTGAATATCTTTGATTAACTCAATCATTCTGCACCTCCAGCTTGGCGGCAATGTAGTCGTTGACTTCGTTTGCCAAAAGGTAATTTTCCAAAACGAGATTGCGTTCGGCGAGGCTGTAAATCCGTACGACCATAATTGCGCCGATGACACCCAAGAGAAAATTAGCAAGGTGGGACAGAATATGTAGAACTTTAAGGATGGTGCGTCTGCCCCGAAGATTAATTTTCATAGATAACCTCCACATATTTGATAAATTGTTGCAGCACGTTTCTTTCGCTTAATACTTCAACCGCGAATTTCGGGTTTTCCTTAATATCGCGGAGAAAATCGCGTACCGTTTCGCCGTCCTGATAAAACACAATATTGTCGCGGATAGCTTCCATCAGGTCGTATCCGGCTTTGACAATACGCTTTTTATGTTCGGCTTCCGCCTCGGCTTTCATCTTTTCAGCGAAAATTTTGGCATATAAAACCGCAGTGTTGGCGGGGTCTTTCCAAATGTTTGTCATATTTTGGGATACTCCTTTTTAATCAGCTCATTAATGTCGATTGCGGGGTCAGCGGCTACCTTTTCAAGCATTTTGCGGATAACCGGGCGGCGTTTCAGCAGAACCTCGGCGGCAATCTGGCGGTATTCCTCGGCACACTCGGCGCAGCAGAAAACCTTTTGCGCGTGGTTGGTCTTAAACTCTTCAAGACATACCGGACAGGTGCGGGTATACAGATACCCGCTGTGCCGATGGCGGGGCTGATTGCGCCGGTTGCCTTCCTTTTTGCACTCTTCGGAGCAATAGCAAACATTCCGGTAGTTTTGGGGCGTAAATTCCTTGCCGCAGATTTTGCATTTATAAATCATCTTAACCCCCGCATATAGTCTTCGGTATAACCTTTTCGCTCCAAATACTGAGCTGGTAATTGAGAGGGGGCGAACTCGCCTTGGGTCTTTTCCTGCCAAAAGAATATAACTCTCGTCATGTACTGGCAGAACTCGGATATACTCAATTTTGTGGTGGTCTTTATCCCGAATAATTGTTTGTTTATCTCGTGGATTAATTCCCCGGAGTAGGGGATATGGTGTTCGCCGTAAGATAACCCCGCCTCGTCAAGAAAATCGGCGACTTCCCCGCATATCAGATGATAGTAATTATTCTGTTCCCGGGAACGGATATGCTTGTGCGCTTTGACTTCGGCATCCACTTTTTTGCCATTAGCTAAAAGCAGGCAGGCTTGCTCTTTCAGGCACTTAAAAACATAATCTAGCTGGTCGGCACTGGCAATATACATCAGTAAATTACTCCGTCATTAAGGTTCATCCGCTCGTTTATCATTTGGGTTAATGCGGCGTGTTCGTCCATCAAATTTGCCTCAAACAGGTTGACGCAAAGATTGTTTAACTTATCTATTGCCGATTTGGGTTTGGTCGAAAGGTCGGCAACGCCTTTCAAATATTCAACCGAGGATTCGTATTGGCGGAGCAGAATATCTCTGCCGGTTTGAACCGTCGGCAGTTCCTTTTTGCCCTCCTTTAATGCCTTGTTGATGTTTTTGGTCTGCTGCGCTTTTTCCGCAGCGGCTTGTTTTTCAAAATCCGATTTTTCGGGCTTTTGCTTAAACTTATCGGCTTCATCTTCGGAATAAACGTCTCCGGCAATGCCAAGCAATTTCAAAATAACGCGGTCTTTAGCCCGTTTTTCAGCCATAGCCCAGCGATAGTTCTTTGATGTGGCTGTCAAATTACTGTTGGAAGCTTCGCCTATTGCCCAAGCGGAAAAATCTCCTTTTTTACCGTTCACAAAAAGAGCTATCTCGTTAGCCTGAAGATTAAATATTTTGGGTTCGTCAAAAACGATGCCTGCTTTTTGTGCAGCTCGTTCCAAAAACTTGTGATACGCAATCCAAGCGACTGCAATATTTTCGTTGGTCTTTTTGTTTTGGCGTTCCAGAAGCCAGCAGCCGGCGGCTATGTCTTTATCCTCGAACCCCAAGTCTTTGAAAGCCTTAACAATATAATCATCTAATTTTTTTGCCGTCATTTGATTGCCTCGTTTAATTCTTTTTCTTTCAGTTTATAAAAATCTTCTTTGGTCAGGTTGTTAGCTAAAAGGAAGTCTTTAAAATCAACATTCTTCATATATTCCAAATATTCTCGACGTTTTGGCGAGAGAATAAGCTGCTGTTTGTGTTCGTGTATCCTCTGATGGCATTCGGCACAAACTGGAAGAAGATTTAGAACATCCCAGCGTAGGAGGGTGTTTGCTCTAGGTATGATGTGGTGGATGTGCTCCGCCGGTTTCCCACAAACGGCACAGCGCTTGTTATGCCCTAATTTTGGATACAGCCGGTCGAGCTTTTGTTCCCAGTTTGTCATTACTCACACCACCACATTAAAAAATGCATAACAAAAACGATGCTGCAAAGAACGATGCAATTCCAGCGAAAAAAATTTTCTTCCTCTTGTTCCAGGCGGCGCAGTTTGGCGTTATATTTGGCATAGGCTTTTAATAAGCGCCCTGTTTCGGACAGGTTTTGGACACAAAGCTTATATAAAGCATCGTTTGTTGTTAATAAGCGCTTGTTTTCTGCTTCCAGCTCCGCTTTAGTCGTTTGTTTTGTCATTATCTATTTTCTCCATAAACTCAACAAGATCTATTGTTTTAAAGGCGGAGGGGGCATTTTTTTTTATCTTAGCCAGCATGTAACCCAGATTTAAGGCAGCCCCATTGACAAAAGATATGTTTTTAATTGTATCTCCCTCTTCCCAGCCGAAGACGCCGATGCGTAGTGGACATATTTTGGCGATTTCATCCAGATGTTGATTTATGATTTTTTTCTTTTCTTCTTTAGTCATTATTCTTCCTTTCAGAGTAGGTGGGAGGGTGATAGGTCTGATGCCCTCCCGGTTAAGGCGGGAAAGGAGAAGTGCACGCAAACTAAACCTTTCCCTAACACTCAAAGGCGGCTGTCAGATGTTTTGCTTGCGCTGTCTTTGTGTGTTCTGAGGATGGTTTTACACTTATTATGTGTTAATGTCAACACAAAAAATGTGTTAAAAGGAATATTTTGTGTATAAATAAAAATAGCCCCTTAATTCAGGGGCTTGTTTTTTCTGCCGTTAGATTTCGGACAAATTTTACAATTTCTTCCAGTTTATCGGCAATAAAATTGAGGGTTTTTTTATAAATTTCTTCTTCCATATCTTGTTCCTTTCTAGGGAAACCTTATGCGCTAAGGTGGCGGAGCTAGAAAACACGCAAGATTCGTGCCTGCTTATTTAAATATATCACAGACTCCGCCTTAGGCGGCGTATCTTGTTGAGTTTTCTAAGCTCGCTAAATATGTTATTTTATAATTTTTTATCAGTCAAGTTTTTTTAGGTTTTAGTAACAAATACAATGACTATTACAAATATTCATACATTTTTCGCCGATAGTATTATGATTGTCATCATCAATTACATTGCCTTGAGAAACATACTTTTGTGCATACGGACAACATATAAATGTCATTGTAAGTTTAAAACCAAGGAAGTGAAAGGCATCGCAAAGGTAAGACAGACCATCCTTTTGTCTTAAACTCTTATTCAGACATTTTTTATAATATACATATGCTGAGGTTTTGGAGGCGTTAAGCATATTATGATACAAGTCCATTCTTCCTCCGTTTGTTTTATATAATTCAAGGCATTCATTTAAATCTCGGTATGTATATTTCCCGCTATTTAACTCATCATAAGTGGAAGCATATGACAAATTATACTGAATATTTGCACACTCAATAGCTAAATCTTCCAAGAAAATAGATTTATTATCAGAAACAAAATATGTAGCAGCTGTAGCTTGACTTGCATAAAGCATACAGAACAGAAAAAATATTGTTTTCATTTATTAACACCTGCAACTTGCGCTTAACGTCCCATCACAACATCTTGCCTTCCCGCCGGAACATCCACAAACGCCTCCGTGCCAAGAACAACATCCACGTTGCTGCATTTTGTCATACTGGGGAATTAAGCACATATTTTGTTCTGCAAAAAAACAGGTAAACAATAAAATTAAAAATATTTTTTTCATCGTAGTTCTCCTAAAATTGTTCTGGTATATAACTCAATATATGTATTGGGGTTAGCAGGCTTTTTTTGTGTAAAGGTTTACAACTAAAGCTTGCATTTGCCCTTTTCTATCCGTTGTATCAACTTTTGTGGCGCTTAAACAGATTTCAGCCATCTTCTGTCCGATGTTTTTAATTTCTTTGGGATTTTTAGACATATAATCATAAAAAACATCAAAAGCTGTGGATATTATTTCTATAAATTTATTTTCGGATAAGGAAATATCTTCTGGAGATTTTGTATTGTAATTACATTCAGACAGTGCTGAAATAATTTTTTTTAGGTTATTAGGAATCAGGTCTGATACTGGTATATTTAAGGCAGCAGAAAGGGAGAGTATTTTATCAGGAGTTATTTCTCCGCCATTTTCTAAACGCTGAATGTGTTGTTGTGAACAGCCTATTTTTTCTCCTAGTGCTGCTTGTGATAGGCCTAAAGCTTCTCTACGCTCTTTGATTTTATTCATTTTTTTCTCCTAATACTTCCTCTCTTAATTATGCACAAAAAAAGTGTGTTTGTAAAACACAAAATAGGTGTTGACATTAACACTTTAGATGTGTAGATTTGCGGCTAGGAGGTTTATAATGAAACTAAAAAATTTTTTAGATAAAGAAAGTATCTCAATTCAGCAAATGGCGAATGATTTAGAGTTACCGTATGAGTATATCCGACGATATGTTAATGAAAATAAAATCCCCCGTCCTGAAACAATGGCAAAAATTGTCGCTTATACTAAAGGCGAGGTAACGGCGAATGACTTTTACGGGATTGAGGAGAAGAACGAGTGAGTTTTACTGAAACCCTCTTAATGCTGCTTATCGGTTTTAAATTAACCGGTTGTATCACTTGGTCTTGGTGGTGGGTGCTTTGCCCTTTGTGGGGGGAAATAGTTTGGGGTTTGTTGAAGTATTTGGCTTTGGCATCACGCGTTTTGAAGGATAAGGAATAGGTATGCTCGGGCATTTTTTATTTGTACAAACATATTTATTAATAGGTCTGCCTTGGGTATCTACGGAAACAGTAGGTACTTTTATCAATGTTTCCATGCCGCAATATGGGCAACGTAAGAAATGCGGCCTGTCAATATCAACAAGTTGTTTACCAAAGATTGCCAGTATTTTGTTGAATGCTTTTGTTATCCAGCTGAGAGGGATATTTTCCATGTTGGGACTCCTTTTTCTTTTCTTAATCTCATTTGGGAGTCCTAACGCCTTTATTGAGGAGAGTCAATTTGAGTAAACTTTTAATCACTTTAAAACTGCCGTTTCTGGCGTTTCGTGAGCTGCTGATACTGATATTGAAGTATTGCTATGGCTGCCGGATTGACGTGCCGGACGGGCTTAACAGGGTCGGAAACGAGTTATTTCGGAGAAGGTGATGCGGTATATTGACCTTTTTGCGGGGATAGGCGGCTTTGCGCTGGGGCTGCGGCAGGCGGGGATAGAGTTTGAAGAGCATTGGTTCTCCGAAATAGATAAGAATGCGATAAGCATTTACAAAAAACATTTTCCAAATGCAAAGGAGCTGGGCGATGTGCGAACAATTAGAGATTTTTCCGGGCTTAAAGCCGACATTGTCACTTTCGGATTCCCGTGCCAGGATTTGTCTGTTGCTGGCAAAAGGAGAGGTTTGGCCGGCGATAGAAGCGGTTTATTCTTTGAGGCGATGCGGATTATCCGAGAGCTTAAACCTCAATATTTTATCTTTGAAAACGTCAAAGGCCTGCTTACAAATAACGGAGGAGCGGACTTTGTCGGATGTCTGCAAGAAATTGCCGACATTGGGCTATATGAGTGCGAATGGCAGCTTGTTAATACAAGCTGGGTATTACCCCAAAACCGAGAGCGGGTTTACTTTGTCGGACGTCTTGGAGGACGAGCCGGACTTAAAATATTTCCTCTCTTCAGCGGCGGTGAAAAGGCTGATGGGTTACAAGGACAATACACAAATACCATTACCAGCGAGGGATACACAAAAGTCCGGCAGGCATCGTACGTTATTGAAAGTCAACAGTTTCACAAAGTCCGGCAAATAAACCGTACCGAAAAGAATCACCAGCAGGACAGGGGCTATTCTCCGGAGGGGCTGTGCCCTGCATTAAATACGGTCGGCGGGGGCAACCTTGAGCCGAAAATAATCACTTATGGCTTGGATGCCGGAGTTTCTAAAAAATTTTACCGCCAGCCGATATTGGAAAAATCGCGTTGCTTTAAAGCCAATAACACGGGCGCTGCGGTTTGCATTAAACCCGTATTGACGCCGGAGCGGTTGGAAAAAAGGCAGAATGGCCGGCGAATGAAAGAAAACGGAGAGCCGTCGTTTACGCTGACGGCACAGGACAGGCACGGGATTTACGACGGCGCCCGTATCCGCAAGCTTACGCCCGTTGAGTGCGAGCGTTTGCAGGGTTTTCCCGACGGGTGGACGGAGTGCGGCGCAGACGGCAAAAAGATGTCCGACAGCGCCAGATACAGAGCTTTGGGCAATGCGGTAACAGTGGATTTTCCGCGTATGATTGGGGAGAAATTGAGATGAGGGACAGCTTTGTATTTTATCGCAGTTTTTACGAAGCCTTAAAGGGTATGGATAAAAACGTTCAGGCTGATTGTCTTATGGCCTTGGCGCAATATGCGCTTGACGGGGATATGCCGACCTTAACACCGGAAGTTAGAATGTTTATGACGTTGGCTAAACAGCAGATTGATGCCAACAATCAAAAATTTGTAAACGGCAGCAAGGGTGGACGTCCGAAAAGAATAAATAACCAAACCGAAACCAAAACGGAACCGGAAAATAACCAAGAAATAACCGAACCAAAACCAAACGATAACCAAACCGAAACCAAAACGGAACCAAAAGAAAACCAAACGGAAACCGGGATTAAACAAAAAGAAAAAAACAAGAATACCCCCTTAAACCCCCAAGAAGAAAAAAATAAAATATATCCCCCCTTAACCCTTAAAGGGGTAGTCCCCCCAAATAAAAAATCCCCGAAAAAAATTTCTTTTTCTGACGTTTTGGACTGGGAAAGCCTGTTCGATTACTGGGAAAGCTGGAAAAAGGGCGGGAGGTACAAGAACGCGGAGAGCCGCAGCCGTATGCTTGCCAAGCTGAAGGAGTTGACCGGGAACGATTTTGATTTGGCGAAAAGGGCTATCTGCCATTGCGTTGATTCCGGCTATCAGGGATTTGCAAACGGCGCAGAGCTGTTTTACAAGCCGTCTAAAGACCCGCCGGGAAGGGAGCAGGCTCGCCAAGCAGCGCTTGCAAAAGAGAGGGAATTTTTATCTCAATTTGACCCGAATGAGGAGTTTTGATGAAAAATTTTGAGTTTAACAACTGGGTAGAATACACCCGCAGCATTTATCCCGATTTCAGAGCGGATAGCGAAGGGCTGAGGGATGTTTGGCAGCAGGTTCTTGCGAATGCAACTCTTGCCGAAGCCAAGGCGGCCGTGTCGCAATATGCGGCGACATCCAAAACCGGTTTTGCGCCCAAAGGCGGCCAAATTGCCGAAATAATCAAGCTTAATCGGCAGAATCAGTCGCCGGCCTATCAGCCGCCGGGCGAACTGGTTGAGGATATGCCGGAGCGAAGATTCCACGAAGACATTGCGCTGGGGCGGTGTCGGCATAACCTGTACTGCTACCGGGATGCGGCGGCGCTGGTTAAATCCGGCGAGGCGGCGGACTTTGACGAAGGGTTAAGGCTTTCGTGCCGCAAAAGAACCGCGGCAAGGGGAGAACAGCCGCGCGATTTTGAATTTCCGAGCGATGAGGATTTGCAAGCGGCCGGGCTGAAAGGCGTTAAGGCAAAATCCGGCGATTGCAAGCGAATACTGGAAAGCTTTATCCGCCAGTGGAGTATGCCGCGATGACAGAAATAGGGAATAAAGTCAGGACATTTATTGCGGACTGCATAGATGAATATCCGGCGAAGGCCGACCGGATAAAGGTTGATATAAGCGTTCGCTGGGGGACGTGCGAAGTTTCTTTGAGTAATGCGAAAAGCCCGCTTTATTACTCAAAAGAAATTGAGTTGACAGAGATTAAGGAGCGGCCGGATATAAAAGCCGTAGCGCTGGAAGTTTACAAATAGGGAAGGGCGATGGAAGCCGGAATTTTAGAAAGGTATTATCAAACTGGGGTTTTGAGTATTGAGGAAGGACGCTGGAGGGCAGAAGACCGGCTGCGGGCGGGGACGCTGTTGTACCGCGACTTTGTTAAATCCGGGAGAATTATCCGCACTATGGATCCGAGCCGTCCTCGTGTTGACTGTCAAGGTTTTAAACATCCTTCGGAAAGCAGGGAGGTTGCCGAAGACCGGTTTAATAAAGCTATCCGCAACGTTTCATTTTGTAACTGGGCGATTGTGCAGCACGTTGCCCTTGAAAAAGAGAGGATTCCGGTCAAAGGAAAAAGCCGCGAAATGGTTTATGCGCTAAAACGCGATTTATGCCGCGGGCTGGATGAGCTTTGTGATTTTTATGTCGCGAAGAAAAAGGAAAAGATTAAGCCTTAGCCTTTTTCCAGTAATAAAGCGCCCATGCATCGCGGTTTTTTTCGCAGTCAGAGAGATTTTGCGCTGCAAGGTAATTATTATAGTCCTCTTCGTCAAAACGCACCATATGCGCCTTTTTTCCCTCGGCAATAAAACGGCAATATACCTTACGAACAGCGGCATTGCGTTTAACGTCTTCAGGATAAAGGATTAAGGCAAAATCGGCATATTCCCAGCGTTTGTATTTGGCGACCAATGATTCAACGGTGCCGGTGATTTCGACATAGGCGGTTTTAAGAAGTTCGACAATTTCATCGCAAGCACCGGTCGGGGCGCGCCCTTCTTCGTATTCCCAGCGTTGTATTGTACGATAATTTTTGACTTTCATAAGCCGCATAAGCTCGGCCTGTGTTAGACCAAGCTCTTCGCGGATGGTTTTTATTTCAAGCCCGGTTAAATATCCTTTATTTATAATCGGCATGATAACCCCATTAAAAATTTTGTTCATATTCGGATAAAAGCCGGTTAATATCTTCGGCCAGCCAAGATGGGGGGGTAGATGCATACGGAAGTCTTTTATCATTCATAAAAGATTCAATAACACTACGCGCGACATCTTCTGCCTCATCTTTATCAAAATAAATCTTATTTTCAGCAATCAGTTTGGTTAAGCTGTCTTGTATTTCTTCTAATTTCTTTAAATCTCTCATGGTCGTATCTCCTTTTTCTCTGAATAAATCGGATAGGGTTAATTTGAAGTTAATAACTTGATATTCGGGTTGTTTAAACTGATAGTAAAACTTCTGCCGAAGTATTTTTCTGCGCCGTCGGCCATCTCGTCGGGGAATTCGTCTTTTATTTCCGATTTGTCGCGTATCCAGCCCAAAAGGCGGGCAACTTCGACATTCAGTGCTTTGGCAAATTCTTTATCAAGTTTTATATGTGTATTTCCATTTTGGTAAATCTTAAATTCTAAAAGCGGTTTACCCTCATCAAGCCAAACATAATATTTTGCGCCAAAGCATTCGGGATTATCCCACCGTTTCGCCTCAAAGCCTAAATTATGAGCCACCGCGCAAAGGTCTTTAACAATCGTTTGAGCTTTATGGTTGTTAATTGACGTGCCGCTCCAACTTGAATAATCGGTAAAATACAATCTGTCGCAGATTATACGGTAACTAAGGCAATAATGTGTTACTTCATCGGGATTGTTAAATCTTGGGCGGTCATTATACCATTTATCAGCCCTAAAAACCTTTTGATTGCTCTTGTATTTAACTATATTTTCGGGGCTGGTGAAAGTCTTATAAAGTTTAATAAGCTGCTCATTATAATAAGCGCTTGCGTTTTTACAAACCCAAACTAAAAGGCTGTAAATATTGCTTTCGTTAAAATCAACCGTCAGCAGGCCGGAAAATCGGTTTAACAGCTTATTTTTGGTTGCTGCGGTCAACCGGTCGGTTATTTCATCAAGCTCTTCAAAAACAAGGTGCCAGTAGATATTTTTAAGTCCGGCAATCTTATTTTGCAAAGCTTCCATAACCGCTTTTTTGCTCACGCCGATATTTTCCAAAATATCGACATCAAGGCCGCTTATGGCTTTGAAATGATTATACATTGTCATAAGTTCGTTATTGTAGCTGTTGACAAGGATTTCGACCTTATTCTTACCAGCCACAAGCTGATTTTTAACCTTTTCTTTTTTCTCCTGCTCAAGCTCATAATCCCGCTTTTCCTTTTTATCCCGCATTTTGAAAGTATCATTAAACCAATCATCAAAAGCCTGATTGTTCTTACATTTTGTTTTATCAATCAATACAACGTCAACTTTGGCTCGGGCTGCTCTCTCGGCGTTAAGAAAGTCAAAACTTCCGAGAACCTTATAGCTTGCGCCAATATCGGTTATTGTCTGCATAATTTCGGCTTTTTCTTTCCACCGCTCCGGGATAACTAAATAAATGTAATCGCAGTTGCCCTCTTTGATAATCCGGCGCACCCATTTTTCAAACTCAGAATATGGCGGATTGCAGAAAATAGCATCAACCGGCTTGTCAATCAGCGTGTTTTGGTTAAAATCCGTTCCCAAAATAACCGTATCTTTCGGTAGTCGGTCAATTAAGATCTTTGATTTTTCCATAACGAAATAATCAAACCATCCCTCGCGCCATTCTTCCTCCCGGTATTTTTCGCCGTTAGCCTCGGCGTGCAAGCGTTTTAATTTTTCACGCTGTTTAAATTCGGCTTCTGCTTCGTTATCAAGCTCGGTCATATAAGTTAAAAAATTACACGTTCCGCAACCAATATCCAAAAACGATTTTATGTTTTTATATCCATTTCCGTAGTAAAACTTTCTATGCAGGCAAAAATCTTTATAGATTACCTTAACCATTTCCTTTGAGGTTGGATAAAATTCAAAATCCTGATTATTTTCCTTGAGTTCGGCAACGAGCCGCCGCGTATTTGCGCGCGGCGGGTTGTCCAGGTCAAAAAGTGTCTGTTCCATGGTTTAGGCCTCCTCTGTTTCTCCGTGAAAATCAATATTCCAATCTATGATTTTATCGTTGCAGCTGTCGCCGCATTCGCCTATTGTGGCACCGAAATCTTCAACAGCTATTTTGGCTGCTTCTTCTTTATTTCTCGCCTTTACTTCAACATAACCGGAAAAGACGATATTTACGGGTATTTTATATTTTTTCATGGTTCAAATTTCCTAGTTAAAAAGTAATTCCATTTGTTGCGTTTCTACGTTTTGGGCGCCAAACTTCTCGCGGATTTGGTTCAAGGAATAGCGGCCGCGAAAGTGAGAGCCTTTAATCGTATCCGACCAGTACCAAGCTTTTTTGCTCCGGCTGAATTTAAACCCGGCAGCCTTTAATTGTTCGGCGTAAAGCCACGTTTTGCCCGTGAGCCAGACCCAAGAGCCGCATATTTCAATCGTCAACTCTGTTAAGCCTATAATTTTAGATATGATTTCAGGGTATGCGGCGGGGTCAATTTTATCGTAACAATTTAAGTGTTCGCTGTCGTGATTTTGCAGCCATTTGAACGCGGCGGCATATTCGGCGTTTATATCCTGCATAATTCGGACGGCATCCGGGCTGTGGTTAATATCGGGGTGATATTGTTTTGCCAGCGCGTTATAAGATTTACGCAGCTGTTCAATAGTTGATATATTTTTAAAGTATTGCATGAGTGTTACTCCGTGAGCGTGTCGGCCTTGCCGATGGTTAAAGATATTTATTTTTTATTATGTGTATTATACGACAAAATAATTCAAATGTCAAGATAAAAATTTATCGTAAAATCAATGTGTTATAAAATATTATACATTCTTATAGTATGTATAATATTGAGTTATGCACAAGACAAAAAAATAAATTGTTTGTCAAAAAATATGTAGTAATATGATAAATGAAAATAAGTGTGTCAAGACAAAGGAATTTGAAGGCTCGCAGCGGTTAAAAGTTGCGGGCTTTTAATGTATGTACGGAAATAATCGGGATTAACAGATAAAAAAAGGCGTTTAAACGGTGGCAAATGTAGCGAAGTACGGCAAGCCGGAAGAAATGGAAAAACGCATTGACGAGTATTTTGCCCAGTTCGAAAAGCCCGAGCCGCTGACAGATGATGAGGGGCATATAAAGCTTGATAAGTATGGACGCGCAGTAATGAAGGATAAGGCGCCGACTCAAGCCGGATTAGCTCTTTATTTAGGCTTTAGCGATAGACGCACGATGTGGGGATATGGAGATAAGCCAAGTTTCGCGCGCGTTATTCAGAAAGCTAAGACGCTATTGGAAAAACATCTTGAAGAATACGCTATTTTTGGGAGAAATTCGGGGGTTGTGCCTTATTTGTTGGGTAATCTGCGGAACGGCTGGATTGACCCGAAAGAAGAAGCGGCAGCATTGGCAAATAAAACCCCGAAAACCGCGCTTGTGGTGTATGTCAACGCGCAGACAAAGAACAGGAAAGCGGCGGAAATTCCCACGATTGAAGCGGAAGTTGTCGGTTCTAAGACAGAAAGCGCAACGGATGCCGTAACCATTGCCAAGCCTAAGAAAAAAGTGAGCCACGGGAAGAAATTAGGCAGGCCAAAGAAAAGCGCAAAAGCCAAGAAAACAGCCAAAAGCACGGAGTAAAGCAAAAGAGCGCAGGCAAAGCACGAGAACGGAGCAAGAGCAAGGAAAAGCAGAGAGAAAACCGCACACGATACAGCGGCGCGGCGAGAAAGCATGCTTTTTCCAAACAGGGGGGTGGGGGCGCGCTGGCTGGCAAAACTCAAAACAACCATACCCTTTTCGGTAAATTACAAGGTTGCGTGAAAAATTATGTCAAATAAAAATCAAATAAAAACATAGTGATAGCAATAAATGGTGGCGTTATTGTGCGGCAAAATACGGGTTTATATACAAAAAAACAAGTCTAAAATTATTCTGTCAAGTATTAAAATTAAATAAAAACAATTAGATACTTCTTTTTGCCAAGTGAGAGGTGCATAAAATCATGGAAACAGGCAGGGGGAGGTAGGATAAAATTTATAAAATAGTGATTCGGAGAATCATTTTTGACAAAAACAGCTCATATTAAAAACAATAGGTTAGTTGTTTTGGTATCAAAAAATACCGGGTAAATACCCGATTTCGAAAAGCTATTTTGTCTATATATTATAACATAAAAAGGTTTAATATTTTACTAATGGCAAAGAAAAAGAAAGAAGAACAAATACGGGTCGAAATACAAGAGCAGTATGCCCCGTTGTTGTCTATGCCGAAAGTGAGGTATAAGCTTTATTATGGAGGGCGCGCCGGAGGCAAGTCTTACGGATTTGCCGATGCGCTGCTGGTACTGGCTCGTCAGGGGAAACTTTTGATTGCCTGTGTGCGCGAAGTGCAAAATTCCATCAAGGATTCTGTTTACAAACTGTTAAAAGACCGGGCTGAATATTGGGGATTTGAAGATTATCGGTTTTACGAAGACCGAATTGAAAATATTTTGACGGGCAGCCGTTTTATATTTAAGGGTTTGCAGGACAACAATGCGCAAAACATCAAGTCTTTGGAGGGTGTAGATATATGCTGGATAGAGGAGGGGCAGTCCATTTCCAAAAAGAGCTGGGAAATTTTGGATCCTACAATCCGTAAACCCGGCGCCCAGATATGGATTTCGATGAACCGCGAGCTTGAAAATGACCCGATATGGGTTGCTTTGGCGAGAAATCCCCATGAGGATGTTTATATACAGAAGGTTAATTATACTGATAATCTTTATTGTCCTCCCGAGATGAAAAAAATCGCGGAGAGGATGAAAGAAGAAAATTACAGCCAATGGCTCCATGTCTGGGCGGGGGAGCCTGTGCAGGAAGGCGATACCAAGCTAATCGGCTATGCGGAAATATACCGGGCGCTGGAATACAGGCTGGTAAATTCAGCTCAGGTTGACTTACCGCTGATTATCGGGGTGGACGTGGCGCGCTTTGGCGATGATAAAACCGCAATAGCCCGGCGCAGGGGGCGGAAGGCCTATCAGATTAAGACTTATGCCAAAATGAATGTTGTTCAGGTGGCTAATCTTGTGGTCGGCATTATCCATGACGAGCGCCCGGCAATAGTTAATGTTGATGTTGGCGGCGTAGGCGGCGGCGTGGTTGATATTTTGTTTGACCGGGGATACGGCAGTATTGTCAGAGCGGTGAATTTCGGCGAAGCCGCGCAGGAACAGGAAAAATACTGCAACCGGCGCGCAGAGATGTGGGGCAGGCTTAAAGACTGGCTTACCGCGGAACTTCCGGTAAGTCTGGTTGACTGTGAAGGGTTATCGGAAGATTTAACCGCGCCAAATAAAAGCTATGACAGGCTGGGACGGCTATTATTGGAAAAAAAAGAGGACATAAAGAAAAGACTGGGGCGTTCTACCGATGTGGGGGACGCCCTTGCTTTAACTTTTGCCGAAAGGTTTTATCCGTCTTCTTTGCTGCATTTGCAGTATGAAGAAGCGGAATTTGTGGACGACAGTGTATATACGGGGTGATTATGAGTAGTTTATTTTCAACGCCAAAAGCGCAACCTCAGGTGATAGAAACGACACCGACGGTTATTGGCAATTCCGAGCAGACGCAGGCAATGGAGCGGGCAAGACGCAAGCGTCGCGGAAGTCAGAGCCAGTTTATTGCCGGAAATTTATCTATGACGGGAAACGTTTTGCGTAAGCCTACCTTAGGGGAATAATATGGAAAAACTGAACGAACATATTAAGCAACGGCTGGAACGCCTGAAAGACGAACGGAGAAGTTGGGAACCTTTTTGGAAAAAATTATCCGAAATGTGTTCTTTTTCGCCTGAAATATGGACAGAGGAAAAGAACCGGCGCCATCGGCAGAATGTTTTTGACAATACGGCGCGCAATGCTTTGACGTATTTTTCAGCTTCTTTCAAGAGCATTCTCGTTCCGACGACGCAGCGCTGGCACCGGCTGAAGCCGACAAATCCCGACTGGGAAAATACCGATATGGTTAAGGCTTATTTGCAGTATGCGACCGATTTACTGTTTAAGGTGCGTTATGATAACCGTTCCCACTTTGCCAGTGAAGCAGACCTTTTGCTGAATCAGATAGGAATTTACGGTACAGGGTATTGGAGTGTTGAAGAAAATGTAGGGCGGGGGATTGTTTATCGGACAATTCCGGCTAATGAAATCTATATCAGCCGCAATCCGCAGGGATATTTGGATACGGTGTACCGAGAGTTCAGACTTTCGGCAAAAGACGCGTACCGAACTTATGGCGAGGCTGTTTCCGAAGATATTAAAAAATGTTTGGATAAAGAGCCGTGGCGTATGTTCGATTTTGTTCATGCCGTAGAACCGAGGAACGACCGCAATCCGCGCGCCAAAGACTATACGGGCATGAAATTTGCCAGTTACCATTATGAAAAAGCCAGCGACAAAGTAGTTAAAGAGGGCGGGTATCGGACGATGCCCTATATGGCGCCGCGTTTTTTGGCAATGGAAGATACAGCTTACGGCGACAGTCCCGGTTTGCAGGCTTTTAACGACATTTTGACCGCAAATGAAATGGCAAAAACGATTTTGCGGATGGGGCAGCTGCAAGCCAATCCGCCGGTTTTGGTCGGGAATACGATGCTCGATTCCGGGAAACTGGGGCAGTCGGGCGCCATTATTCGCGGCGGCTTGGACAGTCAGGGCAGACCGGCGGCGGCATCAATGCAGTATGGGAATAATCTGGCAATTTCGCTTGAAATGCAGCAGGATGTACGGGCATCCATCAACCGGGCATTTTTAATCCCGCTGTTTCAGGCGCTGACGCAGGATAAGGAAATGACCGCCACCGAGGTTGAAAAGCGCGAAGTGGAAAAAGCAATGCTGTTGGCACCGATGTGCGAACGTATTGCGGCAGAGTGGCTGTATCCGATGATAACCCGTGAACTGGACATCCTTTCGCAATATGGCTTATTGGACGATGTGCCGGACGAGCTTATGGGGAACGGTTCTATTGCGATAGAGTTTGAAAATCCGGCAGTGCATATGCAGGAATCGTCGCGGATTGTAGGCCTTTATAAGACGATTGAAGCGACAATGACGATGGCGCAGGCCGACCCGAGTTCTCTTGATATTTTGAATTTCCCCGAAGCATTACGGCAAATTGCCGACTATTACGATGTTGACGTGGCGGCAATAAGGTCGAGAACAGAGGTTCAGGAACTCGGACAGCAAAGGGCGCAGGCACAGGCGGCACAGAATTTGCTTGGCGCCAGCGAGGTCATTACCAAGTCGATGAAAAATCTTAAAGGGACAGGATTCGGATATTAAGGAGAAGAGATTTTGGCTTTCAGAAAAAATTTAAAAAACGAGTATCGCATAACAAAGGCTTTCAGGGATTTATTTTTGCAGGAAGGCCGGCTGAAGCCGGAAGCGGAAATTGTCCTTGCTTACCTTAGGGACGAGTGCAACGCAAGGGGGGAGATGGAGAATTACGGCGCTCCCCTGTTTTTTGACGCAAACCGGCGTTTCGACTCCGGGGCGGCGGCTTTTCTCTTGGGGCGGCGCAGGGTGTTTGATTTGATTGTCAAGCATCTGGCGATGAATGAAATTCAGATATTTAATCTGCTTTCGGTACGGCAGCAGCAGATGGATGAATTTCAAATTACGGAAGAAAACACCAATATATAAGGATTTTCACAATGACAGATTTTAATGAGCCGGGAAATGAGGCGAATCCCGATAACTCAAATACGCCTCACAATGAACAGGAAAACAAATCTTCACAATCCGCTTGGGAGGGATTTTCCGAAGAGGAAACAAAATACGTCGATGACAAGGGCTGGAAAGCCCCCAAAGACCTTTTGAAATCCTATCGCGAACTTGAAAACATGGAGAGTAAAAGAATCTCTATTCCAAAGGACGAAGACAAGGAAGCCTGGGACAAACTTTATGCCAAACTTGGACGGCCGGAAACAGCCGACAAGTACGACATCGGCGTTAATGACAACGATAAGGCGGAAATTCAGAAACTTATGTTTGAAACCAATCAGACCTCAAAACAGGCTAAAGCGCTGGTTGCCGGTTTTGACAAACTGATGCAGGAAAAGCAGAAGGCTGCGGACGCTCTAATTGATGCCGAAAACAAAAAACAGGAAGAAAGCGTTATTGCCGAGTGGGGCGACGACGCTGAAAAAAATACGGAACTCATGAACAGGGGAGCCAAGCTTTTAGGGTTGGATGACGAAGACCTTGCCGCCGTCAGGATGACGATTGCGCCGAAAAAATACATGGAGGCGATGAAACGTCTGGGCGAGGCAATTTCGGAAGACAACATCCCGGCAGGGAAAAAGGGCGTACATGAGGATAAGGTCAGCTTTTTTAGCATAGCACATGAAATTATGAAAGGAAAAGACAATGGCTGAAGAATATATTAGCGGCACATTAAAAGAAATTGCCATCGGTTTGGCAAAGAAACAGGAACATATGGTCAATACTCTTCTTGAAGATACTCAGATTCTTGACTTGCTTAGGTTTGAACCGTCGAGCCATGGACTGTGGAACACTTATGAAGAGGTTACGCATATCGGAGATGTGGCAACGGTGGATATGAATTCCCCCTTGCCGAAGGCAACGGTTGACAGCGAATTGAAAAAAGTAGATTTGCATATTACCGGTGCCGAGTTGGAAGCAGGGGAAGACACCATCGTTGCCATCGGCAAGGACGAGTATTTTGGCAAAAAAATTCCTTTGATTTTAAAACAGGCCGGTATGCATACCGAGAAAAACATTATTTACGATAACATTCGCCAGTTTGCGATTGATAAAGGGAAAGCTGAAGATGCCGGGGGCACCGGAACCGGCTTTTCCATGATTGCATTTCGCGAAATCCCCGGCGAGAACATCGGCTTATACGATGCCAACGGTCTTGGCTCAAGGACGCTGCTTGACATTAAAGCGATTAATGACGGGGCGTTATATAAGAATGAAAAGGGTGTTTTGGTTTACGGCATGCGCCTGAAAGGGTATTTGGGGTATCAGCTTGCCAACAAGGACGGCGTTGCGGCGATTGTCAATATTGACAAAGACCATCTTCCGACGGAGGAAATGATTGATGATATGATTCTTTCGGCAAGAGCGGATACCGGGTCGCGCGCGTTTATTATGTGCCATCCGCGGATGCTGTCTTTCTTGAACAAGTATAAGGCTTCCGTTTTGCAGACGAATGTAACCGACAGGGATTTAAACCGTACGATTGATACCTGGAATAAGGTTAAGATTATCACGTCTTATAACTTCGAAGACGGAACGGAACCTCACGTTACTCTGTAATTAACGACAGCAATAATATTACAATACGTTTAGGAGAAAATTGATGTATAAAAAAACGCTTAAAGTCTATGGCGAAGACTTAAACTACGCCAATACGCCGGGCGTTGTAAACGTCGGCGGGACAATGGGGGCGCTGGCAATTGACCTTGTTGCCATTGCCGATGCCGAAACTTTTAAGGCAACGACAGTACAGGTGTTGCAGGGAGATGATCCAGATGATGTTACGGAGGAATGCGTAACATTTGTCAGCAAAGCCGCTTCCAATGTCAAGGCAGGCGATGTTGTGGCTTCATTTACATTGCCTAAAGACGTCAAGACATTTGTTACGGCGAAACTTCTCGGAACCGGCGAAAGCAACGAAACACCCGGCGAAACTACAAACGCAAGGGTAACCCCGGAATATCTGCCGAGATAAAAAAGCTGCCTGACGGCGGCTTTTAATTTTGTTATAAAACAGGAGAGAGGCTTTGAATACGGAAATTATAAACAGGGCGTTGCTGAAACTGGGCGAAAACCCGATTAGTTCGCAAAATGAATTACCTCACGGCAGGAATTTTAACCTTATTTATGATGATGTCAGGAGAAGCCTCCTTTCGATGTATGTCTGGCGGTTTGCCGTTAAAACGGCGGAACTGGCGCCGCTTGACGAGAAAACGGAAACGAACAGGCAATACAGATTTCAGCTTCCGGCTGATTTGATTACGGTGTTAAATGTCGGAGATTTTTATAAATTCCCGGATTTGCGCGATTTGAAAATGTCTTCGGGCGAAAGGTATGTTATTTTGGGCGACAAGATTGAGTGCGACTTTAATCCGCTGCCGCTGGCTTATGTGGCGGATATTGACGATGCCACAAAATATCCGCCGTTGTTTAAAGAAACTATGGCCGCAAGGTTGGCAATAGAGCTAACCGTTAAAATACACAGGAATTTGAATTTATATCAACTGCTTGAGAGCCAGTTTGTTCAGGCGATAAGTTCGGCGATGCAGCATAATGACATTATACAGGATACGCAGGCGTTAGGTGAAAATTCTTGGGTAATGATAAGGGAGGCTTGGTGATGGCAGTAAAACCGGCATTGACACAGTTTAACGGGGGAGAGATTTCTCCCCAGTTAGAGGGCAGAACCGACTGGGACAAATATAATTATTCGGCGAAACTCTGCAAAAACTTTATTCCGCTGGTGGAAGGCAGCCTTAAACGCAGAGGCGGAACGCATTTTGTCGCACTGCGAAAGCAGCTCGGGCAGATAACCCTTAATATCAAAATTCTTGGGACAACGGAAGAAAACCCGCCTACGCTTAAAATCAACGGACAAATATGCGAACTGAAATATGTGGAGATGTTTCCGGGAAATATCCCGCAGTTTTTGAGCCAAGGCGTTATTGTTGACGATGGCAGCAGCGTCAATCTGGAAATTACCTGTCCGGGATATGAAAAATATGCGGAGATTTTTACTGCGTCATCCGATACGGCAAGCAAGAAAATCACTCTGAATGAAATCGGGGAAAAAGACGTTACGCTGACAGTCGTTAAGTTTTCCGATGAGGCGGTTTTGCTTTTAAATTCGGTTGAGCGTACGACAATTACGGTCAAAGACGGGCAGGCGATAAACTGGGTGGCCGTTTACGAGGGAGTAAGCGGCAGCGGTACAATCTATATCTACGAGGATGAAACATATTATCTGGTATATAATTCCGGCCGTCTGATGATGGTTCCTTTTAACGGGGACGGTCTGAACATTGCGGCAGAAACTTCCGGCACAATCTATCTTCCTGCCGGAAAATGGCGGATAAAGGCGGTCGGCGGCGGGGGCGGCGCTTATTATACGATGAGAATTCTGAATTATCCCGGCGCAAGCGCGGCGGCTGTTGAAGCAGTATTTAACCTGCCTGCCGGAATTTATGAATATGCCAACGGAGGCCTCGGCAAAAACGGAAGAAACTGGACGGGGGAATATGAAGAAAACGCAGAACCCGGGGGCGACACCTATCTGAAATTAGGCGATGATTATATCGTTAAAACCAATGGCGGCGGGGGCGCCTATTTTGTGAACGGGGACGGATTTTACGGCGGAAAAGCCGGAACTTATGAAATTGACGAAACGTATTTGGAAACCGAAGTTTTTGCCTCCAACGGAGTTAACGGCGATTATAACTGGAATACCGGCGGTTCGGGAAAAGCCGGCGCCTCGGTCTACGGCGGCCACGGCTGGGGGTCGGGAAACAGAACGGAAGACATCGAGTCTTATCAAGACGGCACAAACGGAATTTTAATCCTTACACTGGAGGGATAATGTCGGTTTTAAAGAAAAGCATTATCAGCAGAAATGTCAGCTATGTTATAGAGTTCGGGCATAAATATATACGTTTTTATGCCAACCACGGTCTTTTGCTGCGGGATTCTGGCGACGTGTTTGAAATCGAATCGCCGTATCTTAACGATGAGGTTGACGATATAAAAACCATTCAGGGCGGCGACTATGTTTATATTTTCCACCCCAACCATCCGATTAAGACTTTAATGCGAATGGCATTTAATTTGTGGATTTTGGGGGACTTTACTCTAAAAGACGGCCCGTGGGATCCGGTCAATACAAGCGAAATCGGAATTAAAGCCAGCGGCGAAACCGGAGAAATTACCCTGACGGCGGGCGGGGACGTTTTTTCTGCTACCGATGTGGGCAGGCTGGTGCGTCTGACTGTGTATGATTCCAACACACGGCACTGGACTTCCAAAACGGAAGTCAAAGACGGAGAAATACGCATTTCCGACAATAAATACTATGAGGCAGTCGGCGTGGCTGAAGGGACAAAAACCGGAGATAATCCGCCGAACCATACAGAGGGAACCAGAACCGACGGTTCGGTGCAGTGGACATACCTGCATGCAGGTTACGGGGTCGCGCGCATTAAATCGGTGCAAGACGCCAAAAATGCGACGGCGGAAGTGCTGTCGCGGATGCCGGACGAGGTTGTCAGCAATCCGACCGTTTATTGGGAGCTGGGGCTTTTGCATCCGGGAAAATACCCGATGGCCGGCGCTTTTTTCCGCGGGCGGTTTGCCTTTATGGTTGACGATAACGGCATTCCGAAAGTCTGTCATTCATGTTCGGACGACTACAACAATTTTGCGGACAAGAGCTTTGGCGAGGTTACGGCCGAAAACGCCTTTACGGTTCCGGTTACGAGTTCGCAGTACAATGTCGGAAAATGGCTGTGTGCCTCAGACGTCTTGTTTGTTGGAACGGGGACGGGAGAATTTTATATTGACGTGGCTTCGTCCAACAGTCCTCTGGCACCGGATAACGTCGTTATTAAACAGATTTCGTCAATCGGTTCGGCACGGATTAATCCGGTTAAGGTCGGGGCGCATATTTTGTTTGTTACGGCAAGCGGCAATTCTTTCCGCGACATTGTTTATTCTTACGAAAACGATACTTACGACCCGATTGACCTTTCCATTTACGGCAAGCATCTGTTGCAGTCGGGAATTGTGGATATGGAATATCAGGAATATCCCGACAAGATTGTCTGGTTTGCGCTGAAGGACGGACGGCTGGCGGCGATGACTTTTCTTGCCGAGCAAAAAGTTTTTGCAATGCATCAGCATTATCTCGGCGGCGATGTTAAAAGTCTGGCGGTCATTCCGAATCCTGACAATACGCAGGAGGATTTGTGGGTAGAGATTAGCCGGACGGTTCAAAACAAAGAACTTCGCAGCATAGAGTGGATGGACAACGGGATTGTTACGCTGTATCCCGAAGAAATACGCAATATGCACAATCTGGACGAAAAAGAAAAAGCCGAAATGCAGTATATGAAAGAGAATGCTTTTTTTGCCGACGGCGCGCTGACTTGGGAAAGAAAAACGGGAAGCACGGCGACAAAGCTGACCGGTTTGGAACATCTGGAGGGAAAAGAAGTTGTTATAATGGCAGACGGGGCAGAGTGCGAACGGCAGATTGTTTCCGGGGGAAGCATTGCCATCAGTGCAACGGCGAACCGGGTTATGGCCGGGCTGCCGATTGAAAGCGCGTATATTCCCCAGACGATTTATATTCCGGGAAACAACGGGAGCGGCATAGGCGACGTGCAGAGAATAGACCATGTTACCCTGATGTTGTGGCGGACGCTGGGCGGAAAAATCGGGAAAAATTTCGAGAATTTGCAAGACATTTATCTCCGCCTGACAGATGACGCCATGAATGACAGCGCCCCGCTTTATACCGGAAACAAAGAAATTCCCGTGAGCTTTAATACGTCTACCATTAAAGAGAAGGGCGCAACGGTTCTGATTTACAATGATTCGGTGTTTCCGATGAATATTCTGGCGATTGTGCCGCACATGACGGTTTCGGGGAACGGGCTATGATAAGACATTTTCAAAAAGGAGATTTGGAAAAAATAAAATTACAATCCGAACAAAAGAATGAAGACAGCCAACAGTGGCATTTGTTTGATGACGAAGATACGATTGTTTTTGCAGACGGCGATAAGGTTCTGGCGATTGTCAGGCCTTTTTTTGAGAGCGGGCAAAGGGTGTGGCTGTCGGCGCTTATCGGCGTGGACTGCGGGTATAAAGCAGTTGCAATGTTTAAGCAGATGAAAAGGATTATAGACGGTTTTTTGCAAGAGGGTGAGGCGCAGCGCGTGGAGATGGTAACACAGGCGGACTTTGCCGCGGCTAACCGCCTTGCCGGAATGCTGGGTTTTGAGTGCGAAGGAACGATGAAAAAATATTTTAACGGAATTGATTTTAACCTTTGGGGGAGAACGGAATAATGTCTACGCTACCACCTATGATTATCGGCGGCATGAGCGCCGCAAGCGGTATCCTTTCGGGGCTTGGCGCTTTGCAGGAAGGGGATTTTCAGGCATCGCAGTACAGCAACAATGCAGCATTGCTGCGCCAGAATGCCTATCGCAAGCGGCTTGAAACGGCAATTAACGAAGACCGCACCAGAGCGGCCAACCGCCAGCTTATGGCTTTAAACGAGGCGGCGTCCGTTGAACAGGGTATGGCGGGAAGCGCAACGACGGCAGGCGTTTTGGGGCAGCAGGCGACGCAACTGGAACAAAATGCGCTTGATTTGCGCTATAAAGGCATATCGGCCGCGCAGAATATGGAAGCACAGGCGGATTATCTTGACTATATGGCAAAAATGGCGAAAAAGAAAGGCAAAAACAAGTTCGGTATGAGCCTTTTGACGGCGCCGCTTTCTTTTGCACAAGGCTTTACAGGTGCGGGAGGGACATGGTAAATCAAAGGGCGGAAGCCGAAACCGCCGCCCCACCATAACTATTGTATAATAATTATGATGATTTTAAGCACCATAATTAAGATGCTTAAAACTTTGATTAAGTCCATCATCTTATCCTTTCAGCCTTGCGGCGGTTGGGAAAGAAGCCGACTTTCACATAAAAATTAAAAGTCTTGACTTTTATTATTTTTATGTTATACTTCCATCATCAGGTAGGAAGTTATAGTCCAACTTCTTTCCTATGTGGAAAAAACCAGTTGTTCGCGCAACTGGTTTTTCTTTTATATAAGATTCGTTTTTAAAGTCAAGCTCCGGGAAACGGGGCTTTTTTTGTGGAGCAATACATGGCAAACAGACAGACAACGCCGGGTATTCAGCCGGTACGGCAGGGGCTTGTTGATTCCCAGCCGCAGCAGCTTATGCCGCAAATCAGCTGGCAGTCGCCTTTGAGAGATGATGCAGGGGCAATGGAGCAGGCGGCGGATTTTACGAAAACATATCAAAATTTGCGGTTTGAAGAATATCAGGCTAAATACGATAACCTTGCAAATCAGATGTATCATGAAATGGGGGACGCGACTGACCCATGCCAGCTTGGGGAAATAAAGAAAAAGTACGACGAACAGTTTGCCAAGACACTTGACGATACGATATGGGCGTCTTCCTACAATAACAGCCGGTATAAGAAGGACTGGATGCGTGATATGAATATCAACTATGAAAAAGTGTATCTAAAGAAAATGCACGAATTTTCAGCTATCCAAGCAGAGCGGACTTTAAATGAAATGTCTTCGGCGGCAGTACAAACGGATGACGTTTTGGGGGCGGCCAGCTATTTTGACAGCGGAATGAACCTTATCGGCAATATGCAACATCTGACGCCGGAGGAAAAAAACAGGTTTCAGATGGCGTATGCGCGGGATTTTATCGGCAAACTTTATACTAAAAATCCTAATTTTGCTTTATCTTTTGCCGAAAACGGACAGGACAGCCTTGCTAAATACGGCATTGATATTAACGACATCAGAAATAAGGCGCAGAACTATAATCTTGCACGGGAACGGGAAAGGATTGCACTGGAGAAAGCTCAGAGAACGGCCAGAAACAATTTTTTTGCCGATGATTATGAGGAAACCCTTGCTTTATATTATCAGGGAAAACTTGACAAGGCTTCGGCGGAACAGCGTTTATTGCAGAATAAAAACAATAAAGGATATAATGACTTTGTGGAAAAGACGAAACCCGGACAGGACAAATCTATTAACAACGAGCTTATAGGCGAATTGACATCGCAATTAGACAATCTTTTAACTGAAGATGAAGTTGAAGAAGCGGCGTATAATTTTACGGCAGCACACAGCGCGGACATGAATTCCGCAACGTTGGCGCGTGCTAATGATATTATCGGCAAGAAAAAGGCAACGGCATTATCCGCGCAGACCGGCGGAAGAAGCGGAAAATCTTCCGGTACAAGCGGAATAGATTATGAATTTATCCGTACAAATATGCCGCAGATATTGGCAAGCCAAGACCCTCACGGAACGGCAAACGAACTGATGGCGCAGGCGGAGGTTAATTCCTCAACCTCTGCGGCGGTTACCAAACGTATTAACGATTATTTGGACAGTTATAAAAGCAGAAATGAGGAAAAAATTGCGGCCTATAAAAATGAGCTGTTGCAAAATCCTGAAAATTATCAGGAAATCGGGGCAAGGATTTCAAGCGACGATACGTTGACACAGGCTGAAAAAAATACCGTATATGCTGCCGTTGCAGAATTGCGAAAAGCCGAACAGGAACAAAAGGCCAAGGCCAGGGCAGCCGCGCAGGAAAAGTCGGAAGCAGCCGAATTGAAACTCGAGCAGGATTTGGATTTCAGCCAGATGGTATCGCAGCTTGACGATAAAATTTTTTATGATGACGGATATTTGGCGAAATTGGAAGCGGCTTCAGTCTTACGCGAAGAGCAGGTTAAAAGTTATAAAGCCGAACGCGACAATAAAATACAGACAGATGCCCTTTTAGGATTTTCTTATCGAATGGATACCACGGAAGTTATCCCGTTGGAAGATGTTGACAATAGCAATCTGACCGACGAAAACAAGCTTGAGATGAGGAAAAATGTGGCTGCACATAATGAAACCGTTTATAAGTCCCGTTACGAAGAGGGCAAACAGGGGATTGTTACGGCTTATAATTCCGGCCAGTATAGTTATGATACGGCGGTTAATGCCGTTGTGTCGCTGGCTCGCCAGACCGGGCAGGACGTTGATGCGGCAACTGCCGAATTGAAGGCGTTGATTGACAATACCAGTTTTAATAATAATCTTGCGCGCATTATGTCTGTATTTAAAAACGAATACGGCGATATTGACGAAACTGATTTGATACAAAAAAATGCTCGGCAAAATGCCGACATAAGTTTTTCCGCGGCAGTGAAAAAAGATTGGGACGGGGGAAAAGACCTTTCAAAATATACGGAAGAATATATCCGGGGACAGGCAAGGCAATACCGGATGTCAGCAGACAGTCCGATTGGGAGAAACGCGACAGAAAGCATAAGAAACCGCGCGCTTGGTTCAGGGATTAATTTTAAACAAAAAAACGGCGGGCTTTCTTATGAGGGTGATAAATCAAAGATTTTAGAGTTGCATTATTTGTATGCAACAGCATTAGATAATCCGAATATAGCCGAAAATGATAAAAACATTATCAGAAAATATGATTTGATTATTCGTGATAGAGCATTAAAGCAAGCTCAAACTTTATCAAATAACAACGATACAGCCATAGGCAAAGTTTTACAGACTTGGAAACTTTTTACAAGTAAAGACCCGTATATGGACGAACTGGCAGCTTTTGATACTTTATTGCCATATTTGCGGGCAAACGGCTTTACATCTCAAAGCGCCATTTCTCAAGATAAGGCAAATCTTATTGTCAGTGCGGCATTTTACGACCAGTTTCCGGCGGTAGATGAGGTAAACTATTATGGCAGGATTATCTCGCAGCAGGAAATTGAAAGGGCTAGAAATAATTTAAAAGACATCAGAAGACCGGGGAAATAGAATGAATATCACAGGAAGCAGGCAAGAAAACGTATCGGCCATTGTGCCGGAAAATATAACCGGAAGCGGGAAAGCTCCCGATGAGGTTAAAAAGAAAAGCGTATATGTCGCCGAAACGGGAAGTTTGGTTTTCGTTCCTGAAGACTATACTCCGGCACAGCAGACAGCTGCCGCCCGGCGGGAAGAATTTGAACAAATTAACGAATTTCTTAGTAAAGAAAGCTTTTGGAACCGCTATGTTGCGGCTCCGACAGCAACGTTTGTCAAATCGGCGGCTAATCAGGCGAGCGATTTGAGTATCGGTTCGCTTTCCCGGCTGGAGGCATGGGCTGAAAATGCAGGGGCAGAGATAGCTTATGATAAAGCCAGACAGCAGGGGATGGATTATCCTCAGGCATTGTTGCAATTAAGAAAGGAAACTATTGAAAGAAACCGCCGTTTGGCAGACAAGGCGAAATTTGACATAGCCGAGGGCGAATCCGAAGTGGCGCAGAATCTCGGCAGTGGCGCGGTATCTATCGGCAGTATGTTTTTGGCATGGGGACTGGGAAATAAAAAACTGGCTTTGGATTTAGCCAAGACTTTCGGTTTGAGTTCGGGAACCAGCATGTATGAAAACCTGACAATGGCAGGTGCGCCGTTTGATACGGCAACATATCGCGGGGCGGCAGCAGGCGTAAGTGAGTATGCCCTTGAAAAAATAGGCTTTGAATGGGTAACGAACCGGATTGTCAACGAACGCCTTTATCCGATTACGAAAAGATTTATCGAACCGATGGCCGCAGGCAGTGTTCAGGAAACTGCACAGGAAGGAAAAGACATCCTTTTGGAGCAGGGATATGTGGAATCTACGCCGGACGAAAATTTTGACCGGCTGGCGACAGCGGCAATCTATGGGGCAATTTTGGAAACGGCAGGTGCGAACGTCGGCTACGAGTTGCGACGCCGCGGGTTACGAAAAAATTTGGAACAAGCCGCAATTAAAGACGGTTACGATACAAAGACTGCCGCCAAGTTGGCGAAAGCGGCGACGCCGTCCACAAACGAAATGCTTAATATTTTGCGCCAACAGGAAACCCAAATGCTTGACGGGATGGAAAAATTTACGCCTGAACAGATGGCAGAATATGAAAAAAGCATTGAATTGGCGCGAAATCTGCCGACAGAAGATGCCGCAGCGGAAGTGCAATTTTATGACGGGGTTAAGAGCGTTATTCTTAAAAGCGGAATTGATGAGAACGAAGCCCGGCGTCAGGCATCATATTGGAGCCTGATGGTGAAGAATGACTACGAATTAGCCAAAGAAAACGGGGCTTATCAGGGGAATATGGCTGAATTTCAACGCGACTGGCTTAACCTTAATATTGCCAACCGGACAAACGTTCGAGCCGTTAAAATCGGCAACAGGGTTGTCGAAACTTCGGCAGCGATGACTGAAGAGGAAATAAACGAAGCGTGGCAGGAGCGAAACGCCGAAAGGCAGATGACGGCTGAGGAACGTTACCGCGAGGAGAGCCAAAGAGGCGTGCTGTTTAGCAAAGAAAATCTGACAACGCGTGAAGACGGTTATTCGATTGCCGATGACAATGAGGTGGTGGATGTGGTAAATATTCCCGATAATGCTGTACCGGATTTTAAGACGAAAACAGAATTAAGAAACTGGCTTATTGGTAAATTTGAAGAAATAGGCAATATAACAATAGAATCAACAGGTGCAAATGTTGATTTTAATAAGACCGCGGCACAAAAAGTTGTTAAAAATGCTAGAAATAGGACTAATAATATAGCGTATCCTGAAATTGAAAAAATTGTTTCAGGTGCAAAATATTCGGGCTTTCGCTCTGCTGATGAAAAACACAAGGGAAAAGTAAGGGGGCAGGATGTTTATCATTCTGGGGTGGTTTATAAAGGAAAGCCATATAGTGTGGAATTTTATGTAGATGTTCCTTTAAACGCTGGTGCGACCGATAATTTTGCAGGAAATAAAATCAGGCAAATAAGAATAGAGCCTGCTGACACGCAAGTTACTTCTGAAAGTCAGAATAGTTTTGCTCAGGCTTATGGCTCTATTCATAATATAAGTTTAGCAGTTCTTCGCGGAAAAGTCAACCCCGCAAGACAAAAAAATGGGAAACTATTTTCGAAGGCGTATGTTTCGATGAAACAACCGTTGCAGGGAGAGTATCTGGATGCTGAAAGATTTGAAGGAACTGGCGAAGGCATTATGGCACACGGCTGGGGGAATTATCTCTTGAAAGACCGGGTAACCAACAAGGTGCGGTATTTCAATAGGTTTAATCAGCAGTCGGTAACGTATCAAGGAAAACTTGTCGACAATCTCCACAAAGACGGCGCGATTGAAAAATACGCGAACCTTTTAGAGTATTATCATGGAGATAAAGAAACTGTTGGCGAAGAAATAGAAAGTACGCTTAGAATCGCAAATATGCATATTGAGGATGCGAAAAGAAAGATAGAAGCCTATGACGGACAATTATCCGAAGATAGAAAGAAAGAGGCGAAGAAAAGAGCTGAAAAAGCCCAGTCGTATGGCGATTTGGGGGTGTCGGCGAATATGGTTTTTGGTGAAGCAAACACCTTTGAGCTGTATACTGACGCGTTGTGGACTTTGCAACAAACAGAAAGGACGAAGACACTTTTTGAACAAATGCAAAAACTCAATCCTGATGATTTTGAAGTTCAGAACACGGCGGCGCAGTATGAGGCGGAAGTGCCGGAAGACGATGTGTTGCTGGATGAACAAAAGCCGCTTAGTGAACAATCTGATTTTGTTAAGTCAATACTGGAAAAAATGAATAAAGACAGCTCCGCAAAGGGGTTTCTTGATTCTTTGAGAACATTCAAAACTGACGAAGATATTGACGGGGAAGACATATATCAAAAAATTGCAAAATATATGGATGAATTTATACTCGATGCCGATGGGAATGTGGCGGAGTATAACGACCCGTTTAAGCAAGCTTCGCTGCTTTTAGCCGAGAATGGCATTAAAGGTATAAAGTACGATGGGAAAGTAGACGGCGAAGGGTATGTTATTTTTGACGGGAAAGATGTTACGGATTATAACCGTTTATTGTCATCAAGAGGTGAAACCGTACAGGGTACATACGACCCGTCGGAACGGCTGATAGAGCTGTTTGCCGATGCCAAGCCGGATACGTTGACGCATGAATTAAGCCATCATTTCTTCCAAAACCATTTCCGGGTTGCACAGGAATACGGCTTTTCGGATTATGACCGAGGTGTGATGAAGTGGCTCTCAAAACGGGGAAAGCACGATATAACCGGTTTTGCGGATATGCAAGACCAAGACTGGGAAAACCTGACCGAAGCCTTTATCCGCTATTTGAATACCGATACGGCACCGACGATTGCAACGAGGGGGCTGTTTCAGAAAGCCAAAGAGTGGGTATTGGGCGTTTATGATGACAACCGCGATTATGCAAGTAACGAAGTCAAGGACTTTTTTGACGCGCTTGTATCAAGAGAAGGCACAATTCCTAACCTTGACAATATCATTAAAAACAAGGCGGATTTTGAAGAATCAATTAAACAGGCCTTGCGTGGCGAAAGCGCGACTTTCAGGGGAATGAACCGTGGTGAGCTGCGAAAACTCCGGCAGGCCACCCATACCCGCGTGCGTCGTCCGGGGCGGACACTGGAACAGGAACTTAGGGCTTTGGGATACCGTGTAGATGCGGTAAACCGGACGCTTGCTGACGAAAAGGGTGTGGTTGACGATGCGCGCCTTGCCGAGATTTTGCAGGAAATGAGCGTTTTGGACAATGTGGATACCGAAACTTACGAGCAAACCGACGCCTTATCTGCCAAAATGCAGGATATTCTGGCGAATGCCGCAACGACATATTCGCCGCGCGAAGCGAAAATCCAGCAGGAAAGGGATGCGTCTATCCGCAATCAGGCCGAAGCGCAGCGCTTTATTGACGAACTCTTGCAAAACAATCAGCTGGGAATTAAGACGATTGAGGAACTTGACGAGTTGTTAGCCAAAGTTGTCAGCAAGCCCGACGATGTTGATATAGTCAAAGTCAACCGCAATGCTATTAAATATTTGCAGGCCAAAACCGCCGAGATGAACAAAGACTACCGGGAGGCTATAAGGCAGATCAGGCAGGAGGAGAAAGTTCGGCGGGAAACCCAGTACCAGCTGCAAAACCGAATGAAAAACTTTATCCGTTCGCTGCCGGTTACGGGCGACCATAAGGCTTCGTTAATGGGGAATATCCAAAGAGTGAAGGACGCAGAAAGCTTTGAGGCAGTCTTGAATGATGTTCGCAGGCGGGCGACCGGATACATAGAGCAGGAACAAAAACAGCTTAACCGGCGCAATATTGAAGAAACAATCAAGTCCACCAAACCGACAAAGTTTAGAAAACAGCGCTATACATACGAGGACAATAAATTTTTTGCCGAGCTTAGGGATATTTTGAAAATGAGCCGGACAGAGGCTTTGAGGGCACAGGAAGAATTTGCAAAACAGATAGGGCTGGACAGGGCGGACGGAGATGTGCCGCTAGGTATAAACATAAGCGAATATGACAGGCTGAAAAATCTATTGTATTACTATAAAATCAACGGTGCCGAAAGTTCTCTTGCGGCATTGCAGGATTTAGCCACGTCTTTGGAGGAACTGAAAGCTGCGGCAGCGGACAAACGCCTTGACGAAGATACGCTTAAATCAGAAGTGCGGAAAAAGGATAAAGACGAATTATTGGAAGGAATAAACAAATATAAGGCTTCTAATATATTTGCCCGGGGAATGGCTAAAATCGGAACAATACGCTCGGCAATGAGCGAGTATTTCGGCAAGGAAATGGCGGATAAATGGAATTTGGAACCTGCGTTTGAAAGGGTAAATATTTTTATGCGTTCGCGGATAAAGCCGGTTATGGACAGCGCCCGTGAAATTTACGGCGCTGCAAAAGCATCGGATTTCCTGAACCTTATGCAGAACAAATCCCAAAAAGAATTTGAGCTGACAGACAATGACGGCGATTATGACAAACTTTCGATTATGGATATTGCCGATATTTATATTGGTATGAAAGACCCGAATACGCGGGCTAACTATTATGCCGCGTATGAAAAGTTTGATGATACAATGCCGACGGACAGGGGACAACTCAGAGCTGCAATCGAAACCATGAGCGACGAGCAGCTGCGTGAACACATGCTTACAAACAACCTCGGAACGCTTTTAAGTTATCTCTCTGAACAGGATATGCGTTTTGCCGACATGGTGCAGGAAGAGGTCGGCAGTATGTGGGAGCTGGAGAATGAAATATTTGTTAAGCTCTATGGCATAGATTTGCCGCAAAACAGGAATTATTTTCCGAGGACTTCCAAAAACGCGCAAGATTATGACGTTATGGAAAATTTAAGGGTTCGCGGCCAGACGCCGGGATTTTTCAAAGAACGCGCATCGACGGTTACGCCGCGTCCTAAAAATATTTGGACGAAGTATCAGGAATATGTAACAAGCGTCGGTTATGTTCAGAACGTTGCCTTAAAATATAAAGACCTGCATTCTTTGATGACAGACAAGGCCATAAGAGGGGCGATTGTTAAAAAATACGGAGAAGATTCTTATCGGGCTTTTATGGCAAATTTGGATGACTTGAGTATCAAAGGGGCCGTAAAAACCTACAACGAAGTAGGCAGGACGATGCAAAAGCTGTTGAATAACCTTGTCAGCGGAACGGTGGCGTTAAACGTGCCTATGGCCTTTAAACAGCTTCCGGCGGCGCTTAACTATTCCGTTAATATGCCTAAAACCGAGTTTATTAAAAATTTTCTTTACGCAGCGACACACCCGGCGGAGGTTAAAAGGGTGATGGATTCATACGTTGGCGATTTCCTGAAAACGCGCTATGAACAAGGGTCGCAGTCCGATGCTATCGGCAGGGCTATGGCTGAGGCTGATTCTTTGGTAAATTCCAAATTCGGTCTGGCAGGTTTTTCACACAACTGGCGGCAGCTGGCGACAACACCGATAAGGTTTGCGGATATATTTGCCATTTACTGGGGCGGGTATGCCAAGCTGAAATATAATATCGACCGGGGGCTGGCACCAGAAAAAATCCGCGAGGATTTTATTGACGAAACATTAAGCAATCAGGCAGCGGGGAATCCGGCAACACTGGCAAAATTTCAGCGCGAACAAAGCCTGCGTTTCTTTACGGCTTTCAGGAACGTTCCAGCGCAGTATATGCGCCTGATTACAACAACAATGACGCAGTGGCGCCGCGGAGAAATATCCGATGCGCGGTTCTTCAGCAATATCGGAAACTATGTTTTTGTGCAGCCTGCTTTGTATATCTGGCTGGGTTGGCTGGTTAAGTCCTTCCTTTATGGGGATGATGGCGACGAGTGGTTTGACGGAATGATGACCGAAATGGCTTTGTCCCCGATTGCCGGTTTACCGATTATTGCCGATTTGGCAAGTTTTGGACTGGACAAGGCCGAATCTGCTTTAACGGGGAAATCTCCGGAGCCTTGGGACGCATTGCAAGTCTTTGGCGTCGATACGCTTAATAAGCTGATGTGGAAGCTTGTTAAAGATGATAAAACGGGATGGGATTGGGCTGAAATAGCGGCGTCCGTTATTGATGTAGGCACCGGCGCCGGTTTAGGGACGGCCGTTCGTACCGTCAAGAAATTGTCTGATTGACTTTAAAGCGAAGCGATTGTATAAAGGAAAAGCCCGGTGCGGGAACACCGGACTTGTCTTAACCTAGAAAGGGGTTAAACCCACTTTAACTTCTTTCCTGAAGTTAAGATAGCTTATTTTTCTTGATTTGTCAAGTTAAAAATGGGCTAAGGGTTTCCCCTTTCATATTATTTGAAAGGACTAATAATGATAATAAAATTTATTATTGTTATTCGGAAACTCCGAATTTTCCTGTCTATTAAGAAATAGCAGGGCGGAGAGGGGTTGTCAAGCCCCTCTCTTGTTGATAAATAAAACTTGCTTGACATTTATGTCAAATTTTGTTGTGATTTTGGTATAGTGGAGAATTGGCTCTAGGGCGGTTCTCTTTTTTTATGGAGAAAAGGCATGACGGTTGTAAACGAGGCGTCGCTTATTACTTATCAGGCAAACGGCACGACGACAAATTTCGCGGTGCCGTTTAAGTTTTTTGATAAGGAATTGGCGGTCTATGTGAATAAGACTTTTACCACTTATGAAAAGGATGTTGATTATACAATTACGGGGGCAGGCAATCCGCAGGGCGGGGAAATTGTCTTTAAGGAAGCGCCGGCCGCGGGAATTTATATTACCATTTCGCGAGATGTCGTCTTAAATCAGATGGTAAAATTTATTGAAGGAGAGGATTTTCCGGCTGCCGATTATGAATATTCGCTTGACCGCGTGATTATGGCCTTGCAGGAGTTTATGCAAAAACTCAGACATTGCGTTCAGTTTCCGCTTGGTGCCGACGACTGGGACACGTTTGCAGCCTCGCTTTTGAAAATGAATTATCAAGGCCAGCAGCAGACTTATTGGCGGGAAGATTATCCTTACGGCATAGGCGAGCTTACCCGCTACAATGAATATTGGTGGTTGAGCCTTTATGACAGCAATAAAGGCAATAAACCGGGTAACAGTTCGCCGTATTGGTCTAAGTTTGCAATTTACGATTCTTATACGACTAACGAGATTGACAACAAACTGACACTGAAAGCAGATTTAGCCGACGTTTATACCAAAGAAGAAGTTGACGGGAAAATACCGGTTGTGCCTCCGGTTATCAAAGCGTCAGACGTTTCTTTCGGGAATTGGGCGGAAGACAGCTATCTTGAAGGATACAGTTACAGCGCAACGGCGACGCTGCCCGGCGTTACGGCAGGCATGATTCCGATTGTCGCGTTTAATCCGTCTGATGCGGAGAGCGGCAATTTAGCGCCGATTGCAACAGCATACGACAACACGGTTAAGATTTTTGCCAAGACGCAGCCGGAAGCGGCAATCGTGGCGGCAAGCGTTATTTGCCAGTGAGGTGAACCATGAAAGGGATAACAAATGCGGTAGTTTTGCAGGGCGGCGGAGGCGGCGGCGAAACGGTTTTTGCGGTAAACAATACGGGCGCGGCGGTAACAAAGGGGACGAAAGCGCTGCTAAACAGCCACCAGCGGGAAACGACGGCAACGGCAGAAAAGCTGATTAACTCAACTAATGCCAGCACAATGTATTTTCCTTTTTGCAAGGGAAACGACGTTTATGCATTTTTTGAAGGCCGCCTGTATAGCCTGATATACACGCCGGAATCCGGCAGCTGGGCGGCGACAAACCTTAATATTGCCAGCGTTCGCGGAAGGTTTATTGACTTTATTGACGATAACATCTGCTCTGCGGTGCAGGAGAGGCTTATTCGCTACACGATAAATACGCAGTCGATTTATCCGCACGGCATTATCAATCCGGCGGCATATTATATCGGGCAGTACAACGGGGAAGGGCGGTGTCTGGCCTGTATCGACAGCCGCTTGGTTTTGACGACATACGATTTTGCCACGGATACAATCGGGACGGAAGTGCTGTGCGATATCCGGGCGGGCTGGACAAGCAACACTGGTTCGCAGAACGGGCGTGTCATTCGTCTGGGCAACAAAGTGCTGGTCTGGTTCACTGACACGGTTTACATTCTTGATTTGACGACAAATTCGGTTATCGGGACGACGGCGAATATTGAAGACGTTGCGTATGCGACAGGGTGCGAACCCGGCGACTATGTTTTTGTGCATGTCGTAAGCGTGGGACTTGAAAACGGTGCGACGATGACGGTTTATAAAATTAATGAGAATTATCAGCTGGTTGCCGATACGCCGGGGATTTTGCTGCCGTGGACGTCGGTCAACGTGAAGATGTTTTATAACGCGTCGACAGGCGTTTTAAATATAGGAACGGCGGAGATGTTCGTCATGTTCCAATTTAATCAGGAAAGCAAAACCTTTACCAGCATTGCCGCAGACGTGTTGCCGCCGAGCGACAAAGCGGACGGATATTTTATGACGTTTGACATCACCGCAGACCGGACAAAGGCGGCGATGTGCTATTACACGAGCAGAAATTATCTGAACGCATACAACCTTTCAAACGCTTCCGATGCGGTTTATGCCGACCCGGTGGATTTGTTCCATTTTTACCCGGATAATTCGGTAACCGGGTTTGCCACCGGGGCAACGGACGAAACGGGAAAATATGAGTTTAAGACAGTAACGGCAGGGTAAGATGGAAAAGGAATATGCCGAATATATGTATCAGCGGTTAAGTGCTGATACGGCAATTCGGCTTATTCGGTCGTTTCCGCTGCGGACGGTCGAACAGGAAGTCCTTATTGACGGGCTGGTCGGGCATCAGGGGCGGCGGGGCTGGCAAAAAGTTTATGCCGGCGAAATCAACGTTGATGTCAAAACCGTTTCAAGACGGTATCAAAAAGCCCTGAAAGTGTCCGCAAAGTTTTTAACCGCTTATGTGGCAAGGCTTTTGGAGCGCCCCGAAAAGTAGAAAACCGGGCGTTCTTATTCTATTATGGTGTTTGTACTCTTAACTTGAAGAAAGTTAAGGGGCTTATTATTTACTCCCGCTTTCTTCATTAATGTTAATTTTAATGGAGAAACATTATGACAGATATTTTACCGGTAAATGGCTTTGGCGGCGGTGAAGGCGGCTGGGGTTCTGCGGCCGGCGCGTTTGCTGGCGCGTTGTTTGGCTCTTGGTTTGGCGACTGGGGCGGAAACGGGCGCGGCGGCTGCGGCGGAGGCTGTAATTCTGCGGCTATTGCCGACGGCTTTTCGACAGGAATTTTAAATGACGGGATTAATTCTATTCAGAACTCGATTAATGGAATGAATATGAATTTGTCCACCGGGCTGTGTAATATCGGCTATCAGACGTTAGACCAGACTTCCCGTACCAACCTTGCCATGATGCAGGGATTTTCGAGTTTGGGGCATGATAATTGCCAAAATACGAACTCGATTGTTTCGGCGATTAATAATGTCGGTTTTCAGAATCAGCAGTGCTGCTGCGCCACGCAGAACGCAATCCGCGAAGAAGGCTGCGCAACCAGACAGCTGATTCAGAACAATCTGATTACAGACCTGCAAACCAAGCTTTGTGATGAAAAGGCAGAAAATGCAGCTTTGAAATCACAGCTTTATACAACTAACGTTGTAAACGGACAGACGGCCGTTTTGATGGGGGCGATTGAAAGACTGCGCCCTACAACGGCAACGACCGCGGCGGCGTAAGGAACGGGGGCGCAAGCCCCCAATCAGACAATGAAAGGGGAACCGATGAAATATATACTTTACAATCCACGTTGGAAAGACATTCGGCGTATCGAAAAGACGCTGGACGACAAACCCGCAACATGGGAAAAATACGAACATCTCGAAGAAGGGCGCCTTAAAATCCTTGAAATGGAAATTAAGGAATTTAAGGAACTCCGCGAAAAAGTCGACGATAAAACGGTAGGAGCCAAAGAATATTACAAAGCTGCGAAACATATAGCTGCGGCGGCGATATTGCTGATGGAACAAATCCGGGGAGGGTGCAATGGCAAACTATAACCTTCCGCAGCGTCTGAGCCTGCCGTCTGAAGAATGGGAACTCGTCAAAAATGCAAGCGACCCTTCGGTCGGATTTCCGTTTGACCGGGTGAATACGATAGATTTTGACTGTTCTGAAGTCAGGCAGGGGCTTTACCGCATTTTGGTAACTGGAACGATAATGCCTGCTCCGGGAAGCCTCGAAAAACCAATTAAGCTTGTGTTTATCGGCTTTAATAATACGCCGATATACCAGCAGTTTCTTGTCCGTAATGACCTTAGGAAAATGTCGATTTATAAAGCCGATATAGGCAAGTTTTCGACAGATTTTACGCGGGCGTTTCTAGGAAAGAGCAGCGAGGAAAGCAAGCAGTATGACATAAAACCATATCCTGAGGGAGTAGAAAACGATGGAACCGGAAAAAATGATGACGCCTGAAGACGAGGAAAAATTTAACAAATATTTTCGCCGGGTCAAAGAAGAAGTGCGAAAAAACGTGGACAAGAAATGGGATGCGAAAAAGTATGCCGCGAGCGCGAGCTGGCTCCTTGCCCGTTTCGGAATGAATCAAGACCCGGAGTTTGCCGAAGAGGCAGCAACTTATATTTTGGCTGCAACCTATCAGAAGAGGGGGGACAAACAATGAAAAAATATGCGATATGGGCGCTGATTGCATGGTTTGCAATGCAGATTTTCAGCAATATGAGCGGGATTGACTTTGACATGGAGTATGATCCTGAAAGTGAAAATTACGATTATGTCCGCGATTCTGACCGCGGAGAAAACCGTAACAATTATTATGATGCACGCGAAAGCGGCCATGAAAATTATTATAGACCGGCAGGGGATGTCCACGAAGATTATTATAGGGGGCGTTCGAGCCGAACCGGACGTTTTGTCCATAGGGGCAGATAGTTTGTAACACGGGAGGCGGAAGCCTCCTTTTTTTATGGGGAAACAATGAAAAAAGAATTAATTACGGATTTAACTGATATTATACCGCTGATAGCTTGTGCCAGTATTTTGGCATCGTATATAAAGGGGGTGGTTGGCGTGAAAGAGTATTTTAAATCATTAGCGGCGTCTTTTTTAGTAGGGATACCGGCTGCCTTTGTTGTGGAGTATTTTTTTACTTCTCCTAATGCATGGCTGTTAAAAGACGCTATTATTCTGGTTTCCGGCTCGTTTGGGATATGTCTTTTTAACGGTGTGTTCAAAATATTTAAGGGTTTTGAGCAAGACCCTTTGCATACGATTAAGGAGATAAAGGGAAATGATAAACATTGAAAATCATTTTGATTGGATAGCTCGTCGGCTGGAGTTTCACGAAGGCTGTAGGCTCATGCCGTATCGTTGTACGGCAGGGAAATTAACCATCGGTATCGGGCGGTGTATTGATACAAACCCGTTCACCAAAGAAGAGCTGCAAGCCGTGGGCGACTGGAAACACGGAATTACTAAAAATGCAGCGCTGATGCTTTTGCGGAATGATATTGACCGCTGCATAAAGGAGCTGTCGGGATTGGATTTTTATGCCAAGCTTGATTTGGAGCGAAAATACGCTTTGCTTGATATGTGCTTTCAGTTAGGCTTTAAGGGGCTGTGCGGGTTCAAGAAAATGCTCGAGGCGATGCGCTGGGGCAAGTGGCAAACAGCGGCGGCAGAGTGCCTAAACTCGGACTACGCGCGGCAGACACCGGCACGGGCGAAACGGATTGCAAGGCTGATTAAGGAGGGGATTTGGCTGAGGTGAGTAAATTTGATATATGGATATACCGGCCGGATATTGAGGCTACGGCGCGCAAGATAAACCGAAATTTTGTTTATAATGGTCGCGGCAAAGCGTTTTGGGACGTTTTTGACCAAAGAAAGGCCTTAAAAGAGCAAATAAATGATATTTTGGAGAAAACGCGCCAGCAGCCAAAAACGAAAATTGAGGTGCCCTATGACTAAATTTTTAACATACGCTGTGGCGGGGCTGCTGTTGGCGCTGTATATCACGGTGAGCCTGTACATCGAACGGGGCAGAGAGATTGCGGCATTGCAGGGCGAAAAGAGTGCCCTGTTGGGGAAAACATCATTTTTGGAGGCGGAAATTGCGAAACGAGATGAAAAGGCGTTACGAGCCGATAAGCGACTGTGCGAGATTGAGGAGGCAGCAGAGGCAGAGAAGGACAAGGGCGGTTTTGATTGGGACAGCCCTTTGCCTGCTGATACTGTTACTTTGCGGTTGCGCCAGGACTGAATATGTTTATGTCGAGGCACCGCGTGAGCCGATAACGTGCCACCGGCACATGAAGACGTTTTTGGATATGGCGAAGTGTCTGGAAATGTACAAGGCGAAGTATTAGGGCTTGACTTATTCGGAAATTCCGAATAACTTAAATATGCGACTTTACATAACAACTTGAGTGGGAGAGCGCCTTTTAGCGTCAAGCTGAAGGGCGTTTTTATTGAGCGTGTACCATGATGTACAATGCTTTCCGGGTGTCGTCGGATAATCAGAAGTATCTGCTCCGCGGATTGAAAACCGGCGACTCTCCGCTTTGAGGTGTCAAGGAATACTTGATTACTACTTGAGTTGATGACAAATTGTCATCGACTGGAGTAACCATTTTTACCATGCTGTGGAAATGGTCGGTGGCTGTTTCCGTTTTGGAAATAACCACTCGGCTATTTGTAGATGAACAAATAGCGATGACACACGCAACCGTCTGAAAAGGCAGTTTATTTTTATGAATTTTGCAGATTTTCTTTTGGGTGAGTGTAGATGAAAGAAATTTATATTGTTCATGCTGATGCGTATATAGGCTGTTACAAGCCGGGTAAATGCCCGATGATAAGCTATGCGCCGCGGGAGAAGTTTATTGATTTCGTGAAAGGACTGCGTGAGGATTATCCCGACTTTAAGCTCCGGTGTGTGGTGAATGAGGGAATAAAAGAGCTGGTGTTGAAGAAAGTGCGAAGCGACAGGATGCAGATTTTATTGGTTAAAGAGAATCGGGAAAGATGACTGTGCTAATTTTGTGCTAAAAGTTCGAAAAGAATCGGCAAAAAACAGCACAAAACGACAAGAAGAGAGGGCTTAAGAGTCCTGACGAAAAACAAAGCAAATCAAGAAAAACCAAGCCCTCAGCGATGGTGCCGTTTAGTGGACTTGAACCACCGACCCACGCATTACGAATGCGT
>OBKR01000447.1_pt1 | contig 45753 bp, 75 predicted proteins | sample 1518991 | NCBI WGS metagenome assembly OBKR01 (sample SAMEA2452117, study PRJEB22498) | human gut metagenome | biome: human feces; feature: human gut; material: feces | place: Australia | collected 2012
CAGCTCCGTTTGTGAAACGGCGTCAATGTTTGTTCTGGCCTGTTGCTTTTGTTCGGCTGTCAGGGTTTGCGCTGTAACCTTGACCGTTTCAGACAGAGTGTTTGCTGCTTGTTCTGCGTAATACTTCGATGAATACTCTGTTCCATCAACGGTTTTATCTGGGTTTTCTGGTTCTTCGGGGTCGCCCAACCAAGTAGCCCATTTTTCCGCCAACTGAGCAGAAGTCGCAGCGTTTCCTGCGTTTGTCGCTGATTCGGCGGCGTTCTGTTGAACATTCGCTTTGTCTGTTGCCACTTGTTGAGCGGCCGCATTAATTCTTTCTTCGGCCGCGCTTGTATCAAGAACAGCCTGTTGAGCCGTTTGTACCGCAGTTTGTGACTGAGACAAAGCAGTGTTAGCCGTGCTTACAGCCGTGTCGGATTTTGTATTGGCTTCTCCGGCTGTTTGAACTGCTGATTGAGAAGCTGTTACGGCCTGTGTAATTCGTGCGTTCCAGCTATCGACAACCGTACCCAAAGTTCCGACTTGTTCAATGGCTGATTCAGCGGTGGCAGTTGCGTTGTTTGCTGTGCTTTGTGCGTTATTAGCCGTTTCAACAGCCTGATTTGCCAATCTTTCCGCTTCCGAAGATTGATTGTTTGACTCCGCCGCCAATGCTCCGATGTCATTAATCCCATCTTCGAGCTGCTCAATAAGAGCAGGACCGCTAATACTGCCTTGTGAATTTAAGACAATTCTGAATTTAAAAGTCACATCTGCCATAGTTAACTCCGGCAAATATTTTTATTTCTTTCTGTCATGCTTATTTCCATTTTTAAAGATGAGCGGAACTGATACCCTCGGAGAACTTCTTAGTCCTGGCGTTCCCAATATTGTTGGAACGTTTAACGGTCCCGAAAGAGCTGACTACGGATATATAGCCACGGGGGCTTTCTACAATACTGGAAAAACTGGTTGTGGAACGAACGAAACGGACTACGACAACATTGTTTTTGGGTTTGATGCAAGTAAGTCTGACCAGGTCTACGGCGCTTCGGACGAGGTACAGCCAAGAAGTGCGGTAGTTGATGCATACGTTCATGTCAAAACAACATCAACATCCGGGGTGGCGCAAACCGGCATAAGGTACAAACTCGCTTATTTCATCAAGCTTCCTGATTAATCAGGCAGTTTCACAAAGTAGGCCATTTTGTATCTAGCGCCTGTTGTTGTCGAACCGCTTGTACCGGAGGCTTTTACGTGCACATAAGCATCAACAACTGATGATCGAGGCTGAACATCTTCGGACGTACCGAAAATTGGATTCCCGTAAGACAGCTTGAAATAAACTGGTTGTCCAATGCTACCGGATGTACCGCGGACACCTTGATAACCGCCGCCCTTAAAGCATCCTCCTATACCCGAATATGAGATAGTTCCGAAATAGCCTGATGCGTCTGGCAGACCGGCTTCAAGATTGGTTCCGAGCGTATTTTCTCCGCTCATCTTTAACCAGCGGCCATTAAAACTCGGAGTTAGGAATTTTCCGCTCTCTCCGGTTCCCCATGTCGTTCCTAGCGAAGCGTATGCCTCTTGATAGGAAGCTATGTCTAAACTTTGCGATGCTGTTGCTGGGACATATTCACCATTCGGATCTGACAAAGTACCTGCCATCAAGAGAATTGCCCCAACAGGCAAGCCCGATGTAGAAACGGTTACTCCGCCAGACGAACCGCCGGCGTCTTGAGTGTTACTGCCTTCAATGGACTTCCCGATCAAATTCGGAACATTTCCGCCTTGACCATCACTTCCGCCGTCACACAAAACCCAACCTTCATCAGGTTCGGTTTCGCCCCAAAAAATAGGACGGCGACCGTCAGAGCCGCCAAGAGTTACGTTATAAAACGGAACTACCTCACCGGCATATCGGGATTGGTCAGCACGTTTCCAGTAGTCTGACCCAGGCGCAGGAGACTTAACACCCGCTGATGTGCCCGGCCCATTCTCTGCTACACACTTCCATTTTTTCCCGTCACTCAGGATTTCATTTCCGACTTCGTAATTGAGAGAAGATGTGTAATTCATCAAGCCGCCTTGCTGTTGCCAAACAAGGAATTGGCTCAAAAGGTAGGCCAAACCGTTCATATCCTCTCGGAACGGTGCGATACCTCCATCTGGAAGAGGCGTCTGATTCAAAATGCCCCATCCTTCTTGCATAGATAAACGACCATCGCCGGCTTCTTCTGCTGTTTCAGGTGGTACAACAAAATCACCCATAGCACCAATGACGGAGCCAAGTAGATATTTAGGATAATTACTCATGCTTTATTCCAATGAAATTTCAATGACAGGATTGAAAACTCCTTGATTAAATGGTTGAAGTCCTGATTTATCAAAACCAAATGTCGGAGTGTTCGGGTTCTGAATAATGATGTTGTATCCGACACCTGCTCCGCGCATCAAGAGGCCGTAGTTTCTCAAGATGTATTCTTGCTGAAGAGTCAAAACACCTAAAATTCGGATACTGATAGTCATATCAAGGTTGTCATAAACCTGAACTGGTACACCCAAAAGTCGCCTTAACAATTCCGCAATTCGATTTAAAGAACCATCTGCAATATTTGCGGCGGCTCTATAAAAAATTAGGAATCGGAGTTGATCATCTGTCAATAAAACTGAAGTACCGTTCGTTTCGAGTGTCCTTGAAACCCCGACACGATCAGCCCACCAGTCTAAAAAAATCCCTTCGGCTTGATTGGGATCGCTTATGTATTTCAAAACATTGTCGAAGTCTTTTGTCGCATCAATGCTGTCCTGAAATATTTGGCAAAACGCCTTGAGTTTCGGGCTTGCGTCATACTGACTTTGAATGGCTTCAGATTGAATAGATTGGACATTGGGGACAACCATCATGTTCTCAACGTGCATAATGTCACGCCAAGTCTGCGTGTCCGTACTCATGATCAGCTCCCTAAAACGATTTGAACATTGTCATCGGTGATCGCTGGTTCAACGTCAGCATCAATCTGCAAAACGTCAGTCCAATTACTCGGGCTGTCCAATGCAATTTGGATAGATTTCACCGGTTGAGTGGTTTTTGTATAAATAGCCGCCCTGAACCTATCTGCATAAATCGTTTGAGCCAAACCAATTCTCGGGTTTTCTAACTGACCCAACGCATCATCAACAATGACGGACTTGATTTCACTCTGAACACCTTCACCCATTGCTGATGTATAAAACTCAACCTTGACGTAGAAGTTTTCTACGGTTGGTCGATAGATCGGATAGGAATGAATGGTATTGACTTCCTCTTCGGTAAAACTGACGGTTGTATTGCCATCCATGCTCGTTCCGCCCATTTTTGTCTGGAAAATGGTTTGAGCAATGTCAGAGTCCTCACCGCCGAAAATACAGACGACAATTCCATGAGCGGGAACGCTGACGCCGTATTGAGTATTTGCTTCAGATCCGATGTTTTCCAAAACTTGAACATCAATAACGCCGTCCACGTTGGCCAAATTGGCCTGAATAGTGGCCACGTTGCCCACAGAGTTGATAGCTACGGATTGGCGGTATCGGTTTCTGAGTTCTGCGTCCGACTCTCTGTCTCGCCCGGTCACACCGGCTTCAGGATTCGTTACAGCATCCCAACCCGGAATGATCGTGACGATCTGATTGACGGCTCCGCTCATCACTTCAAGCGCTCCGTGCTCGACCGCCGAGAAAGTGGTTAAAACAGTACCTGTATCACCGATGGTTGCGCCTAGAGCGACATTGTGTCGGTATTGATTGCCATCCGTGTCTTGAACAATGGCTCCATAAGGAATAAATGTTCCTTTCAATCCCGTACACTGACACTGAACAATCGTTGCTTCTGAAATCTTTCTTTGTACAAAGTAAAGAGACGTTAAGGCGTCTAAGTATCGACCGGCAGCAATATTCAAGTTGTTTTGGTCTGCGATCTTTGCTACTTCGGAGTTTTTAGCCGCTACTTCCGCCGTCAGAGCGTCAACAATTTGCCCCATCGGAGTCGTTGGCTCAATATTAAGCGGCGGATCGTTCGGGTCTGTTTGGAAGGCATCTTGAACGGCCTTACCAATATCTTCTCTCACTTCGGAGACTTCAGGAACCACTATCCCTGTTTGAGGATCAAACTGTAACTCTGCCATTTAAACCATTCTCCGTTGTGACTTCAATCTCTGCATGAAGTGTTCTGTCCTGATCTGATAAAAAGGTTAAATTCACCTCGTCAACACTTTCTACGCCATCGACTCTTGAAGCGGCTTGTCGTAAATCAGACTGCGTTATTGCCGGTCTAAGCTTTTGACCGAGTTGGTCATCAAACCAAGGAATACCTCGATCACGATCAAAATAGAGGTCATCGGTGAAGCATCGACACTCATTGCAGACGTTTTGAAGAATCGCCTCATCTTTTTTTATCGTTTTTAAACTTCCATCGGCGCCAACCGACAAATCCCAGTTGGCTGTTGTCAGCGCCAATGTGTACTGCGTGTGCGCCATCCTCTCTCCTTATTCAGCAGGACCCGTTTTGCCGTCAGGACAAGTGTGAGTGTGTTGTTTTAGACTGATTGCGTCAGCAGTAACATCGCCATTGGTAATAGCCATATTGCCTTCAACACTTGCACCTGAACCGCCCGATATTGCCGCTCCGCCCAGAACAGTTAAGGCTTTTTGTATCGTCACATCGCCGGTGAACTCTGATAAAGGCGAATTCACCGTTACTTTTTGTTCAGCATTAATCGTTGACGTTTTGCTGTTAACAGTTGCTGTTTCTGTATTAATGGTTTGCGCTGTCGGGGCGTTGATAGTGATATTTCCCTGCTGATCAAAAATAATGTTGGTATCGCCGTTTCCGTTGTAAAAACCACCCAAATAAAAGCCATCTGACATATCAAAGCATCGGAAAGAACCCGCTGATTGCGGTTCGCTCGTTCCTTTTTTGACTCGGCTGCTGTCCTGTTGGGCAAAAACAGCTAATCCAACGTCACCCGGTACAGGGTCACAAACGATGGCAGCCCGTCCTGCATAGAGACGATAAAAAGGAAGTTTCGGTATTGATACCGTTTGGATAGAGTTTCCTTTGGGGTCTCTAGGCATCACGAGCGGTAAACATTGGACATAACCAGCCGCATTTTCATCACCTGGAAACACCGTTTCGACCATAACGGGCAAAGCCGTATTGATCATCTGTCGAACAATCGAGCGAACGATAAAGTCCAACGCATTAGGAAAATTATTTCCCGAGTACAGCCCTTGATTTGAAAAAACTGATTCGCTCATAAACGTAGTTGAAAAGGCTTTCGATGGTTGTTTGCCATTGACCGCCGCCATTTTGGTTCGCATCAATGACGTGCTGTAACTTAATTACCCCATGGTCGCCGGTCGCCATAGGTATCACACTTTCGACATGAATCATCTGCCTAAACCGAATGGACGGGTTAAACAAGAACGTCACGCTAATGCCTTGAGAGTTGATGCTGGGATAGCCAAGCATGCCCGTTTCTGGGCTTACAACCAAGTTTGGAGACTGTCTGTAAGAGTCTCTTGGAAGCAAAATCACTTCTTGGTCATCAATGATCAGGTCAGCGCCGATGGCATCGGCCACTGTCCTCATTTTGGTAATTGAGTCGCCGTACACAATGCAATCGGTTACTTGCGTTGTCACGCCCTGATTGATGAACTTGTAACCTGCGTCCGTTGCGAATTGCTGAATAATTTCAGAAGCTGGAACGCTTCCCTTGACGCTCATTGGCTTGGTCGGAGTCATGGCGGCATAAATACCTGTGAACGCCTTCATCTCAAAGCGCGCTTCGCCTTGTGCGTCCATCATGGCAGAGCCGAACGATTCCTCACCAACAAAGACCAAAGGCAACTTGTCAGGCTCACTGTCGCCCGCATAGATTTTCACGCGGTTTCGGTACGACTGAAACATGACATGGCCCTTCATGCTGAGAGTCTTCATCTTTGCCAGAGACAAACCCCAAATAGTGATCGTGGCTTCTGGGAAAGAAGGGATTCCCGCCTTCACGATTTCTACGTGCATTGGCAGGTCGTCAATCACCAGGACATTATTACCATCCTCGAATTTGCCAGCCCTAAGATAAACCTCAATGCGAATACGCTTTTTAGTGAAGATTTCGGGCATCCATCAGCTCCTGATACATATCATCATCGGGCGAAGCGTAGAACAGAAGCCAACGACTCCCGAGTTCTTCCCATTGAGGATCGTCCTTTCCCTTCGTGTCAAGAAAAAAGAGAACGCCCGAGAATCCCAAAACCTCCGCTCCATTGATGGCGGCCGCTATCGGACAAAGCACGTTTTTGAAAATCACGTCATCATCAACAGAAAGCGACATGAAAAGTCGATTTCCCATCTGCCTGACTTGAATTTCGCACTCTTGATCATTGAGTAAAACAGAGGCTTTTTGATTGGGAATAGCCTGTAATTCAATCTGAACTCTCATGCATCACCACCAATAAATCCAACGTTTTCTCTCAATAACGAAGAAACATCAACGCTAGGCGTTTTGGCGTCGACTTTACCTATGTTCTGCGCAGAAACTGAGCTTGCGTTTTTCACCTGTTTTGGGCTGGACATGCTTCGAGTAATGACACTAACTTCTCGGATTTCCTGAAGCACCAAGTCCATAATCGTTCTGGTAGCACCTCTGTCAACCGTTCGTGAATATCGCAATCCCGTGATATTCATATTTGAATAGGTTTCAAACGGCGTTACCACTTCAAAGAAATCGGTGGAGTTCTTGGCTTGCCTTAACGCCTGAATCGTTGACTGTTGTTCGGACTCCATACCATCCAAAACAACCGTCATAACGATTTGGGCCGGTAGCGGTACCTTGTTATAAGAAACGAAGGAACCTTCCTCAATAATCGAAGTCACCACGTTGCTTTCATCGACAAAATCGACCGAAAGTATGGTTTGAAAGGCGAATACCTGACGGTAAGAAGCGCTTTGTCCGTTGCTTCCTGAGGTTAGGGACACAAGCGCCCACCTTCGCCCGAAGTCAATGCCAAAATCAACAGGGACAAGACTTGCTAAGTAATCCTGAGCATTTTTCTGTATGTCTTGGTAATCATCAAAAATCATTTTGAAATGAACCCTGTTTCTTGGAAAGCAATTAACGAACGATCATATCCGCTCATGCCGCCTTGAATACCTGATTGTGCGGCTCTTTGGATCGTCTTGGCTTCGCCGTTGGGGGCGTTTATCGTTACTTCATTGTGAACCTGAGAGTTAACGGTTCGGGCAGAATTCGAGTGATTAATAACGCTTGGCGGAGTTTGTACCGCTCGGGCGGTCTGCTTCGGAACATTTTGAACCATCGCTTTAACAATACCGCCTTGAGCTATTAATCTCTGTCCTTCTGAAGCCTTAGCATCAACTTTGCTTTTGTTCTGTGTCCCTTCTGTTCCACTTTGTGCAACAGTGCCAAACCCGTTTTCTGGGATTTCTGGTGGATTGCCCTTTGAAAATAGGGCCATCATTCCATCAATGACCCATTTGAACGGAGCCAAAACACCTAACAGTATTTCTCCAAGAGTCCTGAATATCGCTTTGACGCTTTCGGCTTTAACGCCGATCATGTCAAAGAAAGCACCGATAACCGAGTCAGCTCCTCTGAAGAAGTTGATTAGGTCAATAATCCCTGATATAGCAAGCGTTATAGCAGCCAATATTGGATGGGCACGCATAGCTGCCGATATGAGGGCGATTGCCCCAGCACCTGCTTTGCCAATCGCTATAAAAGCTGTTGCCAGTTTCCCTAGTGCGACCGTCAACAGGAAGGCCGTACCGGCGTAAGTCACTAGATCAGAGTTCTTAGCCAGAAAGGACGATAACTTCTGCGCAATCACTAGAACATCTTCAATGACCGGATAAAGTGTCACAAAGACGTTTCGAGCGACATCTCCGCCCGTTATCTTGAGCTGATTCCAAGCCCTTTGGACTTCCCAAGCTTTTTCTGCATCTTCTTTTGTCGGACCAATCTTGAGCTGATTGGCTAACTCTTCCGACAATTCCTTACCTTCACGTAGTAAGGCAATTGTTGAGGGAGAAAGCCCCATCATTTGACCGTAGGCTCTGGCTCTGTCAATTGGCATATTGGCCAGAACTTTGGACAGGTCTTTGAAAATCTCCGTGGCAGTTTTTAGTTCGCCATTGGATTTAAAAAGCCCTATGCCCATGTAGGTCAACACACCGGCAGCAGCGCTTCGCCCGGTTAAGGCCGCTTCTTGCATTGAAGCTTGGAGGCTTACCAGTGAGTTTTGGGCATCTTCGGCTGAAAAGCCCAAGCTCTCGGCCGCTCGTCCCCAAGCTGCATATTCGTCAGCAGGGATGCCAACCTCTTTACTTGCCTTTTGGGCTTGATAAAGGTTCTGTTGAGCACTTGCCAACGCATTGATTGTCCCAGCGACACCGAGAAGCGGGAAAGCCATCTTGACTAAATCAATGAAGGCATATCCCAAACCTCTTCGTATGTCATCACCTGTTTTAAGGGCTGTCTCACCAATGGACTTGGTTTGCTTCTCAGCGTCAGTTAAGCCTTTTACGAAGTCGGTTGAGTCAAGGCCAAGCCTGATAAAAAGTTCTGAAATCGGATTAGCCATTATTGTTCAACCTCGCTTTACGTTCTGCCTCTTTCTGAAATAGCCACTCGTTGTAGTCTTGAATTCTCAACATGTTGAGCAATCGCATGGCGTCTCTGCACGACAAGTTTGTTTCCAAATCGTGATAGCTCGCCATGTGACGAGTAACCAGAACGCTTACGACTTCATAGCCTTCTTCAAAGTCTTCGGTGACAACCCCGCCTGATTCATTGCGCCATTGATTCTCTTTAGCAAATCGGCGGGCATGGCGCGTTTGATAAAAGACAGGTTGATTTCAAGTGAATGTTGCAATAACTTCATGACATTCACTGGGTCTGTCAAGATCGTGTTCAGGGCGTCACCGTTGCAAGAACGAGGCGATACGCCGTCCATGTACCAAACGAAGGACAGCGCCTCGTCCATCACGGACTTAAATTCGTCAATGTTCAGCCCACCGATTGACTTGATAAACAGTCTGGCAATGTCCTCATTGCCGCTCAACTCTGCGTTGTTATTGCAGATGAACTTCACGACCTTTACGCCAAAAAGAAAGCCCGTCACAGCGGGCATCTCTTTGACTTCAAAATGAAGTTCTTTTTCGTTATCGGTGATTGTGACCTTAAAAGACTCTCTAGCCATCATTTCACCTCATTACAACGGCAAGCGTTGAGCACGACTAAACTTGAAGCCATACGTGACGTTTTGCAATCGTGTGGAAACACCAGGAATCGGCGGATAGCTCGTCAATACACCGTCAATGAACACAACCGAGCACTTCATGCTTGGGATTGTCACCGTCATTTGAATCAAGTCAGGCGCTTTCTTGGCATCCATGGCGGCCGCCAAAATCGAGAGGTTCTTATCTGAAGAACTACCTGGCATAAAAACCAAAGATACTTCCTTGACGTTCGGGATGTACCAATAACCAGCGCCGTCATCAACACCTTTCACCAAATCGGCAGCTTGCACGCCATTGACGGTCAAGGCGTCTCCATCGGCAAAAGACTCAAGGTCAAACCCTGCCGGGAATGTAGTGGCCGTCAACAAACGAGCCGTGAAATCGGCAGAGGTTAAATTCAACATTTCAGCCATTTAAATCTTTCTCCTCAATTACAAGAACACACTGGCAAGCCCGTCAATCTTGTGAACCGCGCCACCGTATGTGACGTAGAGTTGGCAAATTGGGCTTTCTCGGTTACTGCGTGCAGTAGCGCCCGGGTCGGAAACTCGGAGGTACCAACCGGTGTTTTCAAGCGTTTGGGAAACGTCTTGGCCAATAGCCTCAATCAAAGCGGACTTCTGAGAAGCAGAAAGCGTTACGCCCGGCTCAATGTATCCGTTGTTCAATCCGCGATTTACAATGGAGATCGTGGACGTGCGAATCATCGTGTAACCGCGTTCTGTGTACGGGATACGGTTGACGGTCGTCATCAAATCAACAAGAGCAACCTGCCAAGCGTTGGCGAGCCAGATCATGCCCGCAAGTTCATCAATGAACTTGTAGGTGGAATCAATCAAGGTGCCCCAAGCCGAAACATCAAACTGAGCGTTACGGGTTTGGAAGTTGCCCAAGAAGTTGTACAACTTGGTCTTTAATACTTGAGCCACGCCGCCATCAGTTACATAAGAAGGCAAAGAGCCAGAGCGCTTAAAGGCGTAGGTCTTCATGCCATTCGTAGCTTCAAAGTCCGTTGAGGCCAACATGCCCATGAAGAACGATGTGTAATTCACAGGACCGTAAACAGGAGCAGTAGCGCTGACACCGGCAGCGGACAAGGCGCTTGCCATGTCGGAGGTGTTGCCCGAAACCTCTGCGTTCGTTTGAGTCGTGAACGGGAAGTAGATGAAGCCGAAGTTCGTACTTGACCATTGCGCCATCTCAGTCGCATCGGCGATTTCCGGCTCGTCAATCGTTGTGAACGTCACCCAGTTTTGCGAAATATTCAAAACAGAATTGACGTTCTGGCTAAACGGCTGCGCGTCCGTTCCCTGCCACAAGACGGCTCCTTGCTGTTCGGTCAAGCAGAGCATTTCTGCCAAATCGGTGCCGCCAGAGGATGCTGTCGGGTAGGCAATCGTTGCCTCAGAACCTGTCTGTGTGGTTGTGAAAATGAAGCAATTCATGCCGGAGTTATAAGCGCCGCTCGTACCAGTTAACTTCTCGGCTACCTTTGTGGCCACTTCGGATAACGATGTGCACGCACTTAAGTCAATGCCAGAGGCTTGAACGGAAGAACCATTAATCGAAATGGTTAAAGCGCCATCTGTGACGGCTTTGAATTCTTCGAGCGTAGAAGTAACTTGATAACCTCGAATCCAAGCGGCAGTTTCTTCTTTGAGCAATCGGGCGAAATACAAAGCAGCCGGAGAACGTGTTTTTAATTCATCGGCTTCCCAATAATTCTGAGCGAACGTGTATTCTGGAGATTCAAAGCCGAACTGCTCGCCAACCTGTTGAGCGCTGGTGAAAATGTCGCACATACTTGCCGTGGGGTTCGTGGTGAACACCATGCCATTGAATTGCAGGTCAGTAGAACCCGCGCGAATGGCTCTCGGCGTGATGTCAACAATCATTGATGCAGGAATAGACATGCTTATGATTTCCTATCTATGGTTTAAATTGGGCATCGACATTGATGAGTTCGGGGTCGATGTCGGTGAAATAGTCCTGAGTGATTTCCACTTGCTTCCAAATGCCTAGCGTCAGGGTCGTGGTCCATCGGCTGACGTATTGGTCTGAGTCCAAAATGGCGGTGGTATTTCTGCAAATATCTGCGTGCTGACAATCCACCTGATACTTCTTAAAGTGATCCACGCCGTAGCGTGAGCGAGCCACTAATTCGTAACTTTCAACTCGTGTTCTCGCGTCTTTTCTATTTGTCGAATAACAGTCAATCTGAACTACCGTTTCGAGGTATTCCGACAACTGAACGCTGTCAACGTCCTTTGAATCGGTTTCTTTTGTTGTATGCAAGCGCCTTTCTGAAATAGGTGTCACTACGCAAAAATCATTTCCGTCAGAAGGAAGCGTTAGATTGTTTGTGTATCCAACAAGGACATGCTCGATGTCTTTTAGAGCGGGACTGGCGAAGTTAAGGCAGAAATCACGGACAGACTTAATCAATTGCGATTGAGTGATGTCGTTAACTGCCATCCGGTTCCTCCACAATCATTCGAATTCCAACCGGCTGCAAAGTCGCCAATACGCAAATCCAACCTTCGTTTGAGAAATCTTCAATGACAGCCGAAATGGTCCAAATCGAACTGTTCGGGTCCTTGATAACGTCACCGCTGCGCCCAAGAGGTCGCCATTGAGCCCACGGTCTTTGAGAAGGTGACGGTGTGGCGTACAAATAGACTCGGCGTGTCGTAGTTGTGATTTCCAACATGTCCATCTGTCGGATCATGTCTTGGGAAATACTTTGAAATTGCGCTTTAACTTGGGCAGGACCTTCAAAAATCGGGGTGGTATCGCCTTCGTCATCGGTCTGGTGTCGCCCGGTCATGCGATAGAGTTCACAATCAAGGTCGTTGTTGACCGAAGTGATTGCTCCTCTGACAATGCTGTGTAAGTTAAGTCCCATGGTTTTAGGCAACAAAAAAGCCCCCGAAGTCTTAAACTCCGAGGGCTTAATATTTATATGACTAAATTGTTACTCTATGGTTTTACGCATATTATTAATAAGCGTATTGAATGAGTCTTTCAAGAGGGGTCATTAATTTGGCCTTTTCTAACTCAATACCGTAATTAATAAGAATATTTCTTACATATCCATTGAGTTTTATCAGCGGAATTAATTCACTCGTATCCAATAACACCGCTTGAAACTCTGCCTGTCTTAAGAACTCTTTCTCGTCTATTGTTTTTCTAGTTTTAATGAGAGACTCATACATACGACTGAAATTACCAGTAGAGTCTCCCAAATCGTAGTCCTCTTCAAAGTAAATAGGGTACTCCCGAAGGAACTTGGAAACTTTTTCATTTGCGTTCTTTGAGATATAGTCCAGAAGTTTACTAGCCTCTTTGACATTATTGAACTGCATGAGCTTTTCCATATTTTTCCTTGTATTGATTTTCAATAATTGCACCAACTTTCTTTGCCAATTCTCTAGGGTTAGGATCGGTTGTATATTCTGCCCAACATTCGGCAACAAACTCTTTTGGACTGTCCATTCCGTAAGCGCTTAGTTGTTTTGCTTTTTCATTTCTAACAGAATAGTTTAACGAACTGGGTTTTGAAGTGCCCAACCAATCTTTATATAGTTTAACAATTTCAGGAAGGTCTCGAATACCCAAAGCCTTGTCAATAGAATGTCCGAATTCGTGCGCGATTGTTCCCCGCAAAGAACCAGTTGCCAAGCTGTTTGTTTCTTTGAATTTTTGCAAATTTTTAATATTGTGTTGCCCGTAGTCAGTTAGGTTTATGCCCCAAAGCACCATATCGTTATTGGTTTCATTGGGAGTACTCGCATTTCTCGGGCTAATATAGTAAGCAATCGTTCCGGATTGGCTATTCGGAAGTTTCCTGTTTCTTAAGTTTCTTTGTACAAAATCTCTTAACCAATTATCGCTAATGTCTGAATTCTGCTTTTTAAGCTGTTCAAACATATCGTCTTCAAGGCGTTGCATTGTTTTTTTATTTAACGCCTTAACGGTTCCAAAGTTTTGAAAATACCCCTCTGAAATTAACTCTGGCATTCGTAAACATTGAGCAGCTATTTCGTTTACACAGTCGTTAACCGATTGTGCTGACAAAGACCCGAACTCACAGTTACCTCTTAAGCCAATAACACGTTTAACATATTCCGCAGCTTTCGGATAATCAGATTTTGTCTTAATTTCTTTGTACGGATTGTTTTGTATATTATTTTTGACATCTTGAGCAGTATAACGTCTCGAAGAAACGATATAACCTTGTTGCTCTTCTTTTTCGTAGTCTTCTTTTGATTGAATACTGCCAGCCCCAGAGTTTTTGCTTGACTTTATGTCATTCTTACTTTGTTCTGGCTTCCATCCACCCATAATGGCTTTCTTCCGCTCAATTTTAGCTTGAGCACCTTGTTGCTCTTTTTTGCCACGGTCAGGTACTGCGGAAATATGCTTTCCTGTAAACTTACCGCCCATGCCGCCAAGAACTTCTCCGGTCTCACCATCGATCAAAACTGGTTGGCCTTTGGCTTTGTCGCCAGTTTTTGTCATCCCTTTACCGTTAGGGTGCACGGTAATCCATTTGGCTTCGTCTTGAGCAATGCCTTTTCGATAGGATTGCCCACGGCTGAATGCATAACCGAGCCTAAAAGCCTTACCTAACTGTCTTGCGAGTTCTGATTTGTTCATTCTTCAATCTCATAACCAATGGCCGAAAGCAAAGCCCCCGTTTTCACGAGGGCTTTTTCACTAGCTGAACCGCTGTCTCTTTCACGTTTTCGCTTTTTGCCTTTTGTTGTTCGGGCGTCCTTGACCGCGTAAATCTTTGCGGTCATTCCCGAACGATCAGGGAATTGTTCGTTCTTTGTCCCATTGTTTCTGATTGTCTCTTGTATATCGGCTTGTGCCTGTCGAGCCATAAGCTTTGCTGCTTGCTTAAAGTTTTTAATGCCTAGATTCTTTAAAGCTTCTGCGAAGGTTTTGCTCCAATCGTCTGAATTAGCGGAAGCCGTTGCTCGTAAAAAAGGTCTGGGCGGATTCAATAAGACCGTCCCTTCCTTCAGGTGAACGTCAAATTCCTTCGCAAGAAAATGCCTTTGCTTGGGAGTTGTTCGCTGAACCCAGCCAAATTCGTTGTAGGTCGCGTAAGTCGCAATTTCTGGGTTATCAATAATCCCAACTTTTACGCTTGCCTTACGTGGAATAGCATCAGCAATCTTTTGAAGAGCGTCCGGATTCTTAATTTGTATTCGAACAACGTTTCCCATTAGATCTATTCATCTTCTTTAACGGGCTTGATGTAAGCCCAATAGGCTTGTGATCGTTCACGACCTTTTAAGTGAGGCCCAAACTTCTCAGCATCGCCTTCTTGTACTTGTGACCAACCCTTGCGCTCAACAACCTTATAACGCTGATTTCCAATCGTTACGTAATTGAGCGAGTCGTTTTCACTGCCAAAAGGTACTTTCACTTTCTTCAAGCCGTTTTGTCGAAGATATTGCTGCTCTCTTGCTTCGTAGGCCTGAAGCTTTTCCTGTTCTTTTTGTTGGATAGCTTCGAATTGGCTACGAGTCATTTCTCGTAGTCTATCGTTCCAACCGTTTCTTTTAGCCCACCAATCTTCTAAACCAATAACTATTCCATCGGGCGTAACATGACAAACAGATTTTGGAATCCATTGTTTTCCCGATTCCGTTTCCACTTGATAGGCTTTTTCTGTCTCTTTCTTCACCTCAAAAGGAGTTTTAAGGCGTCTGACTTCAGGCGGTAGCGCCGTCCATGTATTTGCATCAGACTCACGATTAACGGCTTCTTTCTGCTCTGCCTTTCGTTTTCTGTTTTCCGCTGTCTTGGCTTTTTTAGCTTTTGCTTGTTGCTCAAGATTTTCTGAATTCTGTTTGGCGCTTTCTCTTTGCGTTTCTGTAATTCTCGGCCCAGTGAAGCTCTTTATAGCCTTCAGAAAAGGCAACTCCGTACTTAAAGGCTTCTCCTAACTTTTTCGCGTCATCCATCTTTAACCCCACGGGTGGTAGTTACGTCCTCCGTAGAATCGGCAACCTACGCGGTAGCGCTTGGTCATAACCCAAAACATCGCACCGCATTTCGTCTGATTCCACCATGCTCCGATTTCAGATTTTACCTGTAAGCCTTCATAAGATACGGACACGCTTCCTTGACTGGCGGAAGTTATTCGACCAGGCTGATTCTGTCCGTTCGTCTCTAGTGTCGCCAAATGGCATAAGGCAGCGTAGAGAATCGCCTGAATAGTATTCTCGGGGTACGGGAAATTGCCATCACCGTCCCCGAGCATTTCAACGATAACCGTCCAAAGATTTTCCAATTGCTGATCGGAAATCACTTGTTCAGTCAAGCCGGGATACAGCGTTCTGAAAGTATCAATGTCAAGACTAAATGGGGTCATCGTTGTTTGTTTCATTATTGAAGGTCCTCTTGCTTAGCCTCTTTGACACCAACAGAAGTCGGATCAATTGGCTCAAGTCCTGTCTTCATTTCTTTGATTTCAGATTTGGCAGATTTAAATCCTTTCACATCGCCAACTGGCCAAATGCACGGCATACCTCCATTTCGACCGGTAAACGCCATTTCTCGACCATGAATCTTTAAAACAGCCTCCCAGTCTTTTTTAGGAATCGTCACGCAGACAGCATTGCCCGGAAGCGCAAGAACACCATCCGCCTTTCCCTTCAGAGCCTTATTGATACCAGGGAAAATAACCGTTTTCGTACCGCCCCTGCTATCGGGAATATCTCTGAATTTCAGACCAAAAGGCAAGCAGCAAGCGATGGAAATCATTTCACCTTGCGATTCGGTTTGTTCGGGTTCTTCATCCATTGTCGAAGCGATCACTTCTGCTTCTTCAATTTTTGCTTTAACTTGAGTTCTACGTTTAGTGGCAGCCATTTTTATTTCCAAAAAGAAATTGGGGCAAAGCAGAAATGCCTCGCCCCAGTTACAAAAAAAGACGCTTAAAGCGCCTTCTCAACAGTTTAACGAGATTCGACCGATCAGACCCCGGTCATCGTTGCAATGAAATTGGGTCTACGGATCACACAACCCCATGTACCGCCAAAGGCCTTTTGGACATAGGATGTGGAGTACGTTTCCATGCGACCGAAACGCATCTTTTCAGAGTAAGCCGTTTCGCCAGTCGGTTGACCTAGATATTCGGGAACCGTCAAGTAGAGCATGGAACCGGAGTCCGTTTGCAATTCAGGCAACTGGAAGATCGTCATGTTCGGGTAGTTGTCCTTCAACATTTGAAGAGCCGTCAAGCCGAAGCTATTCGGAATCGTCAAATAGTTGTAACGGTCAGAAGCAACGGCCAAAACATATGGGCTGTTTTGATCCAAGTTACCGCCATTGTTGCTCATCAAAGCATTGACAAGCTTATTAATGTCATTGAAGATGACATTAGAGATCGTGGCGTTATTGCCAGGATCAGCCACCTTATCAGACCAAGTCGTCTTGGAATTAACGCTGTTCGGCGTTTCAGACTCAGGCAAATTCGGATCGTTCAAAGCACCGTAAGAGCGCTTGTTCGCAACACCGTAGAGGTAGAAGCGGTTGTGCGCACGGGCGATGATTTCGGATGCCGCGCGTTGCTTGTCGCCCGCATAGTTCAAACGAGCCTTTGCGGCCGTAGCTTGCTCACGATCACCGTATTTGATCGAAGTTTCAAAGATGAAGTTCTCACGATTCGGGAACTCGTAGTTAACAGAGGAGCTAACAGAGTTCGTGAAATCGCTGTACGGCGTGACATCACCGACAATTTCAGAGATCGGGAATGTCATGAAACGGTCAGTCCAGTCACCAACCTTGGTTTCACCGAAGAGTTTAGTGGCCGCCATAATGGCAAATAACACTTCTGTAATTCGAGGATCAAGGTAGGTTACATAGGCTGCCGGAACACCAATGTTCGGCGTAGTGCTTAATGCGGCATCCTGCGCAATCTGTGCATCGCTGATTTTATGGTAATCCGTGACAATGTGATTCTGATCGTCACGGTGATAGGGCATCACTTTGACTGCGTAAGGAGAGCTGATGCCCAACTCCTTGAGACGTTGAATGTCGTTCATTTTTCTGATTTACTCCAAAAGATTATTCACCAGCGGCCGGCGTGATACCAACACCACGGTTTGAAATGATGATCATGTCTCCGGCACTCTTAGCCGCAGTCATAACAACCCAACCCGTGTCGTTAGCTGCGCCAGCAGTACCGTAAGTGACTGCACCATTAGACGGATTACATAACACCGATTGTCCAACCGTAGCGGCACCCGTGGCAGCTACGTAGTAATCACCACGAACAGCGATAGTTACAGCAAAACCCTTCGGATAAATAAGCGTTCCAGACTCATCGGCAACAGTATTTAAAATGCCGTCAAAGACTCGCTCAACCAAACCGATAACAGTGCCAGTGCCTTTAGCTGAAGCTAACGGATACACAACACCGCCATTTTCATCGGCATTCGTACCTAAAAAGGCAAAAGAGCCTGCGGCAACCGTACCATCAGACAAATAGTTGAACGGAGTGTAAACGGCCGTATGGACGTTTACCTCTTGACCCGGCAGGCCTACCGCAGGGTAGGTGTTAACAGTCGTTTGCATTTTCTGCGTTTCTCCAAAAAAAAGATTAAAGACGGACTTTGATGCCACTCATAAGGTCGCTTTCGACATCATTGGGATTCGAGTCTTGAGCAACAGACTTCTTTGCATTCTTCTGCCCATTGATATAGCCGTAATAAGTGGCTTGCGCCATACCAGGCTTAATCTTCTTTGTCGGAACTCCCAATTGTTTCAAAGCGGCTAAATAGACAGACTCGGCAGAGTCAAATGCAGCGGCTCGGACTTTCCCGAGTACTCCCTCGCATTCGTCAATCGCATCAATCTTTTGTTCGAAGCGCTTGATAGCAGCGTCCTGAGCGGCCAAAGCTTTTTCTTCACCTTCGCGCTCATGTTCGCTGTCTAACTTTTTCGGTTCTTCTTTTTCTTTCTTTTCGCCATAACGAACTCCTTCAGCAAAAGCACGCTGGAATTCGGGCGATTCATCGTCATACCCACAAGCCTTTATTGCGTCTTTTGCAAAATCGTCAAGTTCGTCATCAGAGTCTTCGTCTGGCTCGATGTCCTCATCTTCGCCTTCAGTCTTATCAACTTCTTTTTCATCAGGTTGGTAAGCCAAGTCACTTAAAGTATCTTTCAACTTAGAAACATCTTCTTCTGACGCTCCAAGCTTTGCGAAAGCCTCTGCTACCTTATCAATTAAGGCGTTCTTATCTTCGTCTGTCGTTATGTCCACGGTTTCACCCATTGGTCCTTGTTTATGAAGCCCACGAAGTAACTCCGCAAGCATTCCCATCGCATCGGCAATCTTCACCTCGGCATTTTCAACCGCGGGAGAGCCGTCTTGACCCGTTTGATTCAACGGGTTTTTATCGTCATTCATCGACTTTTCTCCTTGAAAAGCGTGATCTTCAACAACGCAGGTCGGCCCCGCGCGTCCTTCTTCCACAAGCGCGAGGTGTTGCCCTCTAATATTTCGCATCGTGAAATCGTACTTTTGACCTTTCCACTCACCAGAAGATTTAAAATCAGGGTCGTAGTGATAGGCCAAAGAAAGTTGTTTCATGCTCCCGTCTTTGATTCGATTAATCGCATCAGAGTCTTGGATATGAAGAGAATTTGATAAATACGTCCCATCAAAAGCCGCTTTGTCTCCCGTGCTTCCAACCCGAGTTTCTTTGGCTGGCTTGTCGGGATAATCCAAATGGTGATTGAGCTGAATCGGAATACCGTTCACACTTCTGATAGTTTCTTCATCACTCAATTCTTCTGCCGGGCGATACCCGTAATAAACTTTTTCAGGGTCTAACTTCAGCTCTTCCCATCCCGGGATCTCTGCCCCGTGATAAGGAGCAACCTGAACACGAGTCAAATTGGAGCGCTCTACGTGTAGCCGTCCGTCCTCATCGTGCCAACGGAGCGTAAATGCTCTGTCAAAAGCTAACTGTGTCATCTGATCTGTTTCAGTCCTAATTTTTCAAAGGGAATCACGGGCCTATAAACGCAACGGCAAAACGGAAGTTCAGCAGGAACGACCGCTTTCCCAACATCCTCGTCATACAGCCCTTCGTTTAATCTGAATCGCTTGCCGTTCATCGCTTTGTGCGTGTGGCGTGAGCTGTACTGGCCTGGTACGTGAACCCAAATCCCTTCTTCAATGCCTAAATCCTCATCATTAGCTCGGAGGATTCCCTGAGTAATCTTGTTTGTCTGGTCAATCGCAACGTTTCTTGCTCTGTCCTCATTAAAGCCCTTCATTGAGTAGAGCAACTCTCTGACCTGCTTAACGCTTCGCCCTTCTGTAAAACTCGTTATCAGCAATTCCTTGAGTTTGTAAACATCACGAGTCGACATTCTTGTGATTAGCTCTGTTGAGTAATCAACAAGGTAAGGCAAAACTTCTGCTGCTTTGGTGCTCATGTGTTGGCGAACAACAGGGATTGTCCAACGAGTTTTGAAGAATTCGGGGGATAGGCCCGCTGCGATATAAGCGCGACGCTGGCTCGCCGTGACATCGGCCGCAATCGAGCGGGCTACCCAAATGGCTAGTTTTCGGGCTGCCTCGTCCGCATCATGTGTCCATTCGTGCAGATGTCGTTCGACATAGTTGTCTATGTCTGCACGGAAAGCCACGGGATCGCGCCGCCAAGCGGCAAGAACCTTCGAACTAATTTGTCTAAGAAAACGCTGATTCTCTGGGGTCTGTGGATTGGACAAACTTTCGTCCTGAGCCAACAAGCCCTCATTGGCGATGTGCATGAAAATGTCATCAACCACTCGCTTTGTGAATTGATTGGAGAATTGAATAAGGCGTTTTCTAAACTTGTTTCGTATCCCTACATTCGCTTCTTGTGCCCTAGCTGTTTTCGGTCGGGTCATTCAAAAATACTTTCGGACTTTTCCTGTTTCGGTTCGCCCGTACTATCCTCTTTGTCTTTCTTGCCAAACAGGGCTTGCATGAAGTCCCCAGACTCATTGTCTGTCATTAGGTCGCCGTCCTCGGGTTCTGGAATTTCATCACCTAAGAATGACAAGTGAGACGAGTCCTCATTTCGAACAGCCTGTCTCATTTCTTCTGCGCTGATTGAATTTCTGTCTTTCAGCGTGGCCAACGCAGTCACACGAGCATTGAAATTCATGGCTTGGCTTGACTCGTTGTCAAGGTTCAACTCATTGAACTCAAAGGTAATGGAGCGGTCAATTTCGCCAAACTCCGAAAGCTGAATGATGTCCAAACAGGTTTGAATCGCTGTTCGGAATAGCTCTTGTTGGCTTCTGATGTGATCGTTGTAATTTCTGATGTCGCTTTCGCCCGTGGCGTTAAAACCGCTCGGGCTAATACCGAACAACTTAACTGCCGGCGTTCTGTTGATTGCCGCAATCATTTCCTGAGCCTGACGCACAATGTCCTGAACCCCACCAACTGAGGTTTGAACATTGTCCACCTGGTCGAATTCCTTGTCTGCCACAAACACCGAGTTATTGTCTCGGTAGTGACGCAGGACTTGCATGATGTCATCTAACTCTTGAACACCGCCATATGTTCCCATGCGAGACTGCATGTCCGTGTAGTAGATCAAGAGTGATAGCTTTTTCACTAACTCTTGAGCGCTGACTCTGCACTCATTCCAGTGATTAACGTAATCCCAAAGAATTTGCGCCTGAGGAATACCCAAAAAGTTGTAAGCGGGCTTCAAAAGTGTCGGCGGCTCATTTGTGTATAGCGTCAGCAATCGGGAGTGATGGACTTTGTTTCCCAACACCATCCACATGCTCGGCTTCATATAGTCGCTTCGCAACGGATCGTTTGAGTTGTACTGAGACGGTGAGACATTCACCGGATCAATAACGATAAACTGCACAGGGCAGTCTTGGCCAAACTCTTTTGACTGGGCGTTAACTCGAAGCGGCAGCGTTAAATCCACCTCGCCGGCTTCGTCTGTTGGGTTCGTTCGAATGAAAATAAAAGCGCCGCCCATGAAGCCTACCTTCGTGATGGCATCATTGAAGAGCCTTTGAAGGTGGTACTTCCGGTCTTGAAGGTCTTGCAGTTTTTCGATTCGATCAACAGGCGTTTCGTCACCGCCCTTAATCGTGATCCACTCACGCGTGCAGTCGTCCGCAACGGTCTTAATACAGTTGCGAATCATGCCGTTCTGGGCGATTTGTTGAAGAACGCCGTACCCCACAAATGACGTGATGGGAAACTGCCCCATGTCAATAGCGTGATTGGTAAGCGAGTCGTACAGTCCGTCCATCGCCACAGACGATTTGAACTGCGAGTCAAGCGCCAAACGTTCTTTCTCTGCCTTTACCGAAGTCGCCGGCAAAGCGTAGTTTTGCTTGAAGAACAGATCGTGATTGGCTATCGTGTTGACTCTTTGCTGAAGCAGAAATGCTCTTGCTTCAGAAGGAGACGAGCGCATGACGGGTCTTTCCTTGACTGGTGAGGTTTTCTGCTTTTTAACTTTCTGCTTAGTCTTTTTCATTGAAAATTACCAACGCGACCTAAGCGCGGCAATATTAGATTTATTAACTTTCCAACCAGAGTGAACGTGCAAGTCATTCAATGCTTGGCTCATGGCGTCAACGGTATCATCGTGAGCCGCCGCAGGGAACGACAATAGTTCAGGTAAAAACTCTGTTTTAACCCATGGATACTGTTCAATAGGCGGTAGATAGACGTTTTTAGATTCCCAAAAAGTCGTTACTGAGAAGGCTCTGGCTTCTTTTGATTCCTTCGGCGTAATCGGGACAATACCTGTTACTGCATCTCTTAAAGCGCTGATGATGGCCGGACCGTTTGCTTTATCTTCAATAAGTTTTCGGCGAACGTGTGGCCATTTATTGTTCATCGCAACAAACTGCTCAAGCGTTTTCACGAAATCCCAACGGCCGCGAACCTGATCAAGCAAATAAAAATTCGCTTGATTCTGCCCCCAAACCTGACCAACTACATAGTCGGATGCTTTTGAATCCTTGAATGTCATATCCCAAGACATAACCATCCTGTCAAATGTCTTAGGCAGAGTTTCTGGCGTCCAGTGCTGAATCCATGCTTCCTTGAACATGCCGCCACCGTCCGGGACGGGGTGCTGTTGATACAAAGAAGCCCAAACCTTCTCACCTACGCTCTTTCTGATGCGTGCAAACGCTTTCTCGTCAAAGCGTTCAGGATGCAGCGCTTCGCCGATTTTTCTGTATTTTTCATCTACCTCCGCAATGGCGGGGTAATTAATTAATCGGTAATGCTCGCCACCTAAGTTCTCTTCTTCAATCAGGCGGCCTACCAAGTCATCCAAGTGCCACCGCGTACACATCACAATGACACCGCCGCCCGGTGCTAAACGTGTGTACGCCGTAGATGTGTACCAATCCCACGTGGACTGTCTGATTCGCTCAGACATTGCGTCCTGCATATTGGAAATGGGGTCGTCAACCACTAAAACGTCAGAACCACGACCGGTAAGCGAACCACCAACACCGACCGAGTAATAAGAACCCTTGTGATTTACGATTTCAAAACGGTCAGCCTGTCGAATTCTGTTAGAGCCATCGCCAGTATGAGGTAGCCTTACGTCAGTGAACACCTCTTTAAAAGGCGTGTCGTCCATAATGCGAACGACATCTTTAGCAAAAGTGCTCGCCAAGTCTGACGAGTACGATGTACCGATAAAGCTAAGATCGGGATAGCGACCTAATGCATATGACGGAAATCGTCTTGAAACTAGCTCGGATTTTCCGCTTCGTGGCGGTGCTGTAATAATTAGGCGAGGTGATTTTCTATCTACTACGTCCTTTAAGAATTGATCTAGTGCCCAACAAATTTCTCTATGAAACCACCCCATCAAGTAGGTTGGGTAGGTATAGAGTGTGAAGCACTCAAGCGACTGTGACGCCGCTCGTCTTAACAGCTCATGCCTAGCTGCCTGTATCAATTCCTTGTTCATTAGTCTGCATTTGAGCAATCCGCATTAGTTCTTCTGTGCTCATACTCTCAACAACCTTCGTTTCTGATTGGATTGCTCCGCCGTCTTTGCCGGTCAATTCAACCTTCTGCTTGTCTGAATAACGGTTCGACCACTTGGCTAAAAGTTGCAGGCGAGTCCAGATCTTTAACTTTCGCTGTTCTGTTGTGTCTAAACACTTTGTCTTTCGGTAAAAGCCTTTTTCACCTTCTGTCGTTTCTTCGACTGTGACTAGCTCAAAGTCATCGGCAATATCCATAGCTTCATCCGCAATGGCATCAAATCCCATTTCTTTCGCGCGCGCGAAGTGTCCCTTGAAGTCTTGCTCTTGGCCACCCCACTTGAACTTCCTTCCTTCTTGTTCTCCCTGCCATTGATAAATGTACTTACGGGGGAACCCTAACTTTTTAGCTATGCCTGTAACAGTAGTGCCTTCCGAAATAGCATCGAGTACTCGTTTAGCTTTTTCGATAGTGAAAGCGTATGTGGGCTGCTTTTTGGTCTTTGAAGTAGTTTTTCTTTTTGTGGGAGTTTTAGTCATTAGTCAACTTCAATCGGAGAGACCGTGATGATTAACCTTGGCCTTTCTCCGTATATCTTTCTAGCGCTTGTTCTGACAACTTGAACGTCATCCTCAAACACAACTGTATTAAGAGAGTCGCACACTAATTTTTCAATGTTGTCGATGTCTGGTTTTTTCGTTGGAAAAATGTCACCCATTAGACAAGCTTGGCGTTTTGCTTTTGAATAAGATGCCGGCACAGGGAAAATGGCAATAATCTCTAGGTGGACAGGACCTTGAATTAAATCGTGTCCTGCCATTGCCTGTTCTGCAAATAGCTTAATTGTTCCCTCAGCGTTTCTCGTTTTGGATGGCGTAATAGCTCTGACATGTCCGCCGAACGTTGAAAACTTAGGACGGCCCTTGCCGATTGGAACCATCGGCACTTCAAAATGGATTGAATCTTTTTTCATATCTGAGTGGCATATCCCGAAGGAGTTGAACCTTCACTTGCGGTTTTGGAGACCACCGTGCTGCCTGTTACACTAGGGACATATAAAAATCACTCGGGGTCGGTGGGTGTTTTTGACAAGTAAGTCGATAAAACAAAGGAGCGAATTTCTGAGTGAGCCGCACCGGCCCCGAATTGTTTTTGTCCGTTCAGCTGCGGAGTTGAACCACTATACAGCCCGTCAGTCTCTCGAATGACCTCTCTGTTTAACGGAGGTCATTTACCTGGTCAAGTGCACGTTTTCCAGGATTTTCTCCCGAGCGTCTGCGTTTTCCTTATCTACTGCCCAATAAGGAGCCTTTACCCTTGAAAGGCTAACAACCACACGGACAAATTCTGAAAGACCGAGCCTTTGGGACTCGTGAGAGTGTGCTCGGTACGCTTATACGAAAAAGCCCCGCAGGATTGCGAGGCTTGATATTGGCGCCCTTTGAGCTTTTTAACTCAGAGGTTCGGAGCAGTGACGCGTTTGCTACCGATCTTCAGGGCATAAGTCTTTACGTTTCTTCTGGGTGCAAAACGGCTGCCAACCTGTGGCAACCTAACACACTATGTAAAAACTAACGCATAGGGACGTATAACTGTTACGTCCAATGGTGTCGCGATTTTTAACACTTGTCAACGAACTCTGAGCGAATATTTGTAACATAGATGGGATATTTTGTAACAATGCAAGGGTTAACCCTGATGTTCTAAGTGAGTACCCACCTGATTTCAGGTAGGTGCCTGCCTGTGCAATCACACTAGTTTAAATACTTAGAGAAACCATCGGCTGTTAATCGTTGAGCTTCATCCCACATATAAGCGTTTACTTCTGCATCCGGTCCGTAAACCTTCCGAGTCATCATATTTTTGAGTCGATTCTTTGGAGCGGTAGCCGCTTTTACCCCGTTTCGTTCTGCGACTGCATACCATGCGTATGCACGAGGCAACCACATCAATAAGTGATTCGGGTCATAAACCGTTTTTGCTCTCTGCATCATCATATTGGCAAAGACGTATTGTGCTTGTGGATACTTCAATCGGGCCGCATCACCCATGAGTATTTCGGCTTGTTGGTAGTTAGGGTTAACTCCTTTTCCTTGTAAGAAAGCCATGGCCAAATTGTAAGTTGCAGCAGGATGACCAGCTTCAGCGGCCGCTACTAAATAAGGAATAGCGTCAGCCGTTCCGAGTTTCGTTCGGGCAATATTCCAATTTTCCTGAGCGGTTTTTGTATTCTCTTGGGCGACTTGTTTATTCCCTTGTGCGACCTTCTTTTCTTTGGTCTTATTTGCTGCCGCCTGTTTAGCCTGATACTGTCTTACTTGTTCCTTCAATCTCTCCTGTTCGGCTTGTTGCTCTTCAACAGTCATCGTTTTAGTGTGGTACCTACCCTCTGAAAAGTAATTTCCAACACTTTCCATCGATTCATTAAAAGAATCCATTGTTTTCTGAAACTGTTCAGTTGAACATCCTGACAAAAGCAAAGAGAGAATGGCGGCGGGAATAACTAACGACCTCATATTTCGCTCCGTTTTACATTAGCAATGTGAATTTTATACAAATGCACTTTCGACTCAAATACGCCTTAGACCTCTTCTCCAAAAGGATCATTCCAATAACTCTGTATGGACTTAAACAAACCATAAAGACTCATAACAATGCCTGGAATGAGTGGAAAAAAGTTAGCCAAGATGAATGTCTGAATGTCCGCTTCCATCCAAACCTTATATTCCACAGCAACTGTGCCGATCAAACATAATATCGACCAAAGTAAAAGAGTACATCTTTCGCTCATATCAATCGTCCATTATCCCCACCGTTCGTTATCCGTTTTTGTATCTGGAGGAACATCTCTTGGTTTTGGAGGACTTTTAATTGGGAAACCATTCCCATCAACCCATATCTTTGACTTGAATTCGCCACACCAGTCACTTTCTTCAACTCTTGGATAGCCATTACGGAATGTATTTCTTGGGTATCTGTGACATTCATGGCATAAAATCCCAAAATCATCCTCGTAAGCATCTTTTTCAAAATAGAAGCAATCCTTGCAAGCTCTCATTGCATCCCTCGCTACTAAAACTTCAAAAACTTAGATGGTTTCTTCGGCTCCTTCGGTGGAGGATTTGGCTTTGTCGTTACTTTTCCCGATTCCAAAGGAACGTTACTAGTCTGAAACCTCGGAATTAAAGTACATTCTTTTACTTTTGGAATAAACTCTCCACACCAAAACCCGTCTTTTACACCGGGGAATGCGCTATTTGGTGGATTCCTTCTACATTCGCCATCCCATCTATCCCAATTGCCTCTGTTTTCATTAGGACAATAAAAAAGGCAATTCTTACAAGCTCTATCCGTCATAACCACCTCGCACAAGCAAAAATAATTCCGCAAAGGCCAGCCACGATACAAAATAAATCAAATAAAACTTCAGAAATCATCATGCTTATTCCTGTTAATAAAGGTTACTGCGACCGCCGCAATACATATCACAGATACACACATAAATAACCAAAAACCCGAATCGTCCATTACTTTTTCTCCTCGTTTTCCATGATTTGATTAAGGGTATAGAAGAAGGCATATAGCGACTTAAGTGAGTGCCTTTTTACCCCTCTTTCCTGAACAATTGAGCCATCCTTGGAAAAAGTGTACTTGTCGCCATAAGGCATTCTCACAATGATTTTTTTAATCTTATTTCCAAGATCAATCACTAAAAACTCGCCAAAAATAACGGTCTTACTTTTGTTAACGGAACTACCTACAAGTGAGACAAAACGGAATACTCGACCGCACAAAGTAGTGGCATCGTTTTGCATCATGCTGATGTAGTTTTCCATCCAATGCTCCTTTGAGAATAGGAACTTTTCAACTGCGTTCATCATTTATGCCGTCTCCAATGTTTTTCATGATGGCGTTCTGAAGCGCTCCGATGGCCACAATCCCAATGAATACCATCCACCCCCAGTGAATGTGGGTGAAAAATGCCAATACAAAGACAACACCCACAACCCCGAAGGTGAAGAAAGCACCACGAACGACTGAAACAATCTCAGTTGGACTCATTTTCTGCATCTTTAAGAGCCTCGGCCAGGCAGCGTTCATTGACAACCCAGACTATGTGTCTTCCTGTTTTAAGGGCATCTTTTAGAATCTCTGTTCGCTCTTCCTCAATTTCGAGCAATCGGTAACTGGTGAATCTTGAAAGTACGGTGCCAGCAGTGCATATAACTACAAAGATGACAATTACACAGATTGCAATTAGGTTAAAGCGTTCGTTTGTCATGGACTCTTCCTTTACTTCACCGGTACGAACGGAACGGCTGCACCGCCGGTCATATAGACAGGAAGTTTTCCATCCCACTTGTCAATGGCGTTCAATTGCAAAACGTTCGGGTTGTCTCGAAGGGCTTTTGCCTTGATGGCGATGGCATCGGCTTCGGCTTGAGCGCGCAAGCGAACAGATTCAGCCTCACCCTTGGCCGCTTCGATTAATTTCTGTGCTTCAGCCTTGGATTGTGCGACCTCGTTTTCACGCAAAAGAGCACGCTGGGTCGCTTCGATCTTTGCATTAATGGATTCCTTAACTTGTTCGGGATATTGAAGGTCATCAATCCAAGACAGCTTGATAATTCGGATCCCAATCGGAGAGAGTTTGTCTCGAATTTCCTTGGTAACGCTGTCGAGCAAGTGTGTCTTTCCGCCTTGGGTCAGCTCATTGATGTCCATCGTTGTCCCGTGATTAATCAAGGCATCACTGATGTATTGGCGGAGGTTGACCTCGGTAATTTCTTCAATACCCTTACGATAGGTTGCGAAGACATCGGCTGCCTTTTCGGGTTCGATGTTGTACTCAACGCCGATGCGAGCCTTTACATCCATTGCGTCAGAAGTTTGGAACGTGAACGGCGTTTCGTAGTTCATCAACTGGTTGAACGTTGGGAATTCATACATACGCTCATTAATGCCCAAGAAGTAGCGTCCGGTGCCCACCACTTCGTTTTGTACGCCCTTGTCAGCGTAAAGGTTGACACGCACGCCGACATAACCGGCCGGAATGGTGGTCATACTGATAAAAAGCCAGATCAAGGCAAAGAAGGCAACAATAACGGCAATAACTGAACCAATAAATTTCATCATTTTTTATCCTTGGTAGAAAAGTGCTTGAAAATAAGTAAACCGCAAAAACCAACAATCACCAGAAAAAGTGAGAGACCAGCCAGTAATCCGAATAGGTTTCCAGACGACAAAAGCCACGGGATAATCCAGAAGAACTGGAGCAAAAGGGCTAAAAACAGGAGGACTAAACCTATGACTTGATCAAGTGATTTCATTCAAATTCCTCGTCTTTCTCAACAGGATCACCATAAGATTCGATATCATGTTCTAGTCGCCTAATACGAGCCTCTAAAAACGCTATTGTTTGTTGTAGACACTCCTCAGAAATCTCGTAGTAGAAAGGCGATAAAACATCCTCGCTATCCGAGAAATAAACTTTTGAGAAAAGCATGGAGAGAACTATTTTGAAAGTCTTCTCTTTGGAGTGTTCCGAAAAGATGGTTATGTACGGAGTCGCACTGTCGTTGACATAAACATAATCACCGACATCTAATTGTTTTTTCAAGTAGAAAACAGCCTTTTTCAAGTCCTCCACTTGATTGTCTTTGTATGGTGCACGGCAAATGTATTGCAAAGCCTGCCCGATACAGCTTGTCATGCGTGATGTCAGCTCAATAGGCTCAATAGTGACGGCCGCTTTCAAGTAGTGACTGGGATGGTTGACGTTATCTGACATTGTTTTTCTCCTAAGCGTTACAGATACGCAAAAAATAAATTTGGGCTTGTCTTAGCCTTTTGTTGAGTGTTCTCGCCTTGATTTCGTCATCTTTGACGCTCAAGTGTTTGGCCACTTTCCATGGTTGCCAGTACGGGCGAGCATCCACGTAGTATTTCTTCAAAATCTCACGATCTCTCATGTGGAAAACCCACAAATCCAAACGGCAAAAAACACGGTCGATCTGATCAAAAGTCAAGTGCAGGTCGTACTTCGGGCGCTCGGTTGGCTCGCCAAGCACCAAATCCCGGCGAATGTCCTGATTGGGGTCAGGCTTTTCCTTTTTCTGGGGCGCGTACATCTCCATGAAATCGCAGATTTTCCCCGTGTTGGAAATCTCACGCTTTCGGGATAAACGACTGTACCGCCCCCACTTTTGAAGCAGGTCGTCCAAATGTCGAAGGGTTTCGTCAAGGTCTTCCAATTCCATTCGAACCTCAATAAACAACTCGGTGCATGCGAATTTGAAGGGTTGCGTAAAACATCGGCTGCACCTCCGATTTTGTTTCTGCCGATTCGTATAAAAAGCGAACAGGCAGACGAACCATGTCACAGCGAACAGCCTGAGTGATGGCCCTTGTGTACATGATGAGGTCATCGGGCTTGGCCAATCGGTGCTTCTGGCTGTCGCTCAGGTTCTTGAAAACGAAACTCACCGTTCCAGACGTGGGGACCACATCCCGAACCTGAAAGCCTTCAGCGATTTTCTTAGCGTCCTCTGCGATCTTTTTGCACAATTGCCCGTTGTTGAGGTACGGGAAAATCTGCAAAGTGATCGTGGCTCGCACACTCTTGACGGTCATACTCCCAACACTCCCGTAAAAGGTTCAGCTCGTTGAATCAAATCGCCAACATCAACGTTTTTGTATGTCACCGTGACTTCAATCTCAGGCTTTCCATCCGTTTTTTCGTAATGCGTGGACATGCCTTTGACGATGGAGTGATTCGAACCGAGAATCTTCCGAACAGGGCCGCCTTTGGCTTCATTTACCAAAGAAGCGATACCCGAAAGCAGCCGGTGCAACTCACCTAAACATTCACACGGATCCGAACTTTTGTAGAGCAAATCCAATTTCACGGAGTCGATGTATTTATCCTTTTCCTCTTGGAAGCCCTTAATCAGGTCGTCAGCCGCTTTTTCAACCTTCGGTAATGCTCTTTCCTTACCACGCATCGAAAACGACTTCTTAAACGTGATTTCCTCTCCGGCAATCTTGTCGGCAATGTTTTTCCTCGCCGGGATTCCCAAATCAATGTGAATCATTCAGACCACCCCGCAATGAAGTGACCGAGAGTGTCGAAAGAATTCCGCTCGTCTCTGAAGTACCGGGGCCAGTTCTGCCGGACGACTTTGATCGCACGATTAATAACCTCCTCACGTTCGGCAAGAGTGCGGCGATTTTGGCACTCGGCCGCTGCGTCCTTAAGGACGGCTTGCGCTTCGGGCGGGAGCACCCGATGTTCACTAAATGGTTCAATTACCTGATTCTTCATCTGATTTCCTGTTAAAAAGCTGAGTTAACACCCACGGATTGGGCGGCTCCCGTCCATCTGAGCGGAAGGCTTGGGTATCGCTTGGTAGCGAGTTCTTTGTCATAAACGAGTGTCAGGCCGTGTTTGGCTTCGTACTCGGGCCAGAAATGAACGCGACAGTCGTGATAGGCCGCACGGCGCTCGTCCGGAATTTCTTCGAGCGGGAAAACACCGTTTGTATCGCCAAAGCGATAGTCGTCCGAAAGATTCAATGCTCGCCGCCAAGACTTGGCCACAAATTCCTGCATCACAAAGCCGTATGCTTCAAGAATCCGTGCACGCCGTGCCCATGCATCGGACGGGATGTTCTTCCTCAAAGACTCGTTCATCTTGTCGGTGAAAACCTGAGCGATATTCTTTGGCAACGGTTGATGATCCTTTTGCGCTTCTTCCTGAGCATCGTTTTCACGCTTTTGCGAACGTTTGGCTTGCAGCGCCTTGTACAAGTCCGCCGGCGTCATCATGCGATTGCTGGTTTTGCTCCAGTCGGAAATAACGTCCTTGACTTCGCTCGTGGTTGAACCCTTAACGGCATCAAACCAAAACTTCCACGCCGTCCGTGGGATGCTTGTAGCTTTGGTGCTGAAACACAGCGCCAATGCTTCGAGTTCTTCCAAAAGGCCTCTTCGTTCGACAGGGAGATTTTGGCGTTCAGTGTTTTGCTCTTCGGTCATTTTTCGCTCCCGAAAACGTAATCTTGATCAACATCGTCAAGCGTTACTCGCTGACTAGTCTTGTATTCTTCGGTGTGGTACTGGCTCGGCTCGTTAACCGCGTTCTTCATGATTCCGATGACGTAGATTCCCTTGGAATTGCCCTGGCGTTTGGCAAGCCGAATACACTGCCTCATGTTGTCCACTGTGAGGATTTTTCGCTTGCATACGTTTTCAAGGTCAATCGTTCTTGGGAGTTTGATTCCATGCGTTCTGGCTATGCCGATGGCCTGTACAGGGTCAATGATGGCGTTTGGGTCATCAACCACCTTGTTTGTCTGCTGAATGGCCAGTTGGTTAAGTTGTTCGCTAAGCGGCTCATCAAAAATCGAATCAGAATCTTCCGAACAAACAACATCTTCTTCGGCGCTACCTTCGTTACATATTTCAGTTTGTTGTTTGTTAGTGTTTATATTCTTGTTCCTTGTTCCTTGTTCCTTGTTAGGCGAGCGCGCGCGCTCGTGCGCACGCGTAGTGCCATACGTCGTGCCATCTTGTATGCCATACGCTATGCCATACGTCATGGCATCTACTTGATCGCTATCTGATTGATTTTTAACGAGTTCAAAAAAGCGCGGATTCAACTTTTCTCTCATTTGAGTCGAGAGATTTTCGTTGACAAACTTCAAAACGTGATCACAAACCTCGTTTTTCAAGTCGCATTCAGGAAGATTTTCGATAATGTCATCCCAGTTTTTTAACGACTGGGGTGATGTAGGTGGGTTGTATTTCAAAAAATTCGGTATAAAAATCAGTCCCATTTCATCTACATGCGCCATGCCATGGCTTATGACATCCGTCATGGCATGCGCCATGGCATCCGGAGTGACACCAATCTCATAGGCCAAAGATTCTTTTGAACCTCTGAGAGTGCCGATTAGAGACATATTCGGATGGGTAAGGAGCAAAAAGAAAACCAACTTCGCAAGGTTGTCTAGCTCACGAAATTTGGCATCGTTCCAAATCCGAACATCTATTTTTCTGTACCTAGGCATAATTTTCTTCTCTAGGATTTGTTGCTCCAGAACCTAAACAGTTCAGCAGCAACAGGATTGACAAAACGAGGGTGAGTTTTTGTCAGATAGCAAAATTCCACTAGGTTTTTCCATGGGACTACATCCTCGGCGCACCACTTGCCAACTGCTACGCGCGACACCCCCATCAGGTCGGCAACTTTTGCTTGAGTTCCGACTTTTTGGATGGCAAATTTCACATTGTTTGTGTTTTCCATTGCTAACCATCAATTAATTTATTTGCACGAAAGTTTAACATAAAAATTAACTTGTGGTTTATTGTGATTGTAAAGTTTTTGTTTATACTCGTTAGCAAAAGAGCAAACAGGAGGTCTATATGTCTATAACAAGCGGTAAGCAGATAACTTCGATGGTTGAACAGTCAGGGGTGCCAGTTAGAGAATTGGCTGATGAATTAGGCATCAGCAACGTAACCTTATACAAATGGATGAGAGGAAAAGTAGAACCTAAGGGAGAGAATTTAAAAAGGCTATGCAACCACTTTCACGTGACGCCTGCCCAGATTTTATTCGGCGATGGGAATGATCCCAGAGCACAATCCATCAAGATCGACATAAACAGAATTTCAATCCCACTTTTAGATGTTGAGGCCTGTTGTGGCATAGACAATACCATTCCGTCTTATGTGCCCGTTATCAAGATGGTTGACGTTGACGATTCCTTTTACAGACAGTACCTAACCGGGGCTAACAAACGGAGCCTACACATCGTCCACGCCATTGGTGACAGCATGGCTCCTACAATATATGATGGGCAACCCGTGATTATTGATACATCAGACAACCGAATCACGAGAGACGGAATTTATGCGTTTGTTTTCAATCAAGGTCTTTTTATAAAACGGGTCCAATGTGAACCCACTAGAGTTAAGCTTTTGAGCGACAATAAAAACTACGACCCCATTATTGTCGAAGGACAGGAAAGCCTAAACATTATCGGAAGAGTCTATTGCGGTTTTAAATTTGAACGATATTGATCTAAGTTAAAAAACTCTCATTTACTCTTATTTTGTTGCAAACTCTAATTAACCTGGAGTTTGCATTTTTTTGAACTTTCCATTAACATTCTGTTTGCAGATTGATGAACAATTAGTTTGCAAATGTTGATTCTCTGTTAAGTCAGTGAGAGGACTTATGGGAATTGAACAAGGAGTGAGTCATGAGAAGTCGTCTAGTTCAAAAAGCAAAGAAAGCCTTCATCGTTGCAGGTGGTTTTGCGTTGGTCGCCTACCTGTTCTTCTTGGCGATTGAATGTGTTTCCTGGCTTTGGAATCAAAACGATTTTCTCTTGGCTTACGCCGGAATGTGATTGTCTGCTGAGGTGTCCAAGTTGTTTTTCTGAGGTTCTTTATTTCTTGGCATCTCAGCGGACGTCTTAAAGGAGGTCAAAATGAGTGAATTAATGCAAAGACATGAATTCCTGCCTGCACCGAAAAATGCACAGGAAGCCATGCAGTTGGCTGAGACGCTTGCGGCTTCTCAGTTGATTCCAAAGAATTTCCAAGGCAAACCCAATGACGTGTTTGTCGCAATGATGTGGAGCGCAAACCTAGGTGTTCCCGTTCTTCAAGGCATCCAAGGCATCGCCGTGATCAATAACAAACCGTCTATTTATGGCGATTTGGGCTTGGCTATCTGTATGAATTCCGGTCTGATGGACTCGTTCAAAGAAGAGTTTATCGAACCGAACGAGATGGCCAAAAACGCCGAAGGCAAACAGAGCTACTTCAAAAATATCATTGCTCGCTGCACAGTGAAGCGTCACGGTATCGCCGATCCATTCGTTAGCGAGTTTTCTGTTGAGGATGCTTTACTGGCTGGCTTGTGGAACAGAACCGATCCTTGGAAGAAATACCCCAAACGCATGCTTCAAATGCGTGCCCGTGCCTTCGCTCTTCGTAACGCTTTCCCCGATCGGTTGATGGGTATGACCTTCGCCGAAGAAGCCATGGACATTGTGGACGTGAACGACAAGGGCGAAGTGACGTCTGTCAGCCCTTCAAAGAAGATGCCCCAGCGTAAGCCGAAGGCTCAGACTGTCGAAGAAAAACCGAAAGTCGAAAAGGTTGAACCTGAACAAGCCGCCCCTGCAATTGAAAACAATCCTGCTTCTGAAGATCTCTTCGGTCAGCAGGTTATGCAGGCAGCACAAACCATGCCCGATCCTGTCGAGGTCGAGCATAAGGCAGTTGTTGAACCTGTGATGGCTGAGGTGGCTAAGGCTCACGAGGTCACTCAATTAGACGAAAACATCGCTAAACAGCGTGCTGACATCTCCGCCGCTCTTGACTCCATGAGTACTTGGCCTGAAGTTCGAGCTTTCTGGGATCAGATCAAGCCCGAAATGAAGAGCCATTGCACGGATCTCTTCAAGGCAAAGCGTGAATCGCTCGGCATTGCTAACCCGAAGATCAAATAGGAGCTGGCGATGTTGACGATCCCCAAGGTTTTTATACCGCAGTTTGACGAAGAGGCTCACCGTTATACCAACGAGCATGGAGCGGTGATCCCCGGAGTGACATCTGTCCTTTCAATGTTGACGGCCTCTTTCTATGCCCGAATCGATAAAGAGGTCTTACGCAGGGCGGCTGATCTCGGTTCTGCTGTGCACGCCTGTATTGAGTACGCCATCGCCGATGAATTAGATGAATCATCTATGCAACCGGAATGGGTTCCCTATTTCGAAGCCTGGAAACTCTGGTGCAAAGACTTTAAGCCTGAATTTATCCATACGGAAATGCGGCTCGGATGCGATCTATTTTGCGGAACGGTTGATTGCGTTGCCAAGATCGATGGCTCTTTCTATGTGATTGACTGGAAAACGACCAATCAACTCATGAAATCTGTTGCGTTACAAACGGCTGGTTATGAGCTTTTAGTACGCCAGTGGATGCAGCAGGAATCTGGTGAGCACGTACAGATACTGACAAGAGCCGCTTTGCAATTAAAAGAAAACGGCAAGTATGTCTTTGAAACCTATGACGACATTGAAGACTATCGCCGTTTTGCTAACTGTCTCGAACTTTACAAATGGACCAACTGATTATGACCGAATTAGAACAAACCACAAATGCAACTGACTTGAAGTTGCCCGAAATCTCCGAATTGTCTCAGACCGTTTTAGAAAAGGCTCACAGCATCTTGGTGATGTCTGACGAAGACTACCAAGAAGCGACCGAATTTTGCCAAGCATGCAAAGAGGCTTTGAATCGAATCGAAGCGAAGCGGAAAGCCTTAAAAGCGCCGATTGTTGAGACCGGAAAAATCATTGATGCCAACGCTAAGGAACTTTCCCGAAAGTTTTTGGAGGCTATGGAAATAGTACAGCGTGAAGCAGCGACCTATCGCCGTCTTCAAGAACAAGCGCTTGCCAAGGCTCAGGAAGAAGCACGCCGCACCGCTGTTGAAGAGCAAAAGCGCATACAAGCCGAGCTTGCTCAAAAGCAGGCAGAAATTGAGGAGGTCGAAAGCCATGAAGAACGAATTCTCAAAGAAGCCGAAGCTGTAAAGCTCGCTAATGAATCTCGATCCGTGGCAACCGTAGTCCCGATTCCAAAGATTGTGAAAAGCAACGCAGGTGTTTCAGAAAGAAAACAACTCGTTGGCAATGTTGTTGATCCGCTCAAACTTCTGAAGTTTGTTGCTGCTCGCATTGATGACAATCCTGAATTTCAAGATTTCTTCACCGTGAGCCAAAAGGCGGTCAATGACTACATAAAGATGACAAAGGGGGCGAAGAAACTTGATGGTGTCGAGATCGTAGAAAAGATCACTTTGGTGACGCGCGCTAAGCGCAAGTAAAGACTTCGGGGTGAACGGTTGAGACCTCCTTCCTAGTAACCCCTCCCATTTGGAGTAGGCAATGACAAAAAATCAAGAATTTGTCGGATTTACCATCAGTGAAGTTGCAGATCTTTTTGGCGTATCTGTGAGCACGATCTATCGGTGGATTCAGCAAGAAGCGTTCCCTAAGGGTAAGAAAGCCCCCGGGGGTAAGCGTTGGAGTATTGAAACCATTCAATACTACCTGGATGTCAATGAGCCTACTCAAAAGGACATTCGAAACATGGCGAAAACAGCACGAATGATTCGAGGCGCAGCATGAAAGATTTTTTTGACGTTTTGTGCTTTGTGAGTGCCGTACTGACCGCTTTTGCCATTGTCGGATTTGTTTTCGGCATTGCCTTCTCTGTCGGAATAAAGGTGTTGTAATGAACGTACAAGATTACAGAAAGAAGTTCTCGAAATATATAGAAAAAGAACTTCGGTCTCGGATTGAGGACTTGGCCACGGTGTGGCAGCCTGCAAAACTCGGGGACTTGTATCAAGTGCTTTGCGACTGGATGGATATTCAAACCGATCCTATCGGCATGGTGCAACAAAAAATCCCCAGTCTGCCGATGTGCAAATGCACGCCTCATCCTATTCGTTTAGGAAATGGTGAAAAGGCGAAGATTGTCACAAAAATCCTTGACACTTTTCAGAACTTAGCAGGCACGCAAAAATCGAAGTTTTCTTTTAGAGCTTCCGAATTCGGTTTAAGCAGAGATGAGTTCGTCAGAAAGATCGGCAGATCCCTTAATAGGAATCCCGAAAAGCTGAAACGCTTTCCTGATCTTCGTATTAAGTGCCAGAAGACAAATGACGGCGCAATGTTTTATCTGTCTCGCAAAGATGAGGCTTCTGGGAAGAACCCCCCAGCACGAAGCATGGAAGAGATGGCTTCGATATTCGGAAATAGGCCTTAAATGATGTTTGGACACTGTAAGCATTGCACCTTTTGCCGTGACCAAAACGGAAAAACTTTTGATGAAGTTATGGCAAAAATCGGCAAGTCAAAGATGGTTTCAATTTACTCAGTCCGCCTCTGCTGCCGAGTAAAAGTCCCTGCTTTTTTAACTCGCAAGGTCGAAGAAATCCCATTAGTGCCTTGGTTGTATCCGGGATTGAATATTGACGATGTTAAGGCCGGATTGTGCGGTTGTAATCGATTTAAGGAATAAAAAATGCCGAAAAGCAAGATGCCTCGCAAAAAATTCGACCCTAAACGACATTTGAGAGCCTTCACACTTGGCGGTTTTACCAAAGTTGAAGCAGACAAACTTTATCAAAAGTTTTTGACGCTTGAATTGAAGGCAGAAACGACTCTGCTCAAGGGATTGTGCAAACACGAAGACATGGCAGACCTTATGGACTTTTTGCAGTGGGGAAAGATTGCCATCGCAAACCGTGACTATTACGAAAACTCTGCACGGATTCAGGCGCAGGAAGCGCTGATAAAAGCCGCTGATGCCATTGACTCGCTGATTAAGCGCGGTGTTGAGCGTGAGCATTATGTCGGTACTGCTGATGAGCTTAATGCGATTCGAGACGGCATGGAAATTGTTGGACCGCTCATGTGCGAGTCTATTCAGACCGTACCGCACATGACAGAAAAAGAGTGGTTGCTCATGCTCCGTTACTCAAGAGGAACCAAGGGTCGAAATGTCGAACTTGGACAGTTGAAAGCTGATTTGCGAAGGATTGCACTATGACGATTCGTTTTGGCTCTGTTTGCTCAGGTATCGAAGCTGCCTCTGTTGCGTGGAACCCGATCGGATGGGAAGCCGCTTGGTTTTCCGAAATTGAACCGTTCCCGTGCGCTGTTCTCAAACACCACTATCCCAATGTACCCAATTTAGGGGATATGACCACTTTACCCGAAAGGATTTTGAGCGGTGAGGTTGAAGCGCCAGACGTGTTTTGCGGCGGAACACCTTGCCAGAGTTTCAGTATTGCCGGGCTTAGAAAGTCTCTTTCAGATGCCCGTGGAAATTTAGCTTTAGTTTTTTGTGAGATTGCCAATGCCATTGATTCAATCAGAGTTATTCAGCGAAAACGACCTGTTACCGTGTTTTGGGAAAACGTCCCTGGCGTGCTCTCTACCCAAGACAATGCTTTCGGATGCTTCTTGGCTGCTCTCGTTGGCGGCGACATTCCCGCTTCAACCGAAGCAGGAAGATGGCCGGATGCAGGTTTTCTTGTCGGACCCCAACGCGTCGCCGCATGGCGAGTCTTGGACGCTCAACATTTCCGACTTCCACAACGGCGCCGAAGAGTGTTCGTTGTCGCAAGTGCTATTGGGGGGGGATTGATCCCACAAAAATATTATTTGAGCGCAAGAGCCTGTCTGGGAATTCTGACACGGGCAAAACGCAGAGGGAAGACTCTGCCGGCTTCGCTGAAAGCAGCTTTGGAGCATACCGTGCAGATCATGCAGCGGGTACTTTGAAAGCTAGTGGCGGAGTGTTGGGGGGGGGCAGCGAAACCCTAATTGTGAAGTGATTGGGACCTTGACAGCCAGTGATCTGCTCAAAGGATCGACAAACAACCAATCGGTAAATAACGGACTTTTGATCATAAATGAAAAAGGTTGAGTGTTACGACATTAGTCAAAGAAGCGATGTTTTTAGAGAGTACAAAGGCACTCCGACACTTTGCGCTCGTATGGGCACCGGTGGCAACAACGTTCCAATTGTACTGATGGATCAAGGCGGAGATTGTATGAGCATTGAATGTGACAAGGTTGGAACGCTTAGAGCACAGACGCACGGTCACGAGCCGATTGTGTTAAGCGAAAACGGAACGGATCGGGCTGTAAGCGTTGATAAAACGCCCCCGCTGAAAACAACAACGATACCCACTTTGTTTTATGGATGCGTCAGACGTTTAACGCCAGTCGAGTGCGAGCGGTTACAGGGTTTTCCAGACGAATATACCCGGATTCCTTACAGAGGGAAACCTGCTGAAAAGTGTCCTGATGCTCCACGCTATAAGGCACTCGGAAACTCGTGGGCAGTACCGGTTGTTCGTTGGATTGGAAAACGGATTGATTTGGCTTTGAGGAATCATGAATAAGAGGGTTTTAGATGTTTGTTGCGGCTCTAAGTGTTTCTACTTTGACAAGCACAGTCCGGATGTTCTCTTCTGCGATTGTCGAAGAGAAAAACGAAAGATTCAGAGCAATCGAACAATCGCTGTGGATCCTGACGAAATTCAAGATTTCAGAAATCTTCCCAAGGAATGGGGGGGGGATATTCAATCTAGTCGTTTTCGACCCGCCTCATTTGCTGAGAGCCGGAGAAACGGGCTGGCTTTTCGCAAAGTACGGCCGCCTAAACGATACGTGGAAAGAAGACTTGAGACAAGGATTTGCGGAATGTTGGCGGTGCTTGAGAAATGGAGGGACTCTGATCTTCAAATGGAACGAAGAGCAAATACCAATTTCGGAAGTTTTGAAATTAGCTCCGGCAAAGCCATTGCTCGGAAACCGTAGCGGGAAGAAAACCCATTGGATTGTTTTTTATAAAGGACTTGGCAATGAATTTTGAAAATAAAACACCTTGTTTCCGTGCTGTTAGCAATAGCGCTGATACCTATCCGAAGAGCGAAGAAGAAAAGGAATTCGAGCGCGGTTATCAGGACTACATGAAAGAGTACGAGAAAACAGCGTATCAGCGAGGTCGTGATCAAGCTGCCCGTGACATCGAACGTAACCGCCAGATTGAGCGATCCGTTAAAGGATCGGATTACTGGTTGTAGAGGTAAGAAATGAATTTTCGGCAAAACGGCATAGCCAATTTGTATTTGGGCGGCATTTTGGGGTTTGTGTTTACTCGAATGGTTGACACATTACCTTTACCTGCTGCTGGAATTTTAATCGGCTTGATCGTTCTGATTATTGGGTTTTACTACGCATACCCCGATTGAGGCGAAAAATGACAAAAGCTTCAAAGGTTGTTGCATCAATCGTGCTGTCTGAAAGATGTAAGCGAAACGATATTCCGCGAGTGCTTGTGTCCGTTGACTACTTTGACGATAGCGACATGATCAAACTATACAGCTTGGTTTACAAAGTAATGCTTGTTGACGTGAATTATCAAATCAACATCACAACAGAGACGAAGTACAAGCCACGCACAGCCGAGCAACGTCTAGCTCAACGACTTCGGCTACTTGAGACGAGAGCCAAGAAAGCGAGCGAGTTGTTCTGGGAAGAGATCGTTGAGAGTGAAACTGCAAGACGGCCGGACTACTACACACTCGAAGGTGTGAAGAAAACAATGGCTGAGATCGAGCAATATCTAGCTGATTCTGAAATCAAGCACGCCCCTGCGTTCACGCTTGACGGATTGAAAGACTGGTTGCTGAAACACTCGCCGTTTATCAATCCTGACCTTGATCGTCTGATGGAATTTCGCTACCAGTGCTTAGAAAGACAAAGGCAGATCAATGCGATGTCGCAAGCGGAGCGTGAAGCGTACATAGCCCAGAGACGAGAAAACGACCCTCTTGCCAAAAAGGCTTTTGAAGCTGAAGGCGAAAGGGAAATGTTGAACTTAATGCGTATCTAAAGGAAAAAAATGACACTTTTCGAGTTAATTAATGAATTTCAAAAAATGAGGTCAAGAGTGAACGATCAAATCGAGGTCGAAGTCTGCGTTTATGAAGATAGAGAAGATTTCTACTACGTGGAGATCGAATCTGTGGAAGAAAACGAAAATCAAAATGGTCAAAAGATTATTGGGATTTCATTAAAAGAGAGGTACTGGGAATGACTTGGCATTTAAAGGACAGAGAGCTTGAGAAGAAGCTGAATGAGTTGAGTAAAGGCGAGTTTTCAAAGAATTTACACCAATATGATGACGAGCATTTCGCTTCATTTTGTGGGGAAATAATCTCTTTAACAGAAGACTGTGGATATGAGTTTGATGAATCTGCCGGTAAGGGAGTCTATCGACAATCACAGTTTTTATTTTTCTTCAATAACGATGCGATAGAAGAAGTCCCTGAATATAACCCAAACGGTTGGAATGAGTTCCCCGCCGTGACTCCCGAGTTTGTCAGCTTACGGTTAGTCATAGCTTAGACGAACCAATTAAATATTTTGCGGCTTTCTATGATTTTAGAGCGAAAACTTGGCGTGTCCAAGATTCAGGCCGTCAAATTGACACAAAAGTTTTAAAAGATGGGTTTGTCACATTCCGCGCGTGGAGGGATTGAGCATGGCCTACATCCGCCCTGGCGACAAATTAGAGCCGGTAGAAACCAAACCTCTGTTTGATATGAAACCGCTAACCAGAAAAGAAAAAGCAGATGTTTTCCGATTTTTAGCCGCTCAGAATTTGTCGAAACGTGGACTGCACCCCATGTTTGAAGTCAAGTTAGACCTAGCGTCTTTTAACCATGAAAGCATGAGTTACTTGAACCATCTATCTGGAAGGCGAGCCGATGTTTTAGCAATCGGAAGCGGATACGGGATCACGATTGTCGAAGTGAAATCGTCTGTTTCGGACTTTAATACCGACAAAAAATGGTCGGATTACCTGAAAGCGTGTGACGTTTTCTACTTTTGTTCAGATGGGAAAACGATTGAGCATATCGCTCAATCTATTAAGGGTCACGAAAAAGAGAAAAAGATCGGACTGATGGTATGCGATCTGGAACACATGAAGTTAGAAATAACGAAGCCCAGTCGTCGCGATGAATCGCTAAAAATACCCGATTTTGTACGAAAGCAAATCCTATTTAAGGCAATTGTTTCGGCTGACGTATTTTTGGGTGGGCAATACTTGGCAATGTTAAAGCCTGCCTATTCATACATTGACAAACCCTACGCATAGGGAGGATTGAAAAATGCAAGTTTTAGATCCTTGTTGCGGCAGCCGAAAGTTTTACTTTGACAAAAGAAGTCCTTTTGTTATCTACGGAGACATCCGAGACGAAAGCTACGTTCAATGTGACGGTCGTCTGCTTGAGATAAAACCAGATCAGCAAATGGACGTGACAAATCTTCCGTTTGAAGATGAGAGTTTTTCGTTAGTCGTTTTTGATCCACCGCATTTCAAATGGGCGGGCAAAACATCGTATATGCAGCAATCTTACGGAGTGTTACCCGAAGATGCTTTGGGTTTCTTACGTAATGCCTTTGACGAATGTTGGCGCGTACTGAAAACAAACGGAACCCTGATTTTTAAGTGGAACACAAATCAGATTCCGCTAAAAACTGTTTTAAACGCACTCAGTAAAAAGCCACTTTTCGGGAACAGAAGGCTCGGAGGAAAGAAATATGGCACTTACTGGATGGTGTTTTTCAAAGGAGACGAACAATGAAATTGAAAGCTAGTGGAGTAAACAAAGCACATCTGGTTGTTGCATCGAACTCTCCAGACAAGCCATGCCCACGCATTGAGTTTGATCCTGATGATTTCTATGACGGTGTTGTGATGAGTATGGAAGAGGCCGATCAAATTATTGAAATGTTGATAGGCCTTGAGGACTATGTTGAGGATGACTACGAACGAGAGATTGTATTCAACTACCGTCATGCGCTAGCAGAGCGATACAAGGCGGCCTCGAAGGAGTATTGAGAGGAGAAAAGCGCTTTGGTGGGTAATTCAAGTAAGCGTTCTTACCTTATATCTGTCATTTGTTGCGGGTATTGGTCTCTTTTTCGGCGCTTCTTGGATGGCGAAATTTCTTGATGTCGCCTACTTATTAATCGGAGGGAAACTATGACGCATGTTGATTGGCACCCGTTCCCAAAGAGCAAGCCCAAGAACGATGGGGAATATTTAACAACCGTTTTATTCAAAACAGGCGATAAATACGTTATTTCAAATTACTGGATATGCAATGGCGGGAATGGCAAGTGGGTAGATGGTTTTGAACACAACATTATTGCGTGGGCAGAGCAGCCTGAGCCGTTTGAACCTGAGGAATTGGAAAATGAGTAAAACCGAAACTGTTTGGCACCCGTACCCCGAAGAAAAGCCAACAAAAAAGGATCGTTACTTGATCAGTCTTGATGATGGCAACGGTCATCAGTACATCTCTATCGCCACGTTTTACAAAGATACATTTTGGGAAAGCGGCGCGATTGATCACATTGTGAGCGCCTGGGCAAAACTGCCCGAGCCGTACAGACCGGAGGCGAAGAATGAAATACACGAGTAATGTGACGACCGTCATGGCAGTCTTAGCTGAGACTACATCAAAACATGGTTTCTGGTATCCGATAACTTTTTTCTATGCTTTAACTATCGGAGTGAAATATAAGGTCGATCTTACAAATCATGAGTTTGTACAGCGCTTATATGAATTTTTGAAAACATGGGAGGAGGACAAAGATGGACGAGCGGATTAAAACAATTGCCGAACACTACGGATTTGAAGCGCAGGCCGAAAAATCAATTGAAGAAATGGCCGAGTTGATTGTCGAAATCAAACACATGAAAAAAGGCAGGGCATCTGAAAACTTTCAAAATTTCGTAGAGGAGTTGGCAGATGTGAAAATCATGATTGACCAGCTTTATTTATTGGCTAATTATGACGGCGATGTAGGCAAGGAGATCACTCGCAAACTTGAAAGACAACTTAAGCGGATTGACGAGGAGAAAAAGAGATGTCAGAAGTAAGGTATATAAAAACCGGTTCTATTCCGCCTCCGGTCTATCGTTTCGAATGGCCTAAATCGTTGACAAAGGAGCAAGCAAAGATTGTATTAAATCAGTTAGAAGAACTATTAAAAGATGTTGAAAACAATCCTGATGAATACATTTCTAATGAAGTTGAACTTGCGGTAACTCCTTATAGGCTGTTTGAGTGTAGGTCGGAAATTTGCATTCTCCCCTATAACGCATTCAAAGGTTATGTGAAAGATGCAATGCTGTGTTTTAAAGAACTTCACCCGGAGGTTTTAAAGTGAACTGGCAGCTAATTAAGAACGTCATTCCGCCAAGGGAAAAGGTATTGGAACTGTATTTTGAGGAAGATAACACTGTTCGATTCGCTGAACGTAGCGGGGACGGAGAAAGTATTAACGTTGGCGATACTTATTACGATGGCGAGATATTAGGAAAAGATTACTTCATGTCATACGAGAGGTTTAAAAAGTACTACGGCGATAAAGTTTACTGGACGCTTTTTGTGAAGCCATAACATGAAACCAATAACATTGACTGGCAATGATGTCGTGGCCATCCGTAGGATGGTCATGGCATACCGTGATAAAAGAGTGTCTCAGCTTGAAGAGCGTATCGCCTACGGTGGCAAATACGCTGATCCTGAAATTAAGTACCTCGAAGGAGAAATCAAAGAAGCTAAAAGGATAATTAATCTTTTGTTTCGAAAAGAAGCAGAATCTGAGGATTTATGATCAAAAAGCTTACGTTAGTTAAAAACTTCTGTCATTACTTCCCAAAGACTCGGCAAAGAGTCTTTGAGTTTGGTAGCGAGTGGAATACCTTAGTAGGTGACAATGGAACAGGCAAGACAACAATTTTGAATTGTCTTGATCGCTCCGGGTGGTCGGACGGTATTAATCAATCCAGTTTATCGTCTGTACCTTCGCTAATTTATAAGGTAGAAGTTGAGCGTAATACGCAAGTCATTCGCTATCAAGCCGAATACGTTTACCAAAGAGACAAGATTAAAGAAGATTTCGACTTGGGAATTATTGGGACCGATGATTTTGCGAGATTCACGTTCTTCAGAGAAAGCAGAGGTCAAGATGCTGCTTGGTATTTTCAACACTTTTTGAAGCTTTATCATAAAGAGCTTCATGACACCTCGTCTGATATTGCTGTTCTGATTGACGAACCTGAAAACTCACTCAGTCTGGTCAACCAATCGTACTTTTACAAAGCCTTAAGGACGTGGTCGGATCAAGAGCACATTCAAATCATCTGTGCTTCGCACTCGCCGGTCCTGTTGCACCGCTATTCTGACAAGATATTCGAACTTTCGTCTAATTATATAAAGAGGGTAGATCGTGAACTTTCTAAGCTAATTAGGTGAACAATTTAAGGGGAGCGAGGGTATTAAGTATAAGTCACATTAGTGGGCAAATTTGGGGGCAAAAATAGAAAATAGCTTTTTGTTCCTTGGCCTGCTTAAAATGCTGTCTCCCACCCCTTCCGCCAATCACATCGAACCAAACGTTTTTGCGTTTGGCTTTTTTTATTTCTTCTCGGTAATACTCCTTAGTATTTCTATAGAGTTGCCAAAAAGTCAAGTAAGTTTTGTTTTATTTGCCTTTATTTCCTTATTTCTAATTCTGATAATCCCTAATGCTGGCTTTTAATTGAAATTTCTTATTAAAAGAAAATTAAATTAATCAATTAATTTGGTCATTTGTTGAAAATTCATCAAATTAAATACCTCAGAGGTTAAATAAATGGCACGTATGGATGTCTCCACTAAGCGTTGGATCATTTTGATTCTGATTCACTACTGTCCAATCTATGGAACCCGACCATTTGTCAAGGGTAAGAAGTAAAAATCTTCCTATCTAAC